>JGI24710J26742_10000357_pt1 | contig 42131 bp, 42 predicted proteins | sample BioPla2DNA2_FD_26742 | JGI IMG/M metagenome (IMG submission 26742)
TGGTACCACCTTATTTACTTCTCAAATACTTTAACGCAGTAATACGGAATTAACTACTTAATTTCATCAATTCAGCTCAAAGTCGACCTTCATTTGTAAACCTTATACTTTTCCACCAAACAAGTATTCTCTATAAATAGTAATACAAACTACTCCTACTTATCTTCGCTATCTTTGATTATAAAAGAAAGATAGAATAAAATCAAGGTTATGTTAAAATTACTATGGAAAGGCTTTATTCATGAAAAAAGAAAGTTTTATATATTTATCAGTTATTGTAGCTGTTAGTCTAATGAGTTATATTGATGCAATAATCCAGCTAGAATATTTCTCTAGAAGTATCTTCAAAATCATTCTGTTTGCTGGAACAATAATTCTATATAGTTTTATTTTTAAAGAAACCATTATTAATGACATTAAATTTAATATTTCAGCATTTAAAAAGATTTTACCTTTTTCAATAGGAGTTTATATCTTAATTATTTCTGCTTATTTTATTTTTAGAAACATTTTTGATTTTTCTCATGTTAAAGATTCGCTGTTATCCTCTGTTGGTATTGGAAAGGATAATTTCATTGCTATATCTTTATATGTTTCCCTATGTAATTCCTTTTTAGAAGAAATTTTTTTTCGTGGATATTGTTTTCTACATTTAAAAACTTTAACTGGCAGAAAAATCGCTTATATATTTTCAAGTTTATTATTTGCTTTATATCATTGCAGTATGATGATTGGTTGGTTTAACATATTTCTTTATTTACTGTTGATTATTTCTTTGTTTATAGCTGGTTTTATCTTTAATTATCTTAATGAAAAATTTGATTCACTCTTTGCTAGTTGGTTTTTCCATATGTTTGCTAACTTTGCGATCAATACAGTTGGTATAATTTTGTTATTCAATTAAAATTTAAAAGTTCTTTATACAATAAAGAATACTTTTAAAAATACTAATAAAATTAATTGAAAATTTAAATTTTAAATATTTAAAGTTAAAAAAAGTAGCCTAAGCTACTTTTTATGCGTTTATTGTATGTTTTAAGACATCTTCCATTGTTTTAACTGGAATGAAATTAATATTCTCTTTTACTTCATCATCAATCTCATCTAAATCCTTCAAGTTATTTTCTGGAAGAATAATATTATGGATATTACTTCTATAAGCAGCCATTGTTTTTTCTCTTAGACCACCAATTGGTAATATATTGCCTCTTAATGTCATCTCACCAGTCATTGCAACATCGTTACTGATAGGTTTATTTGTCAATGATGAAATTATAGCTGTAGTTAAAGTTATACCAGCAGAAGGACCATCTTTTGGTACTGCTCCTTCAGGAACGTGAATTTGCATATCATTTTTTTCGAAGAAATCTTTTTCTATACCAAGTTTATCAGCATTAGCTTTAACATAACCATATGCTATGGTGGCACTTTCCTTCATTACATCACCAAGATTACCAGTAACAACTAAATTACCCTTACCATGATATGAAGTAACTTCTATTGGAAGAATATCACCACCAAATTGTGTATATGCTAAACCTGTAGCAATACCAACTTGTGATTTACTTTCTTTTTTACCAAAATCATAAATCTCTTTACCTAGCCAAGTGTTGATAATTTTCTTAGAAACCTTAACAGACTTTCTTTCACCCTTGGAGATTGATAGAACTGTTTTTCTACATAATGAAGCAATAGTTCTTTCCAACTGTCTTACTCCAGCTTCTCTAGTATAAAATCTAATTAAATAAATAATTTCTTCTTTTCCTAATTTAAATTGAGCTTTAGTTAAACTGTTAGCTTCAAGCTGTTTAGGTATTAAATGATTTCTTGCAATATGGTATTTTTCCTCTTCTGTGTAAGAAGACATTTCAATAACCTCTAATCTATCCCTTAATGCAGCTGGAATAGTTGTAATATTATTGGCAGTAGCAATAAACATTACTTTGCTTAAGTCATATGGTTCTTCCAAATAGTTATCAGAGAACATTGTATTTTGTTCAGGGTCTAAAACTTCAAGCATGGCACTTGCTGGATCACCTTTATAATCCATTCCCATCTTATCTAATTCGTCAATTAAGAAAACTGGGTTGATTGTGCCTGCTCTTTTCATTCCTTGGATAATTCTTCCTGGCATAGAACCTAAATATGTCCTTCTATGTCCTCTAATTTCTGCTTCATCTCTAATACCACCTAAGGAAATTTTGACAAATCTTCTATTAAGAGCTCGAGCAATTGATTTACCAAGTGAAGTCTTACCAACTCCTGGTGGACCATATAAACATAATATTGGAGCTTTTAAACTGCCAGTCATATTTTTAACTGCAATATATTCTAAAATTCTTTCCTTAACTTTCTTTATACCATAATGGTCTTCATCTAAAATTCTAGCGATATCGTTAATATCTTCGTTATCTTCACTCTCTTGCCAGAAAGGTACTTTTTGTAACCAATCTAAATAGTTTCTAATAACACTTGCTTCTGATGAGATTGCAGGCATCATTTCATAACGAGCAATTTCCTCAGCAGCTTTTTCTTTGATGTTTTCTGGATAAGGATTATTGTTGAAATAATCTATTAATGAATCACCATCAGATCCTTTAACAATTCCTTCACCTAATTCTTCTTTAATTGCTTTTAATCTTTCTCGTAAGTAATATTCTCTTTGATTTTCGTCAATGGAATCTTTAATTTTTTCAGAAATTTTGTCATCAATCTCTTTAATTTGTTTATTATATTCAAACTGTTTAAGTAATAGTAATAATCTCTCATTGACATCTATTGTTTCTAACATTTCTTGCCTTGTTGCTAAAGGCATAGGTAAATACTGACCAAATTGATCAGCTACAGCTGATGCTGGGATACCCGAAGCAAATTGTGCCATCATTTCTTTTGGTAAAGACTTGATATTTGATGCGAAACTTTCAAATTCAGCCATTACTTTTTGAATTAAAACCAATTGTTGTTGGGCATCAGAATTAATATCATCTTCAACACTAATATTAGCTATAAAGACATTACCATTAAAAGTAATCGTATTAGCTCTAGCTCTTGCTAAGCCTTTAAACTTAATCTTATAAGCTCCTCTATCTTTCCTTATATTCTCAATATGACATAAAGTTCCATATCTATACATATCTTCACTGGTAGGATTGTCAATCAAAATATCTTTTTGACTAACAAGCCATAGCAAAGAATCTGAATTTGTTTGAGCTAATTTAAAAGCTTTAATACTTATTTCTCTTCCCACATCAATAACAACTTCTTGATTAGGAAAAATTACGACACCTCTAGTACATATAACTGGATAATCTACGTTTTGGTAGATATCTGCATAAATACTCATAATACACTCCTTTCTGATGGAATGTTTATTAATTATTCAGCTTTATTACCTTTTAATGCTTCTAATGTCTTTTTCATCTTTACATCTTCAGCTAAATATTCAGCAGGAATATACTGTTTAATTTGTTCAACTTCCATCTGATATTGTTCAGACATAGTCTTGTATTCTTCTTCTAATTCTTCTTGAGATACTGAAATACCTAAATCAGTTCCGATCGCTTCTAATACTAATCTAACTTTAACTTTCTTTTCAGCTTCATCTCTTAAGTTTAGTTTAAAATCTTCTTGATTTGTTCCAGTAATTTGGAAATACATATCAATTGAAATTCCTTGTGCTTGTAATCTTTGAACATATTGATTGTAAGTATCTTCAACTTCTGAATCAATCATCGCTGTTGGAATTTCAACTTCACAAGCCTCACAAATATCATCCAATAAAGTATTGGTTGCTTCTTCTTGAGCTTCTTTAAGTTTTCTTTCTCTAATATCATTTCTGATATGTTTTTCTAATTCATCAATAGTTTTTACATTTTCAATTTCTAATTCTTCAACAAATTCATCATCAAGTTTTGGTAACTTTTTAACTTTAATACCTTCTACTTTTACTTTGAATATTGCTGGTTTTCCAGCTACATCAGCTGCATATTCTTTAGGAAAAGTAACTTCGATATCTTTTTCTTCTCCCGTTACCATTCCAATTATTTGTTCTTCAAAACCTGGAATAAAAGAGCCCGAACCAATTTCTAATGGATATTCTGTTCCTTTTCCACCTTCAAATGCTTCACCGTCAATAAATCCTTCAAAATCAATTACTGCGATATCGCCATTTTCAACTTTCCCTTCTTCTTTTAAAACTTCAATAGAATTGCTTTGTTGTAATTTAGCGATTTCTTCTTCAACCATTTTTTTAGTAACTGTTACTTTAGCAGGTTTGTATTCAACAGCTTTATAATCTTTAAGTTTAACTTCAGGATATACTGTTAATAAAAACTTTAGTGTTACTTCATCAGAAGTCATTGATTGAACATCTAATGCTGGTCTAGCTACTAATTTAATATCTTTATATTCATTTAATCCAAACTCTAGAGCTTCTTGGGCAATTAAATCAACTGCATCATACCAAATAGATTGTTCATTAACTACCTGTCTAACTTTAGCTTCGGGAGCTTTACCTTTTCTAAAGCCTGGAATTTCAATATCATTTTTAATTTTGTTATAGGCTTTCTTTTGCGCTTGTTGCCACTTTTCTCCTGTTACTGTAACTAATAACTCAGCGCTACTATTTTCTTTTAATTCATATACTGCTTTCATACTTTTCTCCTTTTGACACAGAGTTAATTATATAAATTTTACCAACTTATTTCAACTAAAAGGTAAAATCCTTCAACATTTTTTCATCTATTTGATGTTTTTCAAAAAATAATTCTAAACCTTCTTCATCTTGATACGCTTTATATACGTAAGCAACTATACTATAAGTAATTTGATTTATTTCTTCATCTTTAATCAAAAATGGGTAAGAATCATAAATAACGTTAATTAATACCATTTGACATTGTTGCAAAAAAGAAGGATTACTTTCAATAATCTGCTCTAGTTTTTTACTAATCACACCAAAGTTTTTTTGTGCTAATGGTGAAGGTATTTGAGAAGGAATAATTGAATATACTTGATTATCAATTGTAAAATTAATAATATTACTTATTTGTTGAATTTGTAATTGTTCTATTAATAATGATTTAAGTACTCTATTAACAGAATTATCAACTAATAAATCTTTTATCACCTCTAGATAGTTTCTAATATTGGCCATTGATAATGTTTCTAAAGCTTTATAAGCTTTCTTATTACCAAGTTTTAAACATTGATAAACTTCTTCTGGTGAAAGTAATTCACTTTTCTTTTCATCAGATAAGTTAAATTTACATATATCATGTAATTGTTGCAACTTCATCAGTACATCTTGTGGTACATAAGGCATCGATAGTTCTTCTTCAATTAGCTTATTTGCACTAACAAAATCATTACTTTCAATTAACTTTTCAATGTGATTCACAATAGTCTGATAATAATTGATAGTCATAAACTTACCTCTCATATATATTATACACTGCAAATTAGCACTGTCAAGGTCTGTCTGCTAATTGTGGTTGACTTATTTAAAAAATACTTTATATTTATATTAGGTGATGAATATGAAAAAAGTAATTATTGGTTTAGTTTTAGCGCTATTATTTGTTTCATTAGGAGTTTTCTCAACTGTTACATATATAAATAACAAAGAAGGAAACACCAGTATTGATATAGCTGTTATTGAGGAAAAAGTTAATTCGATTGCTGAACTTTCAACAGTCGAATATTATTACACTACTCTAGCTAAATATGAAAATTATAAAGATTTCTATGGCTGGAAAATTCCGTTAACAACAACAAAGTTTTTCATTACTTATGATGGAATAATTAAAGCAGGAATTGATTTATCTAAAGTAAAAATCTCAGTAGTTGGTAAAACTGTACTAATTGAAATACCTAAAGCCACAGTTTTATCTCATGAAGTAAAATACGATACAATGCAAATTATTGATGAAACTTATTCGATCTTTAATCGCATTACAATTACTGACTATAATAATTTCATGTTAAATGAAGCTAAAACAATGGTAACTAAAGCTGCTAATGATGGTTTATTTCAAAAAGCACAACAAAATGCAATCAGGATTATTCAAGATTTAGTTGAACCATTAATACCAGAAAATTATGATTACTCAATTAGATTTAGATAAAACTTTTTAATTTTCAACTAAAAAGAAGCGATTTTACAATATAAATTTTGATATGATTCATGTAAAATTTCGCTTCTTTTTTTGTTGTCTCAATTGATAGAGTTATTCTTCTAATCTTTTTTGTTGACGATATGCTTCTTTCCTTTCAGATTCCGTTAAATACTTCTTTCTTAAACGAATAGCATCAGGTGTAACTTCAACAAGTTCATCATCACCAATAAACTCTAAAGCATATTCTAAGGTTAACTGAATTGGTGGAGTTAATATCATAGCGTCATCATGACCTGTGCTTCTGACAGCGGTCATTGTTTTATTTTTGGTTGGATTTACTGGCATATCCATATCTCTCGAGCAAAAACCAACTATCATACCTTCATAAACCTCGGTAGCAGGTCCGATAAAGAATGATCCTCTTTCTTGTAAGTTATAAATAGAATATTTCATTGCCACACCAGTGGCATTAGAAATCATAACTCCATTATTTCGGGTATTTATTTCTCCTTGATATGGTTCATAGGCTTCAAATGATCTAATTAATATTCCTTCACCTCTGGTAAAGTTAATAAAATCGCTTCTAAATCCAATTAGTGCTCTAGTGGAAACTTTAAAAGTAATAGTTACATAATTGTTTCTTTCAACTAAATCTATCATTTTGCCATTTCTTAAACTTAATTTTGAAATACAAACTCCTTGGTATTCTATTGGAACTTCACAGATTACTTTTTCAACTGGTTCATATCTTTTACCATCAATATATTTGTATATTACTTGTGGTTTAGAAATAGCTAATTCATAACCTTCTCTTCTCATGTTTTCAATTAAAATCGTTAAACCTAACTCTCCTCGACCACTAACTTTAAAAGTATCAGTAGAGTCAGTTTCTTCAACTTTTAGACCCACATTGACTTCAAGTTCTCTTTCTAGTCTTTCCTTTATATTTCTACTAGTAACATACTTTCCACTTCTTCCAGCAAATGGAGAGGTATTAACAATAAAGTTCATACTCAAAGTAGGTTCATCAATATGAATCGGAGGTAATGGATTGATATAATCTTTATCACATATCGTTTCACCAATACTTAAATCAGAAATTCCAGCAATTATAACAATATCGCCAGAATATGCTTCGGATATATTTTTTCTTTTAATTCCCTCATAATTGTATAATTTTGAAATTGTACATCTATGTTGTGAACCATCATTTTTACATAAAACAACTTGTTCGCCAACTTTTATTGTTCCTTTATAAACTCGACCAATACCAAGTCGTCCAATATATTCATCATAATTCAAATTTGAAATTTGCATTTGAAGAGGTTTTTCATCTAAATCTGGATAACATTCAGTATGTTTAATAATCGTTTCAAACAAAGGAATTATATCTTCATTTTCATCATTTATGTTATATCTAACAATTCCTTCTTTAGCTATTCCATAAAGAATCGGAAATTCAATTTGTTCTTCATTAGCCTCTAAATCAAAGAATAAATCATAAACTAAGGATACTACTTCTTCAATTCTGGCGTCTTTTTTATCAATTTTATTAATTAATAAAATAGGTTTTAAACCTAATTCTAAAGATTTTTGTAAAACAAAACGAGTTTGTGGCATTGGTCCTTCTGATGAATCTACAAGCAAAATAACAGTATCAACTGTTTTAATGATACGTTCAACTTCGCTTGAAAAATCAGCATGACCTGGTGTATCAACAATATTGATTTTATAGTCTTTATAAAATACTGAACAGTTTTTAGAATAAATAGTTATTCCTCTTTCTTTTTCCAGATCATCAGAATCCATCACTCGATTTACAATATCTTCATTTTTGCCAAAAGCTCCAGACTGTTTTAAAAATGCATCAACTAAAGTTGATTTTCCAGCATCAACATGAGCTATGACTGCTATATTTATAATCTTTTGTTTTTTCATAGGATTTACTTCCTTTCAAATTAACAATTTAACATAATTAAAGAAACTTTCTTATTACTTCATATTCTTTGTTTTCATAAATCTTTATTATCATATAACCAATATCACTGCGATCACGGTTATAATATAAAGATCCTGGATTTAACAACCTTATACCATCAACATAATCATCATCATACATATGAGTGTGACCATACAAAACGATATCACAATCATTTTCTTTAGCCAAATTAGCCAATCTATTTTTTAGGTTAAATCCAGATTGGCGATGAGAATGAATCAAAAAAAATCTCAAACCACCAATTTCTGTAACAAGTTTATCAGGCAAATCAAAATAATCATTATTTCCCTTTATAATTACTAAACCATCAAAAATATCTGGCCAATCACAAACATCACCCAGATGGAACATATAGTGAGCATCGCTTTCTTTTTGCATGACAAAGTAGACATTTCCACTATAACCATGTGAATCGCTCATTACAACAACCTTGATATAATTCACCATAAAAGTATATAACTATCTTTTTATATTTTCAACATAAACTGTATTGCAAGAAAAGTTTTCAGCATTTTTTATTTTACTCTTTTAACCAGCATATGATAAGCAATCATTTAATGTCATTTCAATAGCTTCATAAGTAATAATATAATCACCATTGTCTAATTGTACTTTACTTATAGATATTGTTATTGGAACATTATCGTTGTATAAAAGCGTTGATATTCCATAAACGTCTTGCTGTAAATCGCTATAACTAGAATGAGCAAGATTTATAGCATAATCAAATACTTTGCTCATGTTTTCATTGCTTACAATTACCGCAAATCCTGAAGTATCACCATTTTCATAAGCTCCAGTGAATACTATATAATCATCTGCAACATCATAAATTTCATCTGGCAAGTAATCTCTAGTCGCACTTGTTATTTCTTTAATCTTTTGATAATTTTCAATTAAAACATCTCCTAATTCCGTAGTTTTTAATTCTTTTTGTTTAACTTCTGGCTTATTTTTATCCCCACAGCCAGTAAATCCGAAAATTAACGCAACAACTAATAATACTTTTAATACTTTTTTCATTTAATAAGTTCTCCTTAATTTTTATTTTACTGTCATAACAATATAAGATATCCAGATGATTAACATTACCATCTCCAACCATACACTATTTTTTATTCTTTTATCAATTGATTTGCTTAATATAAAATAAAAACCTAATGGTATAAAACAGGCAATACTGACATAAATATATAAATTTTCAAGAATAAATCTTTTTCTTTTTTCTTCATTACTTACTTTTGTTTTATCATATTTAAAAGAAGATATCCAAAACTTTGAAGCTGCTACCGCAAGAAGTAAACTTATGGCAAATCCAGAAATAATTATCCAAAACTTATGTGGAATATCAGCTCTAACTAAAGAAAGAGATAATGTCTCAATAAATAAAGCAATCATCCATATAATTATACTTAAAACCTTTTTAAACATTATCTTTCCTTTTTAAAAAATTCATACACTGCTTGACCACTCTTTCTTCCAATAACTTCAGATAATTGATCAAGACTTGCTTCCTTAATCTTATTGACTGTTTTAAAGTGAGACAATAATTTCTGTTTTCTTTTAAGACCAATATTTTCAATTTCATCTAGTATTGATTCCTTAAATTTCTTCTCTCTTAAACGTTTATGATAAGAAATCGCAAAACGGTGAACTTCATCTTGCATATTAATCAATAAATAGAATAATTCACTTTCCCTGTCGATATCATATGCTTCAAATCTATCATTAATTAATGTAGATGTTTGATGTTTTTCGTTTTTCGCTAAACCAAGTAAACAAATTGAAGAAATCTCTAATGCTTCTAATATTTCTTTGGCAGCAGTAATTTGATTTTTACCTCCATCAACAATAATAATATCAGGAAAAATTGTTTTATTCTTTTTAGCATTAAATAAACGACGATAAATAATTTCTTGCATATTCGCAAAATCATTGTTTTTATTAGATACTTTATATAATCTATAATCTTTCTTTGAAGCAATACCATCAACAAAAACTACTTGTGCTCCTACCGCTGACTTACCAGCAGTATGAGAAATATCAAATAACTCGATTCTATTTGTATTACATTGTATTAAAGCGCTTAATTGTTCTAAAGCTATTTCATTTAATGCTTCTTGTTTGTTAACAACTTCAAAGTTTTGATCTAAATTAATTTTAGCGTTTTCAATAGCTAACTCAATCAATTTTTTCTTTTCTCCTCTTTGAGGTTGAATTATCTTTGTTTCTAAAACTTCATTTAAAGCATTTAAATTCAGTCCATAAGGCAATATAAGCTCTTTTGGTACACGATTTAATTGATAGTATTGAACTATATATGATATAAAAGTCTCTTCTACATCGTCGTATATTGGCTTCAAAATTTGATGTTTATGTAATAATTTGCCTTTATTATATAATAATCCAATAATTGAAACATACCCTTTATCAATATAATAGGCAAATACATCAGTGCTTTTTTCTAAATCTATTTGCATATAGTTTTCAGCAGTAACATGTTCAATTGATTCTAAAAGAGTTTGCATCTCATCAGCTTTTTCAAATAATAATTTTTCAGCAAATGCATCTCTTTTTTTTATTAACTCTTTAACTACCTTTTTGGTATTTCCATTTAAAAAAGAAGTAATTTCAGCAGTCATTTCTTCATATATTTTAGAATCTATTTCAAATTCACAAGGACCTAGACACAATCCAATATGATAATACAAGCATACTTTACTGCCCATATTTTTACATTTTCTTAATGGATAAATCTTTTCAATTAAACTTAGTAATTCTCTAGCATAACCTACATTAGGATAAGGACCAAAATACTTAGCGTTTTTCATTCTTTTAGTATCTCTAACTAGTTTAAATGTTGGATATTTTTCGTTAGTTAATCTTAAGTATGGATATGAACTATCATCCATAAACATTACATTGAAACGAGGTTTATGATGTTTGATTAGATTGTATTCCAAGATTAAAGCTTCTTTTTCAGAGTTAGTAACTATATAATCAAAATCAACAATGTTGTTTATTAATTTTGTTGTTTTATTATCGTGAGAACTTCCCCTAAAATAAGAATTTACTCTATTTTTAAGTTTTTTAGCTTTACCTACATATATTACTTGACCATTTTTATCTTTCATTAAATAACAACCTGGTTCCATAGGTAAAGTAAGTAATTTTTCTTTAATCATAAACTATTCCTTAAAATAAACTATTGTAGCCCCGCTTGAACCTTCCAAAGCACTACCGTGTTCATAACGTTTTATAAATTTATTTTTCTTTAATTTTTCCCAAACTGCATTACGCAATGCCCCAGTGCCATAACCATGAATAATTCTAACAAAAGGTACATTAGCTATTAATGCTTCATCTAAATATTTATCTAATGAATCAATTGCTTCATCTACTCTAAGACCTATCAGATTCAACTCCATTGAAAACTGTCTTGATGATTTAACACTAGTTTTAACTTCTTTAAGTTTCTTCTGTTTAGGAGCATTAGTTTTAACTACCCCAGCTAAACTGGCTCTAATTTTAATGCCTGATGAATCTATTAAGACATTTTTCCTATCCATAGAAATAACTTGACCTTTTTGATTGGTTAATTTGACCTTAACATAATCTCCGATTTCAATTTCTCCATCCAATATTTCTTCTTCCTCTTCAATTTCAACAATTTGATTTAATTGATGTTTTAATTTAGCTACCTCATTTATCTGATAATTTTTTTGTTGTTTAAGTTGTTTGATAATTTCTTCAGATTGAACTTTAGCATCTGTAACAATATTTAAAGCCTCGTTTTTGGCATTTTCAAGGATTTTTTCTTTTTCTAACTCTAAATTTTCTTTTACATCATTTATTAATTCTTTTTGCTGTTTAAGCGATTGTTCTTTAACTTGTAATTGTTCTTGTTTTTGTCTTACAACTTCTAATTGACTTTGCAATTTTTCAATTAGTGTATCATCAATATTAGATTGTTGTTTTTTATATTCATAGGCTAAATTAATTATTTCATCATTGATACCAAATCTTTTGGCTGTTTCAATAGCGTTTGAAGAGCCAATTGAGTTTTCAATATACCTAAATGTTGGTTTTAAATTTTCTTGGTCAAATTCAACAGATGAAAGCATTATATTTTCATGACTTTTTGCATATGCTTTTAATTTAGAAAAATGAGTAGTCGCTACTACATAAATATTTTTTCTTCTAAAATATTCTAGTACTGCACTAGCGAAAGCTTGGCCTTCATTTGGGTCGGTTGAACCACCTAATTCATCTAATATTACTAAACTCTTTGGCGTAGCCTTTTCGCAAATTTTAGAAATATTACTTATATGCGATGAAAATGTTGATAAATCAGCATTAATTGATTGACCATCTCCAATATCATAAAAAATATTGTCAAAAATAGGAATCTTAGCTTCTTTTGCTGGAAGGGGAAGTGCTGATAAAAACAACAATGAAAATAATCCTATTACTTTTAATGACACAGTTTTTCCACCAGTATTAGGTCCAGTGATTAATACTGTTTTTACTGGACTTATTATTCTATAATCATTAGCAACTACCTTTTTTGGGTCAATTAATGGGTGTCTGGCTTTTATTAAAATTAAATCTTTTGCTGAAATTTCACCAACTGTGCCATCTACCTCTTTTGCCCATTGCGCTTTAGCAAATAAAGCATCTAGCAAACCTAAAGTATTTACATTTGCTAAATAACCATCTCCATCATTTTTTATTAATTGAGAAAGTTCAAATAATATTCTAGCTATTTCTTGTTTTTCTTCTTCAATCAATTGCAATAGCTGATTATTTAGCCCTATAAAAGCATTCGGCTCAATATAAGTTGCTCCACCAGATGAAGATGATCCATACTGTAAACCTTCAATAGTATTTTTATATGAATTTTTTACCAATATTACACTTCTACCATTTCTATAAGCAACTATATTGTCTTGTAACATCGATTGATTCTTACTGATATATTCATTCAATTTACTAGCAATAGTCTTCTGCAAACTCTTAGTTTTTCTTCTAATAGATGATAGATTACTAGAAGCATTATCATATATATCTCCTGAATATGAAATACATTTATTAATCGTTGTTGCAGTAGTTTCAAAAGCAGTTAAAGAATCTACAAGTTCCTTAACTAAATCTTTTTGACAATCACAACCAGAAATATACTTGCTTATTTGATTAATTCCATAAGCTTGTGAAGCTATTCTGGTTAAATCTAGTGGACTTAAAGTAACATCTTTCATCGCTAAAGAAACTTCATGAGATACATCATATATCCCAGCAAAAGGCATAGTACCATAAGAAATTACCATGCCTATTGCTTGTTTTAGTCTTCCATTTTCTCTTTCAACCACTAACTTATTAAAACTTGGTTGTGTATTTTCAATAATCTGATGGCCTAAAGAGAAAGAAGTATATTTTGTTATTAATTGTTTTACTTCATCAAACTGTAAACCATCATATTTTTCGTTCATTTTACTCTCCTGGATTGATTATTTTATTTAATTTTTCGACATCGATGCCATAATTAATTAAAAATTCATAAATATCTTCACTTGAAATCGAAGAACTTTCTAACCATTCAATAATACTTTTAATGTCTTCTACATCCAAAGATAATGGATCAGAAATCATTTTTTGAATTGCGACATTTTCTTTAAATGATTTAGATAAGATATTTGTCACTTTTTCGGTTATTTTATTTGTGTATTTTAAAACAGATTTGTCAATTATGTCTTTTCCATTTGTAAAAATTGCTGTATTAAGTAGAAATGTTATTAAAATTACTACAATAAAAGATGGTATTAAGGCAAATAAAGCGCCTAATATACTATTGAATTGTTTTATTATTGGAAATTCTAAAACTACCTTAAATAACGGTTTAATAATAGCGATTAACACCACACCAACTAAGAAAATAATTAGAAACCAAACTAAAATATTTATTTTTTCATAAAATACATCAGCTAATTGCGTGTCTTGAAATGGTGCAAATTTTTTTGGAAATACTTTAATTAAATCCGAAAAACCTGGGGCTAAAATCCAACTTAATAAGATGACAGCTAAAATTCCAATAGTTTTAATAATTTGCCATAAAAAACCTCTTATATATCCAATAATCATTGATATAACTAAGAATGCAATTACACCAATATTTATAAATAATACACTGTTACTTGATAATGTCATAAATATCACTCCTTGTTGTTAAATTATAACACAGTAGTAATAATTTGAAAATTGAACTTTTTCATATTATTATATTGCTATGAAGACTTATACTTTTAATGCTGATGAAAAACTTATTAATGAAATAACTTCTTACTTCCATAAAGAAGATTTTTGTGAAGTTGGAGATTATATGCTTTATAAAATCAGCAGAAAAAACCTCTCGATAATAATTTACACATCAAATAAAGTGGTCATTCAAGGTAAAGATGCTGACATTTATTTTGAAATGTTCAAACCTATCGATAATATAATTCTACCTCAAGCTGGAAGTGATGAGGTTGGTACTGGTGATTTTTTCGGTCCTATTTGTGTTTGTGCAGCTTTTATTGATGAGCAAACTTTTGATAAAATTTATGACTTAAATCTAACTGATTCAAAGCAACTAAATGATGAATATATTCTTAAAGTTGCTCCAACACTTATTAAAAAAGTTAAGCATTCTCTTTTAATCTTAGATAATGAAAAATACAATCAAGTGATTAAAGAAAATAATATGAATGTAATAAAAGCTAAACTACATAATCAAGCTTATATCAACTTACAAAAAAAGATAAAAAAACTACCAGAATTAATAATTATCGATGATTTTTGTGGTGAAGATAAATACTATCAATACTTAAAAGGTGAAAAATCAATAAAAAATATTACTTTTGAAACTAAAGCGGAAAGTAAATACCTATCGGTTGCTATTGCCTCTATGATTTCTAGATATGCTTTTTTAACTAAAATGAGTGAATTATCAAGTAAATATAGGATGACTTTTCCTAAAGGGGCAAGTAACTTAGTAGATGAGTTTACCAAAACTTTTGTTGAAAAATATGGTACTGATGAATTGAAAAAAGTCGCTAAAATAAACTTTAAAAATGCTAAAAGAATTTAATCTTCAAGCATTTTTTTCATTTTTAACACTTTCTTTTCTATTTTTAACCTGTCAGGATGTTCATTGTTTAAGTCATTTAAAATTTTGTTTAACTTATTAATTTGTTTTTTATAACAATCGATAAATGTTTCAGACTTTTCTTTTAACAGATATGGTCCAAACATTATTTGTTCTTCATTAAGCTTCATCTTACCGTTTTCAATAACTAATATTTCATAATATTTATATTCATAAATCATTCTTTCAGCAACTATTTTGAAATCATTATCAGATAACCATTTTCTTAATAAAGAAACATTTTGATTTACTTGAATTATAATCTGTTTGCAGTTTTTAAAATAATCCAATGAGTCTAAAATAATATTTTTAACTGTTAAATATCCCATCCCCGCTAAAACAGCAACATCAGTCTGAATATTGACTTCTTTTAGTCCATCAGATAAAACAAAAAGGATATTATTATAATTTTCCAAATTTTTTCTAGCATTGTTTAATGGACCTTCTTTATTATCACTACAAATTATTAAATTTTTATTACCGTTTTCTCTAGCTAAAAGAGCTAAATATCCATGATCACAACCAATATCAACAAAGGAGTATTCTTTTTTTATTAATTTAGCAATTTCTCTAATTCTCTTACTTATCATAATCTTCCTTTAACATTTCTCTAATTTCCTTTAGTGATTTGTCATACCTTTTCTTTACTGCTTGTTTACTAATACCTAGCATCTTACCTATTTGCTCAAAAGTATGTTCAACACCATCTTCTATTCCTAAATATTTTTTTAATATAAATTGATTTCTTTCATCTTTCAATTCTTTAATAATATCATTGGCTATATTGATATGAATTGATTTATATCTACTATCGTAGTAATAATCAATAACACTGAGTTTTTCTTCTTCACTGCCATATTGTTCAAGAGGAATAAAAGTTAAATCTCTTTTTTTAATTTCTCTTATTTTATCCAAAGAATAACCTGTATGTTTTGATAGCTCTTGATCTGATATAGCTCTTTGATATTTATTTTCTAATTTGGATATTTTTTTATTTAATTTATTAAGTTCTTTGTAATCATCTCTAGATAATTTAATCAATTTATAATTCTGGAAAAATTCAACAATATACTTTTTAATACTATAAGAAGCATAGGTCGAAAACCTAAATCCTTTTTTATAATCAAAGGTTTTTAAGGCTTTCATTAATCCATAACTTCCCTGCTGAAATAATTCTTCTAGTAAAAATGGATCATTGGTATAATTTCTGGCAATAAAGTAAACATATTTTAAGTTATGTAATACAATTTTTTCAACAACTGATTTATCGCCATTATTTAGTTTTTCAAATAATTTTTGTTCTTCTTTTTTTTCTAAACTAACGACATTTGTAAAGAACTTGCAATTATAATAATTATTTTCTTCAATAGTAAAATTATCATCTAAATCATTTTTAAGATAATCATTTGTGTTTATAGTATTTAATGACTTTGTTTTTAAATTGCTCATAGTGATATTTTAACATAAAAAGTATACTGAATATCTTCAATATACTTTTTTCTATAATTAATTATTCTATATTTTATCAACAAAATCTTTTAAACGATTACTTTTAGATCTAGATCTTAGTTTTCGAATAGCCTTAGCTTCAATTTGTCTAATTCTTTCACGAGTAACATTAAATTCTTTTCCTACTTCTTCTAACGTTCTTGTTTTACCATCAATTAATCCAAATCTTAATTCTAAAACATTTTTTTCTCTATCAGTTAAGGTTGATAAAACTGCATTAATCTCATCTTTTAGTAGTTCTCTACTTGCAAACTCTTCTGGTGAAATTGCTTGCTTATCTTCGATAAAGTCACCTAGATGGGAATCATCTTCTTCACCAATAGGTGATTCTAGTGAAACAGGTTCTAGAGCAATTCTTTGAATCTCTCTAACTCTATCAGCAGTCATATTATTTCCCATCTTTTCAGCGATTTCCTCAGCAGTAGCTTCTCTACCCAATTCCTGAACTAACTGTCTAGAAATTCTTGTTAATTTGTTGATTGTTTCAACCATATGAACTGGGATTCTAATTGTTCTAGCTTGATCAGCAATAGCTCTTGTAATTGCTTGTCTTATCCACCAAGTAGCATAAGTAGAAAACTTAAATCCTTTAGTATGATCAAATTTTTCAACTGCTTTAACTAATCCTAAGTTTCCTTCTTGAATTAAATCTAAAAACAATAGTCCTCTACCAACATATTTTTTGGCAATTGCTACAACTAAGCGTAAATTTGCAGTAATGAGCTCATCTTTTGCGACTTCATCACCTTCCTTAATTCTGGCAGCAATCTCTCTTTCTTCATGAGCTTTTAAAAGAGGAACTACTCCTATTTCCTTTAAATACATCTTTACAGGATCATTAGTTTTAATAGACGAAATATCTGCATAAACACGATAAAGTTCTTTTTCATTATCTTCATCATCCTCTTCATCTTCGTCCAAATCAAGATTTTCAATATCTTCTTCATCAATATCTTCTTCATCAGATAAAAGAATATCATCATCGTCAAGCTCATCATCTAAAATTACACCATTATCTTTAGTCCATTGTAAAAAATCATCGATTTCATCTTCTGTTAAATTAAGGTGCTCAATTTCTTTTAAAACCTCATCTTGAGTAATATCTTCTTCATCACTAGTCTTTTTTAGTAACTCATTTTTAATTGTTTCTAAATCTTTTTTCGCCATAAAACTACCTCCTATTTTTTCTTAATTCATTTAGTCTTCTTTGAAGTTCTACTACTTCAGTAGCAACTTTCATTTGCATATTTTCATCTGAATAATTATCCATTCTAGCTTGTAATTTTTCTAATTGTAACTCTATTTCATATTCTTTAACTTTGTCAATTGAATCTAATAAAAGTATTTCATCTTCATCTTCACAATGAGTTTTATCTGATTCTATTTCACAAAGTAAACTGATTAATTGAGAATCATCAATTTCAGCTAACAGTTCTCCTAATTTTATATATTGATTTTGATCATAAAAATTTATTATCGATTTAGCAATATCATCAAACTGTTTGTTAGGTAAATATCCTAATTGATTTTTATAAATATTAATGTTGTTAGCTGAGAATAATAATTGTTTTAAAATTATTTTTTGGGCAATTTCAATTCCACTTTGTAAACTAGAAGTTGGTCTTGATATTCGTTGTGTTTCTTTTTTTGTTTCATTACCAATAATACCTGAAGCTAACTGAGCAACATTAAAACCAGTTAGTTCAGCCAATTTATTTATATAACTCTGTTTGTCAAAATTATTCTTAACTTTTTTTATTTCTTCCAAAACTTTAAAAGTGTATTCTCTTTTAGCAGTATAATTATCTAAATCATAAGATAACTTATAATGTTCAATAATAAACTCTACCCAAGTTTTAGGTTTTAAAATCATTTCAGAAAGACGTTTAGTTCCATATTTGTTGATAATCTCGTCTGGATCATACTTTGTGTCATTATTTAATACCAATACATCAAAACCTTCTTGTAAACAATCTTTTCCAGTCTTTAAGATTGCTGATTGGCCAGCATTATCTCCATCAAAAGCTAATAGAATATTATTAGTAAACCTTTTAATCGCTAATAGTTGATTTTTAGTTGTGTTAGTTCCCATTGAACAAACTGTATTTTGAAATCCTATTTTATCAAAGGCTATTACATCCATAGGTCCTTCAGCTAAAATTACAAATTTAGTTTCTCTAATTTTTTCTTTTGCTCGATGCAAATTAAACACGACATTGCTCTTTCTAAAAATAGGAGTATCAGTAGAATTGATGTATTTTATATCGACTTTAGGGTCAATGCTTCGAGCTGTAAAACCTATTGGATTACCATTAACATCACTGATTGGAATCATAATACGATTAAAAAAGACATCTCTAACGCCATTATTAGTTAATCTAGCAAGGCTAGCAGCTATTATATCGTTATCCTTATAGCCTTTTTTTGATAAAAATGAATACAATTTATCTTCTTTTGGATTATAACCAATTTGAAATCTTTCTATTATTGTGTTATCTATATTTCTTTTATTTAAATATTCTTTGTATAATAGACCTTCTTTTGAGTTTAGTTCATACTGGCAATAATTAACAGCTTCCCTCATTATTTTATGAGTAATAGTTTCTTCAAATGTATCAATTTTAGTATCACCAAAATCATATTGATAGCCAACCATATCAGCTACTAGTTTTACTGCTTCAACATAACTTAAGTGTTTATATTTCATTACAAAACTAAAAACATCTCCTGAACTTTTATTTTCTGGTGGACAAGAAAAGCATTTGAAAATTTGTTTATCTACAGAAATATGTAATGAAGGATTATTATCATCATGAAAAGGACAATATGCTACATAATTGTTTCCTTTTTTGATAACTTGAATAAAGTTGCCAATAATATCTTGTATTGGTGCTTTATTTTTTATTTCACTAATTATTTCTTTAGGTATTCTCATCTATTCTCCTAATACTTTATATATTCAGCAATATATTTTTCTAAATCTTCAATCTTAACAATTTCTTGTTTCATTGTATCTCTATTTCTGACGGTAACTGTTCCATTAGGTTCAGTATCAAAGTCAATTGTAATGCATAAAGGCGTACCAATAGCATCTTGTCTTCGATAACGTTTACCGATAGAGCCAGTTTCATCATACTGCACATCAAAAGACTTAGCCAAATTCTTGTAAATTTCAAACGCTTGGTCTGATAACTTTTTACTCAGCGGTAAAACTGCTGCTTTAATTGGGGCAAGCGCTGGATGAAAATGCATTACTATTCTAATATCTTCTTTTTCGTCAGTGCCAATATTTTCTTCTTCATAAGAATTGCAAACAAAGGCTAAAAACAGTCTTTCTACACCTACAGATGGTTCAACACAATATGGGACAAATTTTTCATTTGTAAATGGATCAAAATAGCTTAAATCAGCTTTCGAATGGTCCATATGTTGTTTTAAATCATAATCAGTTCTATTAGCGATACCCCAGACTTCCCCCCAACCAAATGGGAAATTAAACTCAATATCACAAGTTCCTTTGGAATAAAATGCTAATTCTTCAGGAGTATGATCTCTAAAACGCATATTCTCTTCTTTTAAACCCAAATCTTTTAACCAATCTAAGCAAAATTGCTTCCAATATATATACCACTGGTCATCATCACCAGGAGCACAGAAAAATTCCAATTCCATTTGTTCAAATTCTCTTGTTCTAAAGATAAAGTTACCTGGGGTTATTTCATTTCTAAAGGCTTTTCCAATTTGGCCAATACCAAATGGTAATTTCTTTCTCATTGATCTTTGGACATTTCTAAAGTTTACAAACATACCTTGAGCTGTTTCTGGACGTAAATATATTGTACTTTGATTGTCTTCAACAACTCCCTGAAAAGTTTTAAACATTAAATTAAATTTTCTAATATCTGTCCAGTCCAATTGTCCACAATTTGGACAAACAATCTTATGTTCATTTATATAATTAACCATGTCATCATTTTTCATTGATTCAACAGCAACTTTTTCTTTTGCTTGGTTTTCTATAAGTTGGTCTGCTCTATATCTAGTTTTACATTTTTTACAGTCAATTAAAGGATCTGAAAAGTTTGCTACATGTCCTGTAGCAACCCAAACTTCTGGATTCATTAAAATTGCTGCTTGAATACCTTCGTTATTAGTATCCTCTTGAATGAACTTTTTCCACCAGGCATTCTTAATATTCTTCTTTAAATTCATGCCTAATGGACCATAATCCCAAGTATTTGATAACCCCCCATAAATTTCAGAACCCTGATAAACAAATCCTGATATTCTTAAGTGATTAACAATTTGTTCAAATGTATATTTTGACATTAATATTACCTCTTTTCTATGCCTTCACTATAATATATACGTTTATCTAAAATAAAAGTAAACCTAGTTATTTAAATTTATTAAACTTTGATAGCTTTTTAAATAAATACCTGAGTAATTAATTAAAATCTGCATTAACATATCAGTTAATTTAAAATCATTTAAGTTCAAAGTTAATAGTGTATCATAAACATCAAATGATGCTTTATTAATGATTCTGAAGTTTTTTAAAAAATCTACATCAAATATTTCATCGTTAAATTCTCTATTACAATAACTACAGATAAATCCACCTTCCTTAATAGATATTGATTCAATATTATTGGTTCTTCCACAGTTAACACACCCATCAACATAAGGTGAAATGCCTAATAAAGTTAATATTGAGACTAAATAAACATTTAATACTAAATATATTTGGTCAGTATCATTTAGCTTAGTTAATGTCTTAAATAATAAATCGTATATATTATCTTCAACAGCATTGGCAATTTCGCAAATTACTGAAGCAACAGCTATTTTTTCATAGTCAATCATAATATCACTAAACTGTTTTATCAAATTTGCACTTTTTAGTATTTGAATTGATTTACTTGGATTGTAGTCAAATAAAAAATTACTATGATTAAAAAGTTGTGTAGCATAGACATTTTTACTGGTTATCTTTTTATATCCCTTAACATACAACGCAATTTTTCCATATTCATTAGTTAATATAGTTATTATTGCATCATTTTCTTTGTACTCTATTGAGTTAATAACAATTCCTTTTATTAAATCATTCATTTCCTTATTTATCCCAATAACCAAATTCTTTTAGTTGGTGATTTTTATTGCGCCAATTTTCTTCAACTGACACAAATAACTCTAAAAATACTTTTGCTTGTAATCTTAGTTCTAATTCTTCCCTAGCAAAAGAACCGATTTTTTTAATCATTGCGCCTTGTTTTCCAACAATTATCTTTTTCTGACTATCTCTTTCGCATACTATTTTAGCGTTAATAACAACTAAATCCTTTTTTGTTTCCATTTTTTCAATCACCACAGCAATTGAATGAGGAATTTCTTCAGAAGTATTTATTAATACTTTTTCTCTTATAATTTCAGCTATCATAAACTGTTCTGGATAATCTGAAATCATATCTGTAGGATAATATTGAATTTTATCAGGCAAATATGACTTGATAGTGTTAATTAATTCATCAATATTTTTATTTCTTAAAGCACTTAAAGGTATTATTTCATCATAATCATCTGTATTTATTTCTTTTAAAAATTCAATTAATTCTCTAGTAGTTAATTTGTCAATTTTATTAATAATTAATAGTTTTGGTTTTTCAATATTTTTGATATTTTCAGCAATTATCTGATCACTTTTACCATAACCTTTAGTTGCGTCAATTAAAAATAAAATAATATCTGCTTCTTTAGCTGCAGTATAGGCACTTTGGACCATCATTTTATTTAGTTTTGATTTTGCTTTATGAATTCCAGGCGTATCAATAAAAATAATTTGAGTATCTTTAGTTGTCAAGATCCCTCTGATATTATCTCTAGTTGTTTGAGGTTTAGGTGTAGCTATTGCTACCTTTTTAGCTAAAATCGTATTTAATAAAGTGCTTTTCCCAACATTTGGTTTTCCTATCAAAGCAACAAATCCACTTTTAAAACCCATATTATTCTAAATCCTCCTTGGAAAATTGCATTGGTAATAATTCAGAAATATTAGTAATTAACACTTCTTCTTTATTAGCAAGAATAATTGGTGTATCTTGATTTATTAACTCCGCCAAAACTTGACGACAAATACCACAAGGAGAACCTATCCTTTTGCCATAAGTTACTATACATAATGCTTCAATATCATTTTTTCTATAACCATTACTATAGGCAGCAAATATAGCACTTCTTTCAGCGCAATTTGTTGCTCCATATGAGGCATTTTCAATATTGGCACCTAAAAAGTAGTTGCCATCCTTACATAAGCAACATGCTCCTACTTTATAGTTTGAATATTGACAATAAGCATTATCAGCTGCTTTAAATGCTAATTCTATTAATTTTTCTTGCTTCATTAATTAATTCTCCTTCATTAATCATTTCTTGAAATTATGTCATCTAAAATTAGTTTTTGATATTTAATCATCTCTTTTTCTTCTTTTTCATTTAAATGGTCAAAACCACATAGGTGTAATAAACCGTGAGTAAATAAGAAACATATTTCTCTTCTTTCTGAATGGTTATACTTTTCTGCTTGTCTAATTGCAGCATCTACATTAATAAATATATCCCCCAATTCTTCTTCAAAGAAAACATTTTCATCTTGATTATCATTTAATGCAAATGAAATTACATCGGTTGTTTTATCAATGTTACGATACTTTTTGTTAATCTGTTGCATCTTTTTATCTAAAGTAAATATCACACTTAAACAAATATGATCATTTAAATTTAATAATTCAATTGCTTTAGAAGTTATTTTCTTAAAATCAGTGCGATATTTAACATAATCTTTTCTTTTTGTTCTATTTATAACATTTATTTCCATAATTTATTCTTCTACTTTTTCATAAGCTTCAATTATCTTTTGAACAACTGGATGTCTTACCACATCTTTACTAGACATATATACAACTTTAATCTCATCAATATCTTTGATTATTTTAATAGCTTCAATCAAACCACTTTGTTTTGATCTAGGTAAATCTATTTGCGTAATGTCACCATTTATAATCATTTTAGAATTAAAACCTAAACGAGTCATGAACATCTTTATTTGACTTGGAACGGTATTTTGTGCTTCATCTAATATGATACAAGCATCATTTAATGTTCTTCCCCTCATATATGCTAGAGGAGCTATTTCTAAAATTCCTTTTTCTATCAATTTAGCAGTGTTTTCAGAAGAAATTAGAGCATCAAAAGAATCATAAATCGGTCTTAAATATGGATCAACTTTTTCTTTTAAATCCCCAGGTAAAAAACCTAGTGATTCGCCAGATTCAACAACTGGTCTAGTAATAATAATCTTGTTAATCAAACCTTTTTTCAACAAACTATAAGCATAAACTACCGCAAGAAAAGTCTTTCCAGTTCCTGCTGGTCCCACTGCAACAGTAATTACATTGTTTTCAAAAGCTTCGTATAAGTCTTTTTGTCCTTTAGTTCTTAAATAAAACTTTTTTAGACCCACACCATTAGCTACAAACTTTTTATAATAATTATCATTTAAGATACTATTTATATCTTGACTTTCAATATGGCCATTTTCTTCACATTCATAAACAATCGCTTCAAACACCTTTTTTAATGTCTTCACTTTTGTTTTGTCATCACAATAAACAATTGAACCATCTACTTCAATTTTTACATTATAAAAATTTTCTATTAATTGAATGTTTTTATCTTCGTTTCCTAAAACCATTAATAAGGTTTCGTGATTAAGATGATTTAAATCGCATACAATATTATTCAATAAACATAACCTCCACTATCATAATTATATTACAAAAAAAGTGGTTTTGAACCACTATTTCTTTCTAGCCTTTCTTGCAGCTTCTTGTTTTAACTTACGTTTAACGCCTGGTTTAACATAGTATTCTCTCTTACGAGCTTCAGCAAGGGTACCATTACGAGATACTTGTCTTTTAAAACGACGTAAAGCATCATCAAGCTGTTCGTTATCTTTAACTACTACTTTTGCCATGTTCTACCCTCCCTTCTGAATAAGTATAAACCTTAACTATTATAATCTATTTATTTTTACTTTGCAACGGCAAATGTGAATTTGTGTGATTAATATATGATAATTTCATAAGTAATAGTATTGGAAAATGTCCTCAATTATACTTGATAGCTATTGTGTAATTTGGAGGTGTTTACAAGATGTTTCCTACTTTAAAAGTGTAGCATATTTTGTCTTGAAACAATATGCTACTTCTTGTTTTTAACTATTTAATTTTAGGGTATCCCATTTAGATGGTTTACATTAAAACTTAAGATAGATTACCTCACCTTATTACCAATGATTTCCATATAAATTTTCAGGAGCAACTTGTTTAACTTTTGTTTCGCCAGTTAAAATATTTAAATCATACTTAGCATAAGTGTGAATTCCATATTCTTTTACTATAATTTCTTTTAAATCTTTAACTCCTGAACTATCAATAGGATTTTCCAAGCATTCTAGCAAACTTTTTTTAGTTTCTTCATCTAAATTTTGGTTAATGTGTTTCTTATACAAATTTAAATACAAGTCTTGGTGTAGTTTTAAATATTCAACCTTTTCTAAATATGCCTGATTAATACCAATGTATAGAATGTGATTTGAACATGTTTGTTGATCTAAACCAGATTCTTTACAAGCAATACCTGATAACATAGTTTTAAAAGTGTCAATCTTCTTTTCAGGAAGATATATTCTGTGGATATACAAAACATCATCTTTTATTTCATTAAATAAGGCAACATCATAATCAATTAATTTAAAATCAAAATAAACACCACTTGGAAATTCTTTTCCAAAAGTAAATAGTTCTTCTATTTCTCCATTAATATTTATTCTAAACAATTCATTTTTTTGTTTTATGTAGGTCCAATAGCCATCTGATGTTAATGGCTGAATGTTGGGATAATCAATTTCTTTAAATAGAACATACTGTTTAATACTATTATCCACATCAAACAAGATATTTACATACATACCAAATTCATCAAAAACCATTGCTGTTTTCCAAGAAGCTTCTTTACTAACAATTTTTGGCATTGTTTCTTCTGAGTAAAGATGTTCTTTTGAATAATATTCTTCATAGGAAATGCTTTCTCTTTCTTTTACCACCCATATTTTTTCGTCATTAGAATAATCATCTAATGCTTTCAATATTTTCTTAGTAGTTGGGTTTTTGGTTTTTATATCTTTAACTCCGTCAAATAGTGAATTAATTAGTTCAAGTTGTTGATTATTTGGCGTTTGCTTTTCATATAGGTACTTTAAAATATTATTAGCAAAAGTATACATGTTTTCGTTATCGTAAATATTTAAATCAACAAAATTTTCATCAATTGTGTCATTTTCTAAAATTGCTTGTTGCCATTGTAATACGATTTTATCAACTAACTCTTCTTCTATTGTCGTCATCTCTAAAGCCAATTGATAAGCTTCAAAATACTCTTTTTTATTTAGATGCTCATCAATTTTTTGATTGGTGTTTTTACAACCAAATAAAGTTATTATCATAAATAACGAAATTAGAGAAATTAAAAATTTTTTCATACTTCATATCTCCTTACACAAAAAAGAAATAAATATAGTCATTTAATTACAAACACCCTGTTTCCGTATACTTTAAAAAAGAACTTAAATCAATATGCGTTTATTATAACCACTACCTTCTTTTCTAACTAAATTATAAAATGTATATTCATTAAAAACATACATTTTTGCAAATTATTTTATAATAGTATACAATTTGTATATTAATTGTATACTAATTTTAGCACAAGGTATTTTATGATTTTTACTTACAAGTTTCTTTACATTATTAAATAGTATAGTAATTTTATGCTATTTTCTATATGGTAATTTATTAAAATTAATAATTACTTTATTATAATATTTCTATCTTAAGGGGAGATTTAAATTATGTACCATTTAAAAAATGATAAAAGATGTATTAAATCAGCGAGAAAATTGTCTAATGCATTATTTCTATTAATTGATCAAATGCCTTATACAAGTATCTCTATCAACAAACTATGTGCTGAAAGCCAAGTTTCTAGAAAAACTTTTTATAATCTCTTTGATACAGTTGATGATATATTTTACTACTTATTAGAAAAACTTTTTTTAGATGTTGAAGATGATTTATATAAAGTTCCTAGAAAAAAGGTATTAAAGTTTGTTTTGGAAATGTGTTTTGTTAATATTGATTTATTTATAAAAATTGTTCATGCTGGAAAACAAAATATCGTTACAGATTGTTTTCGCAAACATCAAAATAGATATATTGAATCCCAAAAAACATTAGACAATAAGCAAAGAGAAAAACTTAGATATAAATTAAAAATAGCAGGTTTCATAATTCAAGGAGCTTTAACTGATTGGTATAATACAGGACAAAAAGAGGATGTTGATCAAATATATGAAAAAATGATTGAAGCTACAAGCAACATTTACAGAACATATACTTTCTAAGACAATTTTAAAATATTTATAAAAAAAGACTTATATTTCTTATAAATCTTTTTTTATCGTATCTTTTTATTTAACTATATTACCGTTATATAAAACGGTACAGTATATTCAATTTTTTTATTAATAAATGATATTTTTCTTTAAATTATATCGCTGATGTTTAGTTTATTTTGGGACATTTTCCCGTATTATTGACACAGCAAATGTGGATTTGTGTCTGTCTGACAAACCGGGATTTGTTTTTCTATACTTAATTCTTTTTCTCTCTTATGTTATTTAATATTGGAACTGAAATTGGCCTAAACAATAAATAGATCCCGTATCCAATCAATCCCCCANTTGTATTTGTGATAATATCTGTNACATCATTGGAGCGCCAATCATTTANTATTGGTTGTAGTAATTCTATACTTAAGGTAAGCAATAGAGTAAATAAGAGCGTTCTTGAAAAAGTTCTCTTTTCTTCTTTTTGTGTAAGTGGGAATAAGAAACCAAATGGANTAGTCATTATTACATTAAGTACAATCTGCCTTATTACATCTCCTCTACCATTTATATAATCATCGAACGGAACTAGATTTATGTTATAGTGATGATCAAAAACAAAAGGCAAATTGCATATAATTGGCATCATCGTAAAGAAAAGAACAAACGATAAATATATATACATTAGTATTTTCATCAATCTAATATCTCTTCTTTGTGTATACCACTTCTTTCTAAAAAATAAGAAGTAAAGCAATACGAGAGCAACTACATCAATAAATATTTTCAAGTTATGCATTTCCAATACTCTCTCCTTAACTTACACATCTTTCTTACTTGTACCTAAAGGTTATTATAAAATCAAATTTTAATTTCTCTTTTATTTTTTGTTATATTCTTCCATTATTGTGATACCAGCAGAACAACCTAATCTATCAGCACCTGCTTCAATCATTGCCATAGCGTCTTTTAAATTTCTGACCCCACCTGCTGCCTTAACTAAACATTTATCTTTTACCGTTTTTCTCATTAATTTGACATCTTCAATTGTTGCTCCAGCAGTTGAAAAACCAGTAGATGTTTTAACAAAATGAGCTTTTGCGTTAATTGCACATTTACATGCCTGAACTTTCTCTTCATCAGTTAATAAACAAGTTTCAATGATAACTTTTACAACATTACCTTGAGCTGCTTGGACAACTGCTCTGATATCATCTTCAACATATTTCCAGTTTCCTTCTTTAGCTGCCCCAATATTGATTACCATGTCAATTTCTGTTGCTCCATCTTTTATGGCTTGTTTGGTTTCAAATGCTTTAGATACTGTTGCCATAGCTCCTAGTGGAAATCCTACAACGCAACATACCTTTACATCAGTATCCTTTAAAATTTCTTTAGCTAAAGCTACATAACAAGTGTTAACACATACTGAAGCAAAATCATGTTCTTTTGCTTGTAAACATAATTCTTTAATTTGCTCTGATGTTGCTGGCGCTTTTAATAGCGTATGATCAATATACTTATTAATCTTCATTTTTATTTTCTCCTTTTAAATACTTATTCAATATATCAATGGCTGCATTATCATCACCCATCCAATATACTTTTCCATCTCCTATTTTAAAATATTGTTCAGCTGCCTTACCTAAGATACATACTGTATCTCCTTCATTAGCCAATTCAATCCCTTGTCTAATAGCATCATATCTATCTTCAATATAGACCCAAGAATTTTTAGTAATACCACTGGCTATTTCTTTACAAATTTCATAAGGATCTTCCCAATGGTCATCTTCAGCACTTAAAATTAAGACATCACTATTATCATCAGCTATTTTACCAATCATTGGTCTTTTCTTGTAATCTCTGGCACCATGAGCACCAAAAACCGTGATTATTCTCTTCCCTTTTTCAGTAATGGTATTAATATATTCATATATTTTCTCATATCCATCTGGAGTGTGAGCATAATCAACGATTACATTAAAGTTTTGTCCACAATCAATTATTTGTACTCTTCCCATTACCTGTGGAATAGTTTTCAAATATGGAATTAAATCATCAATATCATAACCTGCTTCACTTAAAGTTGCTAAAACAGCTAATAAATTAGACACATTGAATTTTGCGACTAAATTAGTATCAATTTTATAAGTTTTTTCTTTGTGTATTAATTCAAATTCAGTGTGATCTTTAAACAACTTAATATTGTTAGCTTTATAATCTGCATCATGGTCAATACCAAAGGTAACTGTTGAACAATTAGCTGCTTTGATAATTCTTTTGGCATAACTATCATCAATGTTAACTATTCCAGTTTGCTCTGGCCCAACAATTTTAAATAACTTTTCCTTAGCCATGTAATAGTTTTCCATCGTACCATGGTAATCTAAGTGGTCATGAGTCAAATTAGTAAAAATTACATAATCAAATTTGACTGCATCAATTCTTCTTAAGTCCAATCCTTGAGAAGAAACTTCAATAGAAACATCTCTACAGCCATGGTCATAAATCTCTTTTAAAATCTCATGTAAGACTTCTACATCAGGTGTTGTTAAAAACGTGTCATTTATTGTGTCATCCCACATATAACCCATTGTACCTATATAACCACACTTTTTATAACGAGAAATTAGATATCTAATAATCCAAGCCACTGTACTTTTTCCATTTGTTCCAGTAACGCCATAAACAGTCATTTCACTTGTTACATCTCCATAATAAGCACAGACAAACTGATTTAATGCTGTTAAAGTATCATCAACCTTTAAATAGGTAATACCTTCATAATACTTATCTAATTCTTTAGAATGGACAATACAAATTGCCCCATTTTCAATAGCTTGAGCAATAAAATTATGACCNTCATTTACTAAACCAATAATGCAGAAAAAGATGGCATCTTCCATCTTTACTCTAGAATCAGTCATAATATCCTTTATTTCTATATCNGGTGCATTTTCAAAAATATTACTAATAATCATATAATCCCCTTAAATAATATGTCCTATTAAAGTTTTTCCATCAANTGAATCAACATAAACATCTTTTAATTGATTTGTGTAGTCAACNTCACTANTAACTTTTACTAAAACATATTGACTACAGTGACCTGTAGAAACCCCATTTTTATATCTTTCAAATAGAACTTTAACATTTTTTCCTACAAAACTGTCAACATAGTCATTATATAATTTATCACTAATTTTAGTCAAACAAGCTATTCTGTGTTTCTTTATCTGTTCTTCTACTTGTTGTTTAATATCATAATTTACGGTACCTTTTTTTCTGGCATAAGGAAAAATATGCAAAAATGATAACTTACATTTTTCGACAAACTGTCTAGTATTTTCAAAATCATCATCTGTTTCTGTAGGTAGTCCAACAATTACATCACTGGAAATTGAAATATCACTTACCTTTTCTCTAATATCTAAAACTTTATTATAGAATTGTTCAGTGGTATAAGGGCGATTATTAATTTTTAAAAGTCTATCATCTCCAACTTGTAACGGAATATGTAAGTGTCTAGCAATCTTTTCATTTTCTTGCATTAGTTCTATTAACCTATCATTAATTTCTGTTACTTCAATTGAAGAAATCCTTAGCCTTTCCATTTCTTTCACTTCGTTTAATAATCGTTCAATTAAATCAACCAGTTCTAACTCATTATCATTCCATCTTCCAGTATGAATACCTGTTAAAACTAATTCTTTGTGGCCTGAAAGTATCAATTGTTTAGCTTGTTTAATTACACTATCAGCATCTAAACTTCTTTCACGACCTCTAGCGTAAGGTATAATACAATAACTACAAAACTGATTACATCCATCTTGTATTTTTAGATAAGCTCTAGTCTGATTAAAATTCTGAATAAACATTTCTTCAAAATTGGTTTTTTGAAACTTTTCGACAATATTTATTTTCTTTTTTTCTAACAGAAATTGTTCAATTAATTCAGGTAGTTTTGTTTTATTATTTGAACCAATTAAAATATCACATTCTTCAAAAACATCAACTTTACCAACTTCTATTTGAACATAACAGCCAACAACAGCAATAACTGCATTTGGATTTTGTTTTTTAGCTCTACGAATCATTTGTCTAGTTTTCGAAGAAGCCATGTTAGTTACAGTACAGCTATTTATTACATATATATCAGCAAATTCTTTAAAATCAACTTGCAGGTATTTTTCCTTTAGTTTTTCACTATACCAATTAGCTTCAAAATTATTTACTTTACATCCTAAGTTACATATTGCAAACTTCATAAACTATTCCTTTTAGCATCAATAACTGATAAAACGTATAAACCAGCTGTTTCTGCTCTTAATATCCTTTTACCTAAACTTACACACGAAAAACCTAAAACTAATAAATAATCAATTTCTTCTTGGGAAAAGCCACCTTCAGGGCCAATGACAAAAGTAATAGATTTATTATCAATTAAATCAAATAAATAACTATTCTCTTCATTTTCAAAAGCTACAATGTTATTTTCTGATAGATATCGATCAATTTCTTTTAATTTAATTGGTCTTTCTACTTCACATTTACTGCTTCTATTAGATTGTTGACAAGCTTCTAAGGTAATTTTATTCCACCTTTCCACTCTTTTATCCATTCTTTCTTCATCTACTTTAAAATTGGTACGGCTAGTAATTAATGGTACAACCTTAGTTGCTCCTAATTCAGCAGCTTTTTGCAGTAAAAAATCCCATTTATCTTTTTTTATTAAAGCAGCACAATAAATTATTTCAGATTCATTAGAAAAATCAGCAATGTTTTCTAAAACTTTTGCTGATACATTTAAGTCGACCTTAATTTCTACTAAAAAAACATTGTTACTAATATCAACAACTCTGATAATATCTCCTGTCTTCATTCTTAAGACATTTTTAATATGATGAGATTGTTTTTCATTGAAATTAAATGTCTCATTTATGTTAATTTTTCTATCAATAAAATATTGTCTCATTATTCACTAATTCCTTCATCTGCCATTTTCTTTAAAGTTTTAATTTCATGAGGTCTTAAGCGACGATAAGAACCTATGGCTAAATTGTCATCTTTAACACAACCATATTGCATGCGATGTAATTTTGCAACAACTTTTCCAACTGCTTCTACCATCCTTCTTACCTGTCTATTTCTTCCTTCAGAAATAGTCATTTCTAAAACACATCTATTAGACTCTGTATCATAAGAAATCATACTTACTTTTGCAGGCATTGTCTTATATCCATCATCAAGTATTAGACCATTTTGCAGTTTAATTAAATCTTTATTCTCTAAAATTCCTTTGACAGTCACACGATATGATTTAGGAACTTGAAACTTAGGGTGAGCCAGCATGTGGGCAAAATCTCCATCATTTGTTAAGATCAACATTCCTGTTGAATCAAAATCTAATCTTCCAACTGGAAAAATTCTTTCTTTACAGTCAATTAAATCCACAACTTTATTTCTTTTGTGTTCATCTTTTACAGTGCAAACATATTTTCTAGGTTTATTTAATAAATAATATACCAATTCTTCTTTTTCTATTATTTTATCTTCAACAGAAATTATATCTTTATTTGATACTTGAGTACCTAAAGTTGTACAAACCTTACCATTAACTTTAACTTTTCCCTGTAAAATTAACTCTTCAGCTTTTCGTCTTGAAGCAATTCCCGCTTTAGCAATAACCTTTTGTAATCTTTCCATCAATAAAACAACTCCCCTTCTTCATTGATAGTCTGATATTCTGGCAATTCTGGTAGTTCACTTAATGAGGTTAATGAAAATGTGTCCATAAAATCTTCAGTTACTTCATATAGGAAAGGTTTTCCTATTGTATCTAGTCTACCTACTTCTCTAATTAAATTTCTAGCCAACAATTTTCGAAGCATCATGTCACAACTTACGCCTCTTATTTCTTCAATTTCAACTCTTGTTACAGGTTGTTTGTAAGCGATAATTGCCAATGTTTCTAAAGCAGCTTGGGAAAATTGTTTACTAGAAGTTTCTTCAAACAATTTTTGACAATAACTATGAGCTATAGCCTTAGTAACTAATTTGTATCTTTTTCCATAACAAACCATCTCTAAACCTCTAGAATCATCACTATTGTAATCAGTAATATAACTATCCATTAGTTCTACAAGATTATCTTCATTGATAACTAAAACTTCTGACAGTTGTGACAAACTTACACCTTCATCACCACTAACAAATAATATTCCTTCAATAATCGGTCTTAAATCACTCATAATTACACCCTCTTAAAATATACTTCATCATATTTTATAGTAAAAGACAACACATTTTCATTCACCAAATCCAAAACAGCCAAAAAAGTAATAACAACTTCATATAAATCCTGACAATCATACATTGTATTACTTAAAGTAAAGATTTCACCAAACCTTTTAATATTTACTTTCAATTGTTTTTTTCTATCCTCAATACTTATTCTTTTTTGAGTAATATTTACCTCATAAGGTTGAGCAAGTTGAAATCTCTTTAAACATCTATTCATTGCCTTAATCAATTCATAAGCACTAGTACTTTCATAATTTTCATTAATTTCAATCCATTGATTAACAATTTCTGATTGTGGTTTATCAAATTTCAAGTTTCTTTCTTGGTATAAATCATCTAGTTTTGAACTAACTTCTTTAAACTTTTTATATTCTATTAATCTATTAACTAAATCAACCTCTTGTTGTTGTTGATAATTATCGTCAAGTTCAGCAGGTTCATTAGGTAGAAGTTTTTTACTTTTATACTCTATTAATGTGGCAAGTTCTAATAAATACTCACTAGCTACATCTAATTTCATTTGTTCCATGGCATGAATATATTCAATATACTGATCAGTTAAAATATCTATATCCAAATCAAAAAGATCCAATTCTTTTTCTTTAATAAGATGAAGCATTAAATCTAATGGTCCTTCAAATTGTTCAATCGTAACTAAAAACTCCATACCTTACCTCACTTAAAAAGTATATCACAAAACACGTTAGTTGTTTATTAATCAATAAAAAAAGTGTATGTTTTTATTCACATACACTTCTATCCATTTATTTGCTTAAGTAGTCGTCAATTCCTTTAGCAGCTACTTTACCAGCACCCATAGCAGAAATAACAGTTGCAGCACCTGTAACTACGTCACCACCAGCATAAACACCTTCTCTACTTGTTAGATTTTCTTCATTAACGATGATACCACCCCATTTATTAACTTCCAAACCTTTAGTAGTATCCTTAATTAATGGGTTTGGTGAAGTTCCAATAGCCATAATAACTGTATCAACATCTAAAATAAACTCGCTACCTTCTATAGCAATAGGTCTTCTTCTACCATTTTCATCTGGTTCACCTAATTGCATCTTGATACATTTGATACCTTCTACACAACCATTTTTAGGGTCTCTAGGATTTTCTGGATTATTGTAACCTAAGATTTCTACTGGATTGTTTAATAATCTAAAATCAATTCCTTCTTCAATAGCATGTTCAACTTCTTCTGCTCTTGCAGGAAGTTCTTCCATTGAACGACGATAAACGATATATACTTTTTCTGCTCCTAATCTTAAAGCTGTTCTTGCAGCATCCATAGCGACATTACCGCCACCAACAACTGCTACTTTACCACCCTTAGAAATAGGAGTATCAGCTTTTTCGCTATAAGCTTTCATCAAGTTTGCTCTAGTTAAATATTCATTAGCTGAATAAACGCCTTTTAAACCTTCACCTGGAATGTTCATAAAGTTAGGTAAACCAGCTCCTGAACCAATAAATACTGCATCAAAGCCCATTTCTTCAAATAGTTCATCAATAGTTAATGTTTTACCAATAACGACATTGGTTTCAACTTTAACACCTAATTGTTTTAAAGTATCAACTTCTTGAGCAACAATATCTTTTGGTAATCTAAATTCAGGGATACCATAAACTAAAACACCGCCAGCAGTATGTAATGCTTCATAAACAGTTACTTCATAACCTTTTTTAGCTAAATCACCAGCACAAGTCAACCCTGCAGGACCTGAGCCAACAACTGCAACTTTTTTACCATTAGATTCAACTTTAGCAGGAGCTTCTTTAGCATTTTTTAGATGATAGTCAGCAACAAAACGTTCTAATCTACCAATTCCTACTGGTTCAAATCTAATACCTAAAGTACACTTACCTTCACATTGAGTTTCTTGAGGACATACACGTCCACAAACTGCTGGTAAAGATGAAGATTTAGCAATGATTTGATAAGCACCTTCAAAATCTCTTTCTTTAACTTTTTCAATAAATTCAGGAATTTGAATGTTTACTGGACAAGCAGCAACACAAGGTCTGTTTTTACAATGAATACATCTTTCCGCTTCTGCTACAGCTGTTTCTTCAGAGTAACCTAAGGCTACTTCTTTAAAATTAGTCGCTCTTAACTTTGCATCAAGAACTGGCATTGGATTTTTATTAGGAATAATTGCCATAATTATTGAACCTCCTTTTTAAATAAGTTACATGTTTCTTCATATGCATGTTTTTCAAAATCAGAATACATTCTTGAACGAGACATAGCTTCATCAAAATCAACTTCATAACCATTGAAATCTGGTCCATCAACACAAGCAAATTTGGTAACTCTTTTGCCATCTTGATTAAGAGTTAATCTACAACCACCACACATGCCAGTACCATCAATCATGATTGGATTCATGCTTACAGTACAAGGAACGTTGAATTGTTTAGCTGTTGCGACAACAAACTTCATCATAATAAGCGGTCCAATAGTAATGATTTCATCAAATGTTTCACCATTTTCTAGCATTTCTTTTAATGGTCCAGTAACATTACCATGATAACCATAACTACCATCATCAGTAGTAACAATCAATTTATCTGAACAAGTTTTGAATTCATCTTCCAAAATTAAAATATCTTTACTTCTAAATCCAATAATACTTGTTACATGAGCACCCATTTCATTTAATGCTTCAGCAATAGGTAAGGCAATAGCACATCCTACACCACCACCAACGATACAAACTTTTTCCAAACCTTCTAATTCACTTGGAGTTCCAAGAGGTCCAACAAAGTCTTGAATGTGTTCTCCTTCCATTACATGATTTAACTTTTCAGTTGTTCCCCCAACAACCTGGAAAATAATCTTAACTGTTCCTTTTTCAGGATTTGTTCCTGCCACAGTTAAAGGGATTCTTTCTCCCATTTCATCCACTCTTAAAATAATGAATTGACCAGGTTTTGCTTTATTAGCTACCAAAGGAGCTAACACTTCAAGTTGTGTAACTGAATTGTTTAATTCTTTTCTCGACACAATTTTATACATAAATTCCTCCTAATTTAATTTGATTTTTGTTAATCTAACCTCATATATTATAATACAAACTCACTGGGTAGTAAAGGTAACAATCTGTTTTAAACCCAATATTATTATAATAATCAAGTATATTTGTTATTTTTTTAACAATACAATTTAATTACCTTTCTCTAATAAAAAAAGCGATAGATAAAACTACCGCTTTCTTGTTTTTAAGCCCAAGGATCATCTTTTACAGGAATTCTTATGTCAGGCCATAAGTAACATTCCCATAAGAAATATTGATCTCCTTTTTTTCTTAATTGTACTTTTCTATCACTATCTGCCCCACTTGAAGTAATAAATAATGTGACATATCCTTCTTGGTCATAAGAATAAGGATTATCTCTAACAGTTATTGAATATGGGATTTCTGGAGTGTAGTTGTTTTCAGGTGAAGTTCCATTAAAATAACTTCTCGCTACATATTCTTTTCCCTTTAATCTATCATCAATAAACTGTCTTTGATATCTGCTAACTTCACTTGGACCATTTAAGTAGTCATACATATTTATCATTTCTTCAACATTATGTTCATAAGCAGCTAGTACTAGTACAACTAAACTTGCAACTTCGTATTCATCATGTAGGTTAGAAAGAGCTTTTAACTCCTCAACATTTTGAGGTATTTTTTCATAGGTAAATGTTTTTTCCATTATAGTCGTCTACCTCCTCCACCATGGCTTCTACCAGAACTGGATGTGTGCGTACTTGAACCACCTCTTGAACCTCCACTACTACTTGATGTGTCTTTAGGACGAAGTGAAGAAGTTCTTCTAGAATATAAATATAAATCACGATGACCAGTACATTTGAATGAACCAGGTCTTGCATAGTCCCTAGCTTCACGTTTTTTGAAAACACTTTTATTTTTACCCTTTAAAAGTGTTGTTCCTATTAAAGCTGCAATACCTCCTGCTCCTGTTGAAATTCCTGCTTTTTTGGCAGTTTCAACTGCTGGATTTGGAGGATCAGGTTCTGGATAGTATATATCATATGGTTCTCCAGCATTAGCCATATCAATTAATTCATCACACCTATTGATATATGCCTTTAAACCACTATACCAATTTGAGCCACCTTCATAATTTTCAACTATCGTATCAATTAAGTGCTCAATACCATAATCTGTATAACAATCTATACCATAACCACAAGTTGTAATATAGACAAAGAATCCTTCAGAATCTCTACCAACAACAAGCAAACTTCCTGAATAACCTTCTCCAAGACCATAACCATTATAATCATAATAGTCATCAGATTCTGCTTGGATATTATCATAAGTAAACTGTTCAGAAATTACAATTGCCAAGTCAACTTGTTGTCTTTCAGAAATTTCATCACATAACTGTTCTAACTCTTGCCTTTCACTTTCAGTTAAGATACCAATTTCATCAATAACCCTATCTGGATGTTCAGCTTTAACAGTTTTTAAAGCTGGCAAAAAAGTTAAGGTAATAATAAATGCAACTAATAAAAATTTAATAAGTCTTTTCATTTTACTACCCTCCTATATAAGCATCTGGATAACATAAGCTATCACTGCTACTATCACAAATATAATGCTAAAATACATAGCATAAGCACCTTTATCAACAGGTAAATCACCAACAAATTTTCCAGTTTGACCATTCATCGCAAAGGTATATTTTTGTCCTTTATAAGTAGTATTTAAAATATATACTGGTAGCAAACAATATTTAATTGCTTGGTTATTTAAACCCATATTCATGCTTTCAAGAGCAATACCATCGTAACCCCTAATGGTAGAAGCTAAAGCCATTTCAGCACTGGTTCTCATACGTTGATTAGCTTGATCTTTACTTTCTTCAGCAGAAATATCATATTTATCAGCTAAATATCCTGCTAAATAAGCTGTTTTAAAATCAACCGCTTCATCAATATCAAATGGCTCAATTGATTCCATTAAAACATTATCAATATTTGTTGAACCATCTACTGGAACATTATCGAAACCAATTTCTCCTTCTCTATAAACTGAATAATAACTTGTTTCAGTATAATTGTAATTTGAATCTGACCAAGTTCTGGTTCTAGTTGCACGATATCTAGCTGCCATATCTACATCAGCATCATAAAGCCAAAATGGAACATATATTCCTTTCAACTCATTTATACGGTTATCATCCTTAAAAAACTTCGGTAAGAGTGGTTTTCCATTTAAATGTTTTTTATAAGATTCTTTTGCTTGTTTTTCGTCAATCTTAAATGGTACCACTAAATCAGGTTTCAAAATACCACTAAATTTTTGTGGAACAATTACTGGATTACCACAATATGGACAACTTGTAGCGCCTGTATTTACATCAGCAATTATTTCACCACCACAACTATCACACACATAGTGTCTTAATTGTGATTCTTCAGTTTCAGTAAAGAATTGTTCTGGTTTATCTATCCAGTTTAATTCTTCTTCAACTGTATTTTTCAAATCTTCATCATATCCTTGTAAGGTGTCTATTTCAAAAACTGAACTACAATAAGGACATTTTAATTGTCCACTTTCAATATCGTAATTTATTGGGCCACCACAACTTGGACATTTATATTGTTTTAAATTACTCATTAGTAACCTCCATAGCGTATAGACTAGCTAATTGTTTTAAAAAAATATATATGTCTTCAAAATAAATTGGAGCTTTTAAATATTTATCATTTTCAAAACCTAAACTAATGCTATATTTTGTTTTATCTCTTATAAAAAATAAGTCTTTCTTATATCTGTTTTTACGCACTGTTTTGGTAACATTGTTAGCTTTAAGTATATTTATTAACTGATTAAAGTATTCATTATCAATTTCGACATTCTCACAAGATACAAAAGTATCATTTTGTTTTTCTTTGTCAATGGTACAATTACAACTAAATAATGTTTTTCCATCTTCTAAATGAATTTTGAAATAATATGAATAAGTATAAACCATACTAACACAATTAATACTTAAACTAATAACATCAGCATCTGTAGGTTGTTTTTGGCAACCTAACATTTCAAAAAGTATTAGCATTGCCAAAAAACACCCTAAAATTCTCTTATTAATTAAAACTTTTTGCCACATTGTGGGCAGAACTTAACTGTCATTCCACCTTCAAATTTGTATCCACAATCAGGACAAAATTTAGCCGCAACTACAGGTTTTTGTGTTCCACATTGCATACAAAAATTTGATGTATTTTTGGTGCCACATTTTGGACAATACCAACTATCTCCTGTTGCAGGTGCTTTTTTACCAGTTAATTTACTAAATATATGTTCCTTTACATTAGCAACATTAGTAACTGAAACTCTACTTTTATCTATTTCGCCTCTTTTTCCAGTTAATATTTCCGAAATATCTTCCAATATTTTTTCTTTTTCTCTGAAATCAGATGAATTGACATCAGTAGGTTTAATACCAGATAAAGTAAAATCAATTTCTTCAATATATGGATGATTTAAAGTAATTTCTACACCAAAATCATATTCATATTTAAATCTTGGCGGATTAAATGAAACATCATTACCTTTTTCATCTACATCAAATATCTCTTCTTTTTCTTCATCAATTTTTGCATTAAAGGCAATAATACTACTTAGATCAATAATGTCACAGTTTTCCTTAATATAGTCATTTGTTTTAGAGATAATAAATTTTCCCTTATTTCCATCAACATATACTTTAGGACCTTTACCAGCAACTTTGGTTGCGTTAAATGTTAATAACTCTTTAGCATTATTTTCTCTATATGTTATCTGTTCTTTAATGTCGTTTAAACTAGTTCTTCTTCTGCCTGTGAAATATGGAGAAAGTTTATTGTTGCAATCTTTACAAATTGTACCATCATCAATTTTTCTTCCACCAAGAAATTTTATCTGATTACCACACACCCCACAGTACTTTTTATCAAATAATCCCATCTAAAAACCTCCTATTCAGGTTTTTTGCCACCACAATTTGAACAGAACTTGCCGTCGTTTACTGTTCCACAACTACAAGTCCAACCAGCTACTGGTTTTGGGCTGCCACAATTTGAACAGAAGTTACCATCATTTACTTTGCCACAGCTACATTTCCAACCTTTTGCTGTTTCTTGTTTGCCTTGGAATAAACCTTCTAGTCCTCCAACAGCTCCTGTTACTGCACCAACTCCGACAATACCAGTCATAGCACCACCTGGATTATTTGCTGCATCTTTAAGAGCTCCAACAGCTGCTGCTCTAGCAAGATCTTGGTTAGCATATCTGCTTTCAAGTTGAGCATCTTTAATAGCCTTAGCATCTTCTTCTGGTAATGTAACAGTTGAAATAGCCACATTTACTACTTCAAGACCTCTTAATTGGCCCCATTTTGAAGATAATGCTTGGTTTAAATATTGCTCTAACTCTAAATTGTGATTGACAATTTCGTTAGGTCTTAATTCTAAAGCACTNAATTTTCCAACAGCNGGTTGTAATGCTGATAAGAATTCACTCTTTAATTGAGTATCAATTTCATCTCTAGTGTAAACATTTGCAACATTTCCACATACATTAGTATAGAACAATACTGGATCAGCAATTCTATAAGAATAAACACCCGCCATTCTAATAGAAACATCTAAATCTAATCCAACTTTTGAATCAACTACTCTAAACATAATAGGATTTGGAGTTCCAAATTTGTTATCTAGTAATTCTTTAGTATTGAAATAGTAAACTCTTTGATCTTTTCCTATTTCTCCACCCATTTCAAAACGATTTTTAATTGTTTCTAATGTTTTAATGATTGCATCACCTAAATCACCATGGAATAATGATGGTTCACTTGATGTATCATAAGTAAATTCACCTGGTTCAGCACAAACTTCAACTACTTGACCATTGTCAACAATAATCATACATTGTCCTTCGTTAACAACAATTCCTGAACCATTTGAGATGATGTTGTCACTTCCTCTGTTGCCAGCGAATAAACCATTAACTTGTTTTGTACCCTTAACAACTAAGACGTCATCATCTAAACCTTCACAATAGAAGAATTCCTTCCATTGATCTCTCATTGTGCTTGAAACAGCACGTAATCCTGCTCTAATAAGTCCCATAAATACATCTCCTTTACTTATTAATTTTTAAATATATCATTCAACAACTATCATGCGTCCTTCTACGACGCTATCAACTACGTTGTGTGAAGACAAATGTTCGTTTAACACATCAAAGTCACTTGTTGATATGACCCTTGGTTTACCATTTTTATGTGTTTCGTCAATATCTATTCCAAAAAAATCATTAAAATTCATGAAATGAAAATCTTGAATTCCAATTTTGTATACTTTATCTCCTTTAAGTTCTTCACCATTTAGTGTTGCTACTTCAAATTCTTGCTTAGTTTTAGAGTAAATAAGCTTTATCCCCTTTGAAAGTTGATAAAATTCAGTATGACCAGTCCAAGCTTCATCTCTGAATA
>JGI24710J26742_10000359_pt1 | contig 41969 bp, 36 predicted proteins | sample BioPla2DNA2_FD_26742 | JGI IMG/M metagenome (IMG submission 26742)
GCGTAGAGTAACGCGGGGTGGAGCAGTTGGTAGCTCGTCGGGCTCATAACCCGGAGGTCGTGGGTTCAAATCCCTCCCCCGCAACCATTTTTTTGGCGGCGTAGCTCAGCGGCTAGAGCATTCGGTTCATACCCGGAGTGTCGTAGGTTCAAGTCCCACCGCCGCTACCATAAACACTAATTGTGCCCCTTTAAGTTAGTAGCTTTGAGGGGTTTTTTATATTATAGGTAAAAATATAAACTAAAAAACGAGAGTAATAATTCAGGTTGTATTGCTAGTGTTTTAAACAACAACGTGTTGTAAATATGTTGCATTGATGCCAAAGTTAATATATAATTATGAAAATGATAAAATAAAAAAGGAAAGGAGAAGATTATGAAAAGAACCGTATCTATTTTTATGATTATTATGCTTCTTGTTACAAGCGTTTCTTTTGCGGAAGAAATTGATTATGCTTCATTATCTGCCGAAAAATTACATAAAATAATTAATTTAGCTCGGAATGAGCTTGTTATCCGGGAATCGGTAGCAGCTAAAGATGTATATCTTATTGATGAAGAAAACCTAAAAATATATTTAACAGGAAACCAAGAGATAGATTGGATGGGTTACCTTGCACTAGGTGTTGTCGTGATAAATAATACCGATAAAACAATCACTGTGGGCATTAAAAATTCTTCAATAAATGGCTGGGAGGTTGACAATATATTCTGGGCTCAAGTTTCAGCTAATAAAAAGAAGAAGGATGAACTCTCCTTTAAAATTGAAGATGCCGATATATCAGCGATTGAGGAAATAGAAGAGATTGAAATTGCCTTTTATTACTATCGTGATGCGGATGATTGGAATACACGTGTAGAAACCGAGCCGGTGACGATTCACCTTAATGTAGAATAAACAAGAGAATCATTGGTATTATAGTATCCGGATTTTAAACTGGATATTTCTCACGGGACATTATTAAAAGTTTAGTGCTGCCAATAGCGTAATAGTTTTGTCGCCACGAAACTTTTAATATAAACATAAAAATACATATACTTTGGTAGTACAGTTGAGCAAAAGCACATCAGCATACCTTTTAGGTTATTGTTCATTAAGTGTTCCTAGGTTATACGATTAATGATGTGTCTACCGTATTAGAAGCTAAATAACTGTTTGTCCTGTATATTGGGCGCTAAGTATTGTAGTAAAAATTAATTTAAGGAGAGAGCATATTGATTAGGCGTTTTGAGAAAAGGGATTTATCCTCAGTTATAGATATATGGAATGAAGCGGTGTTAAGTGGGGAGGTGTTATATAGACCCATTGATACTGATTATTATCATAAGAAGTTTGAGCTTGATCCGAATTATGACCCTAGGTTTGTGTTTGTAGCTGAGGAAGAAAACGAAGTAATAGGTTTTATCCATGGCATTTCTAAAAAAGTTATGCTTAAGAACGAGAGCAACACATCATCTCCCGGGTATTTAACCTGTATTTTGGTAAGACGAGATAAGCGCAATCGCGGTATAGGTACTAGGCTTTTGTCACGTTTGCAGGATGAGTTTAAGTCTATAGGTAAAATAAAGTTTGAGTGCGGCGGAGGAAACCCAATAAACATAGATTGGATAATACCGGGCACGCCTGGTCATGACCATAACAACGCCCCGGGTGTGGATTTAGAGTGTATGGGTTACCCGTTTTTACTATCAAACGGTTTTGTGGATATTGCGAGGGAAGTCGCCATGTACCTTGACCTGTCAAAATATAAGCCTTGGGAAAAGCTTGATGATAAACGGGCGGAACTTTTGGAACAGGGGATTTATACAGGACATTATGATGCGAGCCTTAATTATAATTATGATACCATGTGTGACAATGTTGGCTCGGATTATTGGCGCGCTTCCATAGGAACGGAAATTAACTGCTGGAAAAACAATGTTCCTAATACTGATAATAGGTTTATACCTAACGGGAAAATACCTAAAGGTCCAAGAACTATACTGGCTGCTACGCATGAGGACAAAATAATCGCTTTTACAGGACCGGTAGATAAACAGGAATCCGGCAGGGGTTGGTTTACTGGAATTTGTACTGACCCTAATTACGAGCGCAGAGGTATAGCTTCGGTGTTGTTTAATCTGCTTATGCAGGAGTTTATTGCAGAAGGAGCGAAATTCAGCTCGCTTTTTACCGGCGAGAGCAACCATGCCCAAAAGATATATGCCCGCGCAGGTTTTATGCCTGTTAGGAAATGGGTTGTAATGCGTAAAGATATTTGATTTTCTAAAAAAATAATTATAAAGGGTCAAAAAACGCAAAAAGCGTTAATTATAAGGAGGTTGTAGCATGAAGAAATTTACCACACTGTTAATGGCATTGATTATTTGTTTGTTTGCATTTAGCAATGCCCTTACGCAAACGACTTGGGATTCGGATAATCTTGCGTGGAAGCAGAATAAAGATCCGATTACCTTTTCTCTGTACCATAACATGACATGGGCGCCAATGGATGTTTGGGGAAAAGATCATGTTTCTCAAAGAGTTACTGAAGACACGGGAATTTCGTTTGATGTTGAGATTCAGTCAAATGCCCAGCAGCTTGCCACATATGTAGCAGGCGGTCAATTACCTGAGGCTGTCTTTGTTTTTGGTGGTGCAAACAAAGATCTGCTTGAAAACTACGATATTTGTTATGCTTGGGATGAATTAATTGATCAATATGCACCTGAAATGTGGGATTTGATTGATAAATCTGATATCCAATTAGCCACAAAAAGCGATGGACATTTTTATACGTTGTATACCCATGTGCGCAATCAGGAATATTGGGATGATCCTGGGCAGGGGGTATCCTATGGTGAAAATGTTCTGTCCTTCCGTCAAGATGTGTTGGAAGAGCTGGGTAACCCGGAAATTAATACAGTTGATGACCTGTACAACGTCTTAAAGGCAGCTAAAGAACTGCATCCTGAAATGGTAATTTATGTACAACCCGAACTCAATGGAACATACTTATCTCGTTGTTTTGGGGTTCCCTATAGCGGAACACAGGGTGCAGCAACGATAAACGACAATGGCGAAGCGGAGTGGGTTTTTGGTCAGAAAGATGTATTGTCACCCTACCTAGAGTTTGCAAACAAATTATTCCGAGAAGGTTTGCTTAGCCAAGAAAGCCTAACATACGATCAGGAACAATGTAAGGCAGCTGTAATGGCTGGAAATGTATTTTGCTATGCCGGACAAGCTTACGATGTAGACCAATGGAACAAAGCCTTAGATGCAGTAGATGGAAACAAAGCTTACTATGTTGCGTTAAGAAAAATCCTGACAGTAGACGGTGAATTGTTGGTAAATGATACATGGGGTTCACCGGGATTTGCAGGCTTTTACATTACCCGCAACTGTAAAGAGCCCGGCAGGCTGATTGCGCTTATGGAATATATGCGTTCTCCATATGCAGACAAGTTAACTCAGTGGGGTGTTCCGGAATTGGACTATGATATGGTTGACGGATTCCCAGTACAAAATGAAGATTATTCATGGAAAGAAAGAGGCGATAATGTATGGTATTTCCAAGCCTCATTTGCTGTTGAAAATATGAAGGCATTGGGTACTGCGCTTAAAGATGAGAGATTCGCGCAAACAGCTCATCTTGTTTTGGATTACAAACCTTATTGGAAATATGATGTTAACCTTTCTCTGATTGCTAATGCCGAAGCTAACACGTATGAGGGTGATGTTTTTGCAACATTGGATAATCTAAGGAAAACCAGAATGAGCAGCATCATTACCGCAAAAACAGAGGAAGAGTGCAAGCAAGGAATTGAAGAGTTTTTTGCCGCATTGGACAGTGCAGAACTTGATGTCTATAATAAATTTTTGAATGATCAATATCAGGCAATAAAATCAAGGAATGCAGAATAAATAATTGTTTTCAAACGGGAATGTTAAGATGCATTCCCGTTTGAATTTTTTCATATGATATTATATATTTGGAGAGATGGATGTCGGTTATTAATAAAGCAAAGGAAAAATCTAATTATAAAGCTCGTATAAAACGTTCCTTAAGGCGGTTTTATGCTCAAAGATGGCTTCAGTTGTTCGCAATACTAGGGTTTGTATATATTTTAATCTTTAACTATCTACCTATGTTGGGAATACAAATTGCGTTTAAATCCTATAAACCCTCTATGGGTTTCAAAGGGATGTTTACTGCTCCATTGGCAAGGAATTACGGTTTTTATCACTTTATTTCTTTTTTTAAAGACCCCAACTTTAGTATTGTTATGCGTAATACTGTGGGGCTTAGCCTGATGAAGCTGTTTTTTTCTTTTCCGGTACCTATACTTTTTGCATTGGCGCTTAATGAGATGCGGCATATTAAAATCAAGCGAATTGTTCAAACAGTCAGCTATCTTCCTCATTTTATTTCTTGGGTTATCGTATACGGAATACTATTTAGTTTTCTTAATACATCTAATGGTGTAATTAATTCACTATTGCAGTCATTAGGTAAAGAAAAAATGGAGTTTTTAACCGGTAAAGAATATTATTACACAATAGCTGTAATAAGCGATATTTGGAAGGAAATGGGTTGGTGGTCTATTATCTTTTTGGCTGCGATAAGTGGAATAGACCAAACGCAATACGAGGCAGCAAAAGTTGATGGTGCATCACGTTTTAGGTGTATTTGGTCTATTACATTGCCAAACATCAAAAGCACTATTATGATTGTGTTAATTTTGGCTATAGGCTCCTTGATTCGTGGGGGTATGGGCGGTTCAAACTTTGATCAGAGCTACTTGCTAGGCAATAGTCTCAATTATGAAAGGTCTGTAACGTTGCCTTATTATGTATACGAAATGGGTCTTGCGCAGCAACGTTTCTCTTATGCAACAGCTATAGGTTTATTTCAGTCTGTGATTTCGTTGTTGCTTGTTTTAATCAGTAATTATGTTAGCGACAAATTAACTGGTTCTAGTTTATTTTAGGGGTATTAATATGTTGGCAACTTATAAGAATAAAAGAATAAAACGTTCAACTGAGGATTATATAATAGATTTTGTTGTTGCTATAATTGTTTGTTTCGTATTTTTTGTTACAGTTTATCCTTTTTGGTATTGTATTGTGTTGTCGTTCAACGAGGGAACAGATGCCCTGCGTGGGGGTATATATTTTTGGCCCCGAAAATTTACCTTGGAAAATTATAATGCGGTTATCGGCATTGATTATATACCTACTGCTTTTATGGTATCTGTTGCTAGAACACTATTAGGAACGGTTCTTTGTGTGGTTTTTACCGGACTTTTTGCTTTTGCGATTTCCCATAAGAAGCTAATGGGACGGAAGATATATATTACGGCAATGATAATAATAATGTACTTTAGTGGTGGGCTGATACCACAGTATATGCTTTATAAAACCATGGGGCTTATGAACAGCTTTTGGGTATATATTATTCCAAATCTTTTCTCGGCTTTTAATGCTGTAATAATGATGAATGCATTTCGTGAGATACCGGATTCTTTAGAAGAAGCAGCTATAATAGACGGTGCAAATGATATGCGCGTGTTTTTTCAAATTGTTTTTCCAATATCTATGCCCACAATGGCGACTATGGCTCTCTATTCGGGTGTGTGGCATTGGAACACATGGACCGATTCAGCTTTTTTCATTTCAAATAAAAGTTTAAAAACATTGAGTAATGTAATGATTAATTTAATTAACCAATCGGAATCTGCAGCGCAAACAATGGTGGGAAACATAAATCAAAGTCAGGTTACTTATACAGCAATGACATTAAGACCTGCTGCTATGATAATTTGTGTTATACCTATCGCTATTGTATATCCTTTTTTACAAAAACACTTTGTAAAAGGTGTAATGCTAGGTTCCATAAAATAATGAAAAGGAGAAAAACAATGGCTAATACAATTATGGCAATTGGGGCACATACAGGTGATGCGCAATTAACCTGTGGCATGTTGCTTGCTAGACAATCTATGGCTGGGGATAAAATAATCACCGTTGACCTTACAGCGGGCGAAAGAGGAGCCCCCAAAGGGATGTCTACAGAAGAGTTTCGTTCAAAAAATGTTGGTAGCGCAGCAGATTTTGCGCATATGCTCGGTGGAGAAAGCATTGTCTTTGATGAACCTGATGGAGAACTATATGCAAATAAAGAAATAGAACTCAAACTCGCAAAGATTATGCGCGAAAAACAGGTTACACATGTTTTGTATCACTGGAAAAATAGTATGCATAAAGACCATCGTCAAGCATCCATTATAGTAAATCATGCAGTGTTTTTCGCATCACTTGCCACATTCAAAATAGATGACTTAAAGCCTGCTCCGATTTGTAAAACTATGTATGCAGAAAATTGGGAAGATGCAGATGGATTTGAACCATACTTTTATTTTGATGTTACTGAAGCGTTTCCTCTTTGGAAAAAAGCTATAAAAAAATTGTGGTTAGCGGAAAACTCTACTGATTTTCGTTATTTGCGCTACTATGAGGCGCTTGCAATTATGCGTGGAGCCTTAATAAAAGCTGATTATGCTACTGCATTTGGCACTGATAGCTACAAAAAAAGGATAAAGCAAGATATTATATAAACATATGCAGTGCTGAAGTTTTTTTGGGGGATACCAAAGTAATTGAATAGCTGTTGTCTAGGAATATTTAGTAAATTTGTCTACGGTCTGAACACCGCATATACCGGCGGGGTGTTATCTAATTAATGTTAATTTTATAACTAGAAGTCTACACAGGCGGAAAGTTCACTAGACTGCTTTGCCTTGTCAAGCATACGTACGACTTCGGCTGCTTCCTCAAGCGTAGGTGCGTTTGAAGGTTTGTTTTCTAGGTAGTCAAGCATTGCTATGAACTGGCACAAGTAAGCATCTTCTTCTGGTAGTTTGTCAACTTTTTTGTATCCATATTCATCTCCCAGATAGACGCCTTCAACCTCTACCCCGTTTGAGAACAGCACTATTTTAATAGAGCCGTATTCAAAGTCAATTTGAACATTGCTTGTGAGGGGGGAGGGGTTACCGCAGCAGGTAACAGTAAAACTTGTGTTATTTCCGCTTGCCATAATCTGGTAGCCTCCGTCAATACCTAGATATTTAGATGGTTCCAGCCTTGCAAGCACTCTATTTACATTTCTTGCGCCAAGGAAAAACACCCTATCAATCTGATGTGCGCCATGGGTGAGCAGCATTCCGCCTCCGGCAAGCTTTTTATCAAAGAACCATTTAGACCTTATATTTGTAAAGTAATGCATGTTAAGTGTATCGCTTACATGCTGTACTTTGCCGAGTTTTTCTTTATTTTTCTCAATAATTTTTAGAGCCAGGCGCATATGAGGCAGGTATCTTTGCGTTTGGCATACTGTTGCTTTGATGCCGTTTTTATCCCTCAGCCTTATCATCTCTAGGCATTCTTCATAGTTTATGCCAAGAGGTTTTTCTATGATGATGTCTATACCTCTGTTTGCGCAGAGGGTAAAATCTTTAATATGCAGAGAATGGGGGGTGTTTATGAGTGCAACATCAATTTTATTATTATCCAGCATGTCTGTGAGATTTGAATACACCGGCACATCAAGGGAGTATTTTTCCGCAAGAGCCTGCCCGTTTTTAAGCGTTCTATTGTATATAGCAACAATTTCAGCCCTGTTTGTTTTAAGCAGAGCCTCCACATTAGTATAGGCAATTTTGCCTGTACCTATAACCCCTATTCTCATACGCATTTTTCAGGCTCCATTTTTATTTCTTCGCCTGAAAGCGATACAGTTATCAATACAGATATTAGTTTTTTCACGTTGTACCTCCTAATTTGGTGATTATAGCTGATCCCATTGCGTTTTTGTTGGGGAAATATGGCTTTCTAAAACTTCTAAAACTCTACTTGGCTACTGCAAAAAGGGGACATACTAATGCTAAGTTTTAGATATGTAAACTACGCAAAATGGTAGCAGCTGTATTACTTATTGCTCGTTTTTACTTATCAAGTAGGGAATGTTTATAATCTTACCCCGTAGGTAACTAGACTAGCAAAGCCATCAGTAGAATTATTACTAGTGCGCAGTGTACTACGCACTATAATTTTTGTCAACATTTATTCCGTTTGTTGCATTTTAATGTATGTGTAGGGACTGAACATCTTTATTGTAGACTCTATGTTGTGAATTATTCGCAACAACCGTAAGGATAGACGTGTTTTATTATTTTTGGTTTTCATATGCATATTTGTGAACTAAATCAATCACAGTTATACACTACATATTTAAGTATAACACATGTAGAAATTTCAACAAAAAAACCGCGATTAATACTATCACGGTAAATGGTCTGGGTGAGAGGATTTGAACCCCCGGCCTCTTGAACCCCATTCAAGCACGCTACCAAACTGCGCTACACCCAGAAATACTGAACGAAAGGTATAATAGCAAGTATATGCTTAATTGTCAAGTTTTTTGAACTTTAGTTTTTCTATCCTTGCAAACTGCCGATGCTAAAATATTGACTTAAATAAAACTTTATGCTAGCATTCACATCACATAAGTTGCATTGCTTTAAGCAGGTAAATAGCCTGAATACAATGCACCGACGCGTGGTCGCATGGCTCAGTTGGTAGAGCACCGTGTTCACATCGCGGGGGTCACAGGTTCGAGCCCTGTTGCGACCACCAAGCAGAAGAAAGAAGTGAAATAGCTTCTTTCTTTTTTCTTTCTTTTCAGAAACTGCCCCCTTGAACATTGCCCTTGACTAAAAGGAGGAAAAATCATGAGAGGTTACTATTCAGACCCCACCGCCAACCAGGCCATTGTGAACATCGAAAGAGAGAAGAAGCGGGAGGAGCAAAGGAAAAAAAGGGAGAAAGAGAAATTGTACCGGGAAGTACAGCGAATAAAGCCTAGTCCTTATAAAAAAGAGAAAGACGAAAAGCCAAGAAAGCCCTAAGATTCTAGGTCTGACCCGGAGCACAACATTTATATCAATGGTGTCATTGGTTTGAATCCAGTGCAGACCACAGAAATCGAGAAGTTTGAGGCAATCAAGTTTCTTTTTTCTTTGAACAAGGTGATTTTTTCTACCTTATCATAGTTATGATTTCATCCGGCTTAAACTGAAGCGTAACATTATCCAAAACTGTCTTGAAGTTATAGTCATATACTATTATCTGTATAGGATATTGATCATTATAATAATTTCTTCCGGCAATAGAGAGCTCCTTGTTTTCAATTGAAATAAGGCATTTGTCAGTTCCCTTGCCGCCATCGGTTCCTATTTTTGTTTCTATTGTTAATTCATTGGAATTGGTCACAATTGCCTTTGTCCCTTTCCATGCTCCAACACAAGCAGTTTGGGAGGAGTCAATACCATAAACTGAAGCAAATTTAAAAAACGGATGTTCTGGTGATAGGTCCTTAGGCATTTCATTTATCCTGATGATTAATACGTAATTATCATTTCCTAATTGTACATACCAATCAAGAAAATTGTCAATATTAGGGAGTTTCTCACCTACTTGTTTGGCTGCCAGATGATTATCAACTGCATTTTGCGTGGCTTTTAGCCATGAAGCTCTGGTTTCTGCCATTGCTTCATAATCCACATTCCAAGATGCATATCTTTTATCCTCTTGGTGATCCGGAAGATTATATTTTTGAATTAGCAGATTTATAAAGTAGTCTGTAAACTTAAGTGCACCTATATAATTCACATGGTTTACATCACCGTAGTCGGTCGAAAAATCAATTCCAATCTCATCGTAAAGCTTATTGAAATCAATGAATTCATAACCCCTGCTCACAATATAGTCTGATACAGAATTCATGAGCATTTGGTCTTTTTCAGTAATAACTATAGGAGAACATATGAATAATACATTGATATGCTCATTGTCGCAATAATCCAACAATTCTTTCAATGCTTTAAGCTGCTTGTCAGATATTTCTCCTCTCTCTTCCGTTGAAACAGGTCGTACAAAAGGAGTATGATTTATATATGGAGCAAATCCTTTATCAACATTCTTTATGTTTCTTTCGTTAGTATAAGACCACTGATATGGACTTGCCAAAGAATCATATTTTGTATGGTATTTAAATAGATCAATGAAATATGACGGAACATCAACGTTAGACCAATCTCGATTGAATAGATAGGAATATATACCTTTTATTCTTGCAAATGAAAAGACAGATACCGAATCGGACCAGTTTCTAAGTGATGATTCGGATACTATATCGTTAACAAAGGTTATCGTTCTAAGATCAAAAACATATATACTTGGCTTATGCGTTTTTCTGCTTTCTTCTGCGTAAAATCTAAGCATATCTGCTTGAGCACTTGAAGTAGCATAATTATATGATGTATACCCATATTGATGCCATGCTTCAAGTGGATCATAAAATCTAAGCACATCGCTTCCACCAAATAGAATTACATCAATTTCGCCATCAACATTTTGGAAACCCAAGATATCTTCCCGTGATTCTGTGCCGTTCCCCCTGAAAACCCATGTTACTTTTGTAAACAGCATTCCCACAATGGCAAAGAAAAGGACAAACCCAACAATCTTGAAAACAACATATTTCTTGCTCATTTAATCTCCACTCAAAACCCTTGATAGATAAATGTACTCGCGTCATATCCAGGACCATACATGCCATAAATCAACACGATAAAGATGAGAAAAATCCATATAGCCCAGCGAAATCCTACGCTCTGTTTATTAATCCAAGTTCTTGCATAACCATATTTTTCTCGTAACACATCTGCTACTAAAATACAAAGGCTTCCAACAAGTATTAAATTTACATCTCTCCATGCAACTCCAAGACTAGTAATAGTACTATCAAATAGTGTCCAAGGATTAAGTTGTCCTAGCGAATTCCATAATACAATATAATGATCCAAGGCACTTCTTAACCCCGATGATGTAAAGAAAACAACACCAAGAGCATAAATGATGTATGTTCTTAAACTCTGAAAGAAATGCCAGCCAAAGCTTTCAGTCTTTATTTCCAAGAATGAAGTTAACTTTTTTGTGACAGGTAGAAAAAGCTCTGACAGAAAAAGAGCTGACCAAAACCACAAACTAACGCCAAATATATGTCGGACAGAACCATGCCAAAAACCCATTACAAACCATAGAACTGCCATTGACACACTCCAAGAAATGAACTTTCCCCATTTCTTTCCAAGTCTTTTTTTACAATTCTTACCAAATGAAACCATCAACCTGCATTTCATAAAAGGATAAAAAACATAGTCTCTTGCCCAAGTACCTAATGTAATATGCCATCTTTGCCAGAATTCTTGTGAGTTTCTTGAAAAGAAAGGATTTCTAAAGTTTTCAGTCAGATGAATATCAAATAGTTCCGCAGATCCTAACACTATATCCATGCAACCAGAAAAATCCGTATATATTTCCATCGGATATAGAAAAACAGCTATCCAGGGCCATATCCCATTAAAGGCATTAGTGTCCGCCCATATAGCATTTACAATAACCGTAATCCTGTCTGATATGACGAGCTTTTTAAACAATCCCCACAGAATTCTCTGACTTCCAAGACATATGTTTTGATATGAGAATTTATGTGGTTTGTAAATTGTTTTTAAATCATTGTACCGACTTATTGGACCAACGGTAAGTTGAGGGAAGAAGGATACAAAAAGAAATAGTTTAAGTGGATTGCTTTGGATCGTTGAAGTATTCCAAAGAACATCAAGTATATATCCTATCACTTGTGCAGTGTAATAGCCCATTCCAAGAGCTGCAGTTACAGGTAGTGGATGAAGGATTGGAAATTTAGAAGATATTTTATGTAATAGTTTCGACCCTAAAATCCAGAAAGAACTTCCCTTAAGAGCAAACCATATGATTACATTTAACAGAATGGTAATAATTGCTACAATGGATACTTTCTTTGAAACAGTCGAATTATTACGGTTTTTCTCAATGTATAATGTTGATACATATGCAATTAAAGTGGATACGGCAAGAAAAATCATTGTATATGGTGTTCCTGCAATAAGATAGAATATTATACTCATTATTACGAGAACGATCCACTGAATTTTTGATGGAACAATATAGTAAACTATTAATCCCAGCAAAAGAAAACCTAAAAACAGAAAAGAAGTCACACTCATCAACAATCATTTCCCACAAGAAATCGTAATATTTTCGCCATTAATACAGGATGCTCCGTTTGAGAGCAAGTAAATTATTGTCGGAGTTACTTCATTGATCTCTAGATTCCGCCCGATCGGGCTGCCGGCCGCGTATTGTTGTTTTAATACATCCGGCTGGTTTTCGATATACTTTGTATTGACCCATGAAGGTGAGATTCCATTTACAGTTATTCCTTTACCCGCATATTCTGTAGCTAGAGATTTTACTAGACCCCAAAGGGCATATTTTGTGACAACATAATTTGAACAATATGCCGGAGCACGATTGTTCACCACATATGATAACATGATCAAAACACGCCCATAATGCGCTTTTGCCATAATAGGCAAGAAAGCCTGTAATATAAGAACCGCCGAACGCACAGAAATATTATATTCGTTTTGAAATACATCCCATTGTATTTTATGAAATTTTGAGTTATTACATTTCGGAGCCGGGAAATGAACTATATGGGAAGGGCAATCGCATATTTCCTTTGTTTTTGCTATTAAGTTGGTAACTTCATTTTCTGAAGATAGATCTGCCTTTATGAGAACCATTTTATTGCCGACTTCTTTCCGAAGTGCTTCCAATTCGTCGCTCATGTGAAAATAGTGCGCAATTATTTTATTATAATGATTATGAGTACTACGAATTAAAGACATCCCCATGTCTGAGGATGCACCTATTACCAATAAAACCATTATTCTCCCATCTCCATAATGATATCTACCATTTCTCCGACATTTTTCATTGTTACGGTTTTACCCATAGGAATCTTAAAACCAAACTCGTCCTCAATTGCAACTATTAGATTAATATGTTCGAAAGAATCCCAATCTTCAATATCATTGGCAGTAGTTTGGTCATTAACTTTGATTGTTTCGTCGTCAAAGACTTCTTGAAACACCGTGTCAAGCCTTGCAAACACTTCTTCCCTTGTCATTTCTTGTGTCCTCCTCGTTTGATTAAATGTTTTTAAATCTTTTATCGCTGAACCATATTTTTCATCTCTGCCGTCGCCACAGTTTTCCCATTCTGGTTGGTTATTTTGATTCCGATAATGATCAGTTTCAGTCCGTCCTGTTTGACTTTAACTTCTCCAGCAATTGTCAATACATCTCCGACATATACTGGTTTGCGAAAGCTCAGCTTGTCCACACTGTGAATTAGGCTATATTTCCCTGGTAGATACATACCTCCTAACGTAGAAATCAACGAGGCTGTCAGCATACCAAAAGCAACATGCCCCCGATATTTGCCACCGCCAATCTCAATAGCAAAGTTATCATCACGGTGCATAGGATTATTGTCTCCTGTAATCTCCCGGAATGCATCTTCCATGTCTTTTGTGATTATCCGTGAGAATTGTTCTTTATGCCCAACCTGAATCTGTTCAAAAGTATACTCGTTCATATCATCGTTTTCCGAATAATATCCGTGATGCTATCCGCATCCAGTCCGTTTTCCTTTCGAACCTGTAGCAATGTCCCATATCCGACGGAAAACTTATCATTCAGACCGATTCGTATCAACTGGATATTTAGCCGCTCTGTTGCAATTATTTCAGCTATCAGACTTCCCAGTCCACCAATGATATTGTGTTCTTCCACTGTAAAGACAAGATTAGATCGAACCAGTAACGGCAAAAGCATGGAAACATTCACTGGTTTCAGAATAGATATGTTAGCAACACTCAGATTAATTCCATCATTTCCCAGTATCTCCGCTGTTTTCATTGTTTCTGTTAGGATACTGCCGGTAGATAAAATTAATCCTTTAGCTCCTTCGCGCAACAGATCAAAACCAGCGGTAGGCAGAGAGTATCCTTCTGAATAATACTCAGATGGTTGAGTCGTTTCCACTCGAATAAAAACCGGACCTTTCACTGAATAGGCATTCTCAATACAAGCCCATGCTTGCAGAGGGGTAGCTGGGGAGAGTATTCGAAGATTTGGCAGGCTACGTAAAGAACCTAAATCTTCAGTGGAATGATGTGTCGGTCCTAGCGAAGAAACAGATAAGCCACTTCCTGTACCGATGATTTTTACCGGATAATTCTGTAAACAAATGTCGTTTCGTAAAAACTCAAATGCTCTATAAACAAGAAACGGAGTTGGCACGTAAATAAATGGTATTTTTCCAGACGCGGCTAGACCAGCAGCTGCTCCAGTCATGTTTTGTTCAGCAATTCCAAAATCAAAGCAGCGATCAGGAAAGTTTCTACGGAACATCAAGTCCAACCCGCCTTCTCCGCTGTCTGCTGTAAGATACAGAATACGAGGGTCTCTTTCCACCAGTTCCATCAAACTACCCATGCAGGCATTAAGCATCGGCTTGTACTCCCATTTCCCAAATCTTTAGTTCCTGCTCAAATATCCGCCGTTCTTTTCTGTTTGGAAGCTTAAAATGCCAGATTGGATTATTTTCCATTAGAGAAACACCTTTTCCCTTAACAGTATGGGCAATCACCATTTGCGGTTGATTATCCAGTATGATTGATGTTAGACAATCCTTGATAGCATCTGGATCATGTCCGTCCACCTCAGAAACGTGCCAACCAAAGGCTATCCACTTTTCTGTCCAGTTTTCTAGCCGGATCATTTCACGTACTGTCTTTGATTTTTGAAGTCTATTGAAATCTAAAACCGCGATTAAGTTCCCAAGAGAGAATGCCGTTGCGGACATGGCTGCTTCCCATACACTTCCTTCTTGTATTTCTCCGTCTCCGAGCAGAACAAAAGTTCTGCCATTTTCACTATTGATCTTCTGTGCCAATGCTTTTCCAACCCCAACAGAAAGTCCATGCCCAAGTGCACCGGTTGAAGCTTCAATCCCTGGTAAGTCTCGTACATTTGGTTCGCCACCAATCTGGCAACCAGGTTGAAGATAGCTTTCCAGTTGCTTCGCAGATAAGTATCCGCAGCGCTTTAAAACTGTATATAGTGCAAGTCCACCGTGACCCTTACTCAGGATAAAATGATCAAGTCCAGGTCTGGATGGATCATTCGGATCATGTCTCAGCACGCCCTTGCAATACAATGTATATATTATATCCACGCACGAAAAGCAAGAGGCAAGATGCGCCATGCCACCCGACATTCCGGTTAGATAGATCTCTCTACGCAATTCTTCCAGTACTTGTTTGTCCTCTGCTGTCATTTTTTCACCTCTGTCTATGATTCTTATCCTCTTACAATTAGATTGAGATTAATCCGATCGAGAGATGTCAATCACATTCTGTTTCTTCTGATAATCATTATTGATGATGAATTCCCAAACTGTATTCCCCTGAGCATCTTCCCGAATTTTTGTGAAACCTTGTTTGCCATAGAAGTCCTTTACCATAGCGTTCTTTGTTGTGGGGTAATAATACCCAACAATCTTTCTGATTCCTGACGCTTGCGCTTTCTGAACAAGAGTATCCATCATCGCGTATTCCATATCCCTCTTCAAGACTCTGCAACTCATTAGCCACAGCTCCATATGCAGTTCGTCTTTGTCTTTACCGTCTATCCGACCGATCAAAATACTCACTATGCCGTTATCTCCAAATTTATCAGTCAGTTTTCCGTAAAGCGTGATCCTTCCTGGATCTGTTGTGACCTCCTCGATTTCTGTCTGGTTGTATCTTTTTGTGGTCAGATTGAATTGGTTGGTCTTGTTGGTTAGCTGCGCAATACGAGACATATACATCGGGCTAAATGGACCAATTTCACCCTTCATCTCAAGACTTTTTAAATAGTCTTCATAGTTTTCAAAAGACAACTCTAATTGATGACGTTTTGCGTTTGCCTGATACATTGCATTTCTGAAAAGATCATCGCTAGAAAAATGAGTTACCTCAAAGAATCCAGAACGATCCAAAATCCTAATGTAATGATCTACTTCTTCAATGTCAGGTGTTGACACTTCTGGAAATTGCCTTTTGATTATTTCTCTTTCTGCTGGATTATCATCTACGAAAACGAAGCTTTCTGGAAGAATATTTAATTCCTTCGCTGTTTCCATCAAATTTCGGCTCTTAGGATTCCAGTTGGCCTTAAAAGAGGCAAAGTCATCCTGCCTTAGAACNCTGTCTGGTCGTTTCAGACCTTCAAAAGCAGTATCTTCATTGTTCTTAGAATTTACAGTAAGTAACACACCAATCTGTTTATGTTTTTTGATGTATTCTTGAAACTCACTGTACGTTTGCGCTAAGGATGTCTCCTGACCGATTTCAATGTTTTCGCTTCCATCATCACCAATGATACCACCCCAAAGAGTGTTATCTAGATCCAGATTGAATGCTTTCTTATTTTTTCCATAAAGCGATTTGATCATATTCGCAACATTGAATGACAGATAAGGTATAGCCGGAACCGCGACAGCATATTTGTACATGTGATAATAAAAAGGATCCGACCACTTATCCAGCCCATAGGAAGCAGATAGATAATTGATGTCACAAATGTAGAAGTTCTCATGTGTTTGGGCGTATTGATAAAACATGCAGTTTAATCGAGTTACATAATTTGTCATTCCATGTATATCCCAAGCGTCTCGATTCCCTAGCAAACGATAAAACGGATACTCAAAATTGTTTTGAATAATCGGACAATGATAGATGGAAGCAAGATGATCCCACAGTCCTGCATATTTTTGATAACTGATAGAAAGCTTTTCTTCCACTTGTTCAGTACTATCAGTCATATCAGGGCAGATTGTTAGATTCCGAATAGAGGTACAAATATAAATCACATCTGGAGCAAATGATTCCAATTTAGCATTAGGAAACATCCCATCTTCGTAGAACTGATTAAACTCTGATTCATAAAACACCGGACGGATGCCTTGGTTTAAAAGAAAAAGCTCCAACAATAAAGTGATATTCTTTGTGGTAACTCCTCCTAGAATCGCTATTTTTTTATCAATAAATGGAATATTTACTTCTGAAAGTAGTTGCTTTCGATATGACTTTTTCTTTTTTAGAATCTCTTCTGCATCAAACGGATACTCCAGTTCCTTCATTTTGATTCTCCTTGTCAATAACTAATGTTCATTGAACAATGTAGTTGGAATATTTTGTGGACATTTTTCTCTACGAGACGGTGAAAAAAATAAACTCAGTGCCCCACAATGAAAACTTATACTCCATCAGAGTGTTAGCTTCAAAAAGCGTTTCGTTTTCAGTACTACGAAGCAACAATGTTATTCTATCATAACTAGGTCAAAAAATCTACACCAAACGACAGGCTGGCTATTGTATACGAAATGACACAGACACTGACGTATACTCTAAATAGCCGAATAATTATTTGTGCTGTGACGAATTTACCTATTTCGTTGATACCAAAAATGAACACAGCAAGACTGTGAATCCTTCTGAACACTTATGAAATTCTCGTGTTTAAATGTACTGATCTCCTTAAATACATTCGTTTGAACACACTCGTAATAAAACGTAGAATGGCAGAAATCCTTTTATTTAATTAGTTTTTTGGGCGTCATGTATAAGTTTTGTACTTGTAGACTTTACCACTGACCCAGAGCACCGTGTTCACATCGCGGGGGTCACAGGTTCGAGCCCTGTTGCGACCACCATAAACCCTTGAAGACACCTCGTTTCTAAGGGTTTTCTTTTGGCTAAATTTCCCCCTCTCTCTTAGGGAAAAATCATATTCTTTTGCTTTTGATCTTAACCGAAACTCTTAAAATCCGAACGATTGAATTATGAGGGTTATGTTTATAATCGATGTAAACGGAATGAACCTATCACATCGTTCAACTAGAAGTGATGTGAACAGCTTGCTGCTTTCTATGCGAATAGTTTGCTGGAATTTACATGAACAAACGTCCTGTGCCTGTGAAACGGAAATGCACGTTGCTATAACTACAGTTTGTGTGGAATGGTAATCAAAAGTTTAAAAACTATTGACGAGCCTATAGCACTTACAACGATCACGTTGCAGAATCCTACGAGGTTTGCGGCGGGGGGAATCCTTGCGGGGGTTCTCTTTTTTTGCACAAGTTCAACTCAGGCTGAACGCCAATTTGTACAGCCGGCTTGCCGCCTGGACCAAGGAGGAAGAGGAGTAATCAATCAGGTAATATCCGCCCCTAAGGTTGGCATTACGCCCCTTCAGGGGGGGGTTCATAACCGCTTCCACTTTGCCCAATCTTTCTCCTTGTGATATGATAATCGCAGCAATACAGGAGGCATCGCAATGAGAAGCAACATTCAATCCCTAGAGCGAGGATTTGCCATATTTGAATACATTGTCAACAAGGGCGGTACAGGCGTAACAGAACTAAGCAAGGAACTGCAGTTGAACAAAAGCACGGTGTTCAGCATTCTGAAAACGCTGGAAAATTTAGGCTACATATATAAAGATGAATTGACAAACACCTACGCCGCTACTTTCCGCCTTCAATCCCTAGCGGAAATGACGGCGGACCCCCGGAATATCACCGGTTACGCAAGACCGATTTTGCAGCAATTAATGGATATCTATGACGAAACCATCCACTTCGTCAGCGCCCGGGAAAACAGCGTCGTATACCTGGAAAAGATGGAAAGCAGCAAGTCGGTACGCATATATACGGGCATCGGTCTGGAAATGCCGCTGCACTGCACCTCTTTAGGCAAGGTGATTTTAGCTGACCGCACAGAGGAAGAGATATGCGCCTACGCTGAGCGTACCGGACTTGTGCGCTACACCAAAAACAGCATTACCCAGTTAGACCATCTAATGAAGGAACTGGAAAAGGTACGCCAACAAGGTTATGCCATTGACGATGAGGAGAATCAGGAAGGTCTATACTGCGTGGGCGTGCCGGTACGCAATAAGCATGGTAAATCCCTATACGCCCTAAGCCTGTCGATGCCCAAATTCCGCCAAAGCGATTATGATAAAAAACAATTGGTAAAGGATTTGATTGCCGCAGCGGAAAAGGTATCGGGTTTTTTCTAAAAATTATCTTGAGTATTCACTTGTCCTATAATCTGAAAAGCGTCATTTTGCTGTAAAAGTGGCGCTTTTTCGTGTTTTATACTTATCTCAGTTTAAAACAGCGCATAGATTGCAGCAGATTTTATCTGAGATGAGTATCATGCCCAAATAAAAAAATTTTCAATAAAGTGTTGACAAAGTATTTTTAACTGTTATAATAGGGACAGAAAGAAACAGAACGTTGTGCTACATTATCGCACGCACCCTGGCCAAGTGTCGTTCAGTTTCATGTATCGTTTACAAGAATAATCGTATTAGGAGGAATTACCATGGCATTAACTGGTATTTTACGCACAGGTCTTGTTCAGCTTAGGGTAACGGATTTGGAAGAAACCCTACAGCACTATCGCGACCGCATCGGTCTGTATGTGGTGGGCAACATTGACGAAAACCGTGTCATGCTCAAAGCCTATGACGAGTTTGATCACCATAGCCTAGTGCTGCGCAAAGCGGACAAACCGGGTCTGGACTTTATGTGCTTTAAAGCGCTGGACGAAAAAACAGTCAACGACATTGTACACAAAACAAAGGATGAGTTCGGTTTCCCCATTACCTTTGAAGACAATCACCCCGGCTTTGGGCGTATCTGGTTCATCACCGTGCCCACGGGACATCAAATTGGCATCTACAACCAAGTGGAATTATCAGAAAACCACCCTATGATTGACAACCCCCACATCTGGAAGGATTGCCCCCATGGCATGGGTCCCGCCTGCGTAGACCACGCGCTGCTGTGCGGTCCCAATCAGGCGGAAACCGTACGCTGGTTCACCGAGTGCATGGGCATGAGCATCACCGAGTATGTGCTGAACCCCGACGGTCAGGGGCACCTGTGCACATGGCTCAGCGGCAACACCCGCGGTCATGACGTGGCGGTGCTGTCCTTTAATAAACCCGGCATGATTCATCACTTAAGTTTCCAACTGAAGAACTGGGATGAGATTGGTCGCGCCGCCGACATCATCGGTCGCTACGGCATCAAGATTGATGCCGGTCCTATGCGTCACGGCATTACGCGTGGACAAACAATCTACTTCTTCGACCCCTCGGGTAACCGCAACGAAACCTATGCCGGCGGTTACGAATATTTCCCCGACCATCCCACCCGTAAATGGACGGCGGACCATGTAGGCGAAGGCATTTTCTACTACGAGAAGGAATTAAATGGACGCTTTCTGTCCATTCTTACCTGAGTTTTAAATTTCCGGCAGGGTAGCGCCCGACATATAATAAAACACGCTATCCTGCCACAGTTTCATTACACTTTTACCATATAAGGAGGTACATCATGAGCAGACCCGAAATTCAAAACAATGTCAAAACCGGTCAGTACACCACCAATTATCTGGAGCAGGGCTCCGGCTTTCCTCTCATCTTTATCCACGGCTCCGGCCCCGGGGTATCAGCCTACGCCAACTGGCGCCTGGTGCTGCCCAAGGTGGCGCAGGTAGCTCACTGCTATGCCATGGACATGCTGGGCTTTGGTTACTCGGATAAACCCACCAACGTCCGCTACGGCATGAAATTATGGACACAGCAGATTGTGGACTTTATGGATGCGCTTAACATCGAGCAGGCAGATTTTGTAGGCAATTCCTTCGGCGGATCCCTGGCGCTGAGCATGGCAATCAATCATCCCAAGCGGGTGCGTAAACTGGTGATGATGGGACCCATGGGCGTTTCATTCCCCATTAGCTACGGTTTGAATGAAGTGTGGGGCTACAAGCCCTCTGCGGAAAACATGTTGAAGCTTATAGATTTGTTCTGCTACAACAAGAAATACGCCACGAAGGAATTGGCTGAGGTGCGCTATCAGGCCAGTGTTGAGCCGGGTTTCCACGAGGCATTCAGTTCTATGTTCCCGGAGCCCCGCCAAAACAGCGTGGACGATTTAAGTTTCACCGATGAAGAGATTAAACAGGTGATGAACCCCACCCTGTTGGTGCACGGCCGCGAAGACCTCGTTATTCCCGTCAGCAACAGTTATAAGTTTATCGGCTTAATGGACAATGCGGAATTGCACGTCTTTGGTCGCTGCGGACACTGGACACAGATTGAGCGCGCCGACGATTTCGCTTCGCTGGTCAACAACTTTATTACCCGCAAATAAGGGAGGCGTACCATGATAAATAAGGATGCGGTTCTTCAGGATATTGCCCGAGTGCTGTATGAGGCGGAAAAAAACAATGCTCCCATCCCGCCAATCAGCCAAATGTATCCGGGGCTCAGCATGGATGACGCTTACGCCATCCAATTAATCAATTATAAGCGAGCCCTTCAGGAAGGCAAAAGGGTAACGGGCAAAAAAATTGGCCTTACCTCGTTGGCTATGCAGCAATCCCTGAAAGTAGACCAACCCGATTTCGGCTTCCTCTACAATACCATGGAAGTCGCTCTGGGCGGCGCCATTGCCCAAGACAGCATCCTGCAACCCCGCGTGGAGGGGGAACTTGCCTTTGTGCTGAAGACGCCTCTTCAGGGTGAGGTAAGCCCCCGGCAAGTACTGGACGCCACTGACTATGTGGTGCCTGCCATCGAAATTGTGGGCAGCCGCATACAGGATTGGAAGCTGACCATTGTAGACACTATCGCGGACAACGCTTCCTGCGGAATGTATATGCTGGGTGAACAGAAAATCAACCCTCGCCGGGTTGATTTAAAACAAATCCATCTGACGCTGCGCCGGAACGGCGAGGATATCAACTCGGGCTACGGCTCCGCCGTACTGGGAGATCCGCTTAACAGCGTTGCCTGGTTGGCACACTGTCTGGGTCGTTACGGTATCACCCTTGATAAGGGGGACGTGGTGCTTTCAGGCGCCCTCAGCGCTGCCGTACCTGCGGGCAGCAAAGATACCTTCGCCTGCGACTTTGGCACCTACGGCACATTAACCGTTCTTTTCGAATAATTGCTTTTCTGCCTCGCATAGCGTAAGGCAAGAATGGAGATACAATGGAAAAAGTAAAAGTTGGGATTATCGGTCCCGGCAACATCGGCCAGGATCTGATGATCAAGATTTCTCGTAACCCTTTTTTGGAACTTACCTGCGTTGTGGGCATTGTGGAATCCCCCGGCATTAAGCGAGCGCGAGATATGGGCGTAGACGCTTCCCCAGATGGAGTAGATTATCTGATACAACATTACAAGGATGATATTCGCATCGTGTTTGACGCCACCAGCGCCAAGGGGCATATAGAAAACGCCAAACGGCTGCGTCCAGCAGGCATATTCACCCTAGATTTAACGCCTGCCGCCTTGGGTCCCTTCTGCGTACCCGCAGTTAACCTGAATGACGATATGCTAAAGCAGCCTGAAGTCAATATGGTTACCTGTGCGGGACAAGCCACCACACCTATGGTGGCGGCAATCAACAGGGTTGCCGATGTCTACTACGCCGAAACGGTTTCTTCACTCGCTTCACTCAGCGCCGGTCCCGGCACCCGTGCCAACATTGACGAGTTTACACAAACTACCCGTACGGCGCTGGAAAAAATCGGCGGCGCCGACTGCGCCCGGGCGTTGATTATCCTCAACCCTGCCGAGCCCAGCATCTTTATGAGCAATACCATCTATTGCAGGGTACGCAATAAGGACATGGATGCAATTACCAAGGCATGCGACGATTGCTTGCGCACTATGCAAAGCTATGTGCCGGGCTGCCGCTACAAGATGCGTCCTATCCTTAAGGACCCTGAAGACGATATCGTCATGCTGATTGTTGAGGTGGAAGGTCAGGGCGACTATCTGCCCATGTACGCAGGCAACCTAGATATTATCAACGCCGCCGCCATCCGCATAGCGGAAAACAAGGCCAAAGAAATACTGGGGGTGGCATAATGAGCATTATTATCACAGACACTACGCTTAGGGACGGCAGCCACTCGGTACGCCATCAGTTCTCCAAAGAGAACATTGCTTCCTTGGTGTCCGGCATGGACAAAGCCGGCGTTAGCATAATTGAGGTAGGCCATGGCGATGGTCTGGCAGGTTCCACCTGTAATTATGGCTTTGCCAAAGAAAGCGACACCGACATGATTCAAGCCGCAGTACAGACCGCCCAGAACGCTCGGATTGCTGTACTGCTTCTGCCTGGTATCGGCACGGTGCCGGACTTGCAGAAAGCTTGGGATGCAGGCGCACGGGTGGTACGCATTGCCACGCACGTTACTGAGGCGGACATATCCCACGAACACATCGAAGCTGCACGCAAGATGGGATTTTTCACGATAGGCTTTCTGATGATGGCGCATCGTGCGCAACCTGAAAAAGTACTGGAAGAAGCCAGAAAAATGGAAAGCTACGGCGCCCAAGTGGTCTATGCCACGGATTCTGCCGGAGCGCTTTTACCCGATGGCGTAAGGCAGCGGGTAGGTCTGCTGAAAGAGAAACTGTCAATCCCTGTGGGTTTCCACTCCCATAACAATCTGGGGCTTGCCATAGGCAATTCCCTAGCAGCCATTGAAGCAGGCGCCACCTACATTGACGGTTCTTTGGGCGGGCTGGGCGCCGGGGCAGGCAATACCGCCACTGAAATGCTGACTGCCGTACTGGAGCGTGCCAACATTCCCACCGGCATCGATTTGTTTGGCATTATGGACACCGCTACTCAGGTGCTGCAACCGATAATTTCCTCACTTGGCGTAACCTTGCCCAAGACGCAGGATGCCATGATGCTGGGCTACGCCGGGGTCTACTCCAGCTTTATGCTTCATGCCCGCCGTGCCGCCGAGCGTTTCGGCGTGGACTACCGTAAGATTATTATCACCGCGGGCGAACGGAGCGCTGTGGGTGGTCAGGAGGATTGGTTGTACCGCATAGCTAGGGAAATCGCCGAATCAAAATAATACTCTTTCCAATCCCACCCCTGTCTTTCTGCGGGACCATAACAAAAGCCACACCACCTTACACGGACTCTTGCAGAATTGATTCGCTGTTTCATGCTTTGCCTTCACAGCCCAAAACGGTCATCTTTTTAAGTACCACTTCACTTACACACTGCCGAGCCGCCCTGCCAAAAATCTTAGGGTCTATGGCTTCGGGATTTTCAAGAAGCACATGGCGCACAGCCGCTGTATAGGCCGCGCGAAGTTCCGTTGCGTAGTTAATTTTGCAGATACCTCTCGAAACACAAGCACGCACCGCATCCCCCGATAAACCCGAGGCACCGTGCAGCACCAATGGTATATCGACAGCGCTTCGAATACTGCTCAACCTTTCAAAATCTAGTTTAGGCGCGCCTTGATAAACGCCATGCGTAGTGCCGATGGCGACGGCAAGAGAATTGACTCCTGTCTGTTTAACAAACTCTGCTGCTTGAATGGGGTCGGTGCCGAGGTCATTTTCAGACTTAATATCGTCCTCCTTGCCTCCGACATGCCCAAGCTCCGCCTCAACCGGTACCTGATATGTTGTGCAGAGTTTGACAACTGCACGGCTTAGCTTGACATTTTCTTCGTAGGGCTGCTGGGAAGCGTCAATCATAACAGAACTGTAACCAGCTTTCACACAAGCTTCACACAGCTCAAAGCTATTGCCGTGGTCAAGGTGCAAAGCAACGGGAATTGATGTTTCCTTCGCCACGGCGTACACCATAGCTGCAAAAAGTGCTGGTGGCGCGTACTTGAGCGCGGAAGCAGATGTAGCGATAATCACCGGCGCCTTCAATTTATTTGCAGAATCGCAGATAGCCTGCACCATTTCCATGTTTTCAACGTTAAAAGCAGCAACAGCATAGCCGCCTTGCTGCGCTTTTAATAGCATTTGCTTAGTACTGACAATAGACAAAATCAATCCTCCATACTGCTCATGCAGGTTTCGCTCATATAGATAAAAGGAAAACCATTAATACAATTCGATAGTGTAGGAGAATACGCTGCCCAGTACGATCGACTCGCAGAACTCAATAGGCACTCTTTGCTGCATATAAGTATCCCGCGTCAGATGAATAGCCGCATCACCGGTTTTTGCTTTCAACAGTTTTGCCGTTCTCGCATTCAAAGTGACGGCCTTAAAAGTTTCAGTGGCGAATACGGGATCCAGCCCTAGCTTTCTGAGCGAATTATAAAGCCCAGTACTGCTCACCATTTCCGCGGTTAGCTGTGAAGCCAAGCTATAGGGAATAAAAGAACTCTCCAGCGCATAAGGATCATCTGCCATGGAGCGGATTCGTTTAATGCGAAAGACACGCTTATCCTCATTTAACCGTAAGTGCTTTTGGATTCTATCCTCGGCAACCAGCACTTCAAACGACAAAATACTCGCTACTTCATGAAGATTACGTTTCTTTAATTCTTCCGAAAAAGAGTAAAACTTTGATAACCTCTGATCAAGCGCTTTGCGCTTGACAAAAGTTCCTTTTCCCTGCAGTTTGACAATATAGCCATCCTGTACCAGCTCATCCAGCGCTCTGCGCACTGTTACTCTGCTGACCCCGTACATGGAGCACAACTCATTCTCCGAAGGAATCTTAGAATCCGGCGGCCATGTATTGTTTAGAATATTGGCAATAATACTCTCTTTCAATTGAAAGTACAAAGCTAAAGGGCTTGAATGCTGAAGGCTCAAAGTTCTTAGTCAACTCCTGTTCTCTTTACTTAATTTATCATGATTTTGGTAAGCGTTGCCTGGCTTCAAGTCCGGGAGAAATTGCTCTCTGATAATCCCAAAGCACTTCGCTGATATAGTCGAGTATCAGGGCTTCGGGATCTGAGGACAAAAGACCATTGCGGATTTTAGACGCTTGTACAGGCATGTACTGGGACATCAGGCTGAAGGGAATAGTTTCGTTTCGCAGGTTATTCAGAAGTTGCGAAACAACTTGCCGTACCTCCGGCAAAGGCAGATAGTATCTGATACGATCGGATAAGCTGTAAATCCACTTGAAACGCTTTTCCTCCGGTGTTCCCTGATAATACTTTGCCCAATAACTCGGTTGAGCCTGCATAAGGGTTTCCAACCTGTAGCGCAGCCCGGTTGCCTCTCGATCGACGATAACATTAAACCATTCAGTTTCAATCATGTCAAGTGCAAGCAAGGCTTCTCTAAGGGCAAAGGTCAGCGCGGGTCCAACTTTCAACACGCAAACACCGTCCTCCACCATCTCTCTTAGACAGTACGCAGGCTGATAGTCAGTGGAATGCCCTTCAAAAACAAGACCCGGATAATGCTTCAAAGCCTGCATGAGGGGTTCCGCTTCCTTCCGGTTGTAGGGGCGTACCTCCGTATCGTTGAATTCCACGCCGGGCTGCACCACAATTGCGATGATGTGCCGCCAAAGCCTGTCAAGATTCCTGTTATGCAATGCGGTTTTAAATTCCTGTATCGTTGCTTCCAAATCTTCAGGCTTTGTTACCTGCACGTGCAGTTCACTTTCCTGTGCTCCGCCTGGTACAGGTACTTCGCTGCCGATGACAAAGCTTGGCCATTCTTCCTCAGGCGTTCCCATTTCAAGTAAGGTATCGTACGCTGCCGCAAACAGCTCAGCTGCTCGCCTTGCGATGTCTTTTCCTGAAAGTACGACGCTGCGATCATCTTCTTTAAGACGCATGGAAGTATCAATATGTATCTTCTGATAACCCGCCCGGATGTAAGCCTGAATGAGATCTCGGGCTTTCTGCATGCTGACGGTTTCGGGCTCATTTGCCCATACAACAGGTCCCAGATGATCACCACCCAGCAACACCTGTTCATGAGCCAGTCCGACATCGCGAGCTAGGTCATAAACATGTTGTGCAAAGTCATGGGGCTGCATACCGGTATATCCGCCAAACTGATTGACTTGATTGGCTGTGCTTTCAATCAACACTACAGTACCCTGTTGCTTTGCGAAGTTTAGCGCTGCCTTCAGCACCCAGTCGCTGGCGCTGCAGACCGAGTAAATGCCTGCGTGCCTACCGCTTTTGTGTTTCTTTATGATATCCTTTAAATATCGGCTCAATGGAACTGCCTCAGATACTTCTTATTTTGCTCAAACATCTCATCAACCATCTTGCGAATTTCATCCAGACTAAGCACAGCAGCCGTCAGTGGATCGTAGCAAATAGCCTGATAAATCATCTTCTTGTCGCCCCTGCGGCTGCCTTCTACCACCATCTCCTCAATTTGGGAAGATGTACCGCTCAATAGGGCGAGCTGTGGCGGTAAGCTGCCTACAGCCATAGGTTCAAGCCCGTGTTTGCTAGCCAGCACAGGCACTTCAACACAGGCGCCGTAAGGCAAATTGTCAATGTAGTGATAGTTTCGCACATTTCCGTTGAATTTAAACATCTCACCATCGCCCAGAATAGCGTTGAAAATATAAGCGGCATATTCCTCGCCGCGTTGAAGCTCCGCTTCACCGTTCAGCCATTCGTTAATTTCGGCGCGCCAGCTATTTTCCATTTTTGTATATTCATTCAAAATATAAGCATAAACGCCGGGGTTCCAGCCCGTCCCATGCGTGCAGTACTTTTCAATCAGGTCGGGACGTTTGCGGAACCAAGCATTGTATTCACTGTTGTGGCCGGAAGACTCGGTGGGATAATAATCCAGCGCGAGGTACATCTCGTTGCGCACGATTTCCTCATTGTAGATTTTTTTACGTTCGGTAACTGCCTTGTGAATCAGAGGATAAGCATCCTTTCCGTTCCAGAGATATTTGATATAGAAGGCTTGGTGGTTAATACCCGCACAGGTATAGCTGATCTCATCAATGGGCGCACCGATCCACCTTGCCAGCATGGCTGCCGTACCCTGAACGCTGTGGCACAGACCTGTTATCGTCATATCGGGGTATTCTCCCTGCACAGCACGTACCAGCATAGCCATCGGGTTAGTATAGTTGAGGAACACCGCTTTCGGGCATAGCTGGTGAATATCCTCAGCAATGTCAAGAAGCGGGTTCACTGTACGCAGGAAGCGAAAAATGCCGGAGGGTCCGCGTGTATCGCCCACGTTGGTATCTACTCCATATTTCTTGGGAATCAGGATATCATGTTTCCATACCTCAACCCCGCCTTCAAGAATCGTGCAGATAACCCCGTCAGCGTCCTTCAAAGCTTCCTTACGATCGGTTGTCGAAATGACCTTGGCTCCGTAGTGTCCCTTGTCAATGATTTTATGAACTGCCTTTGTAATAAAGGTCAGCCTTTCAGGATCAATATCCATCAACGCCAGCGTGGCATCCTGAAACGCGGGATAGCTAAGGATATCTCGAACAAGGTCTCTGGTAAACCCAAAGCTTCCTGCGCCAATAAACGCAAATTTCATTTTTTTCTCCTCTCATTTTCCGGATTATTTCATACCGGTAATTGATATACCTCTGACAAATTGTTTTTGAAAGCAGAGGAACACTATGGTAACTGGCAGTATGACCAAGGTAGCTGCCGCCATAACACCGCCTAAATCCGAGGTGCGCTGGCTGGTAAAAAAGCTAAGCGCAAGCGGCATGGTCATTCTGCTGATATCGCTCAAATACAGCAGCGGGTTAAGATAATCATTCCACTTGCCAAGGAAGGTAAAGATGGCAAGCGCACTGAGGGTAGGCTTAATCAGCGGCAGAATAACCATAAAGAAAATCCGCATGTTGCCGGCACCATCAATGCTTGCCGCCTCGACCATGCTGTCCGGAATATCCTCAATAAACTGTTTGCACAGAAATATACCAAAGCCGCCAACAAGACTCGGAAATACAATCGCAAACAGATTGTCATACAGCCCCAACTTCTGGATGATAAGAAAGGAAGGGATCATTGTGGTCTGCGCCGGTACCATCATCGTAGCCATGATGAACCAGAAAATCAGCTGTTTGCCCTTGAACTCGTATTTGGCAAACACAAATCCCGCCAAAGAACTGGTAAACAGCGTAACCACCGTTACCAGAGTTGAAGTCCATAAGCTGTTAAAAAACCAGTTCACGATGGGGGTCTTCTGAAAAACTGTCCTATAGTTATCCAGAATAAACTTCTTGGGAAACATGGTAGTTCCCTTCATAACTTCTACTCTGGTCTTAAAGGAATCCAAAATCATCCGCACATAGGGCAGCATAAATACGGAACAAAATAACGACATAAAAATAATGATGATAATATTGCTCAGCAATTTTCGATTTATTTTCCGCATAATCAGTACCCCCAGTCTACACGGTTCAGCCGCTGCTGCACCAATGTTACAATAAGTATGATAAAGAACAGCACCAAGGATACAGTCGATGCATACCCCATATCTTTGTTGCGGAAACCCATATCGTAAATATATGTACTCAGCACATATCCTCTTCGCCCTATGCCGCCGTTTGGCGCTACAATTGCAAATTGCGCGAAAGCTTGAAACTGCGAGATTAGAGTCATGGCAGTCACATAACTGAACGTTCTGCCAAGCAGCGGGAATGTGATACTGAAAAAGCGCCTGATTGGACCGGCTCCGTCAATCTGCGCGGCATCCAAGTAGTCTAGTGGAATACTCTGCAGACCCGAAATAAACAGAATGATATTGTAGCCGATATCTGCCCACAAGCTCAATATCAGCAGAGCGGGCATCAGCGTAGATGGATTGCCGAGCCAGTTAATCGGTGCAACCCCCACATATGAAAGCAACTTATTCAGCAAACCACCCTTGACCGGGAAAATACCCTTAGACCAGATTACGGAAACCGCCGCCAACGGAGCAACGCAGGGCATGAAGAGCAGCACACGGAACAGGCTGCGCCATTTATTGGAAGAAAGCGAGGTCAGCAACTGCGCAAACAGCAGCGTGATAACCAAGTTGATACCCACCATGATAAACACATAAATGAGGGTGTTTACGAAAGAAATGTTGAATAATTCGTCCGCAGCAAGTCTGCGGAAGTTTTCAAACCCGATAAATGTATTGCCCGTTTCATTCAATGGATTATACTTAAACAAAGCAATGACAAAGCTTCCGAGAATCGGTAATACCAAAAAAACAAACAACAATAGCATCATCGGCGCAAGCACTACGTAAGGAAAGATTGTCTTTTTCAATGCCTTTCTCCTTTTATACTCGAGATTGGCAACCGGGCTGCATCTATATATGCAGCCCGGCTATTGCGCCAATTAATAGATCTTCATTGCCTGTGCAAGATCTTCGGTAAGCTTGACACAGGCATCCTGAATCGCTTCATCGCTATGATCGCCGATAACTAGGTTCATGTAGGTCTGTTTAAGGTAATCCTTTAGGATATCAGTGTTGAATGGACCAATGAACTGCGCATACTGCAGTTTGTCAAGAAGCGGTAGCATGTAAGGTGCGCCCGCTATGTAATCGGGGTCATTTGCCACAGAACGTCTCGGGGGTACCTGCGCACAAGCAATATTGTGGCGCAGAAGGACATCGGGCTGGTTGAGGAACTCAACAAAACGCCATGCGGCCTCTTCCGCAGCGGTATTCTTGGGAACACATAAGCTCCAGCCGGTTTCGGCAGCGAATTTTTGTTCAACCCCTTCAAAGAAAGGAGGCTGCGAGATATACTCAAAATCAACCCCCATGGTTAGACCATAGCTTTGTTCAAGGTCGGAAAGCACCCAGGGACCGCGGACACAACCGAAGCTTTCGTCAAGCGCAACCATCATATGATCATCTTGAGTATCTTGGTTCGTTAGTGTATCAAGGTTGTTGATATGGTCATCCGCAGTATATGCAACAAGCTGTTTCATAGCGGCAGTGGCTTCAGGAATGGTAAAGTCGACAGAACCATCTTCCTTTAGATATTGTCCGCCGCTTTGAAGTATCAAAGCAAGGAAATTGGACGTTAGAGTATCTGGGGTTGAAAAACCAAAGCCGCGCATTTTCATGACTTCGCCATCCTTTACCGCAACCTTTTTCGCATCTTCAATCAGCTGCGCCCAAGTGGTTGGATAGGTCATGCCTGCTTCGTCATACAACTTTTTGTTCACAACCATGCCGCCGTACTCGATGTTGAATTCTACAGGAGCGCCGTAATACTTGCCCTCATGCTTCAGAGCGCCCAGCACCGGGGCATAGGCATCATCTTCCAATTCGGCAGCGAATTTCGCGGGTGTTTCGCTTAGTACACCCTGCGATGCAAAATCCAGCACCCAGCCGCCCCAAACCTCGTAGACGTCTGCTGCGGCATTGCCCGCCATCAGGGAAGTCTGAATTTTCGCTTCAAATTCACCGTAGGGGAACCTCTGATAGTCAACCTTGATATCGGGATTGGCCTGCTCGAACTCAGCGACTAATTCTTCATAGGACGCATTCCACGCCTCGTTGATGTGAGTCCAGAACTTGATAGTGACCGGCTCAGCGGCGGACACAGGTAAAAGAGAGAAACACAGGATTAGAACTAGGGACAGGTGAAGAAATTTCTTCATGGGTAAAACCTCCTATTTATTTTTATAAAGGGATTGCACCCTTTATTTATCAATGTTTCCAGACGGGCGGAAGTAAATCAAGGTTTTCTTTGATTAGAGCATCCAGCAGCCCCTCGGAGTCATCGCACATGGCGCATAGCGGATCAAGATACATGGCTTGCAGTGCCTTTTGCCGATCGCCCTCCAGCGCTGCATCTACCAGCAAGATATATTCTCTACCTAAACTCTCGCACTTGGCAGCAATGCCCTGTGGCAGGCGGCCGATGTACTGCGGATGCAGACCGAACCGATCAACGAAAGTCGGCACCTCAACAATAATGCCATCCGAGATATTGCTGATGAAGCCTTGGTTCAGTACGTTTACCATCTCGGTACAGATGATACCTGTAGCCAGAGAACGGATAAAATGCGTGGCGGTTTCCCCGCTACCTCTGAAAAAATATTCAAAACCCTCGCCACGCTCCCGAAGAATTTTTAGCCTTTCCGCATCACGGGTGCGCCAACTGTCTACAGCAAGAAAATCGTTATTCTTCCACGCAAGATTCATTTTTTCCATAACGGATTCGCGCAGGAAGGTAGAGAAAAATTCTTCAACATGACGGTCACCGGGAGCACAGTAAAGTCCGAAAACCTTATACAGTTCAAACGACACGGGCTCTTTCTCAGCATAACCGCTAGAAATAAGCTTATCTTTCAGCTGGGGATAGACATCCTGCCCATCAATACTAAGATCCGTAAACCAAGTCAGGTGATTGACGCCTGCTGCTCGATAGAAAAGCTGCTCGGGGGAAACTTCAAACACATTTTCTGCCAGTGCTGCAGCGGTATCAGGTGTTCCGTGACACAGACCAAAGGATTTGATGGAGGTGTATTTCTGTATGGCAAGACACTGCGCTCCTTCGGGATTGGTATAGTTAATAATATAGGCATGGGGACAGACTTTTTCCATCTCACGGGCAATTTCGACTGCCAACGGTATCGAACGGAGAATTCTAATGACCGCACCCGGTCCGATCGTGTCGCCGACAGACTGGTTCACACCAAACCGCGTGCAGGTAGCGATATCACGCTTCCATGCGGCATAAGCGCCGACCGCGTAAGTAAAGATAACAAAATCAGCCTCTGGCAGCGCCCGTTTATAGTGATCAAAGGATGTGACTTTGAATTGTTTTTTCGTTTGACCAACCAGCTTGATAACTGCTTCCGTCACTTCCTTGAGAACCTTGGTATCGATATCCACAAGCCGAATTTCTCCGCCGTCGATAAAATCTTCTTTCAGAATATCTCCGACTAGGCGCAGAGTAAAAACAGAACTCCCCGCACCGATAAAGGTGAAATTAAAACGACTTCTTCTAAAAAACACGCTTGTTCCTCCAGCATCTATGCACGATGATCTACAGCTCATGCCTTTCTTTGGCAAGGCCTTTCAACACGTTGTCAAGAAAAGATGGTTCCAAGTCTCTTACAGCCAATAGCAGCGCCCCTACAACCGGGGGATAAATCTGCGGCTGCAACTGCAACCCCATTGCTTCAAGCCTGCGTTTCAGCGGATTTAGAAGCACATCTCCTACACGAAAAGTACCGCCGGAATAGGAAACTATTGTGCCTTCTTCGGGGAATCGCAGCTGACTTAGGATAGACCGCACAAGACCAGTCAACTCTTCAGCAGCCTCATCATACAAGCGGATTACCTCATCATCTCCCTGCCTTGCAGCCTCTGCCACAAGATAGTGGAATGAGGCCACCTTGTTGCGGTAGGGCAGGTAGTCGTTTTCCACTTTTGCAATAAACTCAAAATCATCTTTCAGAGCAAACTTCTCTTTGATAATATTATATAGTGGTCCGCGTGACACTCTGTAATCGGACTGCTTGGTGAACAGTTGCATGCCCCGGATTGCCAGCCAATAGCTGCTTCCTTCGTCGCCGATGCGTTCCGACCAGCCGCCGCTTCTTGCGCTTTTTCCGTTTGTATCCACACCAAAGGCGATGGAACCCGTGCCGGAAACCAAGTTGATACCACTCTTCAGCGCCAAAGACCCCGCCCAGCCCACGTGAACATCGTTGACCAGCACAAATCGCGGAAAAATACTTTCAAGACAAGTGCGCAGCATATAATCCATCTGTGCATTTTCGCCATAGTTCGGTATACCGATACATACTGCGCGTAGCGCGCTGATATCCGCACCCACGTCTGCCAAGCACTCATCTCGCAGCTGATGAATCGTTGTCTGCACCGCATTTATGCCGTGCTGGCGATAATCGGTGCTAACACCCTCTCGTTTTGCAACGATATGTCCTTCAAGGTTCATCAAAACGCAGGCGGTTTTGCTGCCGCCCCCATCTATCCCAAGCACAAGACCCTTCTTAGACAAATTAAACTGAGTATTCAATGAATAATAACCCCCTGAACAATACGATTTACTTCACCGCTTGGATTTGGATTGTCGGTTGGTGTTCCGCTTAGCATGGATTTCTCAAGTGACAAGAGCTGGAGGAAAAGCAGCCCCTTCAAATAGGCAGTAAGTTCAACATATTTCTGCCCCATCAATTCATAAGAAAAAACATAATCGACCATATCTGGCGTACCACAGCCTATCGGTACTAGCGCTGCCTGACGGTTTGCACGTTTCTGTAAGACGACTTCGTTAAGCAGGTCCAGATCATAAAGTTGGGTTTTTTGAATCGGGGAGATAAAATGAACGGTTAGCGTGGTGTTATTGAGTACAGCCTTGGGACCATGACGAAAACCCATGGGTGTTTCGTATGACGCGTTTACTTTTCCATTGGTAAGCTCCAATGATTTGATAGCTCCTTCGTGAGCCAGTCCTTTCAAACCACCGCTGCCCAGATACACTATTCTATCATATTGAAAAGCGGCAATTTTCTGTGCAAGTTCATCCATGGGCTTGAATTCTTTTTCAGCGCTGTCCGCAATCAGCCTAATATAGATGCCAAAGTCATCAGCATTCAAGGCAGACAGCACGGCATAAGTACCCAGAATCATGCAGCTGACGCTGCTGGTCATGGCAAAGCCAAGATCACTTGATCCTTCCGGCATATCAAGCACCAATGTTGCACTGGTATCTTTAGCAAGTTTTTCCAGCGTAGAGGACTTTTTGCATACAGCAACGAGGTTATAAAGTTTCTTGATATGCTTCGCCGCCAGTTTGATCGCTTCCATGCTTTCGGCGCTTTCACCAGACCGAGAGAAACTGACCAATAGAGTGGGTACATTAGCGAGGTACGATTCAGGAGCGGAAACGATATCCGTGGTCGCGATGGTTTCCGTTCTTAGACCGATTGTCCTTAGCAACATAGCCTGGAGGCTTTCCCCGATAAAAGCGGAGGAACCTGCGCCGGTTAAAATGATGCGCAACTGACAAAGAGGCGGCAATTCTTCCATAAAGGCATTGATTTCAGCCTGCTGATTCTTCAGCAGCTCTGCCAACCTTTTCCATAAGACAGGTTGTTGTAAAATCTCCTTGGCAGTTGTAAGCGCATGTCGCTCCAGAAAGAATTCTTCTTTTCGACCATATTGTTGCTCAAACATTTCCGTCTACCTGCTTTCATAAAATATTACTATGTTTCCTGTTTGAAAAAAAGAGAAAACATCATTTGCAAATATCGTCTTTTCCTTGGCAACCAAAACTAAAAACTTGTACATTCAATTCATTCCAGAGAGAAGCCTTACTCTGTTCTGTACTTCACAACTAATACTTTCATCAGTCAAAGCACTCACAACTGAAATGCTCTCAACAAAAACCTAATGATTTCCATCCTTTCTAAGGTTTTTACGCCAACTAAAACGATACTTGTTATAACAATATTACATCATATCCTTTCGTCTGTCAAGAGGAAAAATAAAATAATAAATATTTAACTTCTCTACATTATATTATTTAATATTTTGCAGAAATTTGTTGGAATCTTGATTGTAATATGCTATGATTACCGCGAATGATAGAAGGAGGTATTTCATAGTTCCGATGATTCCGTCATATCAGCGGTATCTGTCGATTTCTGAGCTTTTGTCAGCAGGTTTTTCCTATTATAGAATTAACAAACTGGTTACGGAAGGAAAACTAGTAAAACTAACAATAAAGCATATAAAATAAAGCCTATAATGACGCTATATCAGATTTGTCGATCGTTTCTGTATATGCACTCAAAGCAAATCATTATACCGTTGAAAGTAGATTAGAATTAGAAGAATTAGCATGTATAATGAATCCCAATACTGAAATCAATCAAAAGAAATAGTTGGAGGTATGAAAAAATTGCGAAAACAGGCTTATAAGGTTGAAATTATTTTATGTTGTTTCTTATTGTTAACGGCCACCATAAATGTAAACGCATCGGAAGGCACCTATGTTTCCGATTCAGGAGAACAATTTGAGTATGTCGTAGAAGATGGATATGCTCGCTTAACTTCATATTGGGTTTTGCCAGGCAGGGATACACCGGCAGAAATTCGTGTGCCAAAAGAATTGGGCGGATATCCCCTGAAAGAAATCGGATTGGCTGCCTTTGACAATTGGAACACGATCGAATATCAAGGAGAAACTTATGACCCCTATGACAAAGACAAAGTGCAGCGCATCGTTATTCCTGAAGGCGTAACTACACTCAAAGACGGCGCCTTCACCTGCTGCCATGATATTTCTGAGATTTCTTTGCCGTCCACTTTAGATACAATAGAAAAAGGATTTGCTTTCCAGCATGTAACCGCTGAAATTGTTCTGGCTGAAGAAAATCAAAACTATATCGTAAACAATGGTTTCCTGATTGACAAAAGAACTGATGCCCTGCTTTATTGTGCTCCCTCTGCAAAGGATCAACCTTTACCCATGGTAAAGCGCATCGAAGCCCATGCACTGGACAACTACGGATACTTTCACCCTGTCCTCACCTTTCCTGAAACCGTAGAATACATAGGCGGATTTAATGCCTATGACCTTGTTGATCTTAAGACCATTGTTGTGCCTGAAAGCGTTGTTGAATTGGCCGATTATGCGTTTTATTGCAATTCAGCGACCAGTGTAGAGCTAAACGAAGGGCTTAAACGAATCGGCGCTTCTGCCTTTGCTGAAACCGATATCGACTCTATTGTGGTTCCTTCCACGGTTGAATGGATTGGGTTTGACGCTTTTTCTTGTATGGAAGAAGAAAACATTATCGTGCTCAATCCAAACTGCGTGTGGGAAACAGAAGAAGAATACAATCTTCGCCACGAGAATGAATAAAGCAAAGTTCTTTGAACTCAGTCTTCCAAATCCTAAAGGTATTAGTCAGTCAACAGTACCATGGAATCCAAAGGGACGGTTTTTGTGAGAAAAATTTTCGCCAGTGGCAGATATAGCGTTAAAGATCATCAAAAAGAATTACAAGACGCAAAGCGTAGAAGATTTTTGTTCGTAAGGTCCTATGAAGTAATTTACAAAAGGTGCCATAAGCTTAATGAGAACGGATGAATTAAACTGAGCTTAGCAATAAGATAAAGATTTTCTATAAAACTTCAGTAAGGCATATGTGAATCTGTCTAAATAATATAGCTTACGTTGAATATGCTTTAAAAAAATTGTTTATATGTTTATTGTAACGTAAATTAGGGTAAATTCTGTATAAAGAAACCCGCTATATGGGATGTTTTAAGGAGGATTAAACATGAAGAAAAAAGTAGCAGAAATGATGAATGCTCAAATAAATAAGGAACTGTATTCTGCATATCTATATCTTGATTTTTCAAACTATTTTGTAGAGAAAGGACTTGCAGGTCTTGCTAACTGGTATCGCATACAGGCAATGGAGGAGCGCGATCATGCTATGCTGTTCTATGATTATATGCACCACAATAACCAGAAGGTAGCGCTAGAAGCCATAGAAAAGCCCACCCGTGGTTACAGTACCCCGCTTGAGGTGCTTAAGGCTGCGCTGGAACATGAAGAATATATTACTGCATCTATTGATGAAATCTATGGTGAAGCCATGTCCTGCAAGGATTTCCGTTCCATGCAATTCCTAGATTGGTTTGTGAAAGAACAGGGCGAAGAAGAAGCAAATGCTAATGATTTAATCACTAAGATGGAACTGTTTGGTAATGATCCCAAATCACTGTATCTTTTGGATGCAGAACTGGGCGCAAGAGTGTACACCCCGCCTACACTTGTTGTAGGATAATATTTGCTAAGCAATTGTCAAAAAGGTCGTTTATACACAGCCTTTTTTGCTATCAATACCCTTAAGGTAAATATGATAACAAGGATATTAAACAAGTAAAACTACATTTTCAAAAGCAATAGCATATCTATTTTTTTTGGATATAGTATTAATGCAAAATTTAACTTGAACATATAAAAAGACGGGGAAAGGACTATGTTTCGCCCTTTCTCCGCCTATAACTTAGTTATTATTTCTTTACAATACCAAAGCTATCCATTACATAGGGGGTGTCGCCTTGGTTGCGGTCAATCTCATAAACCACTGCTGTAATACGCTCTGGGGTTACATTTAGTTCTACAAATGTTTGAATTATGCTGCGCGGGGGACGCTTAACGTCCTCTTCGGTGGCATACTTGGCAGCAGTGTGTTCCGGAGCGTTGAGGAATTTATCGTAATATGCTGCGTCATAGTTTACAATATCCTTGTTCCTATAGTATACCTTGGGACCGGCGGTGTTGGGAATCATGTAGATGACACCGTCCGGATTTTCCATGTGGTTGATAGCAAGGTCTGCATATGTGATTTCAACCATCTTCGGTTCCTGTGCTTCGCCCTTTGCATTGATGGGCTTTGTTACCGCGTAGATATGGTCATGTCCCTGAAGCACTAGGTCAACACCCGCTTCAGCAAGGATAGGGGCTACCAATGTACGCACACCGTTTGCATCCATAATGTCGCCGTCTGTTGCATGGTTGGAGGTGGTGTAGGGACCTTTGTGCATAACTACAATCTGCCAGTCTACGCCACGCTCTTTTGCCTGTGCAGCATCCTGTTTAAGCCATGCAATTTGCCTAGGGGTGAAGTTTGCATATTCGGGTGAATCCTCATTAGTGTTGAGCATTATAAAGTGGGTGTTTTCATAATCAAAGCTGAAATATACGCCGGTTTTGGTGGAAGAGCCTTCTACCGGTTCCACGTTAAAATGCTCGTAGAAGGATTGGTTATCCTCATCATGGTTGCCGGCTATCGCCATAAAGGGCAGGTTGTAGAGTGTATCATCCGCTGCGTCAAATACCCAGCCCCACTCTTCTTCTTTAAGACCTGTGTCTACTATGTCGCCGTTTATCATCATAAAATCAGCATCCTTAACAGTGTCATACGCGATGCCGAATGTGCTTGCGGAAAGTTCCGCTTCCTCAATGTTTTTCGCCTGCGAATCCGCGAGGTTGATAAAGGTAAACTCTCCGTCCCTGTTATCCGTGGTAAATGTACCGGTTTGGCTCCATAAGCCAAGCTTTGCATCGCCTACACGGAATGCATAAGTAGTCCCCGGTGTTAGGTCTGTAGCAACGGCTTTATGTAGGAGATATTGGGGGGCGTTTGTGGACATATAAAAGCGTCCCTTGTATTTCTGAGCAGCGGAAAAATCCGGCTCGGCGTTTTCTTTTGCAGCTACAACTTCTACATCGCTGCCAACGGATGCTTGGCTGGTATACCAGGTAAAACCCATCTGGGTAGAAGTATCGCCATTATAAGTCATAACAAAACGGCTGATTTCTCCAACTTCCACATCGGGGTTGGGGAGTGCGGTTGCGGTATAGTCTATTTCGGGAACTAGGGTCAATTCACTAACGGCAACCATGCCAAGTTCAAACCAAAGGTCGCTTGAGCCGCCATCGTCCTGGTGGACTTCTGCGGCAATCACATTGTTTCCAACAACTAGGGAAGGCAGGTCGGTTAGAGGCAGCACAAAGGTTTCTTCCTTGGGCTTGAATTTAGCGCCGGTGGTATAAACTACATCAACGCCTTCATCTATTCCGCGGCGGAAAATTTCTTTGCCGTTTAAGTATATTACAGCACCGTCATCTACGTGGATATAAAATTCTATGCCCACGAAAGAATCAAGTGCAGGAATTTCAACCTCTGTCATAACATAGGTGGTCATGTGTTTGTCGTTTTCGTTGTCGCCATAGCTTACTTCAGTTGCCAAGGGCAGGGTGGGGTCTGTTTCGGACACTTCATCCCCGAAACCAAGGGGGGCGGGTCCTTCTTTCCAGCTGGAAGAATCAGCCTTCTCAGCCCAGTCTTTCCCTAAATCTACTCCGTCATCCAAATACTTCCATGTTGCGTTGCGCGGTAAAAGCTCTAAACGGTCATCTGCGGTGAAGGCAGCGGTAGACAACAGCAAAGCAGCTACAACCAGCAGCAACAGGGCTTTCATATTTCTCTTCATAAACATATATACTCCTTTTCTTCTGATTTTCTGAGAAACCATTTTTATAGTAAATCTATCATGTGAAATTCGGGTACAATTTCTGTAAATTTAAAGTAAAAAACCGTCGTATAAATGCGGCAGTTTTGATGTTGAATTTAGATTATAAAAGCTTGGTTTATCTCTTTAGCTAATAGTACCGTGTTCACATCGCGGGGGGGGCGATCACAATGGATTATAATTAAACGAACAGCCCTTGTAGTATATGATTCAAGGAACTGTTCTGTTTCTGGGGTTTTTTTGCTGTGCTATGTCATATGTTCATATAGAAAATGCAATAATATGTAAATAAGCTTTATGTTAAACATATCTTTTTATTGCGGTTTGTGGTAGAATCCGTCCATATAAAAAGCACTAGGAGGCACAACATGAATCGAGAAAAGGCGAACCGCTTTTNTTTCGGAATAGGCACATTGGGCAGGGATATGTTCTACACTACGGTGTCTATGTATCTTATGTTCTATCTTACGGATGTTCTCAACCTGCCGGATTCAACCATGTGGTGGATGACTCTGGTTTTTACCCTGCTGCGCATATTCGACGCACTTAATGACCCCTTTATGGGAATGTTGGTTGATAATAGTACCAGCCGCTTTGGAAAGTTTAAGCCGGGTATTGCGTTTGGCGCGGTTACGGGCGGAATATTCATGCTGCTTATGTTCACAGATATGGGGTTTAAAGATGGAGCATATATATTAGTGTTTACGATTGCTTATCTGGGGTGGGATATATGCTATGGTATAAATGATATTGCCTATTGGTCTATGCTCCCCNCACTATCGCTTGACCAAAAGGAGAGGGAAAAGACAGGCGCATTTGCTCGCATATGTGCAAACATAGGTATGTATGCGGTGGTGGTAGGTATACTTCCCGTAACGCAGGCGCTTACCAAAAGTCTTGGAGATGCAAAGCAGGCTTGGTTTGTATTTGCGCTTGGCGTGGTTATTATGATGCTTTTTACTCAGCTTTTCACTCTCATAGGGGTAAAGGAAAACAGAGGGCAATTCAAAAAGGAAGAAAAAACCACACTGCGCGATATGCTAAATTGTATACTTCATAACGACCAATTGTTGTATGTTACGCTATCTATGGCGATTTTTATGATAGGTTATACTACCACTGCCAGCTTTGGCGTGTACTATTTTAAATATGTATATGGGGACGAGAGTATGTATTCGGTATTCGCGCTGGTACTTGGCGTTGCGCAGCTAACAGCGCTTATTGTGTTTCCAATATTCAGCAAGCGCATGAATAGAAAGAAAATGTACCGTCTAGGGACAGGGCTTGTAGTGCCGGGATATTTGCTGTTTTTCTTTTCACCTATGAATATGATATTTATAGGCATATCGGGTTTACTTATATTCATAGGTCAGGCATTTATACAGCTGCTCATGATGATGTTCCTTACAGATACCATAGAGTACGGGCAATTAAAACTTGGGCGACGCAACGATGCAGTAACTTTTTCTTTGCAGCCGGTAATAAATAAGCTGGGCGGTGCGGTTTCAAGCGGTATTGTAGGCGTAACGCTTATATTAACAGGCATAAACAGCGCGAAAAGTGCAGAGGAGGTAAGCTCTGCCGGCGTAATGGGGCTTAAAATGTCTATGCTAATATTGCCTTTGATAATGATAGTAATAGGCTATTATATATGGGAAAAGAAGTATAAAATAGATGAAAAAGAATATGCCCGCATAGTTGGTGAACTTAAAGCTAGAGGGGATTTGATTGAAAATTAGATAAACAATGTTTTGCTTAAAGCGTTTATGTAACTAGTTATTTACTATTCTTGAGGCAAACTCCTATTTGTGTGCCAAATTCCAATTTACTTTTCCCACACTTATAAACAAAATCAAAATACCCCTTGACAAAAATCCTATGGCATGTTACATTATACATGCGGGTTAGCACTCGAAAGGAGAGAGTGCTAACAAGCAAAAATGCAGGAGGAGGTAAGGCATGATTACAGAGCGTAAAAAACAAGTGCTTGAAGCGGTTATTAAAGACTATGTCAAAACCGCGGAGCCTGTCGGCTCACGCACC
>JGI24710J26742_10000366_pt1 | contig 41608 bp, 37 predicted proteins | sample BioPla2DNA2_FD_26742 | JGI IMG/M metagenome (IMG submission 26742)
CCANCTAACTAATGAAGTTAACCAGTTTCTTGAAGGAATAAAGGCATAAATTAGATTATAGAAATATTGGAAGCTAAGTTTGCCAGAAAAACATCAATGTTGACGAGAGATTGACGAAGTTGTGCTTGCGTCGTATAATAACTATGAATGCAAACATTAGAATCAGGAGGGAAAATGAGTACACGCAAAATGTTGACCATGGACGGCAATACAGCGGCAGCCCATGTAGCTTACGCTTTTACAGAAGTGGCGGCTATTTATCCCATCACACCATCTTCCAATATGGCGGAAATGGTTGATGAATGGGCGGCTCACGGAAAGAAAAACATCTTCGGTCACCCGGTAAAAGTGGTGGAGATGCAGTCCGAAGCCGGGGCGGCGGGAGCGGTTCATGGATCGTTGCAGGCCGGTTCACTTACTACGACTTTCACTGCTTCTCAGGGACTTCTTCTGATGATCCCGAATATGTACAAAATTGCCGGAGAACTGCTTCCGGGAGTGTTCCAAGTCAGCGCCCGAGCCATTGCCGGACACGCGCTTTCTATTTTTGGTGATCACTCCGATGTCATGGCAACTCGCCAGACGGGCTTTGCGCTCTTAGCTTCCGGCAGTGTTCAGGAAGTGATTGACCTTGCCAGTGTCGCTCATCTGTGCGCTATCAAGGCCTCCGTACCCTTCCTGCATTTCTTTGACGGTTTCCGCACTTCTCATGAAATTCAGAAAGTGGAAGTTATCGATTATAAAGAGTATCAAAGACTCATCGATATGGATGCGCTAAAGAGATTCAAGGACAAAGCCCTGCGACCCGAGAATCCGCTTGCCAGAGGAACGGCTCAAAATCCCGACATTTTCTTCCAGATGAAGGAATCATCCAATCGTTTTTACAATGAACTGCCCGAGCTGGTCACTTACTACATGGATGAGATCGGCAAACTGACCGGCAGAAAATACTCCCTGTTTGACTATTATGGCGACCCTGAAGCAAAACACGTCGTCGTCGCCATGGGCTCTGTCACAGAAGCCCTTGAAGAAACGGTTGACTATCTGAATGCAAGAGGAGAAAAGACAGGCTTGCTCAAAGTACGCCTCTATCGTCCTTTTGTGACGGAAGCTTTCTTAAAAGCCATGCCTGAGAGCGTAGAAAGAGTCGCTGTGCTCGATCGCACGAAAGAACCCGGAAGCCCCGGAGAGCCTCTGTTCCTCGATGTCCGAAGTGCATATCAGGATCAGCAGAACAGTCCTCTTATCATCGGTGGACGCTACGGCCTGGGAAGCAAAGACACGACCCCCACACACCTCAATACCGTGTTCCAAAATCTCAAGCGCGAAGAGCCGAAAAACAACTTTACCATCAGCATTGTCGACGATGTGACGCATCTGTCCCTGCCGGTGGAAGAGTCGATCATGACAGAAGATCCCGAGACTGTCCGCTGCAAATTCTGGGGCCTCGGAAGCGATGGAACGGTCGGCGCAAACAAAGCCGCCATCAAGATCATCGGCGACAATACCGACATGTATGCGCAAGGGTATTTCTCTTATGACTCCAAGAAGTCGGGAGGCGTGACGATTTCCCATCTGCGCTTCGGCAAAAAACCCATTCGCTCCACCTATCTGATCGACGAGGCGGATTACATCGCCTGCCACAATCAGGCATATGTCCATCAATACGATCTCCTGAAGGGAATCAAAAAAGGCGGCACCTTTGTCCTTAACACCATCTGGAATGAAGAGGAACTCAACGAGCATCTGCCTGCATCCCTGAAGAGAGATATCGCCAAAAACAATGTCGATTTCTATACCATCAATGCGACAGCGCTGGCTGAAGATGTCGGCTTGGGCGGACGCATCAACAATATCATGCAGACTGCTTTCTTCCAGCTTGCCAAAGTGCTGCCGATGGAAGATGCCGTCACCTATCTGAAAGAATCCATTGAAAAAGACTATGGAAGACTCGGCGGCAATGTCGTCCAGATGAACTATGAAGTGGTTGACCGAGCGGCCAGTGAACTTAAAAAGATCAATGTCGATCCCGCATGGGCGGAAGCGGTCGACGATAAAGAAGTCAAAGAGGTAGAGGGAACGGAGTTTATTGAAAACATCCTCGTGCCCATGACTCGACAAGAAGGCGACGCCCTGCCGGTGAGCACATTTACCGGAATGGAAGACGGAACCTTCCCGTGTGGAACCAGCGCATATGAGAAACGCGGCATCGCCGTTCAGGTTCCCGAGTGGCAGAAAGAGACCTGTATTCAATGCAACCAGTGCTCCTACGTCTGCCCGCACGCTGCCATCAGAGCATATCTTGTCGATGAAGACGAAATGGAAAATGCCCCTGAGAGCTTTGACACTCTCAAAGCCCTCGGAAGAAATCTCGACCATCTCCAGTTCAAGATTCAGGTCAGTCCTCTTGACTGTACGGGTTGCGGCAACTGCGCCGATGTCTGCCCTGCACCTAAAGGAAAAGCCTTGGTCATGAAGCCCATTGAGTCTCAACTTGAAGAACAAGTGGCCAACTGGGATTACGCACAGACCATTACGGAAAAAGAACAGCCGTTTGCGCTTACCAGCGTCAAGGGAAGTCAGTTCAAGACACCTCTGCTTGAGTTCAGCGGTGCATGTGCCGGCTGTGGAGAAACTCCCTATATTAAAGCGGTTACGCAACTCTTTGGCGATCGCATGATCATTGCCAACGCCACCGGTTGTAGCTCCATTTGGGGCGCTTCCGCACCGAGTATTCCTTATACGGCAAATGCCGACGGCCGCGGTCCTGCTTGGGCAAACAGCCTCTTTGAAGACAATGCTGAATTTGGATTCGGAATGGCTACATCCGTCAAAAACACGCGCGAATCCATGAAGCGCGAGATCACCGCTTGCCTCGATGTGCTGCCTGAAGACAAGAAGGGTGCTTTCGAGGGCTGGATCTCTCACATGGATAGTTTTGAAGCGCAAGAGCCTTTTGCAAAGCAGATCGCCGAGTTCATCGAACTCGAACCTGAAAAGGAAGAGCTGAAAGAACTTTACGAGATGCTCCGAAGAAACAAGAGAGATCTTTCGAAGAAGAGCGTTTGGATCTTCGGCGGCGATGGATGGGCATACGATATCGGATACGGCGGACTCGATCATGTTCTCGCTTCAGGCGAAGACGTCAACGTCCTCGTTCTCGACACGGAAGTCTATTCCAACACCGGTGGACAGGCATCCAAGTCGACACCGATTGCTGCAGTGGCTAAGTTTGCCGCCTCCGGCAAGAAGGTCAACAAAAAAGACCTCGGTATGATCGCGACGACGTACCAGAGTATCTATGTTGCCCAAGTAGCCATGGGAGCCAATCAGGCACACTACCTGAAGGTTCTTGAAGAAGCGGAAAGCTTCCCCGGCCCGTCACTGATCATCGCCTACGCACCGTGTATCTCGCATGGCATCGTCACCGGCATGGGAACGACCCAGCGCCAGGAGAAGCTTGCCGTAGAGTCCGGGTACTGGCATCTGTGGAGATTCGACCCCAGAAAAATCGAAAAGGGCGAAAATCCCTTTACGCTGGACTCGAAAGATCCTACAGGCAGTTTCCTCGACTTCCTCAAAACAGAGCGTCGTTTTACGATTCTCGAAAACACCTTCCCCGAAGAAGCTGAAGTCCTCTTTGCCGAGTCTGCTAAAGCAGCCAAGCGCCGCCTCGACAGCTACAAGCGCATGGCGGAAGCTGACTGGAGCAAGTAAAGACGGATTGAACAGAAAAGGCGCGAATAGATCGTGTTCGTGCCTTTTTTATGTACTAATGGAGGTCTTTTGATAAGATAGTCGTTGTTTATGGCGGAAATTGGAGGGAGAAGATGGAAAAGAAATATACACTCTTGAAGGTGCTGAGCATCATCATGATCGTCGGAGCGGTTATCAGTTGCTTGGGATCGATATTTGCTCTTTTTACGTTCGGAGCTTTTTTAGGAGGTATTGGCGAGATTCAACTGCTTCTTTTTATGATTGTCGCCGTTGCCATTGCCATGATCGGCGGCGGAATTAATCTATCTGCGGGCATTTTAGGGCTTCGGTATATTAAAGACCCGAAAAATGGGGGGATGCTGATCACTTTAGGGAGCTTGTCACTGGCAATTTCCGTCGTCTCGTTTGCATTCAACTTTTTTACGGATGAAGAATTCAGTATATTGGCAGGCTTGTCAGGTCTCATCCTGCCTGTTCTCTTTCTGAGAGAGGTTTCACGAGCGAGAAGGGAATCGGAAGCTCAATAAGGATATCATCCGATATGCATTGTTCAAATAATGAAAGAGTACTCCTTCGTGGCAAATGAAATACACCCGACAGCCTCATAGAAAACGGTCGGGTGCCGATAGATACTTACAGCCGGGTAAACAGTCTCTCTTTTACTTCTATTATTTTTTTCAGCCGATTTGTCGTATAGAGAATGCCGACGATCATCACGGCTGTTACGCCGCCGTCGCTGAGACCTTGAATAAAAGCGGCAAAGTTCCGCCAAAACCCCTCTTCTACGATATCGATTCTTTGGAGGATGAGATTGGCGACGGAGATAACTAAACCGAAGGTAAATAACATTCTCCATCTGCTAAAAAATTGCTTGCTTTCTTCCTGGTTATATTCCGCCACTTTCAAAATCGTGCTTTCTGTTTCCTTTTCCATTCTTTGATCCTTCCTTTCTCCGTCGAGAATCTCTCTGAGATCGACAGCATAAAAATCAGAAAGTTCGATCAGGATCGCAATGTCGGGTAAATTCGATCCCGTTTCCCAACGAGAAACGGTTCTGTTGGAAACATCCATATGTTCCGCCAGTTCTTCCTGTGTCATATTTTTTTCGTTCCTCAATTTCTTCAAGAACTTACCGATTTTTTGTGTATCCATGATCTGACCTCCTGTTGGATCAAGAATAGAATATATCTGTTCTAAATAACACGACATAAAATGAGAAAAGTCGGATAAGGTATAAGTAGACACGGCATGTCCGGGCATTCGATTACAGGGAGCCGGGGAAGATATGTTTAGTTAAACAGGTGATCTTTTTTCATTGACGATGATATTGTGACTATTGATGCTGAGACAGGAAATCATTGAGAGCCTGATCGATCTCTTCAGCGTATCCTGTCATCATATGTCCACCGTCCGGAAAAGAGATAAGCGTAAGATCAGCAAAGCGATGCTGAGCGTTTTTTACTTTCTCAAAACTTGCGATGGGGTCATCTTCTGAATGCAGGATTAAAACCGGCACCTTCAACGTTTCTATCGGATACTGATCAAAATTCCTCTCCATATCGGGATTTGTCTGTTTGCCGTCCATGATTACTCCGGCCTTTCTTTCTGCAATGGGCTGGATCGCTTCTACAGTTGACGGTGACATACCCATAAGTGAAGGCATGAGGGGACTGATCAAATACATGGCATAGTCGCTCAACAGCGGCTCCGGCGGTGCCTGATACTCAAGAAATGCCTCCGGTTTTTCAGGAACCGGCATCGCGGAGCAAAACAAGATTAATCCCTTGACACGCTCCGGGTAATCTAGGGCAAAGCGGATGGCGGGAGTCCCTCCGGCTGATGTTCCTAAAACAAAGACTCGGTCGATCTCCAAACGGTCGAGCAGCTCGTTGAAGGCGGCGGCTTGTTCTCCCGGTGTTCCTTCGCCTTTTACGTCGGAACCGAGATAGCCAAAACGCGATGGTGCCAACAGGCGGTTTACACAGGCCCTGTTTTGAACATTGTCATAAGCCTGATCGTATCCTCCGAAAATGCCGTGGACAGATAAGATGACTTCGCCTTCTCCTTTATCTATATATGCCATCGATCCATAGGACAGCTCCGCCGTCTTTACTTCATATGAATCCAGTTTTTCTCGGGCTTTGCGAAGTCCTCGAGTACAGCGTATCCCCTGTATCATGGAATAGAGGACAATCGTCATGAATAAAGTATATAAGAGCCATTTCATTTTTTTGCCTGTATTTTTCTTGTTTTTCATTTGAGTTTTATCCATTGCCGCAAGTCTATGTAACCCCGAGTATTTCCGTTATTAGCCGGAAGAATCGACAGTAATCTTCTTTTACATTCAGATCCATCCCTAAGAGTTCGCTACTGATTGGGCGATTTAAAAAGGCGGATTGAATGGTGGATAGAAGCAGAAAGGCTTTCATTTTCCTGATCTCTTCCGGTTCTTCATTCGACATGGCCTTGAAGATGGCTCTATGGCTCACAGATGAATTGCTCTGAGCGTTTGGATGCGCAAGATCAGAGAGGATGGAAATTTTAGCGATCTGAGGATGATGTATTAAAAAGGTAAAGACGCTCCCGGTAAAAGATGCGATGTCCGATTTTTTATTTTTTCCGGAAGCGTTTCCATCCTTTGAGGTGTCGGATTGGGAAAAGGTTTCCATGACATGAGAGATGATCCGCTGCACGCAAATCTCAATCAGGTTCTGCTTTGTGCCGAAATGGTAGTTGATCAGTCCGACGGCAACATCGGCTTCTTGAGCGATGGCGCGCAACGTAATGTTCTCCACGAAACCGTCTGAGTTCTCAATTAATGAAACGGTTGCACGGATGATTCTTTCTTTTACGTCTGTGGGATGAATAAGAACATCTTCCATATGCGATCTCCTTTGTTGAACAACGTTCAACATGATGATACTGAACGCTGTTCAAAATGTCAAGACATCTCCACAATGATAAACACGACATCGCTTAAAATGGGTATCATAAAATAGCGATGTCCGGCACGTATACAAGTGGATGAATATAGGAGTTTAGATGATGAAGGAGCGTATATATGAGACGGCATCCGGCGGAATTCATTACTGGATACGCGTGAACGATGCGGATAGGGTAACGCTGGTCTTTTTGCCGGGGTTGACGGCAGATCACAGATTGTTTGAAAAGCAAATTGAATACTTCAGGGATAAATATAATGTCTTCGTGTGGGATGCACCCGCACATGCCGCTTCATGGCCATTTACATTCGATTTTGATCTGATGGATAAGGCAAGATGGTTACAAGAAATACTTGAACAAGAAAAAATAACCATACCTGTCATTGTGGGTCAATCCATGGGCGGTTATGTAGGACAAGCCTTTGCACAACTGTATCCTGATAAAATCAAAGGTTTTATTTCGATTGATTCCGCTCCGCTGCAAAAAGATTATATGACGCGAATGGAGCTTTGGCTCTTAAAAAGAATGGAGACGATTTACCTGTGTTACCCATGGAAACAATTGCTAAAGTCAGGAACACGTGGAGTCGCTACATCTGAATACGGCAGGAAACGGATGTACGAGATGATGATGGTATATGACGGAGATAGAAAGAGATATTATCGGATAGCCGGGCATGGGTTTAAAATGATTGCCGAGGCAGTCGAAAGAGATTTGCCCTACACGTTGGCATGTCCTGCTATGTTGATTTGTGGAGAGAAAGACAAGGTCGGCTCGACCATCAGATATAATAAAGAGTGGCATAAGCGCACGAATATCCCGATTGAATGGATAAAAAACGCTGGCCACAATGCAAACACGGACAAACCGGAGATTGTGAATCGATTGATTGACACGTTTATTATGACCTATCATCCTTAGTGTGATAGGTTTTTTGTAAACAACACACAAAAGCTCAGCGCGTGAGCTGATTGACAGGGAGATGTTTGATACACTTCTTTAAGAATGTGTTGAGATAATTTGCGAGCCGGTTCATATCATCAATAGATAATGTGTCAGAAAAAGCGAAAGTGGCGAACTGAAAAGATCAGCCGTTTAACGCTTTGAAGGCATTTAAAGCAATTGATAGGTCATGACATAAGGTTTCCTGTCCTTATGTGATTTGAAAATATCCTGATTTTTAAAATTGGTTTAGGTTGTTATTTATTTTATTTCTTTATACTATATTCCATGGATTTTTCCGGCCAGATCATTGTTCTCCCGTTAATCCTATATACTTCAGCCTTTATATTATATACTTTTTCCAAAATCTCTTCATCGATAATATTTTCCGGAATTCCCTGCTTTTCAATTTGTCCCTTGGAGTTCATAATAATTAAATTGTCTGCAAACCTTAAAGAAAGGTTTATATCATGCATAACTATTATAAAGAGGATTTTTTTCTCTGTTGAAATCTTATTTATTACATCAAACAGTTCCAATTGCCGCTGTATATCCAAGTTATTGGTAGGTTCATCCATTAAAATTATTTCCGGGTTCCTCACTAAACTTTGTGCTATAGAAACCAGTTTTTTTTGGCCTCCCGACAACTCGCTCAATCTTCTTTTTGCTAAATTATCTATTCTTAGAGTGATCAGTGCATTCATTACTGCATTCAGGTCTTTATCTTGAACCTTAAAAGCCAAAGAGCTCAATCGTCCTAAAAGAACGGTTTCAAATACGGTAAGGGTGTTTCCGGTCATATCTTCTTGGGGAATGTATACCATTAACTCCGTTCTATCTTCAAGACTTAAGGTTTGAAGATTTTTCTCTTTCCAAGAAATATTTCCCTTTGGATTTAACAGCCCAAAAATTGATTTAATTAAGGTGGACTTTCCCGCCGCGTTGGGTCCTATTAATATGTTGATTCCCTTATCGATTTGTAAATCTATATCCTTAAATACTTGGGTCTTCCCATATGAAAAACTTAAATTTTTAATTTTAAGCATTTCTTCTCGCTCCTGAAAAAATCAGATAAGTGAAAAATGGCACACCAATAATTGATGTCATAAGTCCAATTGGAAGTATGATCCCTTTAATTAAAACTTTGCTTAAAATAGAGGCGATGGACAGAATAAAAGAACCTATCAGGGCGGAAATGATAATAAAAAATCTTTGCTCTTCTCCAGCGATAATCCTGGAAATGTGAGGAGCGACTAAGCCTACAAAACCTATTGTGCCGGCAGAGCTGACCACAGTGGCGGACATTAAGGCCACTAAAAGTATTATTCTTCTTCTTAAGCTTTTCGGATCTATGCCCAGGCTCATTGCTGTTTCATCAGAAGTTGTCATGGCTGTCAACTTCCAGGAATTCTTTAAAAATAAGGCGGTAACAAAAATAAAAACACCCGATATTATAGCGAGCTTTGTCCAATCGACCCTTGTCAAACTGCCAAAAGACCAGAATGTTAAGGTCTGTAAGCTCTCTTCGCTAGCCAAATATTGGAGCAACTGAGTAAGGGCGCTGAACAGAAAATTCAAGGCAATTCCAAATAAAATCAATGAATTCCTACTTGCGCTTTTATTTTTAGCAAACATATTTAGAGCGCCTGCTGCCAAAATTGTAAATAAGAAAGAATTTGCAGTGACGATTATGTGACCGGCAACCGGAATCAGAGATACTTTCAAGACTATAGCCAAGGCAGCGCCTAAAGACGCTGCCGAAGATATTCCCAAGGTGTAAGGGCTGGCCATCGGGTTTCTTAAAATAGTTTGCATTTCACAGCCCGCCACAGCCAAAGCAGCTCCAATAACAATAGCTGCCAAGGCCATAGGCATTCTCAACTTCCAGATGATGAATTTAGCTAAGTCATTTTCACCCCTCATCACCAGAGCGCTGAGAGTCTCTTTAATCCCAAAATCCGCACTACCGGCAAATAAGTTGATTATAAGTGTAATTATTATCAAGCAAAGTAATATAACTATAGTAGTAATTTTTTTATTGATTAAACTTGTATAGATATCCTTGGCTTGACTCAGCTGATTACTCAAGCTTTTCTCCTAACTTATACTTCCAAAATCCATCTTCGTAATCCGTATATAAGAATGTATCGAAAAACTCTTTCAATTCCGCTTCGGGATCAATATCGGAAAACTCTTCAGGATAAAACATCTTCGCCATATCCATTGTGTAGTAAAAAACCAAGGGACTTCTTTGATGGTTGTGATAATAGGAATACACATCATTATTTTGAACTGCTTTTAGTCTGTCCCATCCGGTCCTGAGAACATATTCACCTACACTGTTATTAATGGATTCCATTGAAGCTTCTGCAGGACCATATCCCATTCCGCTGGTTATGAATATAAAATCCGGATCACTTTCCAGCAGATACTCAGGATCAATCCTGCCCTTGTCATTGACATTGTTGACGGATATATTATCTCCGCCGGCAAAAGCCATAATTAAGCCCCAGCCGCTATTAGTAAAACTCATGGAGTATTCATCCCTGGAGCCGGATCCTGCCTCATGATAAACTTTGGGCTTTTCACCGTCCTCGGGGACTCTTTCCTCAATAAGCGCAAATTTATTATCTAAATAATTAATGAATTCATCTGCTCTTTCGTTTGTCTGATAAATTTCCCCTAATATTTTTGCGGCTTTTTGTGGGGAGGTAAACGGATCATCAGAAAGTGGCAGAAATACCATGGGAATACCGGCTTCATCCAAAGTGCTTACTACTTCCGGGAATCTCTCAATAAACCCCTCACCGAAGTTGATTAAAAAAGCATCGGGTTCAAGGCTGAGTATTTTTTCAAGGTCGTAGCTTCCCACCATACCGATGGAAGGTAACTCGGAAAGATGCGGAAAGTGTTTCGTATAAGCGTTTTGATATCTTTCCATTCCTCCGGATTCACCAATGCCTACAACAGAATCAAATATTTTTTCACCTACCGGAGCACTATAGGCTTCTAAACTTTCCCAGTGACTGATAATTACTCTTTCCAAAGGCAGCTCGAGTTCCACTTCCCTGCCGGTTAAATCGACAATAGTGATATTTTTCTTTTCTGTATCTTCCGCTTCCTCAGTAGCGATACTTTCCTCTACGGCATCTTTTACTCCGGTTTCCTCGGCGGTGATACTTTCCTTTACTGTGTCTTTTATTTCAGGCTCCTTTTTAGCACAAGACGCAAGCGAAAGGATTAGAGTAATAACCAACAAGAAAGAAAGCAATCCCTTAAAAGTTTTTCTCATACTACATCTCCTTTTCTTGATTTTGATCGGATTGGGTTGGTAAGTTTCGTTGTGTATCAAGTGGAAAAGATCTTTATCATGGCGTTTGTTTATAAAAAAAGAGATGCTCGAAAGCATCCCGTCGGTCTTACGTTTAGGCAGTGTATGCAAAAATACAGTCTGTTTGTAGGGGCAGGACAAGGCACCTATATGGGAGGCTCTTGTTTCAACTGCTGAGCAGGTTTCCTGACTCCATGTCGCTACGCATTTCCGCCTTCTCGCAACTTTTGTGCAATGGCATCTTTACACCGAAGGTGTGCGGGAAATGCATTCTATGATTACAGTGACCCGTTCGTGCGGGGATTTCACCCGACTTCCCTCTTGGTCCCGAGCTTCGGGGCACTCAGCAATTACAAACCATATTCAATTAAATAAAAGTTAACATTAGAATAAATAATTGTCAAGTAGTTATTGTTTTTGAAATAGTTTCAAACTATGTTGTCGCCATTTAATGGTGTCATCGTCTGCGTTGAATAAGGTATTGATAAAAACCCGGAGTCAACATTGAGTGCGACACAAGATGTCGTGAAGTTTTCACGAATCAGCATGACCCTTATGGGAGACCTGAAGGAAAACTCGGCTCTTTCCCGACGAAAAAATGATCAATCAAATCAACAATTGCTACAGCATCCTTACGAATATGTGCGGTATCATATTCAAAGGGGTTTTGGGTATCAAAAAAGCATAGATTTGATGGAGGCGGAATTGTTGTATAAAAACATCAAGCAAATGAGTATTGCGGTTTTGGGAGTCGGTGTGCTTCTGCTCTGGCTAATTTTTCCGAACACAAAGAGAAAAAGGCAAATGGAAGCGTTTTTGACAAAAGATTATGCCCATCGTGGGCTTCATGGAAAAGGAACTCCGGAAAACTCCTTGAAGGCATTCCAGCGTGCGTGTGAGCACGGATACGGAATTGAGCTTGATGTACAGCTGAGCCGAGACGGTGTTCCGGTGGTCTTTCATGACAGGACTTTACAGAGGATGTGTCAGGCGGATGGGGAAATAAAGGATTATACATTAGAGGACTTGAAGTTTTCCCTCCTCGGCAGCAAGGAGCCAATTCCCACTTTTCGACAGGTTCTTGATCTTGTCGATGGCAGGGTTCCGCTTCTCATTGAGCTGAAGATGACAGAGGAGCGGGAAAGACTTGTTAATGCGGTGCTCCTTGAGCTCGAGAGCTATCAAGGAGAGTATCTCGTCGAATCGTTTGATCCGAGGATTCTGCAAGTTTTGCGGAAAAAGGATCCCACGATCCTCATCGGACAGTTGAGTGGGGGACTTTTCTCACAGAAGAAAAGCCTGTCGCGCTTTATGGCGGACAGACTGCTGTGGAATGTCTATTCTCGGCCCGATTTCATTGCCTATCAGCATCATCGCGGACGCGTGTTGCTGATGTTTTACTCGTGGCTGTTCGAAATTCCCGTCTTTTCATATACCATCAAGAATCAGCGCGATTACCATCTGAAACGATGGTTCACCTCTCATATCTTTGAAGGCTTTCTGCCTGTTTCAGAGGGAAGGGTAAGGGCGAAAAGGAAAAGCCCGAAACTGCTTCCTGCCAGGACATCGCTGGGAAAATGAACCCCTAAGTAGAGGCGGTTGATTCCCATGAGGAGAATATATAGAGCGGCGAAGACAAAAACGGTCGATTTGTGATGCTTTTTGTAATAGCGCATTGCCAATGACATGATGAAAAAGGAGCTGACCATAGCGTGGCCGCTTGGAAAGCTGAGACTCTTTTCTACGGCAAGGGCGGAGATGGCCGGCCTTTGTCTTCTGACTATATTTTTAATCAGAGAATTGAGGATCCAGACGGACAGAGTTCCAAGGGGGATAAATAGAGAATGCCATCTTTCTTCTCGGAAAGTGAAGAGAATAAACAGTAGATTGAACGGCAACAGAAAGCGCACGCTTCCCATAAAGGCGACCACATGCATGAGACGTGTAAGCGCCGGTGTTCGAAGGCGTGTAAAGAACACAAGGATCGGGGTATCCCAATTCGAAATATAAAAGACAACGCTCAGAAGAGCGAGGACCAGGCTAATGGTGAGAAGTCGTCGTTTCATTTATCCTCCTGAACATATCGTAACAGTCGGGAGGAAACAGGTAAAGAACAAATCGCAGATATAATGTATAATAACAAGCAGGAGGAGACATGGAAATAGAACGCGTTCAATTGGATAATAGGATGATTCTCGGCATTCCTTCTTCGGGAGGGGACTCAGAAGAGGCTCTCGATAGTCTGTGGTTGCGTTTTTTTGAACGCATGGATGAATTGTCGGCTGCTGCGGCAAACGCAGACTTTTATATACTTCGAGAATATGTCGAAGGCAAAAGAATCGACTTCTTTGCCGGAGTCGAAGTGGAAAACGACAGAGAGGTCCCCGAAGGCATGGAGATTCGATATCTGATGGAAGGGGATTATCTCGTCTATCCCCACAGAGGAGGAAAGGCGGGTGTGACAGAAGCCTTTCGCCATATCTACGAGGATCTGATGGGAGAAAAAGGATATCTTCCAAGCGAAGGGTATGACTTTGAGGTCTACACTCCTCATTATTATGAGCGAGATGATGCGGATAGCATTATTTATCTGTGTGTCCCTATTGTTGCCGGAGACGATCATTCGCCGTCGAAAGATCAAGAGTGGACGATAAGACTTGAAGATGTACAGGATGAAATTCAGGCTTTAGAGGATGACGAGGCGCAAAACAAGCCTGCCCCTCCGGTTTTTGACAGAATTGTTCTCGAAGACGACGACTTGCTTCCGACGGAGGAAAGGCTCTAAAGACGGATGTGGAGCGGCTTCGAGTTAAGAGCGGACAATCCCTTCTCTTAATGAAAAGAGGGGGATTTTTCATTTTCTTGTTATTTCTTCGAATACAGGGTATAATTAATTAGCACTCATCAAGTCGGAGTGCTAACGAAAGAAGGTGAATATGGATAAAATGACAAAGAGCGTGATAGAAGGTCTTAATCAGGCCAATTACATCGCTTCAGAATATGGAAATCCGCAGATAGATATTGATCATCTGCTGTTGGGACTTCTCGATGACAGGGAGGGGTTGAGTGTACAGCTGCTCAACTCTTGTGGAGCGAACGTGGGATCTATTCGCGCTGAACTTGAAAACCGCATTGCCGCAAAGAGCAAGGTAAGCGGAGATGCAGCCGTCTATGCTTCGCAAGACCTCAACAGGCTTTTGATCAGGGCGAAGAAGACGGCAAAGCAGATGGGAGACGAGTACATAAGTGTCGAACATCTCCTGCTTGGCATGATGGAGATGGGCGGAGACATTGCTCGATTGCTGCAGAGTCACGGCATCAATGCTGAAAAGCTCAGAGCTTCGCTTAAAGAAATCCGGGGGAACAAGCGTGTTACGAGTGAAAACCCGGAAGATCAGTACAATGTACTTGAAAAATACGGCGACGATCTGACGGCGCTTGCTGCGGCCAACAAGCTGGATCCTGTCATTGGCAGAGATGAAGAGATACGCCGCGCTATCCGCATACTTTCAAGAAAGACGAAGAACAATCCCGTTCTCATCGGGGAGCCGGGGGTCGGAAAGACTGCCATTGCCGAGGGTCTGGCCCAGAGAATTGTCAAGGGCGATGTTCCCGATTCTCTTAGGGATAAAACGATCTTTGCGCTGGATATGGGAGCGCTGGTCGCGGGAGCAAAGTATCGTGGAGAATTTGAGGAACGATTGAAAGCGGTTCTTGATGAAGTATCCCAAAGCGACGGACAGATCATTATGTTCATCGACGAACTCCACAATATCGTCGGAGCGGGAAAAAGCGAAGGGGCGATGGATGCAGGCAATATGCTCAAGCCTCTTCTGGCGAGGGGAGAGCTCAATACGATCGGCGCGACTACTTTGGCGGAGTATCGAAAATATATTGAAAAAGACGCTGCTCTGGAGAGAAGATTCCAGCCTGTTATGGTGCTCGAGCCGTCACAAGATCAGGCAATTACGATTCTTCGAGGTCTGAAAGAAAGGTATGAACTCTTTCACGGCGTGACGATTCTCGACGCGGCGCTGATTGCCGCGGTGAAATTGTCTGAGAGATATATCAGCGATCGCTTTCTCCCCGATAAAGCAATCGATCTGGTCGATGAAGCGTGTGCGCTGGTGAAGACAGAACGCGAGAGCATGCCACAAGAGATGGATGACATTTCCCGCACAATCATGACAAAAGAGATTGAAGCGGAGGCGCTGAAGAAAGAGGTCGACGAGAGAAGCGTTCAGAGGCGTGAGGAGCTCGCAAGCGAGATCAGCGAGCTCAGAGCTTCGCTCGACGTCTTGTCGCAACGATGGCGTGCACAGAAGGAGGCGATCGATCGCGTCAATGATCTCAAAGCACGCATGGAAGAGACGCAGTTTGCCATTGAAGTTGCTCAGAGGGAATATGACCTTGAGAGAGTGGCGGCTCTCAGTTACGGCGAACTTCCACAGCTCGAAAAGGAATTGAAAAAGGCACAGGAAGATCTTCAGCAAGATGAGCATAAGCTTTTGCGGGAGACGGTGACGGAAGAAGAGATTGCCGGCATCGTCAGCATGTGGACGGGCATTCCGCTTGATAAGCTGATGGAAGAAGAGCGTGAGAAACTTCTCAATCTCGATCGAGAGCTCCATAGACACGTCATCGGGCAGGAAGAGGCGGTCTCGAGAGTCAGCGAGGCGATTTTGCGTTCACGTGGAGGCGTAAAAGACCCCTCCAAGCCCATCGGAAGCTTCCTCTTCCTCGGCCCTACGGGGGTAGGAAAGACAGAGCTGGCCCGAAGTGTGGCTCGAATTCTCTTTGACTCGGAGAAGGCGATGATCCGCATCGATATGAGCGAATATATGGAAAAGCACACGGTCTCTCGTCTCATCGGAGCTCCTCCGGGATATGTGGGATATGAGGAAGGGGGCCAGCTAAGTGAAGCGGTCCGCACACACCCCTATAGCGTGATTCTCTTTGATGAGATCGAGAAAGCGCATCGAGATATCTTCAATGTTCTGCTTCAAGTGCTCGATGACGGGCGCATCACCGATGCTCAGGGACGCACGATAGACTTCAAGAACACCATTATCATCATGACCAGCAACATCGGCTCGGATCTGTTGCTTCAGTCGATGCAGGATCATGCAGAGATTACAGAAGAGGCGAGAAGTGAAGTCATGGGAGAGCTGAATCGATATTTTCGACCGGAATTCCTCAACCGCCTCGATGAGGTCATTTTATTCCATCCGCTTAGCAGAGAGAATATGTCTTCGATTATCGATCTACAGCTTGCCGACATTCAAAATCGTCTGGCGGATCGAGACATTCGGCTTGAGCTTTGCGAAGAAGCAAAAGATTTGGTGATCCGAGACTCGTTTGATATTCGCTTTGGCGCCAGACCCATGAAGCGATATCTGCAGCGTCATGTGGAAACGCTTCTGGGAAGAGAAATCATCCGTGGAACGATCACAGATGGTGATGTTGCCGAGATTCGTGTAGAAGATGGAAAACTCTCCATACACAGGGCATAGACTTTGCGTCTATGCTCTTTTTGTACTCTTTCGGGTAAATATGCAGAGTTAAGATAAATGCGGTATACTTTTGGGGTACAATAATAACAAAACTGACCATTCCAGGAGGTGTATTCTATGGGACTGATTAAAGCGTTTACAGGAGCAGTAGGCGGAGGACTTGCCGACCAATGGGTTGAAGCTATTGAACCTGATAATATGAGTGAAGGCATCGTCTTTACAAAAGGTGTTTTCGTAAGACGGGATGACCGTCGCAATGCCAATGTAAAGGGAAGTGCCGATATTATCTCGAACGGATCACTGATTCATGTCTATGAAAATCAATTTATGATGCTCGTAGACGGCGGAGCCATCGTCGACATCAGTGCAGAACCCGGCATGTTTAAGGTGGATAATTCATCGGCTCCTTCCGTATTTAACGGGGAACTCGGAGAGTCCATTAAAGAGACGTTCAATCGTTTTCGGTTTGGCGGCGCCACACCCCTTCGTCAGCAGGCATTCTATGTCAATTTAGCGGAAATTAAAGGGATTAAATTCGGCACGAGAAACCCGATCAACTATTTTGACACATTCTATAATGCCGAGCTGTTTCTGAGAGCTCACGGAACATATTCTATTCGCATTACCGATCCGATTTTATTCTATAAAAACGTGATCAGCAAAAATGCTACACGCGTTCATATCGATGAAATCAACGAGCAGTATCAGTCTGAATTCCTCGAGGGGCTCCAGGTGGCCATCAACCGCTTGTCAATGGAGGGAGAGCGCATTTCATTCGTTGTTTCCCAAAGCTCAAAGATCAGCGCCTATCTGGCAGACGCTCTGGATGATCTGTGGAGAGAGAAACGCGGATTTGAGGTTGAGTTTGTAGGCATCGCTTCCATCAGCTATGACGAGGCTTCGACAGAGCTGATCAATATGCGCAACCGCGGCGCGATGCTCCAGGATGCCTCCGTTCGTCAGGGGTATGTCCAGGGTTCCATTGCCAGAGGCCTCGAAGCTCTCGGCTCCAATGAAGCCGGAGGAGCGGCCATCATGGGAATGGGAGTCGGTATGAATGTTGCCGGAGGATTTATGGATTCCACCTCGCAGGCGAATATGGCGCAGATGGCTCAGCAACAGCAGGTCGCCCAGCAAACGCAGGCAGCAGCAGGGATGGCAACTGTTGCGGGCGGTTGGACGTGCAGCAACAGCCATGCCGGAAACACAGGGAATTTCTGTGCCACTTGTGGAGAGAAAAGACCGGAGGCCTCGACAGGCGCGGCATTTTGCACGAACTGCGGTCATAAATTTGAGGGAGCAAAGCCTAACTTCTGTCCGGAATGCGGAAACGCCCAGTAGGCTGCTATGTCAACGACCTCTTTTAAATGCCCCAATTGCGGGGCGGCCATTACCTATGTGCCGGGCACGGAACACACTAAGTGTCCCTATTGCCTTAGCGCACATACGCTTGATGCGCTGATTGCCAAACAAAAAGAAGAAGCAACAAAAGCGCAGCAATCCGAGATTCAAGAGCGAAAGCCTGAAATCGACCAAAGTGCGCTGCGCGAGTATATTTGCAACAGTTGTGGAGCGCAGGTGGTAACGGATGAAACCACCTCTTCCACCATCTGTTATTATTGCCATAATCCTGTCATCATCAACGATCGAATCTCGGGAGAGTTTCTTCCTGACAAGATTGTGCCGTTTCAGATCGACAGAGATGCGGCGGTGGAGCGTTTCTTAAAATGGGCGCGCTCCAAACGCTATGTACCCAAAGATTTCACATCTCCGTCCAATTTGGAAAAAATCACCGGCATTTATCTTCCCTACTGGGTAGCCAATGCGCAGGCGGAGATGGACATTGTGGGGCGAGGGGAGAACTCTCGCTCCTGGAGAACTGGTGATACGGAATATACGGAGACAAAAATTTATCAGTTCGAAAGGCAGGGCACGATAGAGGTAAACAATATCTCAGAACTTGCCTATAGTAAATTCGACAAAGATCTACTTCGCAGCATTGAGCCATACAAAGCAAAGCAGAAGAGAGATTTCGCCCTACCGTATCTCACCGGTTTTTTTGCCGAACGCTATGATATCGGCAGACAAGATGTAGAAGGCAGATTAGATGAGAGGGCGAGAAGGTACGCCCTTTCGCTTGCCAGAGATTCCTACAGCAAGTACTCAAATGTCCGGACAGAGCGCGAACAGGTAGATACGCAGATCGTCAGTTGGGAATACACTCTTCTCCCTGTATGGGTTCTGACGTATCATTACGGATCGAAAACGTATGTATATGCGATGAACGGGCAGACGGGAGAGGCTTTCGGAGAGCTTCCGCTGAATAATAGGAAGCTTGCCTTGACCTCCGGCGTGCTGTTTGCCGCTGTGGCGATTTTGGTGACTCTGGGAGGGTGGTTGATATGGTAAAAAAAACGGTCCTGGCGATCCTTTTGGTAATCCTTCTTGCCATTCCATCTTTTGCCGTGGGGACGGGAGTATATGACTATGGGAGTCTTCTTACTTCCGAGGAAGCGGCTGAAATAGAGCAGATTGTCACAAGTATGCAGCAGGCACATGGAATCGATGTGCTGGTTTTGACGCTCAATGACGCCGAGGGAAGATCATCGCGCAACATCGCTGATTACTTTATCCTCGACCATGTCGGAACCGATGAAAACGCACTTCTTCTTCTGCTCAACATGGACGAGCGGGAAGTATATATTTCCACAAGCGGCATTGCTATTGACATCATGACGGACGCTCGCATTGATGCGACGCTCGATGTCGTCATCGATAATGGAATGATAGACGCCGCATATGGCAATGCCGTCAAGGCGGGTCTGTCCCGCATCAATTCTTATTTTGAGTCGGGAGTTCCTGCAGATGGCTATCGTGAAGAAGAGACGGGTCCGAAACAACTTTATCCTATAGATGTGGCGCTGGGTGTTGGTGGTGGCGGAGCGACGGGGATCACTCATTTTTTCAGAACAAGGAAAAAATATCGAACAAAGACCAGACCCAAGCCCTTTGCCGTCGGATCGAACAGCTTTGTCAATTTGACGCATGGCGCCTCCGGCGATATTCTGATCGACACCAGACGAACCAGCCGCGTGATACCGAAAGTCAGCAGTTCTTCCGGAGGTGGCGGAAGTAGCAGTAGCGGTCGCAGCACGACGCACTCTACCGGTGGCGGAACTTTTGGAGGCGGCGGAAAGAAATTCTAACTTGACGAATGCATTTGTTGCGGTTTATGCTGGAAGTACAACAAGCAGAGAAAAAGGTGCTTAATTTATAGAGAGAATAGGGAACGGGGTGAAATTCCCCGGCAGCCCCCGCTACTGTAACGATGACAAGCTCGAAGCCACCGGAGACGGGAAGGACGATGCGCGGATGAATCGGAGCCAGGAGACCTGCCTTTTTCTTTAAAATGTCGACTTCGGTGGGAAGTAGGCCTCTTCTCCCCTTCGAAGGGGATTTTTCTTTGTTGTGCTGCGCCTGTATGATAACTGCCTCCCACAGTTGCGTGTTGAAGCCTCCCATTCAACAAATAGGGCGCCCTCAGAAATACTGCGGTATTTCTATTTTTTTGGAGATGATATGGATTTTGATATTCGGTTTAAAGCGGTTTCGTCAAAGAGAGTTCGACTTCACTATCATTTATATACAGGAAGTTTTACTCTCACGCATCCGAAATGGCTCTCAAAAATGAAAATTAATGAATATGTCATTGCTTGGGAGGGTTGGATGCTCAATTGCTTAAGAGAGCAACCTCCGCCGATCTTCAAGGAGGGGTGCGCTGTCACGCTTTTTGGCAGAGAGCGGATTGTGCGATTTGCACATCCGGAAGCAAAGAAGAGACGTGTTGAACTGAGTGAAGGCAGTGTTTTGCTCTATGGGAATTTCTCTGAAGGAGAGAGGGATGTCAAAGAGCAAGTGGAAACGCTACTTGAACATGAACTCTATGTGCGAGCGAGGCGGTGGATGAGGCACTTTGGAGATAGGATGCAGCTGCCGGATGCAGGTCTTTTCATCCGAAGCATGCGATCGCGGTGGGGGAGTTGTTTTCCGGGGAAAAAGAAGATTCATTTGAGTCGCTACTTAATGTATAAAGATGAAAAATTCTTACAAGAGGTCGTCTTGCATGAAATGCTTCATTTTCTCTATCCGAATCATCAAAAAGGGTTTAAAGAAGCCCTAAAAAGGTATAAAATGTAATGGACAGACAAGAACTAAATACTTTATATTCACCTAAAAGGAGAGTTTTATGAGAGAAGTTGTCATCGCCTCTGCAGCGAGAACCCCCATCGGAAGTTTTGGCGGGTCTTTTAAAGACACGTCAGCCGTTCAGTTAGGAATTGTAGCAGCAAAGGCNGCCCTTGAGCGCGCCGGCGTCACCCCTGACATGGTCGACGAAGTCTATACCGGAAATGTCCTTAGNGCNGGTATTGGNCAGAANGTTGCCAGACAAATCAGCCTTGGAGTCGGAATCCCTGTTGAAGTGCCTGCNATGACGATCAATATCGTCTGTGGAAGCGGGCTGCGAGCCGTCAGTCTTGCGTCGCAACTTATTTCTAANGGAGATGCAGATATCATCCTTGCTGGTGGCACGGAAAACATGAACCAAGCGCCATATCTCGTTCCCACCGCACGTACAGGAGCGCGAATGGGCGACGCCAAATTGGTTGACTCCATGATCAAAGACGGACTCTGGGACATCTTCAATAATTATCACATGGGCATTACCGCGGAAAATGTAGCAGAACAGTATAATATTGATCGTGAAACACAGGATAGATTGGCTGTAACATCACAGAATCGCGCAGAAGCCGCCCAGGCAGCCGGATACTTTAAAGATGAGATTGTAGCGGTCGAAGTTCCTCAGAGAAGAGGAGATCCGATCGTCGTGGCAGAAGACGAATATATCCGCAAAGGTGCTTCGTTTGAAGCCATGCAAAAACTTCGCCCGGCTTTCAAAAAAGACGGAACGGTGACAGCCGGAAACGCATCCGGAATCAATGACGGAGCCGCATTCCTCGTCGTCATGAGTAAGGAAAAGGCAGAAGAACTCGGTATTGAACCTTTAGCAACGATCAAGGGATTTGCCACTGCGGGTGTCGATCCCTCCGTTATGGGACTCGGCCCCATCCCCGCTACCAAAAAAGCCCTTGAAAAGGCCGGTTGGAAAGTAGAAGACCTCGATCTTGTTGAAGCAAACGAAGCGTTTGCCGCTCAGGCTCAGGCGGTTATCAACGGTGTTGGATTTGACCCTGAAAAAGTCAATGTCTCCGGCGGAGCCATTGCTCTTGGCCATCCGATTGGAGCCAGTGGAGCCCGCATTCTCGTCACATTGCTCTACGGCATGAAGAGACTCGGCGTGAAAAAAGGCCTTGCTACTCTGTGCATCGGAGGAGGCATGGGCACCAGTCTCTTGGTTGAACGCGAATAAGAACTGAGAGCACAATATGTATGCCTCTATTTGGAGGCATACTTTTTTGCCAAAGTTATTCTTTATTTAAGCAAAGAGTATAAAGGTTTTGTTAGAGAGAAACGTTTTCTTTTCATAACTCGGGCTTGCAAAATCCTGAGAAAGTGTTAAGATTTTAACTGTTAGATATATTGCTCTAAGACCATATATTTTTATTTTAAGGAGGAGTCGTGGAATTTGGACTTTCGAATGAGCACACGATGCTCAGAAAACTGTTTCAAGATTTTGCACAGACGGAAGTAGAACCGATTGCTGCAGAAGTCGACGAAGAAGAGCGCTTTCCCGCTGAAACCGTCGAAAAAATGAAGAAGATGGGCATGATGGGCATTCCTTTCGCAAAAGAATATGGGGGTGCCGGTGGGGATCAACTTGCCTATGTATTGGCAGTCGAAGAGCTTTCAAAAGTATGTGCCACTACAGGAGTTATTCTCTCCGCTCATACTTCGCTCGGCGGTTATCCCATTGAAAAATATGGAACGCAAGAACAAAAGCAGAAATATCTTGTGCCGCTGGCCAACGGAACGAAGCTTGGAGCTTTCGGCTTGACCGAACCCAATGCCGGAACCGATGCGTCTCAGCAGCAGACGACCGCCGTTCTCGATGGAGATGAGTATGTGATCAATGGCACGAAAATCTTCATCACAAACGGAGAAAAAGCAGATATTTATATTATTTTTGCTATGACAGACAAATCGAAGGGCAACAGAGGCATCTCCACTTTCATCATTGAAAAGGGAACCCCCGGTTTTTCCTTCGGTCTCATGGAAAAGAAAATGGGAATCCGAGGATCGTCCACATGTGAGCTGGTCTTTGAAGATGTCCGCATTCCCAAAGAGAACCTCCTTGGAAAAGAAGGCAACGGATTCCGCATTGCCATGGACACGCTCGATGGCGGCCGCATCGGCATCGCTGCGCAGGCTCTGGGCATTGCACAGGGCGCGCTCGACGTGACCGTTCAGTACGTAAAAGAGAGAAAGCAGTTTGGAAGATCGCTTTCCCAGTTCCAGAACACTCAGTTTGTTCTCGCTGATCTTGCCAACCTTGTTGAAGCAGCAAGACTTCTTGTGTATAGAGCCGCATGGAACAAAGACCAAGGGCTTCCCTACGCAGTTGCAGCAGCACATGCAAAACTGTTTGCCTCCGAGACGGCAATGAAAGTAACGACAAAATGTGTCCAGCTTTATGGTGGATACGGCTACACTCGCGATTATCCGGTAGAGCGCATGATGCGTGATGCCAAAATCACGGAAATCTACGAAGGCACCAGTGAAGTTCAGCGCATGGTTATCTCCGCTGGTCTGCTGCGTTAGGAGGGTTTCATGAATATAGTAGTATGCATTAAACAAGTTCCCGATACGACCGAGGTAAGACTCGATCCTAAGACCGGGACATTGATCCGCGAAGGTGTTCCAAGCATCATCAACCCTGATGACCGCGCAGGACTTGAAGAAGCGCTGAAAATCAAAGATGCCACCGGCGCAAAAGTGACGGTTGTTTCCATGGGACCTCCCCAAGCAGCCGATGCGCTCCGCGAAGCTTATGCTATGGGAGCTGACGAAGTGATCTTGCTCACGGACCGGGCATTTGCCGGCTCTGACACTTGGGCGACATCTTCCGCTCTTGCCGGAACACTCAACGGATTAGAATATGATCTCATCATCGCCGGACGTCAGGCGATCGATGGCGACACCGCTCAAGTGGGCCCGCAGGTCGCAGAGCATCTGAACCTTCCCAGCGTCAGCTACGTCGAAGAAGTTCAGGAAATCACGGATGAATACATCGTCGTCAAACGTCAGTTTGAAGATCGTTACCAGATCATCAAGGTGAAACTTCCCTGCCTGATCACAACTCTGGGCGGAATGAATGAGCCTCGTTATATGCATGTTTCACGTGTGCTCGACTCTTATCGCAACGAAGATACGGTGACAACTTACACTGTCAATGATATTGAAGTAGATCATTCCAATCTGGGCCTTGCAGGAAGCCCCACGCGCGTGCGCAGATCCTTTACGAAGGGTGTAAAGGCCGCAGGCAAGGTATTTGAAGTTGATGAAAAAGAAGGCGCAAGAATTATTCTTGAGGCGCTGGAAGAACGCTTTATCATATAGGAGGCTGAAGTGTTACAAGATTACAAAGGAGTCATGGTCTTTGCAGAGCAAAGGGATGGACATCTTCAGAGCGTATCGCTCGAACTCCTTGGTAAAGCCAGGGATTTAGCAGAACAACTCGACACGCATGTAAGTGCTGTCGTCGTCGGAAAAGACGTTTCAAATCTAGTCAATATCCTGAGCCACTATGGCGCGGACAAGGTATATGCCGTTGAAGACGACAGACTTGAAAAATACATGACGGAACCCTACGTAAAAGCTGTCTTTGAGACGTGTCAACAAGTCAAACCCGACATCGTCCTTTTTGGAGCCACATCCATCGGCCGCGATCTGGCACCTCGCGTATCCGCGCGTGTGCACACAGGCCTGACTGCCGACTGCACATCACTTGACATCGATCCCGAGACAAAATTGCTTCTCATGACCCGTCCCGCTTTTGGCGGAAACATCATGGCCACCATCGTCTGTGAAAATCACAGACCGCAGATGTCTACTGTTCGCCCCGGTGTCATGCAGCGCATTGAGCCCGAAGACAGAGATACAGAACTCATCCGAATCGACGCCGGGCTTACCGACGCCGACTTCAATGTTGAGATTCTCTCAGAAGAAGTCGAGCAGAAGAAGAAGGTCAAGATCGAAGATGCGAACATCCTCATCTCTGCCGGTCGTGGTATCGGTGGGCCGGAAAAACTTCCCGTTCTGCAAGAGCTTGCCGATGTCATCGGCGGCGTAGTGTCCGGATCCCGTGCCGTCATCGACGCCGGATGGCTCCCCAAAGAGCGCCAAGTTGGACAGACCGGTAAGACAGTCCGCCCGGACGTATATTTTGCCAATGGAATTTCCGGAGCGATTCAGCATCTTGCCGGAATGGAAGAGAGTGAGTTTATCATCGCCGTCAACAAGAACCCGGAAGCACCTATTTTCCAGGTTGCCGACCTCGGCATTGTGGGTGATCTCAATCGCGTTCTGCCTGAGTTGACGAAAAATATCGCGGCTTTGAAAGAAAAGAAAGCAAAACAGGAATAAACGATAACCACATCGAAAGCGGATCGGGTTCAACCGATTCGCTTTTTTTATGTCTGCCGACATATGGGCTGATCTAACTTGTCATGTTGAAAATCTCGTAGAAATGTCGGATTTCGTGTACAATAATGAAACATACTTAGACTTGCGGAAAATAACGGTGATGAAACAGAGAAAAAGAATTCTTCGGCTCCTGCAATACATTCTTGGAATCAATATATTGGCATTAGGTGGCGCATTTTCAATCGTTGCAGGGCAGGGTACGACACCTGTCAATGCTTTCCCGTACGTTCTTTCACAGATATTTGACACGCATATCCGATTTTGGATGACGTCGGTGATGGGAGTCTTTCTTTTATTTCAGGGAATTGTATTGCGGGAGTTTCGTCCGGTGTATCTCCTGCAGCTTTTGGCTTTGGTTCCTTTGTCGATTTGAATTTGTTTCTCATCGGAGCAGACCTCCCTTTTGGATGGTTTGGCGTCATTTTATATATTACGCTGAGCGTTCTGTGCGTCTCTTTTGGCATTACCCTTTATGTGGATGCAGATCTCTTGCAGATGCCCACAGAAGGGCTCTTAAGCGCTTTGGCGAAAAAGTATCCCGAGAAGCTGCCGTTTCACAGAGGCAAGCTTTTTAGCGATAGTCTTCTTGTCATAGCTGCCGTTATTTTAAGCATGTCTATTTTGGGGGAGGTTCGAGGCGTAGGGATCGCAACAGTGATCAGCGCGCTCGGCAACGGCAGGATGGTTCGTGTCTTCGAGAAGCTCTTTGAATACGTAAGAAAGAACAGGAATGGATGCTAAGACAAGAAAATCCGGCGAAATTGCCGGATTTTCATTTTCTGATCGTAATATTTTCGAATATAGTCAGTGTCAGTCAGTCTTTTGGCTTTCCGGAAGGAAGTTCGACACTCGGATCATCTGAGGTGCCGTCTCCGAGGCTGATCGTCAGTCTGACATTGAAGTTGAGAGGGACAAGAGACTCATATGTACTCTGGTAGATGACTGTGCCCTTCGGACTGGACGATTGGACATAATTGACCGTATAGGTGATGTTAGCTCCCTTGCTTTGGAATTCATCAAAAAACAACTTTTGCAATTCTCCCTCATTGGTGGTCCCTCGCAGGTCCTTGAGATAGGGAAGACCGAGGGAATAGACAACCATAATTGTTTTGTCGTCTTTGTCGGAGAGTTTTGTGCCGGGAAGGATGGATTGTGAGATGAGATTACCGTAGGGAATATATTCGTCGTAGCGAGTATGGATGATGGTCGTAACGCCGACGGCTTCAGAAGCATTGTCCATGTTGTATTCATGGAAGTCGGGAACAATGACGGCCTCTCCGAGAGAGACGGTGATCGAGAAAGGATCATTTTTTGCTATTTTGTCTCCCTTTGGGACGGACTGCGAGATAACAAGGCCTGCTTCAATTGAGCTGCTCGTCGTTTCATCGACAGTAAGCTTTAGAGAATGGGTGCCGGCCCACGTATCGACTTCAGCTTTCGGCTTTCCGGTAAAGTCGGGAACAGAGATGTTCTTTTCGAAAACTTCAGGTCCGCGGGAAAAATAGGCAATGGCTGTATCTTTTCGCCTATAGGTTTCTGCAGTAATGTTCTTGTCTGCTATATTTAATGAGATGAATCTGCCGACCTCTACAGTATCTGAATACTGATTGACGATCGAGAAATTGTTGACCTGGTTTTCCTCCACCCACTCTCTTGCCTGGTCGACGGAAAAAGTCTCAAAGGCAGGGAGGGGGATCACTTCATCGGGGTCCGCTCCGAGCGAAGTCACTAATGTGACAGCAGAGCCCTTGCGAACCATTTTGTTTTGCGTGTCTGATTGGCTGATGACGGTGTTGACAGCATGGTCTTTGCTGTGTACCTGTTCAAGCAGAAAATCGATGCGGTTGCGAGTTCCCCACAAGCGTGCGTCCGAAATGTTTTTTCCGATAAAATCCGGCATGCGTACGTGAGTAAGACGATAGATTCCGAACGCGACAAGAAGGAGAAGAAGGACTCCGACAGCGGCAAGGATGATGTATTTCTTCCTCTGTCTGTCGCGGTATGAAGGATCGATGACCGTATCTTCGTCTGCGTACGTATGCCTGGCAGGAGGAGGCACCCTCTTCGATTTATCGGTTGAAGACGGAGGGACGACGACTTCTTCTACACTCATCTCCTCTTTTAACAGAGATTCCTGTGGAGCATCCTCTGTTTGGCAGACATCAGGGGCGTCTTCAAAAAGAGGAGATGGTTCTTGTGTTACAGGCTCCTGCGGCACATCATCTTCCTCTTCTATATCGTCAGGAAGACGGCGTGTTTGAACGGGCTCTTCAACAACCTCTCGTTCCGCCTTGTCTCTTTCTTCTTTTTTTACCATTTCCGCGTATTGATCGCGAGTAAATTTGGATAAGAAATCACTCATACTGTCTCAAAGCTCCTTTATGCAAGTGGAGGATGATGTCGCTTTGCTCAGCAATTTCTTTTGAGTGGGTTACGACGATGACGCATTTTCCGTGTTCATGCGCAAGCTTTTTAAATATATCGACAATCTCCTGTTCCATTGCCTCGTCGAGGTTTCCGGTCGGTTCATCGGCGAGGATGATCTCGACATTGGTAGAGAGCGCGCGGGCGATAGCGACGCGCTGCTGCTCTCCTCCGGAGAGTTTTGTAACACTTCGGTTGGCCTTAGAGCGGCTGATCCCGATATAGTCGAGAAGATTATAGGCGACTTCCTTTTCTCTTTCCGGGAGTTTATTTTCTGTGATGGACATGGCTACTTGGACATTTTCCACCGCACTTAGATAGGGAATGAGATTGTAACTTTGGAAGACGATCCCGATGCGATTGCGCCTGTAATTCTCGTATCCGATCTGTTTAATGTCGGTGCCGTTAAACAGAACTTGTCCGCTCTGCGGTTCATCAAGTGCTGAGATCATGGCAAGGAAGGTCGTCTTTCCGGAACCGGATTGTCCCCATATCGTATAAAATTTGCCTTTTTCAAAACTGACATCGACGTCGTTTAAGATATAGCGGCGAGACTCTCCGTCCTGATAATAGTATGTCAGATTTTTTGTTTCCAATATAGACATGATTCCTCCTTACATCAGGATCTTTCTTGGATTGAGGCGCACGATGTAGATCATCGGCACGAGGGTGGACAGCGCAATCGTTCCCATGCTCACGAGGAAAAAGATCAGGACGTAAGAGGGCGTCAGACGGATTTCATACGCTCCGGCGACATCTTCCATCGTAAGATCGCTGTTCATATAGTCATTAATACCGCTGCTGTAATATACTTCACCCCAGTATTCGCCTTCCGCTTGTTTTTCAAGCTGGGCTTGGATCATGGATCCGGACAAGCCGGAGGCGATGAGATTGCCGGTAAAGACAGACAAAACAATGCCGACAAGAGCGATGATGAGCACTTCTGCAATGATTTGCCCGAGGACTTTGCTCTTGCTTTCTCCAAGAGAGAGATAGACACCCAGTTCGTGCTTTCTGTCGCGCAGGAATAAGAGGACAACCAGGCTGACAATCAGCACAGAGGCGACGATGGCGACAATCAGAACATAGTTGGCCATCTTTGAAGTTTGCTCCACAGGGGCTGCTATATTTTCATAATTGTCGGCAGCGGTGGCGATGAGATATCTTTCAGGCAAAAGAGGCGTGACTTCCTCTTTGAATTTTTCGATATCGTCAGTGCTGTTGAGAATATAGATCGGCTCATACCAGTCAAACTGCATGTCATCCAACTTCACATCATCGTACATTTCGGGATTGGCTTCAATTTCTGAGAGCCTGTAATTGCGATTGATTTTGCTGATAAAACCGTTGGGCATGTAGACAGTGTTGACGTTCTGCTGTTCAGTCCATGCCTGATTCCACTTGTCGCCCTCGTTTTTTGAACTCTGATTTTGCGATGCGGGAGTCGTGGCGGCTTCGACGAAGCCGATGACTTTGACAGGATTGTCGATTTCTTTTGAGATGTTCGGCATGCCCGTTTCATCGTTATAGTTTTGATAGTCCATCACATAGTTTGTGAGAACGATCGTATCATCGATGTTGATATGGTTAAGTTCGGCCAAAGCTTTTGAGATGATGGCAACCGGGGCCCCTTGGTTGATCTCTTCTTCTGTGAAGACACGTCCTCCCACAAGGTTTAGCCTGCCTTCTTCAATTGCGAGTATCTTGTGATACTGAACACCGCGAAGAATGAAAGCGTAGTATTTGTCCCAATCATCGTTCATCCCCATGTCTTGTTCTAAAAAGAATTGTGGGATGAAGCGCTGCAGGGCAGAGGATCCGGTTCTTGATTCCGTGGAATAGTCAAAGTATTTTACATAGGGGCTTTCCCCGATCATCTGCATTAATTCAGGAGTAGGGGGTGCGGTTTCCGGCATGTCTTCCGGATTGTTTTGGAACTCCTCCCAGAGCTTGTCCATGGCCGCATAGTCCACTCTGATCGTGGCCGCCGCTCCCATGTCGGCCTTGATTTTTTTCTCAACATTTATGGAAGCCTGCTGAATAGAGATGGCGCCTGCAATGGCATTTCCGAGTATCAATATGATCAGCAGAAGCAGCAATGATTTGCCGGTTCTGCGCGTGATGCTTAGCCAAGCGCGCTTTAAAAAACTCATAGATAAATCCTTTCTATCGGACAGCATGTGTCCGAAGCAACCTAATTTGACGGCGATTCGCTGCGGTGTATGCTTTTCTTATCCTCTGCGTTAACGCGAAAGGAGCTGTGACAAGAAAACAAATGAAGAACCTGATTCGTCCACCGATGCCGTACATTATATATTACCATTAAAAAACTCTTCTCATTCACTGATTTTGAGTTATGTGGACCATATTTGTCAACATAAAAACAAGTAAAACATCTTGTTCAACCGGACGAGATGAATTATTGTTTAAAAATATGTATCCAAGCATAGAAAAGGCCTCCTTTCGGAGGCGTTTTGCATATTTTTAATTTCGCTCGATATAATCGAGCATCTTCAGGAGTCTTTCCTTGCCGTCATCGCCCTCCAAGCATTCATCGACATAGCTGGTTAGCACTTTGTACTGAAGCCGCTTGAGTGAGGAGCTGAGCGCTCGAAGCTGCAGCATAATTTCGTCACAGGGGGAATCTTTTTCAATCATCGCCTCGATGCCGGCTGCGTGCCCTTGAAGTGTTTTTAATCGGTTGATGAGATCTTTTTTCTTTTTATCCATTTTATTAGATGAAGAGATTCGTGTCGGCTTCTTCAGCAGCCCCGAGATAAGTGGCGACTCCGCCGAGTTCGACTCCGTCAATCAGTTCGGCTTCGGTGATCCCCATGAGATCCATGCTCATATTGCAGGCGATGAGGCGAACTCCGTTTTTCTGTGCTTGAAGGAGAAGATCTTCTAGAGAGTCTACAGAATTGTTTTCCATGACCTTTCGGATCATCTTGGGGCCAAGCCCTAAGAAGTTCATGCGGCTGAGTCCCATTTTGGTGGTGCCTCTGGGCATCATCTTGGAGAACATATCCTGCATGACGGGCTTTTTGACATCGACCTTGTCACTCTTTCTTAGAGCGTTGAGTCCCCAGAAAGTGAAGAAGATCGTAACTCTTCTGCCCATGGCGAGTGCACCGTTTGCGATGATTAGAGCGGCAATTGCCTTATCAAGATCTCCTGAGAAGAGGACGATTGTTTTGTCATCTCCTTTTCCTGAGGAGGCGAGGGGAAGGGAGAGTTCCGAAGTCCCCTTTTGGATGAAGGCTTTGACTTTGCCGTCTTCCATGGATCCGGAAATATAGCGGTTATGCGTCTTCTGTGACCAGACGGGCAGATCGCGAAGGAGTCCGGGATCGGTGGCATGAATTTCGAAGATATCCCCTTCTTCAGCGTGTTCCATTGTTTTGGAGATGCGCATGATGGGGCCGGGGCATCTCATGCCTTCCAGGCGAAGCAGTTTGGCATTGGAAAAATCCAACGCGACGTGCTCTTGGGCCGGCGAAAGAGGAGCGTAGTCAACATAGAGATTCGCATAGGCTCTGTATCCGCTTGCCAAATAGTAGACGTCTTCAAATCCATTGTTTCTGAGAAGCTGTTCGGCAAAGTAGCCGCGCTTTCCGATGGCGCAGTTGACGACGATCGTTCGATCTTTAGGCAACTCATTGAGACGGCCTCTGAGTTCTCCCAGTGGAATATTGACGCTTCCCGGAATTTCGCCTGCAAGTATTTCATCTTTTTCTCGTACATCGATGAGGAAAGGATTGTCCAGTTTTGCCATATCCTGAGCAAAGATAGGACGGGATCTGCCTTTTAAAATATTGTCAGCAATGAACCCCATTTGGTTGAGGATGCCCTTTGCAGAGGCATAGGGGGGAGCATACGCCTGTTCATGCTCTTTGAGGTCTTGAACCGTTCCGCCCTTTTGGAGGAGAGCTGCAAAAATGTCGACGCGTTTATCGATGCCTTTCATTCCTACGGCTTGGAATCCGAGAAGTTTTCCGGAGGGCTCAAAGAACATCTTTGCTTGAATATCCATTGCGCCGGGATAGTAGTTTGAGTGGGATGGACCGGTGAACTGCAAGAAGAGATAGTCTTCACCGTATTTTTTTCCGAGGCGGGCAAGCGTCTTTTCTCCCAGTCCTGTTGAACCTGCAGCGAGGTCAAACACCTGAGCAATGGAGGTTCCGAGGGTTCCCGGATACGGGACAGGGTTGCCGAGAATAGTATCTGCGACGAGGCGACCCATTTTGTTTGCCGGTCCTGCAAGAGGGATAAAGGCCTCCGTGCGCGTGATGAACTCTTTTACCGCAACGGCGTCTCCAATGGCATAGACGTCGGGAGCGTTGGTCCTAAAATACTCATCGACCAGGAGATGTCCGCGTTCTCCGATGGAAAGACCGCTGTCTTTGAGAAACTGGGTTTGCGGCCGCACGCCAAGAGAGAGGAGAATGAGTTCCGCTTCCACTCTTTCGCCACCTTCAAGGACGACGGCATTTCCGTTTTCGGTTCTTTCAAAGGATTCAACCGATGCTTCCAGACGCAGGTCGACTCCCTTTACCCGCAAGTGATGATGCAGATATTCCGCCATCTCTTTATCAAGCGGAGCCATGACCTGGTTGAGTCGCTCGATCAACGTCACGTGGATGCCGCGATGAACTAAGTTTTCCACCATTTCAAGGCCGATAAATCCTCCGCCGACGACGACGGCTCTCTTGGGATCTTTTTCTTCAATAAACTCATAGATTTGATCCGCATCGGGAACGGTCCACAGTGTAAAGATGCCCTCCGACTCCATACCGGGAATTGGCGGCCGAAGTGGCGTCGAGCCGGGAGAGATGATCAGAGCATCGTATGATTCATGATATCGCTCACCTGTCTCATGGCTGAGAACTTCCACCTGCTTGTTTTGTGTGTCCACATGCAGAACTTCATTTCTCGTTCGCACTTCAACGTTGAATTGAGCAAACATCTGCTCAGGAGTAAGGAGAAGCAATTCTTCTCTCTCTTCAATGACGCCGCCCAGATAGTAGGGAAGGCCGCAGTTTGCATACGAAATATAGGGGCCCTTTTCAAAGAGGATGATTTCGAGCTCTTCGCTTCCTCTTCGAAGTCGCGCCGCAGCACTTGCGCCTCCTGCCACTCCACCGATAATTAATACTTTTTTCATATTACCTCCTACCCCCGGGGGAGGGGGTGTACTGTTTTTATATTATATGATAATGATCTTTCTGGCAAGGCTTTTAAAGAAATAAAAATGTGTTATTATCTAAATACTCTCATCGAAGAAAAATCGAGGTTTTCTGTCTTGATGAGTCTACAATGGCTTGCTGGTACTTCTGTGGTCTCGGAGATATAATATCGACATGAAAACGGTGAAAAATAGACCGATCGGAATGTTTGACTCTGGAGTGGGAGGCTTGAGCGTCCTGCGTGTTTTCCTGAGGAAATTTCCGACTGAAGATGTCTTGTACATTGGAGATACCGCCCATTTTCCCTATGGAGAGAAGACACCTGAAGAAATTAGTGCATATGGAAGGCACATAGCTGAATATTTCAAAGAAGTGGGAATCAAGCTTCTCGTCATTGCTTGCAATACGGCGACGGTGTATTCACTCGATGTTGTAAAAGAAGTCATGGGGGATATTCCTGTTATAGGGGTCATCGAAGCCGGAGCGCGTGCAGCGCTTGAGGCTGTCAAGGGAAAGAAAATCGGAGTCATCGCCACAAAGGTCACGGTTAAATCGGGCGCTTATCCGGCAATGATTCGATCTTTAGGAGGAGGTGAGAAGGTCCTGGCTGTGCCTACTCAACGATTTGTTTCACTTGTAGAGGATGGAGAGCTCGATACGGATTATGCCCGGAGGGTTGTCCGTGAAGATCTGTCTCCCTTTTATGAGGATCCTCCTTCCGGTTTGATTTTAGGTTGCACGCATTTTCCGGGCTTATCCCATTTGATTCAAGAAGCGCTCCCGGGTGTGGTACTGATTGATCCGGCATATGCCCTGGTAGATGAAGCCGCTGACGTTCTTGCCAAGTCGGGACTCCTGAGAGAAGATGGGGATGGAAGAGTACAATTTCTCGTCACCGGAGATCCCGAAAGCTTCTCACACAGCGGATCCGTTCTTTTGGGCCGGCCCATTACAGATGCGCGAAAATTGATTCTCTGATGACGCCTTGAGAATCCCATTATAAAAAAAGCCCAGTAGGGCTTTTATTCTTGAGGCGATACGGGTTTGAATCGTGTTTTTAGCTAAGCGGTTTATCGGAATTCTACCGGAACACCTCTCTGCAAGATGCGGGCTTCTATTCCTCTGTCTCTCAATTGCTCATAGTACTCGGCGATGATGTCTTCCTCGCCGTGTGCAAGGAGCACCTCGCCGATATGATCTGCGCTCTGCATCCAGCGTCTCAGGTCTTCTTTGTCAGCATGACCTGAAAAACCGTCGACAGTGAGGATTTTGGCGTGTACTTTTACGCGCTCTCTGTCGAGGACAACAAAATCTTCTCTGTTTTGAATTTTTCTTCCGTTTGTCTCTTCCCCTTGATAGCCGACAAAGATCACGGTGGCGTTTCTCTGCGCCAAATATGTGCGCAAGTGGTGAATGATGTGGCCGCCTTGAACCATTCCACTTGAAGAGATAATAATTTTTGGAGAAGGGTCGCGATCAAGTGCATAGCTTTCTTTGCCGGAGACAATGGATAGATTGGGCATGTAAAGAAGTTGCGGATCATATTCATCATTCATCCGCTCAAATCCTCTAAGATAGAGTTCTCTTCCTTGTATTCCCAAAGGGGAGTCCATATAGATGGGTATGCGGTAAAATTCATTTATTTTTTTCTGTTTTTTGGCCATCAGATGGAGTCCGTAGAGGATCTCGGAAGTTCGTCCGATTGAAAAGGCGGGGATGACGATGGTGCGATCGTGGGAAAAACTTCTTTCAATATGCTCAAACAGCTCCTCAAAAGCTTCCTCCATCGGCCGATGAGTCGTCGTTGCGTAGGTCGATTCACTGACGAGCACATCACAAGACGGCATGGGCGCAGGATCCGGATACAGGAGGGTATCGTAGCGCCCCATGTCCCCACTAAAGACGACGCTTTTAGTCGGAGTTTCAATGTGTATAAAGGCACTTCCTAAAAGATGGCCGTTTGGCATGAATCGAAAGCGGATGCCTGCGTTTTCACCTTCATGGTAAAAGGGCATCAGCACAATTCTGGAGAGAAGTTCTTCGACATCAGCTTCTGTGTAGAGAGGATTCTGGCTTCTTTCTTGGATAGACGCACTGTCGCGAAGCAGGGGCTCAAGCAGGCGAAATGTATCATGCGTCATATAGATGCGACCTCTGAAATTTCTTAGCAGGGGAAGCCTTCCCGAGTGATCGATATGCGCATGCGTCAGAAGGACAAAATCGATATCTTCAGAAGAGTAGGGAAGAGGCTCTCTATTTTTTTGCTCTATTTGTGTACTTCCTTGAAAAAGCCCGAGGTCGACGAGAAAACGAACACCGTTTGTTTCGACGAGATAATTGGAACCGGTGACTTCATTGGCGGCACCGAAAGCAGTGATGATCATATCCACCTCCGCTATAATGTATACCTTTTTATTATGTGTCGGTAACGTTTTTTTAAATTTTGATTCATGTGATAATCTTAGTAAAATGATAATCATGAGGCGAACAGACTCGTAATGGCTGGAAACAGACTGAAAATCGATGTTCTTGTCTATAACGATTCGTTGGCTTATAATGTAAAAACGGAGGCGCGATGAAAATAGCAAAGCGAATTGAGGATAGCAAGCAGATCAGAAAACAAAAGAAAAACTCGGATTCGGCCTTGTCTCGTATCAAAGATCCGACAAAACGGCTTTAAGGGAGTACAGGCTGTCATGGTCGTGCGACGGATGCGTAAAACCTTGTTGTGGGTCGCTTTGGCAGGGCTTTTTATGTTGCTCATCGGCTGCTCTGGGGCTGCAAGAGAAAAGAAATTTCCGATTTCCTCTTCCCTGACACCCCCTCCTGAATCGTCGGAAGTCGTCTTTGATACGCTTCCAAAAGATTATTATTTCGTACAGGTGGAAGATGCGGTCCTTACAGATGAGGCCGGCGAGGTTATTCGCCGTCTCTTTTTTCAAGAGAGGGTGTTTCTAATACGAAAGGGAGTCCAGCGCACATTGGTTGAAGATTATGCCGGCAATCAGGGATATGTAGAAAGATCGGTTCTCGGCAAGGATTTCATCTCTGACATCGGAGAAATATACAGCGGTGTCGAATATGGGGCGTATGCGGAGAAGAACAAACCCTACAAGGACTATAAGCCGGTGAGAGCTGTGTATATGCCTCCGGTACAATTGGAAAATGTCGATGTCTTTCTGCAACGACTAGAAGGCACTTCGATCAACTCGATTGTCATCGATTATAAAAATGACTATGATCAGATCCTTTTTCCTTCTCCGGCTACTCAGGAAATCAAAATCGACTCTTCCCCGGCATTCAACGAATCTCCGGAAGAATTCATGACAAAGATCAAAGAGAAAGGGTTTCACACGATCGCCAGGATTGTCGTCTTTCGATCCGATAACTATGTTTTGGCGTATCCGAAGCATTCAGTGATGGATGAAGCGGGAGAGCTTTATTATTCTGAAGGGAGTTATTGGGTGTCTCCTTACTGTCGAGAGATGTGGGATTATATTGTAAAACTGAGCAATGAGGCTCTGGCATACGGCTTTGATGAGATACAGTTTGATCATTTGAATTTTCCGGTTGCCGATGGAACGCAATTGAGTATGCGAAACCTTGAGGATGAAAGTCGGCCGGAGGCAATTCAAAAATTCCTTTTCCATGTTCAAAGCTCTTTGGGCAATAAAGACGCGATCATCGGCGTCAATGTCTTCGGCTGGTCGGCGGTCGTACCTTCTGATATTGACATCGGTCAGCAGTGGGAGGCGCTCAGTGCCGTATCGGATGTCATCTCTCCAATGTTTTATCCGAGTCTATTTTCTGCGGGAAATCTCGGATTGGACAGACCACAGAGAGAACCATATGAGACAATAAAACGGGCTTCTCAATATGCCCTTGAGAGAAATGAAAATCTGCCGACTCCTGCATTTATCAGGCCATGGCTGCAGGCATATGATTACGATATTGCGTATGGAGAAGAGGAGATTTCTGCACAGATTCAGGCGCTTAAAGATCTCGGGATTTACGAATATATGCTGTGGAATCCGGACGGACAATATGAATTGGGAGGATTGAATGACGCATCGACAAATCGCTGAACAGCTCCTTGACATCGGGGCTCTGCTCATCCGTGACAGGGAGCATCTATTTACTTGGGCTAGCGGGATTCGCTCTCCTATTTACTGCGACAATCGCCTTACGCTCAGTTTTCCGGCTGTTCGAGATGAGATCGCTTCTGCTTTTGTTCAAAAAGTGGCAGAATATTCGGAAGTAGATGTCATCGTCGGCACGGCAACGGCGGGCATTGCACATGCGGCATATCTTTCGCAGAAGCTCGATCTTCCGATGGCATACGTTCGCTCTTCGGCAAAAGTTCACGGAAAAGGGGAGATGATTGAGGGGGTTGTCCGCAGCGGAGACAAAGTTGTACTGATAGAAGATTTGATCAGCACCGGAGGGAGTTCATTGAAAGCGGCGCAGGCCCTTCAGAAAGCGGGGGCCGAAGTGCTGTGCGTGTTGAGTATTTTTACGTATCAGTTTGAAGAAGCGAAAGATGCCTTTGAGAAGGCGGCGATTCCGACTTGGTCGATTACCAATTACAGTGAAGTGTTGACGATTGCCAAAGAGCGCGGGCACGTTTCAGAAGAAGAAGCCGACCTTCTTTCCGCATGGTCAAAAAATCCCAGGATGTTCACCTGATGAGACTTCGGAAAGTAAAGAATTTAGAGGCGCGCCTCGATACGTGCAGAGGGCGCCTGCTCCTTGAAAAAGAGCCCACATGTTTTCAGAGTGTCTTTGGAAATGATCATCCGGTGATCGCCGAGTTCGGGATTGGAAGAGGTAAGTTTATCCTTGAAATGGCCAAGCGCCACCCGGAAAAGAATTTTTTCGGCGTTGAGCGTGTCGACTCAGTGATGATTCAGGCGATGGAAAAAGTGCGTGAAGAGAAAAACATTCGCTATTTAATAGCCAATGTAGAAGATCTTGTAGAGATATTGCCTGACAATTCTCTCAGCGGGTTATTTTTGAATTTCTCCGACCCCTGGCCGAAAAAAAGAAATAGAAAAAGGCGTTTGACATATAGAGACTATCTGAAGCAATATGACAGATGGTTAATTGAAGGTTCGACGGTGCAGCTGAAGACAGACTCCGATATTTTATTTGCCTTCTCTATAGAGGAGGTTTCGCAGACCGGTCATATTCTTAGAGATGTGACGCTGGATTTGAGCAAGTCTTCGGCATATGAAGACAATATTCGCACGGAGTATGAGGAACGATTTGCTGAGCAGGAACTGCCAATTCGCGCGCTTCGCTATGACTCCGGAAAGGCGTTATTATGATGGAAATTCTTGTCGTCCTCGGCATTATTGCTCTGGATCGCCTGACGAAGATGGCCGCCGTTACTAAGCTTGCCCCGATCGGCTCCGTTGCGATATGGCAGGACGTATTTCATTTGAGCTTTTTTACTAACACAGGCGCGGCTTTCAGTATTTTAAGCGGAAAGACCCAGCTTCTCGGATTTCTTTCCGTTTTCGTCAGCGTCTGCTTGATTGGCTATCTTGCTCGATATCGCAAAACGCTCTCGACAATCTCCAGGCTGGGACTCGCTTTTATCTTGGGAGGAGCCATAGGAAACGGAGTCGATAGATTACTGTATGGAGCGGTGGTCGACTTCTTCGATTTTCGCCTGATTCGGTTTGCTATTTTTAATGTTGCGGACAGTTTTATTACGGTAGGAACAGGTCTACTCATTCTCGGAGTGATTTTTTATGATAAGGAGTTTTTACGGTGACTATAGGAATTCTAGCGGCTTTGAAGGTGGAACTTCTCGATCTCTTGGAAAACAGAGAGCAGATAGAAGAAAAAACAATAGCGGACAGCACATTTTTCCTGTTCGAAGACGGCGAGCACACACTTGTCCTTTGTGAGGCAGGAGTAGGAAAAATCAATGCGGCCATGGTGACCCAACAGATGATCGATCATTTTGATCCGGATATTCTTATCAATACCGGCATTGCCGGAAGTCTGCAGCCTTACGTCCATGTCATGGATACGGTTCTTGCCACAGATGCTACTCTTCACGATCTGGACCATCGCATCATGCGCTCGTTCAAGCCGTTTCAGGATCACTTTATAGCGGATGAGAAGATTTTGGACGGTTTAAAAGCGGCAGCTGCTGAACTGGGGCTGAGCGTTCATACAGGCCGAATTCTCACCGGAGATGTATTCGTCAACGATCTATCTCTTAAAAAGAATCTGGCAGAAAAATATGAAGGGCTCTGCGTAGAGATGGAGGGGGCTGCCATAGCACAAGTTGCTGTAAGAAACAACATTCCGTTCGGCATTGTTCGAACTATTTCTGATGAGGCCGATCATGAGGCGGACATCTCTTACGATCAATTTGAAGAGATCGCTGCAAGGAGATCGGCGGCGCTCCTTCGCCAATTTGTGCAGTCTTTTTCATAGGAACCAAAATACATAATTTGCACGAATAAGAATATTTTCGCTTAAAATAATAGGAAAATCTTGAGGTCAAGGCTTTCCTATTTTGTGGAGAGTTTATTGCACTAGTGATCCCGTTTTGATTTTATCGATTTCATATACGTTTGCAAGGGTTATTTCTTCAGGTGAAAGCTTGTTATTTTCCGGTATGACGGAGATGACATCAGCAAATGAATAGGAACCTCGTATGTCGGCAGGGTTCAACTCTTCATTGAGAACGAGTTGGGGGTGTTTGAGCGTTTTGTTTTGCCAATAACCTAAAAGAATGGCGCTCCCGACGCCAAGCACAAAAACGAGCAGAATTAAAATAGCAACATGTTTTTCCCGCAGCTTCACAGGGTTTTTGCTGCCTATCAATGGACGCAGCCCCAGAGAAAGAGCTTCCGGTTTTGGGCAAGCTTGACCGGAGATGCATTTCATGCATGAAATACAGCGCGCATCACGAACGGTTTCCATTTTTTCTACAGGGATATTCATCGGGCATATTGTGGAACAGCGGCGACAGGAAACGCAAATCTCGGGATTGCGCCGTATAGGAAAGATTCGGATTTTATTGAAAAGCCCTAAAATAGCGCCAAGTGGACAAGCAAATTTGCACCACGGCCTCTCTATGAACAGGGAAGCCGCGAGTGTGAGGAGCAGTACGACGGCGGCTCCGACAGCGATGTCTCCTGTCCAAAAACGAAATAGAGCGTGGTAGGGGTCGAGTTGAGTGAGCAACAGATTTCCGCTTTGCGCTGCAATGTAGACGACAAACCCTAAAACGACATAACGCAAAAACCCTAAATAATATGCAACACGCTCGGGGAGGCGGTGATTATAGCGCTTTCTCCAAATTTTTTGCCCGATCTTGCCTATCCATTCCTGCACGCTTCCTAAGGGGCAAATCCAACCGCAGAAAAAGGAGCCCAGCAAAAAACTTAAGAAGAAGATGATCGCAATCAAGGTCAAATTCTTTGGTTGTAATGCTTCGTTTGATGTCAAAATAGAACAGAGACTCGTGACAACGCCGAAAGGGCAAAAAGCGCGAAGCGACAATCCTTTAAAATAGGACAGATGCAAAGTATGACTGATCGATATCAAGGCAATGATGATAAAGAAGCCCATTTGCACCAATAGCCGCAGTTTTGATTTTTTCTTCATTTTGTCTCTCCGAAAAGTGGTAAAAACGGCATATTACATATTGCTCGGCAACGAGCAATCAAAGGCCGCGCTCGAAGGCTCGCAGATGTTTTTGCGACGCTTTCATCAGTCTTTCAAATATGATTCTGACATCATTGGGAAGATCCTCATCGAGAAAACGCTCATACATGGCGATATTGTCTATTTCTGCTTGGACGCCTGTGGCATACGCATCGGCAAGAGTTCCGGCAAACGGGCTTGGATCGGTCTCATATTCGGGCAGAGGAAGCTCGTAAACTGTAAAGAACGGAATCAACATATCGATGTGGTTGTTTTCCGCCTCGCGAATATTAATAAATGGTCTGATTTCTCCAAATGCATCCATGATCTTAGTATATGCATCTCGAGCCAGATATTCGTCCTCAAGTGCGTAGCGCAGCATGCTTGCCACTTCCAAGCTATTGTCTTGCGCGGCAGCAGCTACGCCGAGCAGTGAGCGATCCGATATCCCTGCCGGTGTAGGGGTATCAGTTTTCGCGTCAGTCTCAGCGGGAGTAACGATTTCTGTGACGACATTGTTTAAGTCTGGAAGCTCATCTGTCTGTTTCATTTGATTACAGGCCGCCATCAAAAGGCCGACAAGTAGTATTAAACACAAAAAGACATCAAATTTTTTTATATTATTATTCATAGAAATCTCCTCTTTCTATGAATACGAATGAGAGATCTCGATCCTTTCACGATGTAGTGGAATAAATAAAAAGTGGGGTAAGGGCGCTTATCGGATGAAATAGTGCCGGAATCGGAAACAAGATGATAGCGAGTCTAAAGGAGAGTTTGATTTATGCTTCACTGGAGATGTGGAAAGCAAGGTACGTAAAAAGGTGGTTTAACTGAAATAGCTAAACCACCTGTATTTATAGGTTTTATTCCTATTGAGAAGGCAATTTATTACTACATTAGGATTTATTTTTCTGTTTCCTAAATAATACTAAAACGCCTAAAGCAATCAGGACAAGTCCCCCTGCGAGGAAGAGGTTGTCGCCTTCGCTTCCTGTAGAAGGCAACGTCGGCGGATCGTAGCAGTTGTGGAAGGAGATCTTCTCTTCTTCAAGCGTCATCTCCGCATCCAATACTCCCTCAGGATTCTCGCTCACAACGACATTGACCGTAAACACTGTCTTATCATACGTTACATGCTCCGCACTTCCGGGTACTTCCTTCACCACGAACTTGTACGTCCCGACCTTATTCAGTTCAATCTCAAAAGCGAAGCTTCC
>JGI24710J26742_10000379_pt1 | contig 40785 bp, 44 predicted proteins | sample BioPla2DNA2_FD_26742 | JGI IMG/M metagenome (IMG submission 26742)
CACCTTTATAATCAACAGGAAAGGGGCGATACTGATGAACAATTCAATGACAGAATACCTGTTAAAGCATAGCAAAAAGAAGGACAAAGAACTTAAATATGACTTTATGCCCTCCATGCTTGAGATTATTGAACTCCCTGCACATAGGGGCGGAACGGTAATAATTATCGGTATCTTCTCGCTACTTATTATCGCTGTTATTTGGGCGTGCTTATCAAAAACAGATGTCGTGGTAACGGCAAGCGGAAGTGTACAGCCTGTTGGAAACTTAAATGTGGTAAAATCCTATTCGGGTGGTACAGTAAAATCTATTCGAATTACAGAGGGTGCGTATGTTGAAAAAGGTGATTTACTAATTGAATTGGATACACAAGTACTTGAGATTGATGAAAATCAATTAAACAGCCAAAAGAAAACCCTTGAGGCACAGCAGGAGGTTTACACGAAAATAAAGGATGGAAATGGTTTGTCGGAAATCAATATTGATGAATATGATTGATGAATATGATGTTGATTTAAAGTCCAGTATTCAAGCTATTTTAGACACAGATTTAAGCTACAAGAATACGCTTGAAAGCCTTGAAAAAGACAAAGTAAATGCAGATTTGAATCATCAAATTGCACAAATTCAGCTTGAGGAATATGAGTCAAGTGGTACAAGCAGGCAAGTTCAGTCACAAGAATTAATGGTTCAACAGTATGCGATTGCTGTTGAACAAGCTGACTTGCAGATAACTGATACCAAAACACAGTATAGCGCACAGGTTAATGCCAAGCTTTCTGAAATCAGCTCTCAAATTAATGAGATTGAAAGCAGTTTAGAAAAATACAGGCTTTCAAAGGAATATCAAAATATCACTGCTCCTGTAAGTGGATATATCAATAAAATTGCAGTCAATACCATCGGGGAAACAGTATCGACAGCACAGGAACTTGTGACAATTGTTCCCAAAGATGTTGAAATGGAAATGGTCTGCTATGTCAAAAATATGGATGTCGCTGATATTGAGATTGGTGATAAAACTGCAATAAAACTTGAAGCATATCCATATAACAAATATGGAACAGTATCAGGAACAATTACCTACATTAGTCCAAGTGCTTTCATTAATGAGCAGATGGGAAGCGTTTACCTTGTCAAAATCAAGCCTGAAAATGTAAGTGAAAGTATTGATATAATGTCAGGGCTTACTGGAATGGTGGAAATCAAGACGGATAAACGTACAATTATGGAATACTTCCTTGACCCCATTATTAAGGGATTTGATGAAAGTTTGAAGGAGAAGTAAATTGTTGAAAATATTGTGATTAATTAATGGTTCAACAAAAAGAATTTATTATAGTACAACAGGATGTGTTTTATTATAGGCATCTATTTTGTATACGCATGACATCTAACATACTTAAAATAAAATAGATGCACAAACAAAAAGCAGAGTAAGTTAATACTGATTATTATGAAAAACACTACTGATTATTGGAAGTCAGTGGTGTTTTTCATTTCTAGATGTTTATGTGTGAGTGATATTATTGTTTGCAGCATGTGCAGATGCACTGAATGATGTAAAAAAACAAAGCAAATATTTTGGATGGCAAAAATAGTGTCAGTCAAGGTATTGAAAAGGAAGAAAATAATGAAAAAGTAGATTAAGGTACATTAGAGCAGATTCGCAATCAGCTTGTAGCAAGAAAGTCGCTTTCTATCCCATGTACAAATCTTTGTTATGTAATATCATGTAAAGGCTATTCTTTTTATGACGCATGGGGAGTAGATATAAAGTGAAGATTGGTATTCTCGTAGCATATGTCATATGAATTGTGAATTTTAAGTTAAACCTATGTGTTTTTTTAAAACTAATAATTACATGCCTTAGATAAGTGATTATGGAGAAATTTACTATGTTGACACTATTACGGGATATGTACATATCAGAAAGATAGGATATTTAAAATACTTAAAGTAGAAAAAAAAAATAAGTTACTAAAGCTTTAATTTTATATTAATAAATTTATCATAAATTAAGAAAAAAGATAAAAATATAGTATTAATATTGTTGATTAATAACAGAATTTATGATATACTAACATAATAAGAATAAAAATATTAAAANTTATTCTTATAAAAACAAAATATATGAAGAGAGGGAATTAAAAATGCTTGCAAAGAAAATAGTTGCTGCTGCTTTGGCAGTTGGTATGGTATTTTCAGCGTCTACTAGTGTTGTGAGTTTTTCTAATTTAAAAGCATCAGCGGAAGCTGGAAAAACTGGAACACTTTATGGAGACGCAAATTGTGATGGGGTAGTGGATGTTTATGACCTTGTTGCTGCAAAAAGAAATATAACAAGTACACTCACAGAACAAGGTAAAATTAATATTGATTTTAATGGTAATGGTGTTGATTCATCCGATATCCTACAAATTAAAAAGTATCTTTTAGGGGTAGTAGATACGCTTACAGGTCCTCAAAAGGAATATGATGGAGAATACAATATTCCTGAAATTTCAATTGAGTCAAAGGATATTCCAAATCTTGAATCATTTAAATTTGTTGCAAAGATGGGTGCAGGTATTAACTTAGGTAATACTTTAGATGCTGTATCTGACAGCGCTCCTGCTGGAGAAGCAAATTTATTCCTAGAAACAGCATGGTGTGGAGTAAAGACTACTAAGGAGATAATTGACAGCATAACTAATCAGGGGTATAAAACAATCAGAATTCCTGTTTCATGGCATAATCATGTAGATGCAGATTTTAATATTCATGTAGAATGGCTTAACAGAGTCCAAGAAGTAGTGGATTATGCTATTGATAATAATATGTATGTAATTATTAATATTCATCATGATAATGAGTATGATTATATGTATCCAAGCTATGCTCATTTAGAGAACTCAAAGAAATATGTAAGTAAGATTTGGTCACAGGTTGCTGAAAGATTTAAAGATTATGATGAACATCTTATCTTTGAGACACTTAATGAACCAAGATTGCAATATACAAGCTTTGAATGGGTTTATTCATCTTCATCAGATGAGTGCAGAGAAGCAGCAGATTGTATAAATCAGTATAATCAGGCAGCACTTGATGCTATTAGAGCAGCAGGTGGAAATAATGCTAATCGATATGTAATGGTTCCAGCATATGCTGGTAAGGCAGAAGCTGCTATGGCAAATGAGTTTAAGCTTCCTGAGGATAGTGCGACAGACAAATTAATTCTTTCTGTTCATGCTTATATTCCATATAATTATGCTATGAATGCTCCAGAAGCACCAGGAAGCACAACTGAATTTACTGATGCTGACAAAGCTGAAATAGATAATGTTATGGAAACATTATATGTGATGTTTATTTCAAAGAACATTCCTGTTGTTATAGGTGAATATGGTGCAAGAAACAAAAATGTGGACGGAAAAGATTATACTCAGGGAAGAGTTGATTACGCTGCAAATTATGTTGCATCAGCAAGAGCAAGAGGAATAAGCTGTGTATGGTGGGATAACAATGCATTTGAGAGCAGATCAGGCGAAGCATTTGGACTTCTTCACAGAGCTTCAAATACATGGACATTTGACGCTATTGCATATGCAACAGTAAAATATGGTGACAGCTCAAAGACAAAGTTTGTAACTCCTTGGTATGATCCAGATTCATCTACAGGTGATGAAGCAACAATCCTTCCTGATGGAACAATCATGTTCCCAATAGAGATTGGTGAGAAGGTAATTCTTGGTGTTGAACTTAATAGTGGTGTAGCACAATTGGGTGGAGCACTCACATTTAGCGTATCACTTTATGGAACAAATTACTGGGTAGCATATCAGTGGTCAGCAACATCATCAGGAAATATTGAAATTGATATGAGAGTTCCTAATATGGCGATTAATTCTAATATTCCAGATGATGGAACAGGTTCAAATGCTGTAACAGATGAAACTGTGTTATCAGAAATAGGTAAACTTGTTATGAAGGGTAATTCAACCTCAATTCAATACTGGTGGGCATGTGACACAGGTTGGAACAATTTAACTGAACCATTTGATCAATACGGAAGAATTGTATCAGCTTCAGCTGGTAAATAAAAAAGAGGTACATAATTTAAAATTAGAATAATCTTTCTTTTCCCGACTGTTGATAAAGCAGTCGGGTTTTTTCAGATTCATGTATTTTGATGCTAGAAAAGATAATATAAAAAGGAGTGAATAGTAAAATTCACTCCTTTTTCATTTTATAAAGCTATAATTATACTTCAACAGTAACGATAAAACCATCTATATTATTTCCGGAAATAGTATAATTTTTATTAGGTTCTATATGAATTTCTGTGGTATCATTAGCAGTATTTTGAGGAACATAATAAACCTCATATTTTTTTTCACCTACAGTAATTTTTAAACGACCTGTTATAAAATCATAACCCTTTACTAACTCAATATATTCCTCAAGGCAAAGGTTATTTTCTTTCATATAAACTGCATGAGGAACACCTACATAACGGAAATGTGAGTAGCTCGCATCATGCCCTGTTATATCGCTTTTTCCTTCAGGATATCTTTCAATAAATCCATATTTATGGCAGTTTTCAGTTACCCATGCATATTTATCAGTCGGTGTATATTGAGCAGATGAATTTGCATCTATACGGATACCAATATTAAAGCTCAGACCAGTTATTATTTCAGAAGTTACATCTGTAAGACTGTTTCTATAAGCATCAATAATTCTAATATCCTCACTATTATTAACGGAATAGTAGCCATCCATAAATTGATTCAAAGCAATTAATGCATCTGTATTTAAGGAAACCTCATTATCAACCACATAGTAATGGCGTTCTGCAGGATAATCCTTTATAACCGTTGCAGTAGGTGCAGCAGGTTTGGTATATGGATTTGCACTATTAACTAAAATAAGGTTACCAGTTTTAATATCAGAATTATTTTTAATAACTTTTTCGACAGTAGCAACACTACTACTTGAATTTGTCTCTGATGTAATAGAAGGTGAGGAACTAGGTGTTTTTTTGTTTTTATCCTTTTTACCTGAAGCAGCTTTATTAAGAGCTGTTGCAATAAGTATGATAATAAGTATAAATATAGCTGAAACAGCTATAATACGGTCATATCTTACTTTGTATTTTCTACTCATTTTGATTTAACAGTCCTTTCTAATAATAATTATGTCTTCGGTTATATTTCACAGGTGAGTTGTCAATGCTGACAATACATCCTGAATTGATTTACTTTCAGCATAAAGAAAGTTAACAGGCTCATTTATATATTCTAGGTAATGAGCATCAGAATTTGTGATAATATTACAATTTGATAAATAACTATGTTGTTCAACCAGCTTGTCTTTTTGGTTTATATCTTTAATTTCCACACATTTAAACTTACTGTCCGGAGGGATAAAACCTAAATTTGACAGAAGGCTATTAGAAGACTTGTCGATATGGGCTGGAATCATAATGCCATCATATTGTCTAATAGCATCATACAATCCATCAAAGCTCAAATCAACAGCATTAATAAGCAAATTAGATACTTTTCCTATAATATTATCGTCTTCATCGCAGATTTGTTGTTTACCGAAAATGTCTTCATTATTTGGCGTAGGTAAAATTATTGAGGAAACAAACTCGTCAAACAGCATAGCCCTATTTAAATCTGGAAAAAGGCATACAACATGAACTTCTTCAGATGTACATATTTCCATACCTGGAATAGCAAGCACTCCATATGCCTCTGCGAGCTTCATTACAGCAGGACAATTTTTACATGAGTTATGGTCAGTGATAGCAATCACATCAAGTTCTTTTAAAGCAGCCATGCCAACAATATTTGATGGAAGCATATCATCATCGCCACATGGTGAAAGGCATGAATGGATGTGTAAATCATATGAAAGCTTAAGCATTGATCAATTCATGTACCAACAAAGCAGTTTCGAAGATAGGCATACTGCTTTGCAAAACGGTAATATCCTGTTGCTTAGCTTTTTCCATTGCAGTTAAATCAAGCGTAACACCATCAGCAAGAATTATGCAGGCTACATCTACAAGTACAGCAACTGCCAGAGTATTCACATTCCCCATAACTGTAATCCATGCAGAATTAGCAGGTGCTTTGCTCATTGCAATGCTTAATAAATCGCAACAAAACGGTTTATTTATACTAATATCAAGATTGTTTCCAGGATTGATTACAGTAAAATTTGTATTTTTGATCAAATCATTAACAGTCATAACAAACCCCATAATTTATTTATTATTTAATTCTTTAGATTTCTGTTTAATATATTTTCTTAACACTTCAATGCAGTCATGCTCAGAAGCTACACCACGAACGATATCCTCAGCAAGGGACTTACAGGTAGGAGCACCACATGAGCCACAATCAAGACCAGGAAATTTATCACACAATTCATTTATTCGTGACATAGCAGCAATACTATCCATAAAGTTATCAGCAAGCTTAAAAACAGGATTATACTCAATTGGTTTTTGAAGAAAAGCCTCATCAATATAATCTGTATTAAGATGATTACAAGCAACAGGTAGGTATTTACATAAATGCTTTAGTTTTGCCTGTGCAACATATGGATTTTCGACAGTCAGTACACCACCAACGCAGCCACCACTACATGCATTTAGCTCAATAAACTCAAGTCTGTTAATTTTCTCATCTTCCAAGTCCTCAAGTACTCGTATAACATTTTCTATCCCATCAGCAGCAAGATAGCTATCAGTAAGCATTCCACCTGATTCACCACCACTATTTCCCCAGCTTACACCTATTCGTCCGGAAGAAGATAATTCTTCGGGCATATCGACAACCTGCTTCATAAGTGGTAATAAAACAGGGTAGACCTCCTTAATTGCAATAACAGCATCAACATCGGATTTATCAATACCAATAGGTTTTTTACAAGCTGTGACCTTAGCGGGACATGGTGATATAAATATAACGCCTATTTTGTCAGATGGGAGTCCTGTATTTTCAATAGCCTTTTTTCTTGCGAGAGAAGCAGCTATATCCACTGGAGCATTAAAGGGTAGTAAATGTTCAATGAGGTTTGGAAAACGAATACTTACAAGGCGAACAATTGTTGGGCAAGCGGTACTGATAAATGGCCTTTTTTCCTTATTATCAGCAACATATCGGCGCGACATTTCAGACACCATTTCAGCAGCACTGCTTACCTCATAAACATCGTCAAACCCCATGAGCTTCAATGCATTCAGAACAATATTTATATCATCAAGATTATTAAATTGAGCATATAGAGAAGGAGCAGGCAGTGCTACCTTATATTCATAATTTTTTAAAACATCTATAGGGTCATATGTAGCAAGTTTTGCGTGGTGTGGGCATACACGAATACATTCTCCACAGTCAATACAAAATTCAGAGATAATAGTTGCTTTACCATTTCTTACACGGATGGCCTGTGTAGGACATCGTTTTATGCAGTTTATACAACCTTTACACAAGTCACTATTAAGGTGTACAGAATGTTCAAAATCTGTCATAAACGAAAATCCTCCTTTATAATAAATTAGGCAAAACTATATACTGTTTATTTAATATAAACCTTCATGGTAACAGTTGTGCCGACACCTACGGTCGATTTAATTGACATTTCATCAGAATATTTTTGCATATTAGGTAATCCCATTCCAGCCCCGAATCCTAAAGAGCGAATGTTATCAGGTGCAGTTGAGAAACCAGCAGTCATAGCTTGTTCAATATCTTTAATACCGGGACCTATATCGTCAAGAATAATTACTATTTCGGTAGGAGAGATTTCGACAGTTATTTCTCCTCCGTTTGCATGAATAACCATATTTATCTCCCCTTCATACATTGCAATAGCAACTTTTCTAATTACTTCGGGGGGGAGATTCATTTTTTTTAATTTACTTTTCACATCACTAGAGGCTTCACCAGCACGGGTGAAGTCTTCGGAAGACACTGAATATTTAAGAGTTATCGTGTTGCTCAATTCATAGCACCTCCGTGCAAGCCATTTGAATAGAGCAAGCCACAAGCAGTAAACATTCTGTGTTTAGTAGAAAGTAAAGGTATATTTCTTTCAACAGCAAGCTTAATCATATTTTCATCGGGAAGTTTTCCACGAACAAAAACGATGCAAACCATATCCATCATTTCAGCGGTACGAATTACTTGAGGATTGCAAAGTCCAGTTAGAAGAACGGACTGGTCTTTAACAAAGGCGAGTACATCACTCATCATATCGGAACCGCAGGCGGTATGTAATTCTTTATCGGTAGAATCTTCGCAACATAGAATTTCAGCATCAAGCAACTTAGCAATGTCCTTGACAGTCATATGTAAATTACCTCCAAAATAAAAATAAAAAAACAAAAAATTAAACAATCGAAAAACAACCTATTAGTGATAATTATAACATATTATATCGTATTATGTAAAGGGTTTATATTAATTTTAAATAAATATTTTAGTATGCAAAATAGATTCTATTAATAGTTCTAGCATTCACATGAACCCATTATTTAACATATTATAAAAAAGAAAATCTTATACTAGTTTATGATTATAAAAAGTATATAATGTAATAGAAATGAGGGCGCATTATGGATACGACTAAATCATTTTTGGTTGCAGGAGGAGATTTAAGACAGGTATATTTAGCAGAAAAGCTTGCCTCGAAGGATAATATAGTATATGCAATCGGTTTTGATGAAAATATATCTTTCTCTGATGGTATTTGTCAGTTGGAAAACACAATTATGCTTACTGATAGGGTGGATTATATTGTATTGCCGTTGCCTGTATCAACTGATGGTGTAATGGTTAATGCTCCGTTTTGCAGACAATGTATTCCGCTTAATTCATTGACAACAGTTCTGAAGGATGGCGGTATTGTTTTCGGTGGTAAATTTAATAATGCTTCCAGAAAGATATTTGCTAATAGCAGGATTGATACGATAGATTATTTTGATAGGGAAGAGTTAAATGTTTTAAATGCAGTTCCTACAGCTGAGGGAGCAGTACAGATAGCAATGGAGGAGCTTGCAACAACAATATTTGGTCAAAAAATTTTAATTACAGGTTTTGGAAGAATTACAAAGGTTCTTGTTAAAATACTTATAGGCTTAGGTGCAGATGTAACGATTGCAGCACGAAAATATTCGGATATTTCTTGGGCAGAAATATATGGCTGTAAGGGGATACATATATCTCAGCTTAAGGAAAACATATCCGAGTTCACTGTAATTTTCAATACAGTGCCTGCACTGATTTTTGACGAGAAGATTTTAAAGCTTGTAAATAAAGATGTTTTGATAATTGATTTGGCATCAAAACCAGGAGGGGTTGATTTTGAAACAGCTGGTGTATTAGGTGTTAAGGTTGTGTGGGCGCTTTCACTTCCAGGTAAGGTTGCTCCGATAAGCTCTGGAGAAATAATAGCGTATACAATCCTCAACATTCTTAACGAAAGGGGAATGGCTGATGATTGATTTTAAAGGAGTAAAAATTGCATTTGTCATGACGGGTTCGTTTTGTACATTTGCTAAGGCTTTTAAACAGATAAGGATATTAAAGGATTTAGGAGCAGAATTAGTACCAGTGATGTCATTTAATGCGTGTAGTTTGGATACAAGGTTTGGCAGTGCTGAAGAGAATATAGCAATTTTGGAGGAGATTTGTGAAAGAAAGGTTATTACAACTATTGAGGGTGCAGAGCCTATTGGTCCTAAGAAGATGGCTGATATCATGGTCGTTGCACCATGTACAGGAAACACGCTTGCGAAGCTAGCGTTAAGTATAACGGACACACCAGCTACAATGGCAGTTAAGTCGCATATAAGAAATGCAAGACCTGTTGTACTGGCGTTGGCAACAAATGATGCTTTGGCAGGTTCTTGTAAAAATTTAGGTTCACTTATGAATATTAAGAATTATTATTTTGTCCCATTAGCACAAGATGATTATGTGAATAAGCCAACATCACTTGTATGTGATTTTGATCTTCTTCCACTTGCAACAGCAAGTGCTTTACAGGGCAATCAGCTTCAACCAATCTTAAACTGATGATTATATAATGGACATCTAAGGAAAAAACCCTTTATCAGAGTATTTTCTCTGGTAAAGGGTTTTTTATGAGTTTTATAGAGGAATGTATTTCTATTGGCATAACTAGAGGTTATATAAATATTCCTATCTTTTATGTATAGTTTTGATAGAAAATACTTGAAATATTCTGTTTAATATGATAAAATTATGATTAGTGTTAATTTTACGGTGTGGAGGAATATATATTGCCCTTACTTATATTTGATTTAGATGGAACATTGGTCAACTCAATTGAAGATTTAGCAGATGCAGTTAATAATTCTTTGAAGAAAATGGGGTACCCTGTGCATGATACAGCAAAATATAATTATTTTGTAGGTGATGGTGTAAAGGAGCTTTGTCAAAGGGCATTACCTGAAAATGAAAAAACAGAAGAAAATATAGATAAATTACAGCAGCTTTTTAAAGAGTATTATGAAAAGAATTATCTAGCGAAAACTAAAGAATATGTAGGTATAAGGCTATTGCTTGATACGCTTAAGGGTGCAGGAGTGAGGCTAGCTGTTGCATCAAATAAAACTCATGAGTTCACTGTTAAAATAGTTTCTGATATTTTCGGAGATAATTTATTTGATTATGTTTTAGGTAGTAAAAATGATATCAATAAGAAGCCTTCTCCTGAAATTTTAAACACAATAATAGATAAAATTGGTGTTGGCAAAGAAAAATCCTTCATGGTTGGAGACACTAATATCGATATTCTTACAGCTAAAAATGCCGAAATAAGGTCTATTGGTTGTCTTTGGGGATTCAGGACAAGAGAAGAGCTTGAAAAAGCGGGTGCTGATTATATAGTTAATGATCCAATAGAAATATTGGAAATTATAAAAAAGGAGTTATGATTTATGCATTATGATGTTAAAGGAGTTGCTGAAAGACTCAAGGGATTAAGAGAAATGATGGATTATTCCGTAGAATATGTTTGCGAAAAATTAGGCATAACTAAGGACGAGCTTGAGCTTATAGAATCAGGAGGAAAAGATATTTCAATAACATTTATTTATAAATGTTCAGAGCTTTATGGAGTTGATTTAATTGAAATTCTTACTGGGGATAATCCTAAGCTACAAAAATATGCAATTGTCAGAAAGTATAAGGGATTACCAATAGAAAGACGAGAGAGCTTCGAATATCAACATTTAGCTTATATGTTTAAGAATAAGTCCATTGAGCCTCTTTTAGTAAATGCTCCATATGATAGTGAAGCGGAGAATAAACCTATATTATTATCATCACATGAGGGTCAGGAGTTTGATTATGTGCTTGAGGGGACATTAAAATTCGTGATTGATGGTAAAACTGAAATCTTAAATGCGGGAGATTCTGTTTATTATGACTCAGCAACTCCTCATGGAATGATAGCAATTAATGGCGAAAGCTGTAAGTTTTTAGCTGTTTTAATAAAGAAATAAATTTAGCGGTGTGAAAGGAAAAGTAAAAATGGATCACAATTTCGTAAAAAGTTTTAATGAAAATTTTTGTAAAGAGCAATATGATGAAAATGGCTTATTGAAAAGCTTTGAACTTACACTTGATGATAACTTTAATTTTGGATATGATGTTATAGATGCCATAGCTAAGGAAGAACCAGACAAATTAGCTTTACTATGGTGTAATCCAAGTGGAGAAGAGAGAAGATTTACATTTTCAGATTTGATGAAAAAAAGTAATCAGACTGCAAATATGCTCCTTGCAAATGGTGTCAGAAAAGGAGATATGGTAATGTGCGTATTGAAAAGACATTACCAGTTCTGGTTTGTAACAATAGCTTTATGTAAAATAGGAGCTATAATGATACCTGCGACAAATCAGCTTACAAAAAAAGACTATGTGTATCGCTTTAATTCAGGTAATGTAAGCTACTTAATAGCTACTTCTGATGGAGATGTTCCTAAACATGCTGAGGCTGCTATGGAAGAATATGATGGCATTAAGAAGAAGTTCATCGTTAAAGGAAATCGTGATGGTTGGGTAAGCTTTGATGAGGAAATAGAAAAATATCCTGAGACTTTAGATAGAATTGAAACTAAGCTTGAGGATAAAATGCTTGCATTCTTTTCCTCAGGAACCACTGGTTATCCTAAAATGGTAATTCATACTCATGACTATGCTGCAGCACACATTGCTACTGCAAAGCATTGGCATAATTTGCATGATAAAAGCCTTCACTTAACAATATCCGAAACAGGCTGGGGAAAGGCTATGTGGGGTAAAATGTACGGGCAATTTATCATGGGTGCGACAGTATTTGTTTATNATTTTGATAGGTTTGTTCCAGCAGAAATATTAAGCCTAATTGAGAAATATAAAATTACTTCACTTTGCTGTTCTCCTACTATGTATAGATTTTTTATAAAAGAGGGTATGGAGGGTTATGATTTAAGCTCATTGGAGTATGCAACTGTTGCAGGTGAGGCGTTAAATCCTGAGGTATTCAATAAATTTTATGAATATACAGGATTAAAGCTTATGGAGGGCTTTGGACAGACAGAAACAGTTATTGCTGTTGCAAACCTTGTAGGTTCAGAACCTAAGCCAGGTTCTATGGGTAAGCCCGTGCCTTTATATGATATTGCAATTGTTGATGAAAATGGAAATGTTGTTCCTGATGGAGAAACTGGTGAAATTGTATTCCGCACTGAGGGTAAAAAGAATTATGGACTCTTTAAGGGATATTACAATAGTCCAGAAACAACAAATAAAGCATGGCATGATGGCTTGTATCATACTGGTGATACAGCATGGAGAGATGAGGATGGATACTTCTGGTATGTAGGACGAACAGATGATGTTATAAAGGCATCCGGATATAGAATTGGACCATTTGAAATCGAAAGCGTATTGATGGAGCATCCAGCAGTTTTAGAGGTTGCGGTTACTGGTGCAAAGGACCCTATTAGAGGTCAAGTTGTTAAAGCGACAATTGTACTTACTAAGGATTATAAGGACAAGGCATCTGAAGTATTAGTAAAAGAGTTACAGGAACATGTAAAGCGTCAAACAGCTCCTTATAAATATCCTAGAATTGTCGAATTTGTTGATGAATTGCCTAAAACAATAAGCGGGAAAATTCGTAGAGTTGAAATCAGAGAACGCGACAATTCAACGGACTAAGTGTTTATATTGTTTCACATGGAACATAATGTAAAAAACAAGTCACATAGAAGGTTTGCTTTCTATGTGACTTTTATACTGTTTACTCAAAATCGGGATATAAGCATTTTTTCAGTTTTTCAAGGGCTTTTTTTTCAATTCTTGAAACATATGAACGAGAAATATTTAATTTTAAGGCGACATCCTTTTGTGTAAGAGGTATATGACCAAATAATCCATAGCGATTAATTATTATATCAAGTTCTCTTTTATCCAGGCATTTATCAATAAATTTATAAAGTTGTTGAGAACCAATCATTAAATCAATTTGTTCAATTATATTTCTATCATCAGCAACAATATCCATTAATGTTAGCTGATTACCGTCCTTATCGGTATCAATGGGTTCATCCATATATAGATCGCCTGAACATTTTTTCTGAGAACGAAAATGCATAAGTATTTCATTTTCAATACATTTACTTGCATAGGTTGCAAAACGATTGCCTTTAGTGGAATCAAAGGTAGAAACAGCTTTTATTAGTCCAACCGTACCAATAGATATAAGTTCATCTTGGTCTTTAATACTGGAGTAATATTTTTTTATTATATGGGCGACAAGGCGTAGGTTATGCTCTATGAGTTTGCAACGAGCCTCTTTGTCCCCCTTTGACATACGCTCAAAGCATTCTGCCTCTTCTCTTTTTGATAAAGGTTTGGGGAAAACGCTATAATTGTCTACATGCAAAGCAAAGAAAAATAAATTATTTAAAGCAGCACTTATAATATTCAATAACATTGTAATCAACCCTTTCATTGTAAATGTATGAAGGGGTGCTTGTTCAATATACAATATTTTCTATAAATAAATTTATTATAGATTTTATATATTTAAAATGGTTTATATTAGTAAATAGTTTTATTAAAAGTACTCCTGCAGGTTTGGTTATTTTTTATTTTCTATTGATTTTTTTTTATGTATATTGTATAATTATTTTATAATTTTTGAGAAAAGTGAGATACATGGATGTACTTTTGCTGTGGTATTACAACTAAAGGCATTATGCCGCACAATGAAGATGCTTTTTTGATTAATAAAATTGTAGGTACTGATGGTATAGTTGAAGCTAATATGACTGCACCTTTTATTGCAGCCGTATCTGATGGCGTATCGAGTGAGTTATCTGGAGAAGTGGCCTCTAGATTATGTATGAAATTTTTGCGTAATATAAAAATATCGCCTAAGACGAATTTACAAAACAGAATATTGAAAATACATGAGCGATTAAAAAGATACGGTGTTAATAAAAGTGATTTTGCAAATATGCAAGCTACCTTATGTGCATTAGTTGTAGATGAAAAAAATAAAATACACACGATAAATGTTGGCGATTCAAGGCTATACATATATAAAAATTCATCGTTACATCAGCTTTCAAAGGACCAGTCACTGGTTCAAATGCTATATGATGAAGGTGCAATTTCTGCCGAGGAAAGAAGAACACATACCCATAAAAATATAATATTTCCTGTTATGGGCAATAACACTTCTGAGCCCAAGATTGATATACAATGCTTAGATTTTGAGATTGAATATGGTGACCTCTTTATTTTATGTACAGATGGATTAACTGATTATGTATCCAATTCGGACATAGAAGAAGTACTTTCACTTCCGTTGAATTTAAGTAAAAGGCTATCAAAACTAGTGGATACTGCACTTCATAAAGGAAGTAAGGACAATATAACTATTGTTGGTATATGTAATATGAATAGGTAGCAACTTAAGACATTGAGATACCCTTCTTGTTGATTCAAGAGGGGCTTTTGTATTATATTTTAAAAGCTTGTAGTTAAAATCTTCTAAATACTCGACAAAGTTAAAATTAAAGTGTATAATAATGTATGTTAAGATTAAAATAGGAGAAGAGTAATGAAACCCTTAATTTTGAAAATGAGTGCATTTGGTCCATTTGCCGATGAAGTAGAAATACCTTTTTATCAATTTGATTCACAAGGGTTATTTCTTATAACCGGAAATACAGGTGCTGGTAAGACTACCATATTTGATGCGATTTCATTTGCTTTATACGGAAATACAAGTGGGATAACAAGAACGGTAGATATGGTAAGAAGTGATTTTACATCACCTGAAAGTGAAACATATGTTTATTTAGAGTTTTTGCATAAAGGGAAAAAATACATTGTAAAACGAAATCCACAATATTTAAGACCTAAGAAGAGTGGAACTGGAATGACTTTTCAATCTGCTGATGCAGTGCTTACATACCCTGATGGCAGAATTGAAACTGGTATTAAAAATGTAACAAATTGTATCGAGGAGCTCTTGTGCATAGATTGGAAACAGTTTAAGCAGCTGGCAATGATAGCACAGGGTGAGTTTTTGAATTTAATTTTAGCTAATGGAAATGAAAGAGGTGCTATTCTTAGAAAAGTATTTAATACTCAGAAATATGCAGATATGCAAAAGAATCTTAAAGAAATGGCATCAAGTTTGAAAAGGGAATGTGAGGAAAGTGACAACACAATAATAAGATATTTATTTGATATAAGTTTTGATGAAAACAATGATTTTTTTCAACCTATAAAGGAATGGAGGAAATCCCCTTCAGTTCATAGTGCTAATGAAATCATTGCTTTATTGGAGAAAATACTAATTGACGATAAAAATAAGGTTAAAACTTTTAGAGATAAGTTAAATAAAATCGTAGATGAAATATCTAAAATATCGGTTGAATATGAGCTTGCAAAGGTTAATAATGATAAGCTTGATAAGCGTAATAATCTTATATCAGATAGAAAACAGATGCTTGGAAGGGAAGATGAAATAAGGAATAAGAAAGAGCAGTATACCCTTTCACAAAGAGCAGTCAATACTGTCAAACCTTTTGAAGATAAATATATTCGAGAGAAGAAAGAGAGAAATGGGCTTATAGCTTTTATTGAAATTACTGAAGAAAAAATTTCAAAATCAGAGAAAAAAATAATAGAATTAATGGTTAAGATGAAACAGTTAGAGGAAAATTTACCTTTGGCTGAAAAAATAAATGTATGTATAAAAGAAGTAGAAAGCCAGATTAATTTATATGATGATGTAAATGAACTTAATAGAGAGCTCGGGGAGTTGCAGATTAAGAAAAAAGAAATTTTGGCTTTATTATGTAATAATGAAAATGAAAAATATGAGCTTGAAAAGAATAAAAATAGTCTTTCAGATGAATTAAAAAAGCTGGAGGATGTGGATGAACGATTTCTTATATGCGCTAAAAGGCTTAACGAAGTAAAACAAAGTTTAAATAAGATTAAACAAATGCTGGATGAGTATAATGATATTTTAGAGGATAAAAAATCATTAGAAAAGGTACAAAATCAGTTTCTGGAATTGGAGAGGCAATATAAGATAAAAAACGAAGAATGTAATAATGCGGATGCTGAATTTATGCGTGCACAAGCAGGAATTATGGCAAGCAATTTAAAATATAATGAACAATGCCCTGTATGCGGTTCAACCACACACCCATGTAAAGCCAAGCTGTCAGAAACATTAATAACTGAAGCAGAGCTGAAAAAACTTAAGGAAAAAACATTAGAATTACATAAGGCTGTAGATAATCTGAGTCATAAATGTGGTGAATTAAAAACCAGATATGATTTAAATACTGAAAGGCTTAACTCACAAATTAAGGAAATTTTTAATATAGAAACTGATTCGTTAGATATTAAATATTTCTTAAATGAGCAGTCAGAAAAATATTTTAATGAGTGGAAAGAACTTAAAACTGAATATGAAAGCCTTTTAAATTCTAGGGAAAACAAAAGAAGAAGTAAAGAGAAGTTGCAGAAAATAACAGAAAAAATCGATGAGATATGTTTAAGTATTAACAGTGAAAAAGCTAAACTGAATCAAGTAGAAATTGAGATTAGCAAGCTTGATGAAAGATTAAAATTAATAAGAGGACAATTAAAATATAGTTCAAAAGAAGAGGCGATTAAGAAAATTGAAGAATATAAGAAAGAATATATCCGATTAAAATCTGAATTTGAAGTGGCTAGTAAGGAGTATAATGACTGCAATGTGGAAACTGAAAGCCTGAAAGCTGTTCTTGCAAATAACAAACAAAAATTAATTGAATTAGAGAAATCCTATACTAAAGCTCAACAGGATTTTATACAAAAACTTAGAGAATGTGGTTTTGAGGATGAAAAAGATTATCATAACTATTTAATATCTGATGAAGAGCTTCATTCAATGAATGAAGAAATAAATAATTATGAAAACACAATGAGAATTATTAATGAAAGAATTGCTCAGTTAGAGAATGAAACTAAGGATTTAGAAATTGTAAATTTACAGGATATACTTAATAAAAAAGAAGAATTAATTCAAGAAAAGACACTGTATGATGAAGTAATACAAAGCTTGTCAAGCAAAATAAGTAATAATAGCATGATTTATTCACAGGTTAGTGCTGAGATGAAAAGTCAGAATGATAAGCGTAATAAGTTTATGCTTGTGGATGAGTTATCAAAAACTGCAAATGGTGAATTAGCTGGTAAACAAAAGTTAGCTTTTGAGCATTATATTCAAGCATTTTACTTTGAAAGGATTCTTCATGAGGCTAACAAAAGATTAAAGTCTATGACAGATGGGAGATATGAGCTATTAAGAAAAGAGGAGGCAAGTGATAATAGAATAAATGCAGGCTTGGAAATTGATATAATGGACTATTATACGGGTAAAATACGCTCTGCAAAGTCACTTTCAGGTGGAGAAGCTTTTAAGGCATCATTGTCACTTGCATTGGGATTATCCGATGTAATACAAAGCTTTGCGGGAGGAATAGAAGTTGATACAATGTTCATAGATGAAGGATTTGGGGCATTGGATAGTGAATCTCTTGAATCTGCAATAACAACCTTAAATACTCTAACAGAGGGGAACAGATTAGTTGGAGTAATATCCCATGTAGAAAGTTTGAAAGAAAAAATTGAAAAGAAAATTATTGTTTTAAAGGGTGTAAGTGGAAGTACGATTAAATGTAAAATTTAGAATTAGGAGAGGTTATTGATTATGAATGGATATGATGTGATTGCTGAGGAGTTGTCTAATGAGGAATTAAAAAAAGGTCTAAAAAAATGTTCAAACAGGAATTCAGCTCTTTTATTAATATTAACAGCAATTGTAATGATTTTTGCATACCTAATTATGCCATCAATAATAAAATTAATTGATGGAAAGTTTTCAGAAACAACAATTGCGTCAATAAAAAAAATGCTGGTTTTTATTGTTCAATTTGCAGTAGCTGTTCCAATAGTTTTAGTAATAGGAAATAAAAATCATAAACATAAGGCTAAAACATATTTTCATAAACCTCAGGCTTCGAAGGGGTTTATTGCCAAATGGACAATCATAACAATGGGGTTATCTTACGCAACAAATTATATTTTTACGATAATTTTTTTAATCATTCAAGTGATAACAGGCAAAACTTTAAATGCAGTTAGTTTAATTGCTGAAGATACACTTTTTGATAGGATTATAATGTTTGTTACAATAGCAGTTTTAGCACCGATTTTTGAAGAACTATTATTCAGAGGAACGCTTTTATCCCATACTATTAAATATGGACAATGGTTTGCAGCGATAATGATAGGATGCACGTTTGGTTTGTATCATCAAAATTATCAGCAAATCTTTTATGCATCAGTAATGGGAGTTTTAGCATGCTTTTTAGTTATAAAAACAAAATCAATAATAACATCAATGATAATACATTTTTCATTAAATTTAATTGGTGCCATTCAATCAATGTTTTTATCCAGAATGGACCTTACAATACTTGAAAGCACAGATAATAATAAGGTAACAGAATATGTTTTTAATAATATATCCCTGTTTATTGGAATAGGAATAATGTCGTTATTCACTATAGTAATAACTATTATAGGTGTTATTTTGTTTATAATTGAAATTATGAAGAACAGGGAAGTTTTTAAGCTGGAAAACATATGCCCACAGTTATCAGGCATGGAAAAGGCAGTAACATATCTTACTGCCCCATTAACAATTATTACTGCTATTGTACTTTTAGCATTTACTGTAATGAATGCTTTCCCTCATCTTTACACAATGCTTGATGAAAGCATAAAAGCTGTCTTTAGCTAAGTTATTTCTTTTTCTTTTTTACAATACCTAAAATAAATAAAGCAGCGGCAGGCATGACTATTATGTCACCTATATATGAATATAGGGTTCTGTCGTTGCTTGTGTTAAATGATGCATTAAGAACACTTAATTCGTATTTAGGAGCGACCTTTTCTACTTTTCCATAAGGAGAAATAACCGATGATATTGCGGAGTTGCTGCATCTTAACACATAGCGTTTATTTTCGACAGCTCTTAGGATAGCATGTGAGTGGTGTTGGTATAAAGCAGGTGTTCTGCCGAACCAGGAATCGTTGCTGAGAATAGCTATAACATCAGCGTCTAGCTTAACAGTTTTTCTTGATATTGTAGGAAATATTGATTCAAAGCAAATTACGCCGCCGAATTTTGCAAAATCTGTTTGTAAGACCATACATTCTGTTCCTTGAGTATAAGGAGTGGATTCTAAAAAAGTGCCAGGAATAAATTTTGAGAGTATGAACTCAAAAGGAATCATTTCACCCATAGGTACTAGTAATTGTTTGGAATATATATCGGATACTTCTCCATTAGGTTTTATTGCAATCATTGAGTTATATTTTATATCATCTTTGTAATGAATATAGCCGAAAATTAAGGTAATATCATATTCTTGAACTAGATTTAAAATAATATTAAATTTTTCATCATGCTGAAATATATCAAATGGAATAGCAGTTTCGGGAAATAAAACGACATCTGTTTTATCAGTTATTGATTTTTTTGTCGTATCAATATATAAATTAAAAACCTCATCACTTGAAACTGCCCATTTTTCAAGCCCAGCAAAGTTCCCCTGTATTATGGTTGCATTATAATTTTTATTTTCCTCTTCGATATTTTTAAATCGCAAAATTCCATACCCCATATTAATAATGAAAACAGCTATTGAAACAGCAAGATAGGTATAACATTTATTAGGTGTTTTTACATTTAAAATGGAGTATGCAATAAATCCGTTAATTAGAAGAATTAAAAATGAAATAAATAATGAGCCGAAAAGGCTTGCCGATTGAATAAAATAGGTTAGTGGAGATACAATATTGGCTAATCGTGCCCAAGGAAAAGCAAGCGGATAAAATATTCCCTGTAACCATTCTCCAAATATATAAAGCAGTGAAAAAATTATGATATCAAGGGCATCATTGCGTTTAATTTTATGGTAAAAAGCACAGGCTATAATCCAATAAAGGGCTATTACCAAACCGATAAAAATAATGGAAAGCGTGAGTATTAATATTGATTTTACTTTGCTCTGGTTTATATATGGTGATAATAGATACATCCAGTACAAGGTGATTCCGTAAAATGATAACGAAAATGTTAGCATATATAAAATAATCCTACGCTTATTGAGGGTATTGTTTTTTAAAAATACAAGTAAAAGAGGAATTGCTCCGAAGAAAACAAGCCAGAACAATGATTCAAACATATAGCTTATTGCAAGTAAGGTACCTGAAAAGGCACACATAGCAAAGCAAAAGCTTTTTTTATTATTGATATTTTCTATTTTCATATTTAATTCCTTTAAATAATATAATAACTAAATATATAACAGAATGATTAATAAAAAACAGTATAATAGAATTTTCATTAAAATTTACTAATAATTATATATTTAAAACGCGTAATTGTCAACATAATCAAGCTTATACTATTATGCAGTACCATTCTTGTAAATATTATATGGTTTATTATTTAAATTATTTTTATAAATTAAGATAAAATACTCTTGCAAAAAAAAAAAATATGTAGTAATATAAAATAGTATTAGTGTGGTTAAGGAGGAATAAATGGAATGTTAATAAGTGCAGTTGTTCCATGCTATAATGAAGAAGAAGTACTCCCTCTTTTTTATGAAAAAATGTGCGAAATTATGTCAAACATGAAAAAGACATATAATAATTTGGAATTTGAGCTTTTATTTATTGATGATGGTTCTAAGGATAAAACCTTGCTGAAGCTAAGAGAACTTTCTAAGCTTGATAAAAGAGTGAGATTTATTTCTTTTTCAAGAAACTTTGGCAAGGAATCAGCTATGTTTGCGGGATTGGAAAATTCGAAAGGTGATTATGTTGTTGTATTAGATGCAGATTTACAGCATCCACCTGATTTTATACCACAAATGTATGAATATGTAAAAAGTGGAGAATATGATTGTGCTACAACAAGAAGGGTTAGCAGAAAAGGTGAATCACCTGTTCGTTCATGGTTTGCAAGGATGTTTTATAAGATTATGAATAAAATATCCCAGACTGAAATAGTTGATGGAGCACAGGACTTTCGCTTTATGACAAGACAGATGGTAAATTCAATACTTGAACTGAAGGAATACAACAGATTTTCTAAAGGAATTTTCAGTTGGGTAGGATATAAGGTAAAATATATAGAATATGAAAATGTAGAGCGTGCAGCAGGAACAACGGCATGGTCATTCTGGAAATTATTTTTGTATTCCATAGATGGAATTTGTGCATTTTCCACCTTCCCATTGGCAATTTCTATGTTTTTAGGTGTATTATCATGCACACTAGCTGTTTTAATATTTGTTATATCTTTAATTATGTCAGCTGTTGCAGGTAATGATTTAGAATTTCCAACAATTGTAAGTTTAATATTATTGCTTGGCGGATTACAATTGGCTTGTACAGGTATTTTAGGACAATACCTATCAAAAACCTATCTTGAATCCAAAAAAAGACCAATTTATCTAGTAAGAGAAACAGAAGAAGGAATCAAGTAATAAATTAAACATATAAAATAAATTTTTAATATGGCTGTTCCTTGATAACCAGCCAAAATAAAAAACAGGGGATGATTATATGAAAAAATTATCAGCTGATAGATTAGTAAAAATAGCTGTGGTTGCAGCGATTTATGTAGTGATTACCGTCGCAATAGAGCCACTTTCTTATGGAGTGATACAATTTCGTTTTTCAGAATTATTAATGCTATTATGCTTTTATAAGCTTGATTACTGTATATCGCTTACACTTGGATGTGCAATAGCAAATTTATTTAGTCCATTTGCAATAATTGATGTGCCTTTTGGAACATTAGCAACATTAATATCTGCTATACTGATTTACAAATGCAATAAGCTATGGCTTGCGTCAATATTTCCAACAATTTTAAATGGAATAATAGTTGGATTAGAGCTTAATATTTTCTATGATTTGCCTTTATGGGGCTCTGCTTTGTCGGTTGCATGTGGGGAATTTGTTGTTGTAACCCTGTTGGGAGTTCCTGTTTTTCTTGCACTTCAAAAGAATAAGCTGTTTGTAAAGACAATAGGAGCAGATTCCAAAAAAGTATCAATTTATAAAAATGCAGTTTGATTAAATTAAATCATAAGGGGTGTAGATATTTTGAATAGCAAAACAAGACTTATAATATCTATTCTCTTTATTATTTCAATTGGACTTGCTATTGCAGTGACAAGATTCAGCTTTCCTGGAAACTATAAAGGTTTAAATGTAATCGCAACACCAGATATACAATCGGTTACAAATATAACCTATAACAATTATACAGTGTTTAAGAGCAGCGAAAATTTGTATGGAGTTATTGATAATAATGAAAGGGTAATAATTGAGCCTATTTGGAATGATATTATCTTTACAAGTTCAGGTAAAATGATAGTATCCAAAAATATCGATAACAATTATTATTCAGGAGTTATAGATAATCAGGATAATATACTTATTCCATGTATATATAGTGAGTTTGAGGAAGTTAACAAAGATGTAATTATCGGTTATTTATATGAAAATAATAATATTGTAGTGTTTAATGGAGACTTTCTACCCTATATTAATGAAGAATGGGACAGGTGTGTTGTAAACAATAATTTTATATTTTTGTATAAGGATTCAATTCGGTATATGGGTCGTATAAAAGAGGGAAAGCTTGATTTAATAAAGATGGATGTTTCAGGCAGTATAATGGACAAACCCTTTAAGCTCTCGGTTTATGGTGATAAATATAAAATTAATTCTAATTACAAACTGATGCAGGAGATATTTAATATATCATTAGTAGTTTTTGAGCAGTTGTTTAAATTTAATTATGAAAATCTAGATATAAACAATTCAAATATTATTCAAAACGCCTCCATGAAGGATTATGAGTTTTTAAGGCTCTATAATGTTGCATTTGACATATGTGAGGACATATATTCTCGCACAAATTACAGATTAAATGTAGATTTTCAGTGCATACCTAAGTCTAATCTAGACTTTGAGGAGAATTTTCAAAATAAGTTAGATTATACAATCAGTATTTGTATAATAAAGGACAGAAATGGAAAGTTAACAATTAAGAGTATTGACAAAAAGGAAATTGCTAAGTGAATATTTTAAAATGAAAGAGGGTCATTTATGAAAAAGGTAGCAATTATTATGGGTAGCGACAGTGATTTAGGTGTTGTAAAGGAAGCTATTATAGAATTGAAGAAGTTTGAAGTTCCATATGAGGTTCATGTAATGTCTGCTCACCGCACTCCTGAACAAGCTTCAGACTTTTCTAGAAATGCAGTTGCAAATGGGTTTGGAGTAATAATTGCAGCGGCAGGTAAAGCGGCTCATTTAGGTGGTGTTCTTGCAGCACATACAATACTCCCTGTAATAGGTCTTCCAATTAAATCATCGATACTTGATGGTCTGGACGCATTGCTTTCTACTGTTCAGATGCCAAAGGGTATACCTGTTGCGACAGTAGCAATTGATGGAGCAGCTAATGCAGCTATTTTAGCTGTACAGATGCTTGCAATATCAGATGGTAATCTTGCAAATAAGCTTGTAAAAATGAAGGAGGCAATGGCTGAAGAAGTTATTGCTAAGGATAAAAAGCTTCAGGAGCAGGATTTTTAAGCAGGATAACCTTATAGGTTTGATAAATAAATTTTATTTTAATTCGGAGGAGTAAAAATTATGGATTTACAAAAGGTGGAACAGTTGTATGAGGGAAAGGCTAAAAAGGTATATGCTACTAATAACCCAGATTATGTTATAGTTGACTACAAGGATGACGCTACTGCTTTTAATGGCGAAAAAAAGGGTACCATTAACAATAAAGGAATTATAAATAATAGGGTAACAAATCATCTTATGAAGATGCTTGAAAAGGAAGGAATTCCAACACATTTTGTTGAAGAAATTTCTGATAGAGAAACAATTGTTAAGAAGGTTACAATAGTACCTCTTGAAGTTATAGTTAGAAATATTGCAGCTGGTTCATTGTCAAAAAGAATAGGCTTGCCTGAAGGAACAAAGCTTGGTAAAACTGTATTGGAATTTTGCTATAAGGATGATGCTTTAGGTGACCCAATGGTGAATGAATATCATATCTTGGCAATGGAGTGGTGCACAAAAGAGGAATTGGAACTAATTTCAGATTATTCTTTAAAGGTAAATGATTTACTTTCAGCATATCTCAAAGATTTAAATATTGAACTAATTGATTTTAAGCTTGAATTTGGCAAAACAAGTGATGGAACAATCGTTCTTGCAGACGAAATTTCTCCTGATACATGTCGTTTCTGGGATAGTACAACAGGTGAGAAGCTAGATAAGGATAGGTTCAGACGTGATCTTGGTGGAGAAGAAGATGCATATAAGGAAATTATGAAAAGACTTTTAGGCGAATAATTTAATTTTAATTAAAGAATCTTAAATTAAAGTGAGGCCAAAATTTTGAATAAGATTAATGAAGAATGTGGAGTTTTTGGAATTTATAGTAAAATTAATAACTCCGATGTAACATTACGAACATATAGGGCACTTTATGCTCTTCAACACAGAGGTCAGGAAAGCTGCGGAATTGTTGTTAATGACAAGGGTGTTTTTTCATATCATAAGGATTTGGGATTAGTGCCTGAGGTATTTGATAAAACTCATATTGACAGACTAGGCGATGGAAATATTTCAATAGGTCATGTACGCTATTCAACAACAGGAAAGCCTAACCGTTCAAATGCTCAACCATTAGTTGTTAGGCATATTAAAGGGCCTATGTCGATTGCACATAATGGAAATTTAATTAATGCAAGACAATTAAGAGAAGAATATGAGTTAAAGGGTGGTATATTCCACAACACAAATGATACTGAGGTAATTTCATATGTAATTACTGAGCAAAGGCTTATTCAACCTTCAATAGAGAAGGCTGTTGAACAGGCTTTGTATAAAATCAAAGGTGCTTATTCATTAATTATCATGTCGCCTCAAAAACTTATTGCAGCAAGGGATCCACATGGTTTCAAGCCTCTATGCATGGGAAAATGCAGTGATGGCTCTATTGTGTTTGCATCTGAATCATGTGCGTTGGATAGTGTTGGTGCTGAATTTGAAAGAGACATACTACCGGGAGAAATTGTAGTAGTAAATGAAGAAGGAATTCGTTCGATAAAAACACATTGTGGAAAAAAACCTTCTTTATGTGTTTTTGAATTTGTTTACTTTGCAAGACCTGACTCTGTTATGGAAGGTGTTACTGTTCAAACAGCCAGATTAAGGGCAGGCAAGTATTTGTGGGAGGAACATCCAGTAGATGCTGATGTTGTTATTGGCGTTCCTGATAGTGGACTTGATGCTGCATTAGGCTTTGCTAATGCATCTGGAATTCCATATGGGGTAGGATTTATTAAGAACAGATATGTTGGAAGAACATTTATACAGCCTACACAAGCACAGCGTACTGATGCAGTAAGAATCAAGCTGAATGTAGTTAAGGAAGTAGTAAAGGGTAAAAAAGTTGTACTTATTGATGATAGTATTGTAAGAGGTACTACCAGTGCAAGAATTGTAAATTTACTTAGGGAGGCTGGTGCTAAAGAGGTTCACATGAGAATATCGAGTCCTCCATTTACCAACCCATGCTATTTCGGAACAGATATTGATAGTAAGGATAAGTTGATAGCATGTAAAATGGAAATAAGTGATATAGCAAAACATATAGGTGTTGATTCACTTGGGTATTTAAGTATAGAAGGTGTATTAAATATAGCTAAGGAGGCAGACTGTTCATTCTGTACAGGTTGCTTTACTGGCAAATATCCTATAGAAGTGCCAAAAGAGATGCCAAAGGATAAGTTTGAAAAGAGGATTGGACAATAATAATATTTACAAAATAAGCATTGAATTTATGGAGGAATTTAAATGAAAAGCTATTCGGAAAGCTATAAAGCAGCAGGAGTTGATGTTACTGCCGGTTACAAGGCGGTAGAATTGATGAAATCACATATTGCAAGGACAATGATAAAGGGTGCAAATACAGACATCGGTGGATTTGGTGGACTTTTTGAATTGGACATGACAGGTATAAACAAACCTGTTATGGTTGCTGGAACTGATGGTGTAGGAACAAAGCTAAAGATTGCATTTATGGTTGATAAACATGATACAGTTGGAATAGACTGTGTTGCAATGTGTGTAAATGACATTATTTGCTGTGGAGCAAAGCCGTTGTTTTTCCTTGATTATATTGCTACAGGCAAAAATTATCCTGAAAAAATTGCTGAGATTGTTTCGGGAATATCAGAGGGCTGTGTGCAGGCAGGCTGTGCATTAATTGGTGGAGAAACAGCTGAGATGCCGGGATTTTATCCTATTGACGAATACGATTTAGCTGGATTTGCAGTTGGTATTGTTGACAAGGATAAAATAATACAACCGAATGAGCAAAAGGCTGGAGATGTTCTGATTGCATTAAAATCAAGTGGTGTTCATTCAAATGGCTTTTCATTAATAAGAAAGGTATTTACAGTAAACGGACAAACACTAGCTAGATATTTTTCTGACCTTACCTGCACACTAGGTGAGTGTCTGATGACTCCTACAAAGATATATGTAAAGTCAATTTTAAACCTAATAGAGGAAGTTAAGGTAAAATCAATAACCCACGTAACTGGTGGTGGATTTTATGAGAATATTCCGCGTTCATTGCCAGATGGTATATCAGCAAAGATAGAAAAAGGTTCCGTACAGATATTACCTATATTTGAATTAATTGCAAGAACAGGTCATATTCCAGAAAGAGATATGTTTAACACATTTAATATGGGTGTTGGAATGATTGTTTCAGTAGATAAAAATGATGTAGATAAGACACTTGCCTCCTTGAAAGCAAGTGGAGAAGAGGCATATGTAATCGGAGAACTTGTAAATAGTGATGAGGGAGTAATAATGTGTTAGTCTAATTATATTTCTCAGACTATGTGAAACATACAATTTGTAGGCATTAAAGGAGCGGTTGTCATGAAAAATATAGTGGTACTTGTATCAGGTGGAGGGACAAATCTGCAAGCATTGATAGATGCTCAAAACAGGGGAGAGATTATAAACGGAAAAATTTCATGCGTAATATCCTCTAAATCAAATGCATATGCACTAACAAGGGCGATAAATAACGGTATTCCAACCAGGGTTATACAGACTAAGGATTATAAGGATAATATTTCTTATAGTAAAGCCATTCACGAGGCTTTATATGAAGAATATGCCGATGTCGTAGTTCTTGCTGGTTTCATGACAATACTTGATGCATTAGTAATAAAAGCCTATCCTAACAAGATAATCAATGTTCATCCATCCTTAATACCATCATTTTGTGGTAAAGGTTATTATGGACTTAATGTTCATAAGGCAGTACTTGAATCGGGGGTAAAATTAACAGGTGCAACTGTTCATTTTGTAAATGAGATACCTGATGGTGGTGCAATTATTATGCAAAAGGCTGTTGAGGTTAAGAGAGGAGATACTCCTGAGATTTTACAAAAGCGCGTAATGGAAGAAGCGGAATGGAATATATTACCTAAATCGATTTCCTTATTCTGCCAGGAAAAGATTGAAGTTATAGATAACAAGGCATTTATAATAGAGGAATAAGTTCCTGTTTAATACGGAGGATAATAAATGGAAATGATTTCAATAAAAAAAGAACTTAAAAGTAATTCCTATCCGGGTAGAGGAATTATTATAGGCAAATCTAAAAATGGAGGTAAGGCTGTTATTGCGTATTTTATCATGGGAAGAAGCGAAAACAGCCGTAATAGAATTTTTGTTGAGGATGGAGATGGCATCAGAACAGAAGCATTTGATCCATCTAAAATGGTTGATCCAAGTCTAATAATATATTCGCCTGTTAAGGTATTAGGTAATAAGGTTATTGTTACAAATGGTGACCAGACCGATACGATATATGAATTAATGAATAAGCAGTTTACATTTGAGCAAGCTCTCAGAACAAGGGAGTTTGAGCCAGATGCGCCTAATTTTACTCCAAGAATTTCTGGAATAGTGAAGCTTGAGGATAATGATATTAATTATGCAATTTCAATTTTAAAAACTGCAAATGGAAATAGTCAATCATGTCAGCGTTTTAATTTTGCCTATAATAATCCTATAAATGGCGAGGGACATTTTATTCATACCTATAAATGTGACGGTGACCCTTTGCCAAGCTTTGAGGGTGAGCCAAAGCTTATCTCTATACCTGATGATATAGATGAGTTTGCAAATTTACTTTGGGATAGCTTAAATGAAGAAAACAAGGTATCTCTTTTTGTCAGATACATTGATTTAAAATCAAATGAAGTAGCAAGTAGAATTATTAATAAAAATAAATAAATACATGAATATATTCCTTTATTAATTTAAATGTAATTTAAAAAGTATAAATATTAGTCGGAACAAGGAGTAACATATGTCAAATGAATTAAAATTAAAATACGGATGTAATCCTAACCAGAAACCATCCAGAATATTTATTGAAGATGGTGAATTACCGATAGAAGTATTAAATGGTAATCCAGGATATATAAATTTACTTGATGCGTTTAATGGCTGGCAACTTGTAAAAGAGCTTAAGGCCTCAACTGGTATGTGTGCAGCGACATCTTTTAAGCATGTTTCACCTGCAGGTGCTGCAATTGGTGTGCCATTAACCGATACATTAAAAAAAGTTTATTTTGTTGATGATTTAGGTGAGCTATCACCATTGGCTTGTGCATATGCTAGGGCTAGAGGTGCGGATAGAATGTCATCGTATGGTGACTTTATCGCATTGTCTGATATTTGTGATGCCTCAACTGCAAAAATTATTCAGCGTGAGGTATCTGACGGAATTATTGCTCCTGGCTATACATATGAGGCATTGGAGATACTCAAATCCAAAAGAAAGGGAACATATAATATTATAAAAATAGATGAAAATTATGTTCCAAACGCAATTGAGCACAAGCAAGTTTTTGGAATAACATTTGAACAAGGTAGAAATGATTTAGTAATTGATAACACACTGCTTAAAAATATTGTTACAGAAAATAAGGATATTCCAGATGATAAAAAGTGTGATTTGATTATATCTTTAATTACATTAAAATATACACAATCAAATTCTGTATGCTATGTTAAGGATGGTCAGGCAATTGGTATCGGTGCTGGCCAGCAATCAAGAATTCACTGCACAAGGCTTGCTGGAAACAAAGCAGATATCTGGTGGCTAAGACAGTCTGAACAAGTTTTGGGCTTAAAGTTTGTAGATAATATTCGTAGAGCAGATAGGGATAATGCTATTGACATATATCTTTCTGATGATTATATGGATGTACTTGCTGATGGAGTATGGCAGGGCATTTTCAAGGAAAAGCCTGAGGTTTTTACAAAGGAAATGAAGGAAGAATGGCTTAAAAAGAATACAGGTGTATGCTTAGGTTCTGATGCATTTTTCCCATTTGGTGATAATATTGAGCGTGCTTATAAAAGTGGTGTATCATATATTGCACAGCCTGGTGGCTCTATCAGGGATGATAATGTTATTGAAACATGTAATAAGTATAATATAGCTATGGCATTTACAGGAATACGATTATTCCATCATTAATTAAAATGGAGTATGGGTTATGAAGGACAGAAAGGTTTTCACAATTATAGGTGTATTTTGCATACTTTTGGCGATTGGGGTTATTATTTTTGCGTTAGTTAAAGGTAATGAGTTTAACTTTCTTATGATATTGCCGCTTATTTTTGCAGTAAGCTGTTTAGTTATTGCGAGAACATCAAAATGACCATTGGAGGTAAAAATGAAAGTATTAGTTGTTGGCGGTGGTGGCCGTGAACATGGGATTATAATGAAGCTTGCAGAAAGCAGTAAGGTAGATAAACTTTATTGCACTCCTGGTAACGGAGGAATCTCAAAATACGCTGAATGTTTTTCAGTTAAAGCAGATGATATAGATGGTGTTGTAGAACTTGCTAAGAAAATTTCAGCAGATATGGTTGTAGTTGCACCTGATGACCCACTTGTTTTAGGAATGGTTGATGCACTTAATGCCGAAGGTTTTATGACATTTGGTCCAAATAAAATGGCTGCTATAATAGAGGGAAGCAAGGTTTTTTCTAAAAACTTAATGAAGAAATACAATATTCCTACTGCAAAATATGAAGTATTTGATAATGCAAATGATGCTATTTCATATGTTGAAAAGGAGAACACATATCCAACTGTCGTAAAAGCTGATGGTCTTGCATTGGGTAAGGGAGTAATTATTGCTAAAAACTTTGATGAAGCTAAGGCTGCTATTCATTCCATTATGGATGATAAAATCTTTGGTGAAAGTGGTTCAAGGGTTGTAATTGAAGAATTTCTAACTGGTCCGGAAATATCCGTACTATGTTTTACTGATGGAAAAGCAATCAAGCCTATGGTATCATCAATGGACCATAAGAGAGCATTGGACAATGATGAGGGATTGAATACTGGTGGTATGGGAACAGTATCGCCTAATCCTTATTACACAAAGAGTATAGCTGATGAGTGTATGGAGAATATATTTAAGCCTACTATTGATGCTATGAATAGAGAAGGTAGAAAGTTTAAGGGTTGTTTATACTTTGGATTAATGCTTACTCCTGGTGGTGTAAAGGTTATAGAGTATAATTGTAGGTTTGGCGATCCTGAAACACAAGTTGTATTACCATTGCTAAAGACTGATTTATTTGAAATTATGCTTGCTATTTATGAAGAAAGACTTGAGGAAGTTGATATAGAGTGGGAGGATGGCTCTGTTGCTTGTGTAATTTTAGCAAGTGGTGGTTATCCTCAAAAATATGAGAGCGGAAAGCAAATTAAAGGACTGAATGAAAACGGACAAATAGAAAATGCATTTATTTATCATGCTGGAACAAAATATGAAAATGGTTTCTTCTTAACTTCTGGTGGAAGAGTTTTAGGTGTTACTGCAAAGGGCATGGACTTACAGGAGGCTTTGGATAAAGCATATAAAACTGTAAATTTAATAAGCTTTGAGGGAATGCATTATAGGAAAGATATAGGAAAGAAAGCACTTTTGGCATTAAATAAGTAATTTAGTAAGGGAGGCTTGCAGTTGAAAAAGCTCATCAATTTTAAAAATTGTATAATTATGGGTATATACTCAAATATAATGTTCATATTATTCATAATTATCTGCTTATTTTACTATGACTTATATGGCAATTCTGGAATTGCAAGTACTCCGTTTGAGATTATAGCATATACTGTTGAAGCATTAGGTTTTATTTTGATGAGTATTTCAATTATTGGAATTATTTTAGTAGTCAGACAAAGAATGATTATGAAAGTCCTTATGGCAGTATATTTAGTTCTAGAAGTCGTCATTATGCTTGCTGATTTCCAATTTCTATCGCTTGGTGATTGGTATAATGGTTACTCAAAAGTATTAATCATTTCACATGCTATTTTTTCAGCATTTGTTTGTTTAAGCTATATGTCACTTGATTATAAAAAAATTCCCTTTCAGATTATAGTAGGGATTGCGTCCTGTATTATGCTTGCAGGTATGTTTTGTATTATTTTTAATATAAGGATTTATGCCAGTGTACTTACTAATTCATTTGCTTACCTTTTCCTTTATATAGCAATGTTGATTCAGTTGAATCTGGAGGTTTTACAGGTTGATTGTTATGGTGACAGAGCAACTGTAGCTGAATATAAAAGCTCATTTTTTGATTAGTACTTTGGAGGTGTAGCCCTAAATGAATGAACGCTTGCCTTATCTTCGTGAAAAGACATCAGGGCTAACAGTATCGCCGGGTGTATATATTATGAAGGATAAGCAGGGCAAAATAATATATATCGGGAAGGCTAAAAATCTTAAAAATCGTGTAACAAGCTATTTCAGGGAAACTCCGGACCATACGCCAAAAGTCAGCCAGATGGTATCATTAGTTTATGATTATGATTTTATTGTTACGGATACAGAATATGAAGCTTTGGTTTTGGAATGCAGTTTAATAAAGCAGCATAAGCCTAAATATAATATACTTTTAAAAGACGATAAGGGTTATCACTATATTAAGGTTTCTAAAGAGGCATATCCTAAGATAACTGCTGAAAAGCAGATAAGTAATGACGGTAGTATATATTTAGGTCCGTATACCAGCTCAGCTGTTACAAAACAAGCCGTTAATGAGGCTAATTTGGTATTTAAGCTACCTACATGTAAACGAAGATTTCCACAGGAATTTAAAAAGGATCGTCCCTGTCTTTATTATTACATTAGTCAATGTATTGGTGTTTGTAAGGGTGATGTAAGTGCAGAGGAATATAATGAATTTGTGTCTCAGGCAATAGACTACATTAAAAGTGGAAGTAGTGCTTCAATTGAAAGAATGCAAAAGGAAATGGAGGAGGCAGCTGAAAATTTGGATTTTGAACGAGCTGCTGTACTTCGTGATAGAATTTCAGCGATATCGAAAGCCAGCCAATCACAGAAGATTTTTGATAATGAGCTAAAGGATACTGATGTAATTGCGCTTGCACAAAATGTAGGTGCTTCATGTGTAGCACTTTTGATGTATCGTAATGGAAGATTATTTGATAAATCGACATATATTTTTAATGATGACGATACTGAAGAGGATATTTTAGAGGCATTTATTGTTCAATATTATCAAAGCAATGATATACCAAAGGTGATATTGATTGAACGCGAATTACCTAATAAAGAGTTGATAGAAGAATTACTGCGTAAAAGATGTAATCATGCAGTAAATTTATTATATAGACAAAGAGGTAATTCACTAAAGCTGATTATGCTTGCAAAGAATAACGCAAGCGAGCATTTATCATTAAGAGTTGGTCGCACAGGTAAGGAAATAATTGCGTTAGATGAACTAGCAAGGCTTTTAGGTATGGACAAACCGCCATTATATATAGAAGCATATGATATTTCAAATCTTGCATCAACTGCAATGGTTGCAGGAATGGCTGTATTTGAAAATGGAAGACCACTAAAGAGTGCATATAAGCGTTTTTCAATAAAGAATGTGGGTGCACAAAATGATTATGAATGTATGCGTGAGGTATTAGTTAGACGGTTTAACCGATATTTTGAGGGAGAGGAAAAGGGTTTTTTACGCTTGCCCGATTTAATATTAGTTGACGGTGGTAAGGGCCATGTTAATGCAGTTGAGCCTGTTTTACGGGAAATGGGTATTGATGTGCCTGTTTTTGGTCTTGTTAAGGATAGTAAGCATCGTACACGGGCAATTGCATCAAGTGGTTCAGAGATTTCAGTTACAAGTACTAAAGCAGCATTTATGCTTATCACAAAAATTCAAGATGAAATGCATCGTTTTGCTATATCATATCAGAGAAGTAAACACGCAAAAACTACTTATGAATTGGAGCTTACAAAAATAAAAGGAATAGGTCTAAAAAAAGCACAAAAGCTATTAACAACATATAAAACAAAAAAAGCATTAAAATCTGCAACAGTTGATGAAATTTCAAAGCTTTTAGCAGTTAAAAATGAAACTGCAGTTGAAGTTTACAAATTTATAGAGAAATTATAGACAAGTATATAAAAATGATATATAATGTATTATGTTAAGTATTAAATAATATACTTAAAAGCTTTATAAAGTTAAGAGGAGTTAAGTAATGCGTGTAATTACTGGAATTGCAAGAGGGCGTTGTCTGGAAACACTTGAAGGTAATGAGGTTCGTCCTACTTCTGATAAGGTAAAGGAAGCAATTTTTTCGGCTATTCAATTTGATTTACCTGGAACAAATGTATTAGATTTATTCTGTGGTAGCGGACAACTTGGAATAGAAGCATTAAGTCGCGGTGCAAAATATTCTGTGTTTGTGGATAAGAATAAGGACTCCATTGAAATAACCAAAAAAAATATAGAAACTGTTGGCTTTTCGGAAATATCAAAAGTAATTCAGATGGACAGTTTGGATTTCTTAAAGCAAACAAAATTAAATTTTGATATAGTATTTATTGACCCACCATATAATCATGGTTTGATTGAATCAGCTCTTGAACTTTTATCAGATAGGATAAATGATGGTGGAAAAGTAATTTGTGAGCATGAATCAGAACTTAATTTACCTGAAATAACAGGGGAATTAATATTAAATAAAGAATATAAACACGGTAAGGTAAGGGTTAGCCTTTTTACTAAAAGTCCTAAGGGGAGTAGGTATGAATGAGAAGAATAGCAGTTTGTCCTGGAAGTTTTGACCCTATAACATTAGGACATTTAGATATAATTAAAAGGGCGTCAAAGCTGTTTGATAAGGTAATAGTACTGATATCTGCAAATGCAGCAAAAACTACAAGCTTTTCGTTTACTGAAAGACTGTCTTTTATTGAAAAAGCAACTTCTGAATTAGCTTTGGATAATGTCGTTATCGATATTTTAGATGGATTATTGGCTGACTATGTGAGAAATGTTGGCGCAATAGCAATAGTAAAGGGTTTACGAGCTGTAAGTGACTTTGAATATGAATTTCAGATGGCATTAGCTAATAAAAAACTTTATGAGGGAGCAGAAACTGTTTTCTTAACTACAAGTGCAGAAAACATGTATCTGAGTTCGAGTGTTGTAAAACAGATTGCAAGCTTTGGCGGTGATATCAGTCATTTTGTGCCAGGTTGTGTTTTAGAGGATATTAAAAACAGGTTGGTAAAGGAGAATAGAAATGAGTATTGATGAGATATTAGATGAAATGGATGAGCTTTTGGATAAATCACCATCAGTCCCATTTTCTGCACATAAGGTTATGGTAGATGTAGAAAGAATGAGAGATTTAATTAACGATGTACGTTTGAATATTCCTCAGGAAATTAAAAGAGCAAAGCTGATTGACTTTGATTGCAATAGAATAATAAAGGAAGCTGAAGCAAAGGCTGAGGCAATAGTGAGGAAAGCAGAAGAACGCGCAAAAATTATGGTATCCAATGATGCTATTGTCAAAGAGGCAAAGCAAAAGGCGATTGATATGCTGACTAAGGCTCAGCAAAGCTCTAAGGAAATAAAAAGTGCTACTAATACATATGTAAATAATGTTTTATCGGATACTGAAAAGTTTTTGCAGAACAGCTTGCAGAATGTTAAAAAAACTAAACAAGAGATTACTCAGGTTAAAAGTACACCTCAAAAAACAAATGAGAAAAATCCTTTTTAATAGATGTTATAGCTCTTTACAGTATTTAAGCATAATATCATACTAAAAAATAATAATTTTAATACAATCTTCTTGACAAGTGTAAAAGTTTATGATAAAATAAAAAAGCCGCATATGTACGGTTCTGCAAATATACTTAATGTATATACCGTTCGTAGCGAGTTTTATAGAAAAGGCAGGTGCCAAAATGTACGCTGTAATTGAAACAGGAGGAAAACAATATCAGGTTAAGGAAGGTGATGTTGTTTTCGTAGAAAAGTTGGATTGTGAGGTTGATCAAACCGTTAGCTTTGACAAAGTTGTTGCGGTTGGAACTGATAATGGTTTAAAAATTGGAACTCCATATGTAAGTGGTGCAACTGTAGAAGCAAAGGTTCTGAAGAATGGTAAAAGCAAAAAGATTACGGTATTTACCTATAAACCAAAGAAGGGTTCAAAGAGAAAACAAGGTCATAGACAGCACTATACTTCAGTAAAAATTGAAGCAATAAAAGCTTAATATGATTCTTGCTGAATTTTTTAAAAAAAACGGTAAATATGTAGGCTTTCAGATAAGTGGACACGCTGGTTATGATGAATATGGTCTGGATATAGCTTGTGCAAGTGTATCTTCGGCTGTTCAACTGACAGCTAATACAATTACTGAATTTATGAAAATAAAGGCTGATGTGAATGTTTTATCAGATACAATCAGCTTGAATATTAACGAAGATTCAACAGGAATGAGTTCAGTAATTATTGAAAGCTTAAAGTACCATTTGGAATTGATATCGCAGCAATTTAAAAAAACAATCAGAATAAAAGCTACGGAGGTGTAAGTTTATGATAAATATTAGTATGCAATTTTTTGCTCATAAAAAAGGAGTTGCTTCTACAAAGAACGGTCGTGACTCAGAGTCAAAAAGATTGGGAGTAAAAAGAGCTGATGGCCAGTATGTACTAGCTGGTAATATTTTGGTTCGTCAACGCGGTACGCGTATTCATCCTGGAGTAGGTGTTGGCAAGGGTTCAGATGATACATTATTCGCATTAGTTAGCGGAAGAGTTAAGTTTGAGCGCCTAGGTCGTGATCGCAAAAGAGTATCCGTTTACGCTGAGCAGTAATCGGGAACATAACATTAAAAATCAATCCTGAGCATTCGCTTGGGATTTTGTTTTATTGCATTCCATTTGATAAATCAAATGGAAATATAGAGGAGAATAATATGTTTGTAGATAAGGCTAAAATAACAATTAAAGCTGGAGATGGCGGAGATGGAGCAGTATCATTTCGTCGTGAAAAGTATATCAGTGCTGGTGGACCTGACGGTGGCGACGGTGGAAAAGGTGGAGATATCGTCTTTTTAGTTGATGATAATTTCTCAACCTTAATTGATTTTAAATATAAAAAAAAGTATGTTGCTGATAATGGTGAAAATGGTGGACCCAAAAATTGTTTTGGTAAATCTGCAAAGGATTTAATAATTAAAGTACCTAGAGGAACTGTTATCAAGGAAGCTAAAACTGGTCGGATAATGGCTGATTTATCTGGAAATGAACCTGTGGTTTTAGCAAGAGGAGGTAAGGGTGGCAAGGGTAATGCAAATTTTGCAACAGCTACACGCCAAATACCTCGTTTTGCAAAGCCTGGATTACCTGGAGAAGAATTTGAGGTTATATTGGAGTTAAAGCTTATTGCTGATGTCGGATTGGTCGGTTTTCCAAATGTAGGTAAGTCGACGCTAATTTCAGTAGTAAGTTCTGCTAAACCTAAGATTGCAAACTACCACTTTACAACATTAACACCTGTTTTAGGAGTAGTTAGTATTGAGGAAGGGAAATCCTTTGTAATGGCTGATATTCCTGGGCTGATTGAAGGTGCAAGCGAAGGAATTGGTCTCGGGCATGAATTTTTAAGGCATGTGGAGCGTTGTAGGCTTATTGTTCATGTACTAGATGTATCAGGCGTTGAAGGTAGAAATCCTATTGATGATTTTGAAATTATAAATGCTGAGTTAAAGAATTTTAGTGAAGATTTATCAAAATGTCCACAAATTGTCGCAGGAAATAAATGTGATATGGCTACTGGAGAGCAAATAGAAGAGTTAAGAAAGTATATTGAATCTAAAGGATATAAGTTTTTTCCAATTTCTGCAGCAACAACACAGGGCACTTCTGAGTTGATTTATGAGATATCGNAGGTTTTGGATACTCTCCCACCGGTTAAAATTTATGAACCGGAGCCTATTACTATAGCACAGGATGATGTAAATAATAAGAGCTTTGAAGTTGAAGTAGAAGATGGAATCTATTATGTAGATGCAAAATGGCTTGCTCCAATCATTAGAACAGTAAATATGGACGATTATTCTTCATTACAATATTTTCAGCGTGTTTTACGCAATAGTGGTATAATAGATAAGCTACTAGAAATGGGTATACAGGAAAATGATACGGTTAATATTTTAGGATTTGAATTTGAATTTATTAACTAACTTTTTTTATGGAGATATAGTTATGACAAAAAAACTTGAAATAAGAGAGGTAAACCAGTTTAGCCCATTAACATTAGCTTTTTTAGGCGATGCTGTTTATGAACAGCTTGTCAGGGAACGACTTGTTATTGAAGCAAATATGTCTGCTGGAAAGCTTCATGATATGAAAATAAAACTTGTTTGCTCTTCATACCAGTCAAATGCTATTGAAATGCTCAAAGAACATTTGACGGAATATGAATATGCTATATATAAAAGAGGTAGGAATGCTTCAGGCAATACTGTTCCCAAAAATGCGAATGCTTGTGAGTACAGACGAGCAACAGGGCTTGAGTGTTTGTTTGGATATTTGCATTTATTAGGTGAAAAGCAAAGAATAGATGAGTTATTTGATTTGATATGGAATTTTAATGGAGTTAAGGAGAGTTAGTATGGCAGGGCATTCTAAATGGAACAATATTAAAAGACGCAAGGAAGCTACTGATGCTGCAAGAGCAAAAATTTTTACTAAAATTGGTCGAGAGATGATTGTTTGCATAAAAGAAGGAGGACCGGACCCTAATAATAATTCAAAACTTCGTGATTTAATTGCAAAAGCAAAGGCAAATAATGTTCCAAATGATAATATTGAGCGTTTGATAAAGAAAGCATCTGGTGAAGGTAACAAGGAAAACTATGAAAGCATGGTTTATGAGGGCTATGGTCCAAACGGTGTAGCAGTGATTGTTGAGTGTTTAACTGATAATAAGAATCGTACAGCTGGTGAAATGCGTCATTACTTTGATAAGTTTGGCGGAAATCTTGGTACTCCAGGTTGCGTATCATTTATGTTCTCTCAAAAGGGTATCGTTATCGTTGAGAAAAATGGAGTGGATGAAGAAAAATTTATGGAGGACTGCTTTGAATGCGGTGCAGATGATTTTTCAATTGAAGATGGAGTTATTGAGGTTATTACTGCACCTACAAATATCCATCAATTAAAAGAAGGTTTGACTGAACGAGGATATAAAATACTTTCAGCAGAGGTAGTGCAGGTTCCATCAACATATACAACTCTTACTGATGAGGATAGTATCAAGATGATGAATAATTTGCTTGACCATCTTGAGGATAACGATGATGTACAAAATGTTTGGCACAACTGGGATATGTCTGAGATGTAAAATTTAATCAAAAGTAAAATCCACCATACTTAAATAATTAAGGTGGATTTTCTATTTATAAATTTTTTCAATATGGAATGAAAAATGAGATATCGAGAGAAATAGAGATATTAAGAGAGATTTTAAGCGTAAGAGTGATATAAATTAAAAATTCGTTATTTTGACTATTGACAATTTTATAGCAAAAATATATAATGTTTTATGTTATGTCAAGGAATGTGCAAATACCGATGTTTCGGTGCTTGCGGTTGCACATAAAAATATAGATTAACCCATCTGTAAATTTATCTTGACCAAATTTAAAATACGGAGGAATAAATATGTCAACTTATATGCCAAAGGCTAAGGATGTCAGCCGTAAATGGTATGTTTTAGATGCTGCAGGCAAGCCGCTTGGTCGTGTTGCAGCTAAGGCAGNTCACATTTTGCGTGGAAAACATAAACCAACATATGCACCACATTTTGATAATGGTGATCATGTTATTATTATTAATTGCGATAAGGCTATTTTAACAGGAAATAAGCTAGAGCAAAAGAAATACACATGGCACACAGGTTGGATTGGTGGACTAAAGCAGGTTAAATACAAAGACCTGATGGCTACAAAGGCGGATAAAGCTATGATGATAGCTGTAAATGGTATGCTACCTAATAACACTATGGGCAGAGCTGCTCTTAAAAGATTAAGAGTTTATAAAGGTGCAGAACATGCACATCAAGCACAAAAGCCTGAGAACTATGAAATATAAGAAGGGGGTAGCTTAAATGTACGAATCAAAACAAAAATATTACTACGGTACTGGTAGAAGAAAACATTCTGTTGCAAGGGTAAGGGTATATCACGGAAGTGGTAATATTACAATTAACGGCAGAAGCATAGATGATTATTTTGGTCTTGAAACATTAAAATATATTGTTCGTCAACCATTGGCTCTAACAGATACAAATGATAAGTTTGATATAGTATGTACAGTTGCTGGTGGTGGCGTAACTGGACAGGCTGGTGCTATCAGACATGGTTTGTCAAGAGCGTTGCTTGTTTATGATCCAGAATTGAGACCTGTATTGAAAAAGGCAGGTTTCTTAACTCGTGACCCAAGAATGAAGGAAAGAAAGAAGTACGGCTTGAAGGCTGCTCGTCGTGCTCCTCAGTTCTCAAAGAGATAATTTCATATTTACAAATGGTGTATTCATATGCTTTTGGATACTCAAGTCTATAGATTTAAATCATATTTTATTAAAGAAAAAT
>JGI24710J26742_10000381_pt1 | contig 40695 bp, 33 predicted proteins | sample BioPla2DNA2_FD_26742 | JGI IMG/M metagenome (IMG submission 26742)
TCGTATTCACAAGGGTATGGGGCGCATTCATCAAAGCACATTATTATATCAGAGCCAAGATCATTCTGAGCACCAATTGAGATCTCCGGCGACATAAACTTCTTAGAGCCGTCTATATGCGAACGGAAAGTAACCCCTTCTTCTTTAATGTCCCGAATATCACTTAATGAGAAGACCTGGAAACCTCCGCTGTCAGTCAATATGGGACGGTCCCAATTCATAAATTTATGGAGTCCTCCGGCCTCTTTAACAATCTCCTGTCCGGGCCTTAAAAAAAGGTGATAGGTGTTACTCAGAATAATATTTGCATCAATTTCTTTTAATTCGTCAGGTGACATTCCCTTAACCGTAGCCTGTGTTCCAACAGGCATAAAAACAGGTGTCTCAAAACTGCCATGAGGGGTATGCACCCTGCCCAGTCTTGCACCGGACTGTTTGCATGTCTTAATATGTTCATATCTTACTGGAGTCATTTTATTCCTCGCTGTCTTGGGATGTTTATTGCTAATACATCCGTTTTTATTGTTTACCATAATACCATATTTCAATATACACTGGCATCATTATCGTTAATTTTTTCGCCGGTTAAGATAGCTTTAGCAGAACTATAACCTACGCCTAAGCGACTGACGCCCATGTCTATAAACATTTTTGCTTGTGCTTTATCTCTTATCCCACCTGAGGCCTTCACTTTAATTCGGCCTGCAGCAGCTTCCAACATTGCCTTAACTGCTTCAATTGTTGCTCCCTGCCCATGAAATCCGGTAGAAGTCTTGACAAAATCAGCGTTTGCGGATATACAAACTTCTGTTGCTTTTTTAATCTGTTCAATATTCAGCATTGAAGTTTCAAAAATTACTTTTACTATAACATTGTATTTATGCGATGCTTTTACAACGGCAGAAATTTCGTCTTCCAACCTGTCCCATTCTCCGGATCTGGCCAGACTATAATTCATTACCATATCTATTTCTTCCACGCCTTGTTTGGAATAGATTTCAGCCAAAGCTGCTTTTGCTTCCTTTCCACCATGTCCGTAAGGAAAATCCAATACACTGCCGGCGCGTGTTTTTGTACCTTTGCACATTGAAACCACCATATCATTATCACAGGGTCTTACGCATATTGTATTCACCTCTAAATCTATACCCTCCAAAATGGCTTCTCTTACTTCTTTTTGGGTCATTTCCGGTTTTAGTACCGCAAAGTCGAGGTATCTGTTTATGTCCATATCTGATCCTCCAATATTTTTTATTTTTTCTTTGTAATTAGTTTAATAATATCATTGATAACGGCATGTCCACAATATGCCTGTTTATATACTATATATTATAGGCTTTATAACCTCATTATAAAAAGTCCAAAGCCATATCCCATTTCTCTGGCAAATCAGTTATATAATACCCAAAACTCTCACAATAGTTGTGATAATGAAACAAAATACTGCTCCGGTTATTGTTGGAACAAGAAATGATACTATTGTCCATTTCCGGCTTTGTGTCTCCTTTTTTATTGTCAGGCAAGTGGTGCCGCAAGGCCAGTGCATTAATGTAAAAATAATGAAACAAACAGCGGTAAGCCATGTCCATCCATTATTTGTTAATAATTCACTCAGCTGATATAGATTCTCTAATTCCAACAGACTCCCTTTTGACATGTAACTCATTATTATAATAGGCATTACAATTTCATTGGCAGGAAACCCAAGGATAAAGGCCATCAAAATATAGCCATCCAGCCCTATAAGTTGAGCTAATGGGTTTAAAAAATTTGCACAGTGAGACAGCACGCTAATATTACCAATTGTTATATTAGCCATAATCCATATAATAAGTCCTGCAGGAGCTGCCACGATAACAGCTCTTCCAAGAACAAATAGAGTTCTGTCAAATATCGACCTGGCAATAACTTTGCTTATTTGAGGCTTCCTGTATGGTGGCAGCTCAAGTGTAAACGATGAAGGTAACCCTTTAAGTATTGTTTTCGAAAGAATCTTTGATAATAACAATGTCATGACAACACTTAACACAATAAGCCCAGTAAGAATAAGTGCTGATACCAAAGACTGAAAAGCCCTTGAAAAATAACCCGCAAAGAATATAGTTATGGTGGTAATAATGGTTGGAAATCTGCCGTTGCAAGGAACAAAAGAATTTGTTATTATTGCAATTAGTCTTTCCCTGGGCGAATCAATAATTCTGCACCCAACTACTCCGGCGGCATTACAGCCGAAGCCCATACACATAGTCAATGCCTGTTTGCCATGAGCACAGGCCTTTTTGAAAAAATTATCCAGATTAAATGCTATTCTGGGCAAATATCCTAAATCCTCAAGCAGGCTAAAAAGCGGGAAGAAGATTGCCATTGGTGGAAGCATAACCGATATAACCCATGCAAGGGTTCTGTAAACTCCTTCAACCAGTAAATTTCTTAAAACCACAGGAAAACTTATAGATGTTAAAAATTCGTTTATTATGCCCTCCAGCCAGAATAGGCCATCGGATAATATTTGGGATGGATAATTTGCCCCTATAATAGTAAGCCAGAACACAAACCCCAGAAGAGCCAGCATAATAGGTATGCCAAATGCCTTTGAGGTTAAAACTCTATCTATTTTTCTGTCTCTGAGATTATACTTTTCATTTTCATATGAAACAGCTTTTCTGCTTATTTCTTCAGCTTTTATTATAATACGGGATACTACTTTATCCCGGAAAAGATTATTATCAATTCCGGAGTTTATTAAAACTTCCCTCGCTAATTGCAATTTTTCTACTATTTCTGTTTCTTCCAGGATATCAATTTTCAAAAACTGATTAATTGAGTTGATCAGAACTTTATCTCCGTCCAATAGTTTTAAAGCTATCCATCTGCTGTTGAAGTCTCCAATAAGTTCTCTTACAGAAGGCTCCAGTATTGCAATAGCTTCCTCGATGGGTTTATCATATTTTATAATATAATTTGCTTTTAATGATTTCTTTGATGTAAGGTTATAAACCTCATCCATCAGCTCGTATAAGCCCTTTCCGTTCCTGGCGCAGGTGCCAACTACAGGTATTCCCAGTTGCTTTGACAATTCCTTTAAATCTATTTTTATTTTTTTACTTTTGGCTTCATCCAAAAGATTTACACATAGAACTGCTGTGTTAGTTATCTCAAGGGTCTGTAAAACCAAATTAAGATTCCTTTCAAGACAGGTGGCATCAGCCACAATCACAGTTGTATCGGGATTTCCAAAACATATAAAATCCCTGGCTACTTCCTCTTCAACGGAATTGGCCATAAGGGAGTATATGCCCGGAAGGTCTACCAATATAAATCCTTTTCCTTTATGTAAATATCTGCCTTGAGCATTAGTAACGGTTTTTCCCGGCCAGTTTCCAGTATGCTGGTTTAATCCTGTCAAGCCGTTAAATACCGTACTTTTTCCTACATTTGGATTTCCGGCAAGAGCAATTATCTTATCATCGGGATTACTTTTTATTAAGATTAATTGATTTTCAGAATTAACTGGTGCCATGGATTGTTTTTTAATCCCCATTTGTTTCACACCCCTGCTATTATGTGATATAGGCCGTCTTCTTCATATTTCCTCCACCAATATCTGTGAGGCTTCCTCAGAACGCAGTGCTATTACCGCTCCTCTGATACTATATGCTATTGGATCTCCCGACGGACTTTTTTGCAGGGCTTCCACTTCTGTATTGGAAATAATGCCTAAATCCAGCATTCGTCTTCTGGTGTTTCCATTGGAGATTAAGTCTTTGACCCTCGCTTTTTTACCTAATTGTAAGTAATTCAAAGGGAAAATACTTTTTTCCATAGCAATACCTCTTATAATTAACAATAAAAAAACCGGTTTTGCATAAACTGAACGGTTTCCCTACACTAAGATATGACTGTGTAATTAATGTGGTGAAAACAGTATTAAATTAGCAACAGGGTATCAAATGCATCGAATTGCACATGATACCCTGTTAAACAAAAGGTCGGATTTTTATTATTTACCTGAAGCCTTCATAACCATATTCTGATGTTCCTGTATATACACTTTTGAAGTTGAGGTGCTGTGGGAAGTACTGTTTTTCATATATAAGTCAAAATGTCCGTTAACTCCATTTTCTATAGTATCGACTCCATGGGGCATCCCCGATAAAGACGCAGCAATATTCATCCCGTTATGATAGATAACTACTGCTCTCGGAGACCATTTCCATTCTCCAAAGAGAGATTTCATTATATTTGTGTCTGTGGTTGTAAGAGGTTCAATATCGGCATGATTATAGCCTCCAATCATTTTGGCCTTAAATTGTTTGCCGGTATCTACATCAACAATGGTAAATACATCGCCTCTCTTAACTAAATACTGCCCTTCCAAATTCCAGTCTACAGCAGTACCATGTCTGGCAGGAGCAGAATTTTCTCCTTGTCTTACTGTGGTCACTCTGGGAGCATAACCTGATATTGCAATTTTATCCCCTGCATTAAACCATTCATCAGGCTCCATATAGTTATATTTCAAAACATCTTGTACCGATACTCCAAACTTCCTTGCTATTGATGTGGCAGTATCACCCGGCTGGACAATATAGGTAATATTCGGCCATTTTGTATTGTCATTTGGTGCGGGGGGCTGGGTTTGTCCCGGTGAAGGTGCCGGTGCAGTGTCTGCAGCCTTGTCCGGAATAATCAATGATTGCCCCGGATAGATAATATCACCGGAGATATTGTTAGCATTTCTGATGCTGTCAATGGAAACACCAAATTTTCTTGAAATTAACCAAAGGGAATCACCTGGCACCACTGTATATGTGTTATGTTTTTTAATTGCCTGGTTTGTTATATGGACTGTTTGAGTAGTGGTATCAAGCTCAACTTTATAACCCAGATTCTCAGCTATGAATCTCAATGGAGCAAAAGTGACATCATCGATAACAATTGATACCGGCATTTTCATCTGAACACCATTAACTCTGGCAAGGCTTGAACCACGTATAAATGCAATCATATTATTATTTTTATTAATACCGACAGTATTAGAAGTATTATTCCACCATACGCTGCCTCCTATTGCTTTTCCTAAATCATAGAGCGGAACATAAGTTGTGTTATTGTATATAAACGGGCGAGCGCTGAAACTTTGCAAATTACCATTTACTGCAACCTTAACATTATAGTTATAGGCACTCTGGGTATATGTTAAGCTTGAAGCAGGATTTTGCGCTGCATGTGCTTTAATTGGGGCGGTTAAAATAAAGGAAGACAGTAAAACTGTTCCTGCCATTATTTTTACCATATTGATCTTTATATCCGGGAATTTATCTTTAATATAGTCAATAATATTTTCATTAAGGCGCTTTTTATTATCCCCATCAATTTTGCCAAATTCATCAGCAAATTCGACATCATTCATATTAGTATCAATATACAAAATGAGATCATAGCCATCTTGTGATTCGACCAATTGGTAACTTCTAAATAAATCCAAAAAAACTACCCCTTTCACATATTATTGTGTCAGGAGTAGTATTTCCTTTAAAATATAAAACTATTAGTCTTTTAGTATTAGGTATATTAATTATCCCTTATAATAAATATGACTATGTAGGCCCATCAAGATCTATTTTTTTATCAATATTTCATAGCTGTGGCTATATCGTCCTCGACTAAGAGTTGTCTGACTTTATTATAACCTTCCGACATGGTTTCAGGTATTGCATCGGGATTTCCAGTAATGGATTCATAGGTAAAATTAACATCAGGATCAAAATGAGCCGTTATTATCTCAAGTTTATCTTCTGAGCAATAGATAAAATGTGCAGTTCCTTTGTCCTCGATTCTGTCATCAGAAGGCTTCTTGGGCTTTTCTAGAATTTGTGCCAAAAAAGTGCCGTCGGGTTATTAGCCGTAGCAGCAATGTAGTCAAATCCGACATCAAATAAATCAAAATCATCTGGTTCATAGCTATTGACTGCCCTTTCAAAACTACTCATAGCTTCATTAAATGCATCGTAAAAATCATTCATTTCCATTCCCGGCTCTGTGTAAATACCACCTTTTGAAGCTTTCAGCTCTTCCTTTTCGGATTCATCCTTTCCGGGTTTTTTTGGCTCATCTTTATCCTTATCCTTCTTTTACTGCTTATCACTAATTTTAATCGAATCTTCATTATTGGAAACATTTCGACTGCATCCGGTAAATAGAAGCGTAAAAATAAACAATGCAACAAGAAGTTTATTGATTGTACTCATCATTTTTCCTCCTATATTTACAAAATAATCTTGTTAAAATACTATATTAATATTCTACCACAATTTTGTAAATATTAATATTCTTTTATCATACGTGCTCTTAGATAGCCTTTATCAGTTTCAATTGCTTCCACAAAAAAACCTATTCCATAATAGAAGCGCATCAGAACATCATGCTTTGATGATGTGTGCAGAGTAACCTTTTTTACATGCATTTTCTTAAGATATGTATCTACTGCATTCATAAGAGATTTGCCAATCCCGGTCTTCTGGCTGTTTTGGTCAACAGCGAATCTGCTTAGGTATGCTTCATCACCATTAATACTTACCCTAACTGTTCCTACGATATTATCGTTTATGATCCCAATAAAAACAGCTTTAGTTTGTATTTCCTTTGTAATATCCTCCACCGTCTCGGCCAGAGCATCCAGGTTAGTTTGGCCTGTAATCTTGCTGTATTCATTAAATGCCTTTTGAATTATAGAAAAAACAGAAGGCGCATCATTTACAGTTGCGCGCCTAATAATTAACCTGCCGGACATTTTTATCACCCCATAAGTTTTACAAGTACAGCTTTTTGGGCATGAAGCCTGTTTTCCGCTTCCTCAAACACTACAGATTGAGGTCCGTCAATAACATCTGCATCCACTTCATAACCTCTGTAGGCAGGTAAACAATGCATAAAAATCGCATCATTCTTTGCCTTTTGCATAAGCTCTTTATTAACCTGATAGGGCATAAAAACTCTTAGTCTTTGTTCTTTTTCAGATTCCATTCCCATACTAACCCATGTATCGGTATAAACCACATCGGCATCTTTAACCGCCTCAATTGGATCATAACCATTAATCACAATGGCTCCTGTATGGGATGCGGCATCCTTTGCAAGTTTAATAGATTCCTCATCACATTCATATCCCTTTGGTGTAGCTACTGAAATGTTCATGCCTACCTTGGCACATCCTATCATAAGTGAGTTGGCTACATTGTTGCCATCTCCTACATAAGCCAGTTTTAGCCCTTTGAATTTGCCCTTGTATTCCTTAATTGTCTGAAGATCAGCCAGAATCTGGCATGGATGCTGGCTGTCTGTCAGCCCGTTAATAATGGGTATGTTCCCGCATGCGGCCAGTTGTTCCACATCACTTTGTTTATATGTCCTTATCATAATTCCATCCAAATATCTGGACAAAGTCCTTGCTGTATCAGAAACTGTTTCTCCTCTGCCAAGCTGAATATCATTTGCACTTAGGAATAAAGAGTATCCGCCTAACTGATACATACCCACTTCAAAAGAAACCCTTGTTCTGGTGGAAGACTTGCTGAATATCAAACCTAAAGACTTACCTTTAAGAAGATGATTATGTCTTATATCATTTTTGTTTTCATATTTCAGCTCTTCAGCCAACTTTAAAGTCTCATTTATCTCTTTACTGGTCCATTGACTTAAACACAACAAATGCTTCATATTAAACACCATCACTATTAATAATATGTGTATTATTATACATTACAATGTATAATAATACAATACTTTTTTAAGCACAATTAAAACAGGGATTTCTTTTTCAAATGCATCGGTGCATTTACATAACCCTGCGTTAAATAACGTTGCTTGTATTGTGTGCTGTTTCTTAGAAAACAAAAAACTAAAGTGATTATTGAGCTGGGGGATTAAAATATTTTTCCTTCATAGTAGATACAAATTCTTTGGTTTTGGCCTCAATTGTTTCTTGGTATGTTGGCAGTCCTTCCTTAGTTAGTAAATAATATCCGGAATCAATAAAAAAACCTTTTTCTTTCTTATAAGTATATCCGTCTTGGAGGAGCTTTAGTGCATAAACACCCACATATCCCATACCCCAAGGGTTTTGCGTCATAGTACCGTACATAACCCCTGCATCAATTGCATCAAGTACTTCTTTTGAATCATCAATCCCGATAGCTACGACCCGGGTTTCATCCACAGCCATCATAGTTTTCGCAAGCACTTGTGCATTCACATACCCGGTGCAGATTATGCCGTCCACTTCATCGATATAAGAGGCATACATTATACTTATTTCCCTCTCAGCGTGCTCAATCACATCGGTATCGGCAAGTTCCTTATATAAAACAAACCCTTCGTTTTCCGGTCTTGCCAGAACTTCAGTAATCGCAGCCTGTCTTTTTTGCGTGTTTGTATCGCCCAGGGCGCTGCATAGATGTACAATATTACCTTGCGTTAATCCATTCTCTTTTAACTTATCAATCAATTTTTGTGTTCCCAACGCCACGGAAGCGCCGACATCGGTGGCAAAACAAAAAACTGCATCGGAAGGTTCAGACGGGGAACCACCGAGTGTAACAACAGGTATATTATTATTAACCATTTTTGTAATCTGTTCATTTCCTGCATCTGCATTTGACGGAAACATTGCAATACCTACTGCTCCCTTGGCAATTACTTCATCAAGCACCTTATTCTGCTCTACCTGATCCCATGCCTGCGGGGACACGATATAAGGGTCTACGATACCGAGGTCCTCTGCCGCTGCCTTTGCACCCGGTTCATATGGCATAAAATAGGGGTGCTCTCCTCCGTAAACAATTGCAAACTGATAATATGCGGGATCGGCGATATATCCCGAATCTTCCACCATCGCATTTTTATTGGGACCAATTACTATACCATCATATTCTAAATTTTTTCTATTACTATCAAACAGCTGGCAACCTGCATACGTAGCCATTATTACAATTATTAATAATATAGATAACACTTTTTTCATATTGTATTCTCCAATCAATTATGGATACGGTGTAACAAACAATCACTATATTAATTATACATCAAAAAAGTCCCTTGACATAGTTTTGCAGATGTTATTTAATAAAAGCAGCCCCAACAGTATAATAAACTATTGGGGCACTTGTTGTGCGGGTTGACACTATTAGACTAGCCGGATAGTGTTAACCTCTTTTTTCCCTCTCGGGTATAAATTCTGTTTAATAATTAATTTGCCGGAGGATTGAAGTATTTGTCGGCCATGGTTGACACGAAGTCATAAGCCATCTTCTGTTGAGATTCTGCGTAAGCAGGCAGTCCCTCTTGTGTGAGGAGGAAATAGCCGGAGTCAATGAAGAATGGAGCATCAGGCTTGATGGTGTAGCCATCAGCTAACAGCTTCAGAGCATATATTCCAACATAACCCATAGCCCAAGCGCTCTGTGTCATTGTTCCCTTCATATAGCCATTATCAATAGCGGCGAGAACGTCTGCACTGTCGTCGATACCAATTGCTACAACACCGTCATTTGTTCCTCTTTCGTTCATTGTCTTACCAAGAACTTGTGCGTTTACATAGCCTGTACAAACGATACCGTCAACCTGGTCGATGTAAGATGCATACATTGCAGAGATTGCTTCTTCAGCAGGCTCTGTAGCGTCTGTGTCTGCCAATTCCCATTCAAGGACAAAACCAGCATTTTCAGGCTTAGCCAATACTTCATTAATAGCAGCCTGTCTCTTCTGAGTATTGGTGTCAGCTAATGAAGAGCAAAGGTGCAGAAGTTTTCCTTCAGTTTTGCCCTGTGCTTTCAGCTCGTCGATGATAGCCTGAGTTGCAAATGCAACAGATGCACCAACGTCAGTAGCATAGCAGAATGTTGCGTCTGAAGGAGTAGCAGGAGATCCTCCCAAGGTAACAACGTCGATTCCCATTCCAACCAGTTCGCTAATCTTTTCATTACCAGCAACTGCGTCTGAAGGGAACATACCGATACCATTGATACCACCGGCAACAAGACCGTCAATGATGACATTCTGTTCGGTTTGATCCCAGTTCTGAGGACTTGTTACGATAGGAATCGGGATACCAAGGTCCAAAGCTGCTTGTTGTGCACCAAATAGCCATGGATCAAAGAACGGGTGGACACCTCCGTAAACGATGGCAAAGTTGTACTCTGCGCCCTCTTTTTGGCCGCCTACGACTTCTTTGCTCAAATCCACACCAAGATCTTCTGCGGTTTGTGCTTTCGGTGTTTCTGGAGCAGGTTGTGGTGTAGAAGAACCACATGCTGGTAAGAATACCACCAGCATACATACTGCCAGTACGAGTGCTAAAACTCTCTTCATTCTTTTTCTTCCTCTCTTTCCTTTTTGATTTTTTATATTAAGCATTTAGCTTAAACAAATTAAAAGGCTTAGTTCATGATCATGCTCATGATCTTTTTACTCATTTCATCATAAGATTTTGTGTTTATAAGTTCACCTACAATTTCTCCATCCTTAAAAACAAGGATTCTGTCAGCAATCTGAATCATTTCAGCCATATCTGATGTTATACATATCACTGATTTGTTTTCTTTGGTCAAATCGTGCATCAACCTATGTATTTCACTCTTAGTCTTGATATCAATACCAACTGTGGGTTCGTCAATAATCAGAATGTCAGGCTGTACGGCAAGTCCTTTACCAAGGCTTACTTTCTGCTGATTTCCACCACTTAAGTTTCTAACATGCTGTTTTAAGCTGGGAGTTTTAACCTGCAATTCATTCTTATATTTCTCAGCAATCTCCTGCTCTTCTTTTAGTTTAACAAACCCGAACAGACCTTTGATTTTATCAAAAATCGTTGAGGTCAGGTTGACTTTAACATCGTGGTCCAGGAAAAGTCCTTCCTCTTTTCGATTCTCGCTCAAATAGGTAAGTTTATATTTATGCTGTGCTTGAGCAATACTGGTTATCTTCACCTTTTCGCCATTTATAATCTGCTCTCCCTCAATGGCAGGGTCGTAACCAATAAGCGTCCGGGCAAATTCTGTACGCCCAGCTCCAACTAAACCGTACCACCCTAAAAGCTCACCTTTTTTCAGGTAGAAAGATTTTGGCTTTGGCGAATCTGTACTTCTAAGTCCTTTTGCTTCCAACACTACCTCAGCATCAGAGAAGTCTCTTATTTCAAGAGATTCAAACTCCTCGGTTCTGCCTACCATTCTGTTAATAAGCTCATTTCTTGTTATCTTTTCTATAGGTGTAGATATTTCACCGGTATTGGTGTCAACCGCATTTTTACCATCTCGTAGTACAGTGACCATATCTGCAACTTCAAAAATTTCTTCAATTTTATGTGAAACAAATATGAAGGTCAGTCCCTCGTCACGCAGCTTTTTAATAAGTTTTATGAGCATATTTGCCTCATTTACTGAAATTGACGCCGTTGGCTCATCAAGAAGTATAATCTTGGCATCTGAAGAAAGTGCTTTTGCAATCTCTATTAACTGCTTCTGCCCTGCACTTAGTGCTTCTACATTCTTTGTAGGAGGAACATCCAGACCAACCAAATCGATATATTTTTGGGCTTCCTTATTAATAACATTTTGATCGACTTTTCCTATTAATTTATTGCTGTAATGTTCAATCATAATGTTTTCTGCTACTGTAAATGTAGGAAAAAGGTTTCTTTCCTGATGCACAACATTTATTCCTGCTGCGAACGCATCCATTGGGCTATTAAATATTACTTCTTCACCGTTCACAAACATCTTACCTTTAGTTTGACAGTGAACACCTGTGATTATCTTAATTAGTGTGCTCTTTCCGGCACCATTCTCACCCATTAGCGCATGTATTTCCCCTTCTTTCAGGGTAAAGTCTACATTGTCTAATGCAACTACGCCTGGAAAAACCTTTGTTACATTTTTTAATTCAAGAATTGTATCGCCTCTCATATCGCAGCACGCTCCAATCTCTCACGGCGCTCCTCTCTCATTTCTCTGATCCTATCAAGACCCACCGCAAGCAATATTATAATGCCTTCCAAAAGTTCGACAATATATACGTTAACCTGCAAGTGCACAACACCGTTGGAAACAATCGTCAATAATAGTCCGCCAAGAAATGCACCAGCAACGTTTACACGACCTCCTGCCATTCTTGTGCCACCGATTAACGGAGCAGCAAAGGAGAATAGCATCCAGTCTCCACCAATATCAGAACCAATGGACCCCAGCCTTGTGCTGAACAGAATACCGGCAACCGCCGCAATCACTGCAGAAAAAATGTGTTTAAAAATCATAACCCTGCCAACGTCTACACCTGAAAGCTCTGCTGCTCTTTGATTGGAACCTACCGCAAGTATTTGTCTGCCAAAACTTGCATATTTAAACAGATACCACAATAATACCGATACTACAACCGCTATAATAATCATAACCGGAATCCAGCCAAAGACATTATGTGCGCCAATCCATACATATCCTTTGGGAAGGTTGTAGAACGGGTTTGCTTTGGTTATAGTCAGTGAGATTCCTGTAAATATACTCATTGTAGCAAGTGTTACCAACCAAGAAATTTCTCCTGTCGCACCAAGCCGTGTTATTAAAATACCATTAAAGGCACCACATACTGCACCAATCAGTATTGCAATTATAATTGCATATCCCCATGGGACGCCTGCCCTTTTAATCAGTGCACCGACAATTACCGCAGACATACCGCCGATGGCACCTATGGATACATTTAGTCCTCCGCCTGCGATAACAACCATCTGGGCATACCCTACAAGAATTGTCACGCTGCACATCCTGGCTAAGGTGATGATATTATCCCGGGAGAAGAAATTACTGCTTTTTGTCCAAACGAACACAGATAAAATTATAATTACTATAAGAATTCCAATTGTATTAGAAATTTGTTGATTTCTTTCGGCAGCGCCTTGTTTTTTAAGCGAATTCTTCATTCTTGCTACCTCCACTTTGTACATCGTCTTGCACTTTTACTGCGGCCCTTTCTTGTTGTCTAATAAGCGCTTCTCTACCTTTATTGAGCATAAACGCAATTAATAGAAGGGCTCCGATGAATATTTGATGGGAAAAAGCGCTTATTTTTAATAATGTCAGCACGGTATTTACAACCATCATTATCCCGGCGCCAATCATGGTGCCGAAGATAGATACTTTACCACCATTTAATAAAGTGCCCCCAAGGATTGCCGATGCAAATGAATATAACATCCAGTTGTCTCCAATGGAGGTTTGAGCTGCACCAAGTTTGGATACTGTCAGTACACCTGCTAATGCACATAGCATTCCACTGATGCCATGGGCGAGTGTTATGTACCTGCCAGAATTGATTCCTGCAAAATCTGCTGCTCTTGTATTTACACCTGTTGCAAGCATCTTTCTGCCGAGAATCGTTCTGTTGTATAACATCCAAACGACTACCATAACAACTAATGTAACTATAAACATGACAGGCACTCCGTATGTTGTCGCCTGACCTCCATCAGGTGTTGTTGTCGCTGGAATGGTGTTCTTATTAATTGCTTTAAAAACTTCTGGCAGATTTCTAAAATAGATATTTCTGGTTACAGCCATGTTAAGGCCGTGAAGAACACTAATCAGTGCCAGGGTAATGATAAAAGGATTAATTTTTGTCTTTACAATCATTCCTCCTTGAATGGCCCCCACAATAAATCCAATAATTAAAGCGGCAATAACACCAACGTACCAAGGTAGCGCAAGCCCGATTTCAGCCTGAGCATAGGTATCAACATTCATAGAACCTTCATAAGGAATGTTGATAAGATAACCACATACCATCCCGGCTACGCCCCCCATGGCACCAACGGCAAGATTAAATTGTCCAACGGCAAGCGTCGCCATCTGAGCCATTCCAACAATTGTAAATATTGCAATGTCTTTTGATAACGATACCATCGTGAACGACAACCGGCTCGGATTCGACTTTGTTATAACAAAAGTCAAAAGCACGATAAGAACTACGGATATACTTGCCAAATCATTTTTGACAAAATTCACTAATCCTTTCTTAATCACTGGTAAAACCTCTTTTCACTAAAAATTCTTTACCCTGCTGCTATGTCGCAACAAATAGTTGTTTTTAAATAAAACTACTCAATATATTCATCTGCTCTCTGGATTCTATCATATCTCTATCAATACAACCTGTAATTGTACCATTACTGAATAACCATACTCTATGCGACACCTGCAAAATCTCGTGCAGGTTGGATGAAATCAGTAATATTGCAATACCTCTGTCAGAAAATGATACGAGCAGTTCAAGTATCTGTTTTTTGCTTTCATTCTCAAGTCCTTTTGTAGGATCAATAAGTATCAAAACATCAGGATTACAACTAATTGCCCTTGCGAGGCTGACTTTTCTCTGATTCACCAGAGAGAGGCCTTCGATTGCTATGTTGTCATCTTCAATATTAAGTGAAAGATCATTATATACCGTTTTAATCAACCAATTCTCCAGTTCCTTTCGGATGATGGCGAAATTACTGATATTACCCAATCGGGATATGGTTATATTCTCTTTTGCACTCAAATTATAGAGTAATCCGTTTTCTTTTTTCTCAAATGATAATAATACAATTTTTCGCTTTATTGCATCTGAGGGATTTTTAATCTTAATTCGTTTGTTATGAAGATAAATTTTACCACCTAAAGTTCTTTCCATGCCATAAAGCGCATATCCCACTTCGTATTTCCCTGACCCGTATGATCCTGTTATACTTACAATCTCACCTTTATTCAGTGAGAAGCTCACATTTCTCAACATATTCTTTGTTGACAGACCTTCAACACGAAGTACCTCTTCTGATGTTTGATTTAAATAAATCCCACTCTTTTCCGAATAATAGTCCTTGGCAATCATCTGAATTATCTTATCTTTTTCCATTTCGGATGTCATTAGATTACCAATTATACTACCTTCTTTCATAATGTACATCCGGTCTGAAACCGAAGTAAAATCCCTTAAGTTTTGAGCAAGAATCAGTATACCTACATTTCTTTTTGCCAGTTCATTAAAAACTCCTTCAAAAAGTTTAATCTGTTCCTTGTCCAAAAGGATATGAGTATGATCCATTATTATAATTTTCCGATCGTCAAGCAGTGCCTTTCCGAGTTGAACAATTTGCATCTGCTCTAATTTCAGATCACTTGCCATCATATCCGGTGAAATATCTAGTCCTAAAATCTCTAAAAGTTCCACCGCTCTGGCTCGCTGTTTTTTTTCTTTTAAGAACAACCCTCTGGCATAGTTCTTTCTTTCTAAAAACAGATTTTCCATCACTGTCAGGTTTGGGATCAAGTCGCTCTTTTTATGAATAATACTAATTTCCGCCTTTTTCCCGTCGAGAGGACTGGCCAATTTTATTTCCTTACCATCGATATAGATTCTGCCAGAATCGGGTTTAATGACACCACCAAACAAACCTACAATCGATGAAAGGGATCTCCCCTCATCACCATACAGTTTTACTGTTTCTCCCTCGTATAGATTAAGAGATACATTCTTCAATACTTTTACGCCATCTATTGTTTTGCAAATGTTCTCTAAACGCAGAATTTCCTTTCTCATGATTTCCTCCACTGTGTTTTCAAGCAGTTAACTAAGTAAATCTGCGATTCGAGGGAAAATGTCGCAACAAGCATAATTTTACAGCAAGCCAGTTTATGGTATTATTCTAATTTCTTCTTCCAGCTTAAATGAGATGAAATCATTGTCCGGTGTATCTTTCTTGAAGATAACCAGTACATCACAGTAATCTCCAGCAGGATAGGGCGACCAATGCCAAACTCCCTTTTCAAATACGATACCCTCGCCTTGATTAACCCGGATAGCACTAATGTTTGCCATATCCGGAACCTGTTTGCCTTCAACTTCAATTGAATTTGTGACAGGTACTATAAAATCACCTTTCAGTGCTGCAAGAAGTTCTGGTGTATCCGCATGCTGTTCGAGTTGACTGACAACAAAACCTTGGTTTCCAGCAGAGTGTATGCCAACCTGCAATGAATCTTCACAGGAAAGAATAGCAAGCTGACCGACGTATTTATGTTCACCAGCATTTAAAGTCAATGTGTCATCAACTTTTATAGCTTTTCCGAACATCTCAACATTTTCTGGTGTCAGGCGCTTTGTCACTAATGTTTTCATAACAGAATTCAACTCCTATTCTTAATACTGGACTTTCTTCCACTTTCTTTCGATTGCTGATTGCTCTGCTGCATCCAGTACTTTTTGCACCATTAAACCGTCTCTGAAGTTAGGTGTTACTCCTTCGCCATTTTTAATTGCGGTAAAGTAATCGTAATACTCATTGACAAATGTATCACCGTATCCAATAATATGCCCTACCGGGAACCAATTGGCCATATACGGATGTATAGCCTCTCCTACCATTACTCTCCTGAAACCTCTCACATGTGCAGGATCTCCATCGTTGTAGTATTCGAGCTCGTTAAGTTTCTCTTCGTCCCAGATAATCGCACCTTTGCTTCCGGCAACTTCGATGCGGTTCTGGTTCTTATGACCTGTACCATTTCTGGTGCTCTCGAAATATGCCATCATGTTCTTGTCTTTAAATGTTGCGAGCATCTGTGACGCATCGTCAACATCAACTTCTGCCATATCTTCTCCGGCTTCGGCATATAAACCATCCTCAAATACCGCCACAGGACGCATTTTGTTAAATGTTTTCTGCACACAGCATACTTCGTCTATGTCACCAACCAGAAAACGTGCAATATCAATAAGATGAGCGCCTAAATCTCCGTGTGTTCCATAACCAGCCAAGGCCTTTTTTAAACGCCATGCAATTGGGAATTTGGGGTCAGTCAGCCAATCCTGTGACCAGATTGCCCTGAAATGGTACAACTCTCCCAGCACACCTTCTTCAATCAGTTGTTTTGCAAGGCACAATGCAGGAACTCTACGGAAATTAAATCCAACCATGTTAACAACGCCTGCTTCTTCTACTGCTTTCACCATGGCCTCTGCATCTTCCATATCCAGTGCCAATGGTTTTTCGCAGAATACATGCTTCCCTGCTTTAGCCGCAGCAATAGCTATTTCTGCATGAACCTTACTGGGTGCAGCAATACTGACAGAATCGATTTCTTTGTCCTCAATAATCTCTCTCCAATCAAGAACAGCTTTTTCCCATCCCCATCTCTTGGCTACATCAAAAACTGAATCTTCATTCGCACAGATTATTTTTTTGTTAATCTCCACACCCAAGTCAAAGAATATCGGAGCGTCTGTTATTGCATGTGTATGCGTACGTCCCATAAACTTATGACCAACAAGCGCAACATTGATTTTCTTCATTAATCAAATCACCACTTTCATTTATTTTTTATTTATCGCAATTCATACAGGCACCTTAAATTGTCTTCAATTTAACGCTTAACTCTTGCACTTCCACCCTTCATTAAGCTCTCTGCCTCTTCTTTATATGCCCAGTTCCAGTCTCCCATAAAGCCATGGCATAATGCACTGTACGCTGCTGCAAACTCAATCATGTCTTGTCCCTTGTACTCACCACTTATAAGTGAATATATTATACCCGATGCAAAACTGTCGCCGCCGCCTGTTCTGTCGTATATCTCAAGATTCTCGTACTTTTTGGATACATAGAATTCACCATTGTGGTATGCAACTGTTCTCCAGTCGTTCAGAAGTGCGGTTTTTACTTCACGGAGTGTTGTACCAACTGTTTTCACATTTGGATACTTATCACAAACCATTTTGGCAACATTTTTATAATTCATAGGATCAAGTTTTGAATACGTTTTTGTGGTGCCTTCTGCCTTAATACCAAGCATAGTTTCAAAATCTTCTTCATTTCCAATCAAAACATCAATGTATGGCATGGCTTTTTCCATAACTGCCTGAGCTTCTTCCGGTGACCAAAGTGTTGATCTGTAGTTTAAGTCAAAGCTTGTTGTCAATCCACATTCTTTTGCTATTTTTAATGAACGTATCGCTTCATTTGCTGCTTCTGGTGAAATTGCACATGTAATACCAGTCGTATGGAACCAACCAGCATCCGAAAAGATTTCTTTCCAGTCAATTTCTCCGGGTTGTATCTGCGAAATCGCACTATTGCCTCTATCATAAATCTGTCTGGATGCACGAGGCCCAATACCGACTTCGATAAAGCACAATCCGTTACGCGCCTTTCTTCCCGAACCGTCATAAGGTTCAAGAATGACATCATCCATATTTACATTATGCTCTCGTCCTTTATTAACCACATATTTACCAGACCAGGTATCAACCAGTTTTGACACCCATTTAGTTTTCAGCCCAAGTGTTGAAGTGTTTACACAAACGTTTAACTCTGCTGCTGCAATCGCAAGATTCATATACTGAGCTTGTTCGAGTCTCACATGCTCGGGAGAATTAAAACGTACCATTGCCTCCCCAAAACCTACTAAATCAAATTTTTTAGCCACTTTGTTTCCTCCTAATCTCTATAAAATACTCTTGTTGACTATAAATTTTGGTGTATTACCTTTTAAGTAATCAGCTATACCCANTGTCGCCTCATATGCTACCCTATCAGAACACTCTTTACTCAAAGCTGCAGAATGCGGCGTCAGTATCACGTTTTTCAGTTGTAATAGAGGATTGTCCATGCCAGGAGGTTCGGTTTCAAATACATCAAGTGCTGCACCGGCAATTTCTTCGTTTTTAAGCTTTTCAGCCAGTGCGTATTCATCTACGATTCCTCCCCGCGCTGTATTAACAAGATATGACGTCGGTTTCATGAGCCCAAGTAATCTTTCTCCGACTAAATTCTTTGTTTCTGAAGTCAGCGGCAGGTGCAATGATATGTAGTCTGCTCGTTTAAATACTTCTTCAATATCTTCGTATATCAGAATACCCGGTAATTCTTTAATATATGGGTCGTATCCTATGACTTCCATACCAAATGCAGCTTTACATTTATTTGCCACAAACTGACCAATTCTGCCACATCCGATAAGTCCCAATGTCTTACCGTCTATATCGCGTGTTTTTCCACTACGGCGTATTTTAAAGTTCCCGTCCCTAAGATTACTGTCATACATAATAATCTGCTTTGTNATAGCTAAAATAAGGGTAATAGTATGTTCAGCCACCGATATAGAATTGGCAGTAGGCGTATTGAGTACCAAAATACCTTTTTCTGAAGCCGCTTCAACGTCTACATTGTCTACACCTGCTCCGGTCCTGCTGATAACTTTTAAGTTTTTAGCATTATCAATAACTTCTCTTGTCATCTTGTATGCCGTACTCAACAATATTGCTTCAGCATCCTTTATATGTTCATTAAACGCCTCTTCATTTCCGTCAAGTACGTATACTGTTTCAATATCTTTTATATCCTGTAACAGTTGGTAATTCTTTTCATTTAATTTCTTAGTCAATATTATTTTTCTCATCTCAAAACCCCACGTACAGCTTATTTCTATTTATATCATGCCATTTTCTTCAAGCAGTTTTTTCACTTTATCACGCTTATCCTGAGGTAATGGTAATAAGGGTAGTCTTGGGTCTCCGCCCTTTAGGCCGGCAAGATCCATTGCGTATTTAACTGCAGCTACACCACCTGCGCCTGATACTCCTTTGTTGAGGCGTAAAACCTTATCATTAAGCGCAAAAGCCTCTTCATATTTCTTGTCAAGAATTAACTGGTAAAGCTCACAAACAATTCCGGGGAAAATGTTGGCAAGTGATACTATTCCACCACTTCCGCCCATAATTACAGTCCTCATAAAGAAGTTGGCGGATCCTGCCATGACGCTTATTTTATCTCTCAAGCCGAATAGGAAGTTTTCTATGTTACCTGTAGAGGAGTCTTTAATACCTACAATTTTTGGATTTTTTGCACATTCTGCAACCAAATTTACAGAAAGCGTGGTACCACCACAAAACTGTGGTGCATTGTATAAAAGGCAAGGTGTGTCAACCGCATTTGCTACATCATTAAAGTATTTAACCAGTACAGGTTCAGTCATTTGCTTTTTAAAATAAGAAGGAGGGAGCAATGTAATAAAATCAACACCAAGTTCCTCGAATTTTTTTGCAAACTCTATCGTTTCATATGTCGACTCAAATATACATCCACCCATGACGATTTGATCTTCGCCCTTGTTGTCAATTATTGTCTTTAAAACTTTGAGTTTCTCTTCATTGGTCAATGATTTGTTCTCTCCGTTGGAGCCCAGTGCTAAATATCCTTTAATACCAGACTTTGCGTAAAATTCCATGTTCTTTTTAAGGCCGGTATAGTCTACTTCGCCGTCGCTTGTAAATGGTGTGGTAATTGGTGCAAATATACCTGTTAGTTTTTCATTCATTTCTTTCATTTCATTCGCTCCTTTTTTATGCGCCTTAATTGGCGTTTATAATCTTTTTTAAAAATATGTGAATAGTTGACTTGAATTGTATGATATCACGGTACCGATGTTATCATCAAATGAATTCTGCTACATCCTTCCCTATTATTTGCGATAAGAATACACTAACTTCTTTACATAACTAGTAGTAACTAACAAAAAAGCTAAGTTTAGAAAGTAAACATTTATTAATTATTTACATTGTAATTCCTAATCTTGATATAAACAATGAGTCTATATTCGTATTAGGAGGACATATTTCGGTTAGGTTAATAGTTGCTCTGGTTTTTGTGTTTAAACATACTGTTTTTTGTTGCGATTATAATCAGAGCAATAATTCCAATGAAAATTGCGCGCATATAGTCAAATACAAACAACCCGTATAAGATACGATTCAATATGGCTATAATTGCTGCGCCTGCACATGCGCGAAAGAATATATTTGCTCGGCTGAAAAGAGAAACACCACCAATAATAGCAGCCAATATCACCTCAATATCAGCGCTGGCACTAAAAAACCTTGTGGCCAGCAAAGTATCGGACATTACTAAAATACCACCAATGCCGGCAATAAATCCTGCGACGGTATATGTTAATGTCTTAATCCGGTCCACTTTTAAACCACATAATCTGGAAGACTCCTCACTGCCACCAACGGCAAAAATCTGCCGTCCCACTACAGTAAAACGAAATATCAAGTAACAGAAAACCATGATACCCAGGGTGAAGATACACGATACCGGTATAATACTGAAGTATACCGATTTAAAAAACGCAAATTCCGGTTTGGTATTAAATATTGCAATATTGTTTGATATCGATCCCGAAACGCCTCTGGCAAACAGTGCGGTACTCATTGTCACAATAATAGGATTAATCCGTAGCTTGGACACAAATATACCATTAATAAGGCCAATACATCCCCCGGCAATAATACTGACAATTATGGCCGGTACTACCCCTGTTAATTCGGCTTCCACAAAGAAAAACATGATGCTGGAAGATAACAGTCCGATGCTTGCAATTGACAAGTCTATACCACCTGCTGCTAATACAATACTCTCCGCCATTGCAAGCACTGATATTAAAGCTGTACCCTTCAGCACACTAACGATGACGGGAATTGTAAAGAAATAATTATCCAGTGAATAGGCGATGAAAAGGAAGACAACAAGCAGTATTATATTTTCTAATACTTTTAATTTTTTTAATATCTTTTTGCTTTCAGTTGAATGCGTTTGACCTTTATTCTCCATTCTTCACCTCTTGTTTTTATATAAGAATAAACGAGGTTGTCTGTAAACAAACAGCCTCGTTTGGTAAACAATTAAAACAAGCTCTGTGACACTGCCTTATTCTTCAATAGCAAATGCTCTCACAGGAGAACCATCAAGGCCTTTAAGTTTCAACGGTACCGCAAACAATTCAACATAATCGTTTTTGATTTGTTCGACATTTGCGATGCTTTCAACAATGTATATTTCTTTTTCCAACAGCAGTGTATGTATTTCCGCATGCTTGATTGCATTGACTGAAGGACTCTCAAGAGCTATTAATCTGATTTCGTGCTCTGCCAACCAGTCAACCGCTTCTTCACTGAGACCGGGAAAAGAAGTGAAAAAATCGTCTTTGCCAAAATGCGAAGCCCATCCGGTTTTAATGATGACCGCATTTATATTCTTTAGTTTTTCAGCATATGGATCAAGGTGTTTTCTTCCAATCTCTTCAAGCGGTTTTAAGGATGTAAGATCCATCACATATGCCTTACCCACAAAAGCATCGATCGGCACTTCATCAATAGATTTTCCGCCCTTTAGCTTATGTATCGGTACGTCAATATGAGTGCCCGTATGTGTTCCAAAAATAACCTGGCTCACAAAATAACCGTTTTGATAATCGTGATGCTTCAATACCCCGACTGCAGGGTCAGCAGGAAATACAGGCATTTGATGAAAGATATCGTGGGATAAATCAATGATTCTTTTCATTTCTTTCTCCTTATGGTTTTAATATAATCTTACAAGCATTATCGCGTCTTTCTACCATCATATCCATTGCATTCTTGAAGTCGTCATAGCTCTTCATGTCCATAATGTGGGATATTATGCTCTTAACTTCCAGTTTTCCGCTCTCCAGCATGCTGATGACATCGCCCCATACGTTTGGACTTCCCAATGAGCCGTATATGGCTATATCCCTGGTAATAAATGAATCCCAGTCACATTCAGGCCTTTTTGCTCCGAAGAAGCCAACCATTCCGACTTTTCCACATGGATTTATTACCTTTTTAATATCCTCTAACGTGGAATTACCACCCGATGTCTCAACTACAGTGTCTATCATCTCTCCGTTTGTAATCTCACGTACACGTTCAACTAAATCTTCTTCACGTACATTGATAAGCCCGTCCAGATCATATCCCTTGGCTCTGTCCAAACGGTCTTTTCTTGTGCCGGAAAGAATAACCCGCTTCGCACCGTAAACTTTTTTAACTATCTGTGCCGCAAGCAGTCCGATGGGACCTGGTCCCATTACAAGAACATTATCAAGGGGAGAAATGTGTGAACGCATGACTGCATAAAGTGCAATCCCGGTCGGTTCAATTAATGCAGCTTCTTCAAAAGATATGTTTTCAAATTTATGCAGGTGTGAAACCGGGAATGTAATGTATTCTGCAAACGCGCCATCCCTGCTTAAAACACCTGTTTCTGTCCGGTTGATACACATATTGTATTGGCCTTTTTTACAAAAACTGCACTTGCCGCAACTCACAGTACATTCACCCGAAACTTTATCGCCCACTTTAAAACCTTCAACATTGGGGCCGACTTCTGTAATAACACCGGACCATTCATGCCCGGGTATCATAGGCAGTTTACACAGCCCTTCCTTGATATAAACCATATCGTTGGTATAAAGTTCGTAGTCAGTACCACAAAGAGCGGCAGCTTTTATTTTTATAACAACCTCGCCATCCTGTGGTTTTTTTACAGGAACCTCTTCATACCTTGCATCATTAGGTCCATGAATCACAATTGCTTTCATAGTATTTACTCCTTTCCCTATAGCTTAGCTTTAAAACTCTCTATTTCCTGAGCTCCTGAAAGAACGCCGATTTCCAGATTAATCTCTGCTGTTTCACCCGGCTTTAATACGGGGAGCCATCCGTTTTTCCTTGCTTCTACAATACCGACATTGTAGGTGTTTGCCGGTTCCATAGCTACTGCGTAGTCCTGCTGTCCCAGCTGTTTCCACTGATTGCCAACCGGTAGTGTTTTTGGATTATATGCAATATACACGCCAAGCTCTAAGTTTTCGTTAATAATAGCTTGATAAACTTTGTCTCTGTCCATTGGCATGTTGTGGATAAATGTTTTGAATTGATAGTCTTTTATCGGGGCATCAATTTTGCTGAAATCATCCCCTGTTTCTTTAGCGGCATCATTAGCTGCTTCTACATTATCTGCTGAAGTGTAAAACCTTGAATATTCACTTACGATAGGAAATGTCTGATTTATGTGGTACATGATCATAAACGGAGAATCTGTATATCCCTCATTTTGAACCGAGTCTTTAACAAATATTCTATTCTGACCATAAATGCATTTTATTTCACGGGTGAGCACTAAATTCTCTCCATATATCACCGTTTCGCGTACTTTTCCGGTCACTTTAATAACATAATCGTCACCATCCCAGTACTCATCAATCCAGAATCTCTCGGCAGGCGTATTGGACACACGGCCATGTAACCCATGAAATACATTGCCGTCCTGAACCGGTTCGCCTACATGCTTTAGGCCGCATGTTGCCAGCAGTCCGCCATAAAAGCTCCGTAACCATTCATGACCCTGGTTTTCAAAAAACTTAGGACTGACAACACCAACTTTACTTTGCCAGGATACCGGTATGTTCCTGAAACGAGCCGCACCAATATCCATACCCCTATCGGGCAGCACTGTGAATACAAGACCATCCCCGGTGTTTACTTCCACCGCTTTCACTCCGCAGGCTTTTCCTTCAGTATACTGAAAAACACGTGCTCCTGCAATCTGGGACATGCTGCTTACTCTTTCAAGAAGCTCTTCCCTGGTCAATTGCATTCCATACGCGTTGATCATAAATGCTCACCCTTCCTGTTTTTTTATTTTATCCTTACTTAACTTATAGAAACCGTCTTTGTTGGCATATGATGATTCCCATATCTACTTTATAGGAAACAAACTTACATCTCGCTACTCATCACACTTTACGAACAGCTTGTCTAAAACTTGTGCCTGCCTTAATAATAGCAGCAAATAAACTCTGAATCGTTTCTTTATCTCTTTTCTTTTCAATCTGATCCTACTTGTTAACATGCTAATAGCGATATTTGTAGGACTAAAATATACTATAATATAAAACTATACTTTCTGCAGACTTTTTGCAATTAGGTTATTTTCATATTTGTTGTACTATCTTGAGGTTTTCGGTACCCTTAATTCTATTATTGTACAAATATCCTTCATACTATAAACATGGAGTCCATATCTGTCACCAAATATAAGTTTAATCCTTTGATTAATGTTATTAAGACCCAAGCCGATTCTCGAGCTGTCTTCATGCCTGACACCTGTATTTCCGGCAAGACTTGTGTTAATTAATTCCAATGTCTGCTGGTCAATACCAACGCCATCGTCCTCGACTCTGATAATTATACTGTCGATAGTCAATTCCGAGGAAATCTTAATGGTGCCCTTGCCTGGTTTTGTTTCTAGTCCATGAATGATTGTATTTTCAACCAACGGTTGTAGTGTGAGCTTGGGGATCAAACAGCTAAGGGTATCTTCCTCCAGTTCTTTTATCACAATAAACTTGTTATTGAATCTAAATTGCTGGATATTAAGATAGTTATCAATATTCTTTATTTCTTCTTCTAACGTAACCATCGCATTTTTGTTGGTAATGCTATATCTGAATATATCGGCCATTGCTTTTACCATCTTTTCAATTCCCGAAACACCTTGCACTATCGCCTGGCCTCTGATGGATTCAAGCGTATTATAAAGAAAATGCGGGTTAATCTGGCTTTGCAGAGCATCAATCTCGGCTTGTTTCTTCATAATACCAGCGGTATATTCACTGTCTATCAATTGCTTTAACCGTATTATCAGCGAATTTAAGTTGTCGTACATAGGATGCTTTTCGCTCTTCTCCTGGATGTTTTTCAGTTTTAAGTCTGTTTCCCCATTGACAATTGCATGCAATGCACTTTCTACGTTTGTTATAGGCCGGTAAATATATTTTATAAAAAGTATTATAACAACAAAAGTGATTAGCAACAGTAATAAACTTGCAAGAATTATTACATAGTATTCGCCATGCTCCTGATGCAAGAACAAATTGCTGTCTGCTACATAAAAGAGCGTACATCCTGATCCAACTGACCTGTCGTAAAAAATATATTTATCTTCCCCGTGTGCTTGTGTTTCCAGCATACCCGATGTTTTCATGAGATCACCGGTGAACTTTCCTCTTCTGATTAGGTCCTCGTCACCAATGGCATTTTCCTTCCTGAAAAACATCAGTATCTCCCTGACATCGTTTGTCAATACAATTGAACCATTTTCCGCCAACCCAAGTTCTTTAAACAATTCGCGGTTCGCTTCCCAGTTCTTCTCCAATGCTATTATGGTATACTTAGGCTCTAGTACTCCTGTTAAATAGAATTTTACTGCCAGCATGCTCTGCCCCAACATATCATTTTCGCTGCGTATTAGCATGACATCATCTTTTTTCTGTGCAATAAGCTCGTCATAACGTGATTTTGTTCCGCTTAAAAAATAATATGGGCTATACAAATTGGCGAGAGAAAACATATAGTCCTCAGGTCCATATATCGACATACCTGAGATATCTTTTCTCAACTTAAAAACCGGCTTAGTAATGGTATCCAGTTCATTATTTATGTCATCAAGGTTTTTAGTGCTGTTTCTCTTAATTATTAAATCTGATTCTTCGTATAATGTATCCGACATTTTATAGATACTTTCAAGCTCTTTTCGGATACTGATTGCTGCTTGGTTGACAGAACGGGTCACAGCTAATATTTTCTGTTCTTTGTGATATTGTAAAGAATAGTTAATATTGATTACACCGCATACAATCAGTATAATCAAAACACAAATGAAATACCCGCCGATAATCGCAACCATATTTGATTTTATTCTGAACTCATTTGCTTGCTTAATAAAAGCTTTTATACGAGGAATCCATTTTACAAATAACTTTTCAACCATATGCACCCCAAGGTGTTATACTTTTGACACCCAAATACACATTAACATTTTATTCTTCATTAACTAAACATAGAGTTTTCTATAATTCGTTGGATTTACGCCAACTTTTTCCTTAAATAAACGACTAAAATATTTTGCGTCCTTATATCCGACCATATTGGAAACATCAACAATCTTATATCTAACATCTTTAAGCAGTTCCTTTGCAATTCCAATACGATAACCAATTAAAAACTCACTGAAATTCTCACCCTTATTTTTCTTAAAAATCTCGCTGACATATGTTGGGTTTAGACATACCAGTTTCGCCACATCTTCCAGGCCGATATCTTTCATATAATTCTCGGCTACAAAAGCCTTAATCTCATTTATAATCTGGCTACCGCTGCTTTGCTTCAGCTTGGCATATTCACTGCTAAAATCTCTTGCCATCCGATAAATAGCTTCCTTGATTTGTTCCTTTGTTGAGCAATCATCGATTATCTGTATTGCTTTCTCGAGAGAGAATCCTTCCTCTAATTCAAGACCTTTACGCTGCATTACAGAGAATAAAATCTTTATTACTTCACATGCTGCATTGTTATATGCAAGATGACTGTTTGGATATTCCCTCTCTGAGGTTTCAAGTATTTTTGATATTTCGTCTGCTGCGCCATCTGTATTAAAAACGTCAAACAACGTGGCCAGTTTCTTTTCATTTCGTGCATCAATAACAGTCTTGAGAGGCTGAAGCCCGGCTTCTTTGTTGGCATCAATAACACGGCCTGTCCCCATACTAATCCTGGCTTTTACCGCATTGACTGCACTATCGTATGATTTGCCAATGTCCCCTAGGTTGGACGTTTCGCAACCAAGCCCAATTGTCAATTCACTATTGCCAATATCGGCAGAAGAATTAAAGGACACAATTACATTTCGGAAACTACTTTCTATTTCAGCAAGTTTTTTTTCATTGTAATTAAATAAAGCTATGGCTCTATCATTAAAATCGTTTGAAATGATAATAAATTCCTCAAATAAATCCTTATACTTCTCTTTTATATTGGCAAGAAATGAAGGAAACTGATTTGTATTTGAGTTTTCGCTTGTATTCTTTTGGTCGCTGTCTATCTTGAATATTGCAATTCGGAATTTCCCATCTGCAAAATTTGTGTTATATCGTTCATTGAAATTATCAGCTAAAACGTTTGTTTCGGTTCTGTCAATAATCTTCCAAATGTCATGCTCCAGCATATATGTAGCACTGGCTTCAATTTTGTCATGTAACATTTGTTTATATCTGATTTGCTTCTTAGCTTTTTCCAGTATTTTTTCTAGATCCTCTTTGCTAATTGGTTTTAACAGGTATCCCAACACATTGTTATAAACGGCACTTTGCGCATATTCAAAATCACTGTAACCACTTATAATAATAAACTCGGTGTCTATGTCTTTTTCTCTCACCGATTTGATAAGACTAATACCATCAAGACCTGGCATCCGGATATCGGTAATAACTAAATCAGGCTTTTGTTGTTCAATCAGTTCCAGTGCGTATTGACCTTCTTGGACATCTGCAATAATCTGAAAACCTGCTGCTTCCCAATCTACAATTTTACGAATAAGCTCGCATATCCAAGTCTCGTCGTCCACAACAATCACCTTGTACATTCCTGCACCCCCTCCAGATTACAACACATAACCATTATATACTTAATGGCAGAATAATTCCAATCACATTTTTCATTCGGATTTTTTGTTAACCTCCGAATATAATCTTAATACTACGCAAAAAGGGGCAACTTGAAATTTTTTACAACGGGAATGCATGCGTTCTTTCGTACCATTAACAAACGATGTAAAAGTGGACAGACTATGCTAAACAAACTAATTAAGCATAATTCCATTTTAATGGTTTTATCCCTTCCTTTTCAAACCAATCTTTTATATTATTAAACTCATCTGCGGTGGCGTTCATTAAAGGCAATCTGACATTTCCACCCTTCAATCCCCTTAGTGTCATTCCGGCTTTTACTCCCGATACACCTAATGGGCCTACTGTATTCATAGATAGATTATGCAGGAAAGAATGCAATTTTTTGGCCTCATCTAAATCACCGGCTCTAAAGTATTCGTAAAGGCTGCAGCAATACTCAGGGAAAACACTGGCAGTTGATAGCACTCCACCTATTGCGCCATCACAAAGCCCCTGATAAAACGTTTTTATGTTTCCTGCAATAACAGAAAACTCAAGACCTGATATTTTCTTGGTATACTCTAAGTTTGGTGTGTCCGATGAGTTTTTTATTGCTATTATATTTGGGTGCTTAGCTAACTCACTGATTAATTTGGGAGACAAATTAAGTCCTGCAGAGAACTTCGGTGCATTATAAATAACTATCGGAATCGGAGATTTATCTGCTACTTTAATATAATACTCCGATAGAACATCTTCGGTCATTTTACTCAAAAAATAATGTGGCGGGAGAATAAAAGCAAGATCCAATCCATAGTCAGCAACCATTTTAATAAATTCAACAGTTTTATACATCGACTCCCGTCCGCATCCACCTACAATGATTTTGTCCTTCTTTTTATGCTTGCATACTATTTTTAATACTTTAATTGACTCTTCGTCAGTAAGACCCTGGAATTCGCCATTACTGCCTAAAGGCATATAGCCACGCAGTTTTGTATTGTTATAAACATCAATGTTATATGCAATATCATCAAATAGTATTTCTTCATCCTCATTAAATGGTGTTACTATTGGGGCAAATACACCCTGCAAATTTGTCATATCAAACATAGAACTCTCCTTTCTGCCATTTTAAATGGCTACACAAATAGTAATGGTAATGGTGTACGATTTACCGAATGATCATTTGCAAGAATAGAGTTTTATGAACATAATAAAAATACTTTACCTGTACTATATCCGTAATTACTTGTATATACATGATATTATGTATTTGAACTGCTGTCAATACTGACTGACGGGTTTGTGAAAATGTGCCAATTGCGTAGTCAAGTAAATGTGAAAACTCTTCAATAACCGAAGTATGGCGTAGCATAGAGCTGCTATCGGGTTCTTAAAGAATTGTAATTAAAACCATAGTTTTCAATAATATGTCTATATGCTATACACATATAAAAATTTGAAAAGCCGCTGTTAAAAGCGGCTAAATCATATCTTACCTATAATATAGTACCATCTTTATCAAACAGCGGCAGATGCTCCAGGTAAATAATATCGTCTCTCTTATTTGCGTCACCTTCAGCTAATATAGCCATTCTTCCGGCAACAATGCCCCCTGAATCATGTACAAGTTTCTCAACAGCCTTGACCGACTCACCGGTGCTTATAACATCGTCAACAATAAGGACTCTTTTGCCCTTCATATATTCTGCATCTTCCCTGTCAATATACAGAGATTGTAATCTTGCGGTTGTTATTGACTGCACGTCAACCTTGACAACATCTTTCATATATAGTTTTGCGGACTTTCTTGCCAAAAGATATTTATTCAATCCGGCTTGTTTTGTCATTTCATAAACAAGTGGAATGCCCTTACTCTCAGCTGTAATCATCACATCATGTTCCGGAGCCTTTTTAAGCAATTCTTTTGCACATGCAACTGTAAGTTCAACATCACCAAACAATACAAATGCACCTATATATAAATCTTCATTTATTGGGCAAAGAGGAAGTTTTCTCGTCAGTCCGGCAATGTTCATTTCATAGTATTCTCTCATTTTTGTCCCTCCGCTGTTTAATTCTACACTCATTTATTGTACCAAATTTGTTCTCCCTGTCAATTAAAGGTTTGCACTATTTCGACAGTTTTTATGTAGAATATTAAACAGTCTTGAAAAAATAGGATACTCGGGACAAAAATCAGTTTAATTCTTCACTCAACGTTTTATACTTCAAAATAATACGCTCTGCCTCATCTTCCACAGCAATTACTGGCTGAAAACTGTTAATGTCTGTTCTTGACGATATACGGGCAGGTATAATCCTGCATTCGGTTCCAACAATTTCGCTTATGGCTGCGTCAAAAGTTATCAATTGCTGAAATATTATAGTATCCTTATCCTTGGGGTTCATATTACCTCCATAACAAAAATTCCCCAAGCTATAAACAATAGCCTTTCCCTTATATATCTCCATACCTTGCAGAACATGAGGGTGATGCCCTATAACCAGGTCGGCTCCGTTATCAATAGCAAATCGGGCCATGGATTTTTGTTGTGTATTAGGTTTATAACTATACATATCTCCCCAATGGTAATTTACAACTATAAAATTAACTTCCTGCTCACGCATTTTCTTCACATGCTTAACTAAAAGTTCATTGGATTTCTTTTCATGGGACCAGCCTTTATATCCTAAAAAGCCTATTTTCGCACCTTTTATTTCCTTAATGAGATATTTATCTTCATTTGTATAATCAATACCCCATTCATTCAGTGTTCTTACCGTTTCATCATATCCGCTTTGTAAATAGTCCAGGGTATGATTATTTGCAAGTGTAACCCCCTCAATACTGCCTTTTTTTAGAATTTCACAATACTTTGGAGGCCCTTTATACCGAAACTCTTTTTCCGCCTTCCTGGTTTCGTTGGTGAAGACACCTTCCAGATTTATAAATGTATAATCGTCATTGGAGAATATACTGTTTACTCCATTAAAAAAATATGCCGGATCATTTACTTCTCTGTAAACTTTATGAAAAGTATAGCTTTTGTAGCTTTCATCACTGCCTATTGTGCAATCCCCGACAAAAGAAAGGATAATGGTTTCGATTTTTGGACGCACGTCCAGCGAAATTTGTTCTGTACTAACGTTTGTCAGATTAATTAAAAATAACGATTCTTCCGGTGAAATCTTTGACGCCGTTACCTCTATTCTGTCTTGATTATTCTTTAACGGAAAAGAAGATACGTTAAAAGGAAAAATCGATAAAGCTAATATAGCAATAAGAAATCTATTCATAACTCACATCTTAAAAAGAAATCCTATTGCTATATATAGTTTGTTTCCCGGTTAAAAGTACATTTCCGGTGAAGAAAAGGAAACTGTTTTAAAAAGCAATAATTCTGTATTCTCATTCCACCGTAACACTTTTTGCAAGGTTTCTGGGTTTATCCACATCGTTGCCTTTCATAACCGAAACATAGTATGCAAAAAGCTGCATTGGTGTAACAGCCGCTACCGGTGCAAAGATATTGTCCATATCCGGTATGGTTATTACGGTGTCTGCTGCCTTTTTTATTTCATCTTCGTTCTTCTTCGTGGTTATTGCCAGTACAACGCCGCCTCTGGCTTTTATTTCGCGAATATTACTTATCATTTTATCCATTAAATAATCCTGAGTTAATGGACATATTACCAAAGTGCCTTCTTCAATAAGAGCAATTGTACCATGCTTTAATTCGCCGCCTGCATAGGCCTCCGAATGTATGTAAGAGATTTCCTTTAGCTTTAGGGAACCTTCCATGGAAAGCGCATAATCCATGTTTCTGCCAATAAAGAATATGCTTTTTGCATTAAAATGTTCATACGCAAACTTTTGAATTAACTCTCTGTCACCCAGAACTGCCTCAACCTGCTGGGGCAGTTTTTGAAGTTCAGTGATATAATGCTGGTATGATTCCTCGTCCAGTTCTCCTTTCTGTTTGGCAAGGTTTAACGTAAAAAGATATATGGCCGCAAGCTGGGTATTATATGCCTTGGTTGATGCGACAGCTATCTCAGGTCCGGCCCATGTATATAAAACATCGTCGGCTTCTCTTGCTATGGAGCTGCCTACAACATTGACAATGGCAATTATTCTTGATCCTCTTTTCTTAGCCTCTCTCATGGCCATAAGAGTATCCAGGGTTTCTCCCGATTGACTGATGACAATGGTCAGCTGTTTTTTATTGATAATAGGGTCCCGGTAACGAAATTCGGATGCTAAATCAACTTCAACGGGTATACGGGCTAGCTTTTCGATTGCATATTTTCCGACTACCCCTGCATGATAAGCCGTTCCACAAGCAATTATATTTATTTTTTCGCAGCTTTTAATGAATCCACCGTCAATATTAAATCTATCCAAAACGATCTGATTATTCTGTATCCTCGGGCCTATGGTGGCTTTAAGTGCATTTGGTTCCTCACATATCTCCTTCATCATAAAGTGCTCATATCCACCCTTTTCAGCTGATGACACATCCCAGTCAACATGAAAAATATCCCGGTAAATTCTCTCTCCCAAAAGGTTGTATATCTCTGCCCCATTTGCAGTAATGCTTACAACCTCCTTATCTTCAAGAATATAAATATCCCGGGTATATTCTAAAATCGCTGGAATATCCGATGCTATGAAGTTTTCATTTTCTCCCAGACCAACGATTAATGGACTGTCCTTTCTTGCCGCTATAAATCTGTCGGGGTATTCAGAGCATATTACACCCAAAGCATATGCACCTTCAACATCGTTCATGGTATTCATTACTGCTTTGAGTAAATCCCCCTTATAGTTGTAATCTATCAAATGAGCAATAACCTCTGTATCGGTATCAGAAATAAACTTATATCCTTTTCCGGTAAGAAAGCTCTTAAGCTGCATATAGTTTTCAATTATACCATTATGTACAACTGCAATATTACCACTATTGCTAAGGTGTGGATGGGAGTTGACATCATTGGGTTCTCCATGGGTAGCCCATCTGGTGTGACCAATTCCTAAATGGCCATTTAGTTTTATATTGGATAGTCTTTCTTCAAGGGTGGCCAGGCGACCCTTAGTTTTAACAACAGATATCTGATTATCATTAAGTATAGCGATTCCAGCAGAGTCATAACCTCTGTATTCCAGTTTTTTAAGTCCATTTACAAGAACAGGTGTAACATCTCTTTTCCCTATATATCCTACAATTCCGCACATAAATAAATCCTCCTTAATAATTTAAGGGCAAAAAACATTAAGAGCAACCAAATTACAAATACCTGAACTGATATTTGGCGTTGGTGTTATTACAGCAACAAATTTAACCGCTTTTATAAGCAGCTTCGAATTAAACTTTATTTTTGACAGCGTGAATTATAAGAAATGCGAAAAGGCCACTTAACACTTTCTGTCCCTGTCGTCACCGACAGGATTTGTTGGTGCATTTTCGATGGTGGCACACCGGAGGGTTTCCGCCGAATGCTTCGATAACCTCCCTCTCCTCGTCAACTAAGAATAATCTTAGTTCTGGCGCTTTTTATTCTGTCTTTTGAAATACCACTCCTTTCCGACAGATACTTCGCATTTCATTTCTATTATATTCTAAAATGGGTATTCTGACTATATGAGTTTAAAAATTAAAAGGCAGGAAGTTTCAAAACCCCTGCCCGTATAATAAATGTTTTAACGAATAACTATGCCAGCCGCTCCTCAATAATATTTACCAGTTCTATTGCCTTTTTTGTGATATATTCTTGTTCTCTGCCTTCAATCATTACTCTGATTAAGGGCTCAGTACCTGAAGGTCTTATTAAGACACGGCCTTCACCATGGAATGTTTCTTCCAGTTCGCTGCATTTCCTGGCAATAACATCATCATCCAGATAACTATATTTTTTACTGTTACACACCTTTGCGTTTTTTAGAACCTGGGGGAATACTTGCATTACACTTGCCAGCTCAGAAAGTTTTTTGCCGGATTCTTTCATTATGGATAATACTTGTAATGCAGTTACAAGACCGTCTCCTGTAGTATTAAAGCTGCGCAGGATAATATGTCCCGATTGCTCTCCTCCGACAATAAAGTCTCCCTCAAGCATTTTTTCGAGAACATACCGGTCTCCGACAGCTGTCTTAACTAAATTAATCCCGTTATCTCTGGCCATAATATCAAATCCAAGATTGCTCATAACTGTAGCTACAATGGTATTATTCTTAAGAAGATTATTCTTTTTAAGATAGAGTCCAATAATAGCCATTACCTTATCTCCATCAACAAACTGACCATTTTCATCCACAAAAAGTACTCTGTCAGCATCGCCATCAAATGCTATTCCAACATCACAGCCATTTTCACGGGTGAAATTCTTTAACATATCAAGATGGGTTGAGCCGCAATCCTTATTTATATTTAGTCCGTCAGGATTGTTGTTAATAACCAGAAGTTCTGCGCCGAGTTTTCTTACTGCTGCCGGAGATGCAATATATGATGCGCCATTTGCACAATCCATTGCTATTTTCAATCCCTTTAGATCACCTTTTATAGTGCTTGCGGCAAATTCTGCATAGTCATCTGCAGCCGTAACCAGCTGGGATGTTATACCTACATCCAGTCCTTGTGGACAGGGTATTGTCTCGGCATTATCTAAAATTATGGCCTCAATCCTGTCTTCAAGCGCATCTGACAGCTTATACCCCTCAGAATTGAAAAATTTAATACCGTTAAATTCTGCGGGATTATGTGAAGCCGAAATCATTACCCCTGCATCAAAATCATGTTGGCGTACTAAATGAGCTATTGCCGGAGTCGGGATAAAACCGGCCAGTACAGCCTCAGCCCCTGCTGAACAGATTCCTGCAACTAAAGCTTTTTCCAGCATATCACCCGATCTGCGGGTATCCTTGCCTACCAAGATTCGCGGCATATGTGAAGTTTCACTTGCCAAGACATAGGCTCCTGCCCTGCCCAGATTATATGCCATTTCTCCTGTTAATTCTGTATTTGCAATACCTCTGACACCGTCTGTCCCAAATAGTCTTCCCATACTAAAACCTCCATTAGTTAAACAAAAAAGGACTCCCCACTGAGAGCCCGGATGATGGGGAATACCGGTTCTGCACCGGAAATCATACCTTATTAAGATGGTATTATGCAGCATAAAGCGGCTCCCCCAACATTAATATGTTATGACTGATTTAAATATTTGTCAAGAAATTGCTGGATTGGTGCGTTTATTCCGATTTATCCTGCACTTTGAAAAGAGCAAAGAATCTTTATCAGTTCATGGAAAAGATCCTTCGACTCCGCTGTGCTCCGCTCAGGACGACACTCTCCCTGTCATTCTGAGCGTCAGCGAAGAATCTTTTGCGGTGACATAATAAGACCTTCGACTCCGCTGTGCTCCGCTCAGGATGCAGCTTGTTTAAACGCAATTAAGCGGCGTGGCTGGCTGCGATTTAAAGCGGAACACGGATTGCGTAGCGGGCGCGACTAGAAACTGGATGTTAGAAATGGAGCGCTAAATCGCAGCAGGCTACAGTCGCTAAGCAAGTGTACGCTAAGCTATCAATTATTTATTATATCTGATTCTCCCACCATAATATCTTCCAATGCGGCTCCAGGAGGTACCATGGGCCAAACCTTCAGATCTTTGTCTATCTCGCAGTTGATAACAACAGGGCGATTCAGACTTAATGCTTCAGTTAAAATTCTTTCGGCATCTTCTTTTTTAGTCAGATTAAAACCACATGCGCCAAAGGCTTCCGCCAGTTTGACAAAATCAGTTGCCCTGTCCAGAGTTGTCTGGGAAAACCTTTTATCATAAAACATATTCTGCCATTGCCGCACCATACCTAAAGCATGATTATTCATAATTACCACAATGATAGGCAGGTTATATTCAACAGCTGTGGCAAGCTCGTTTAAATTCATTCTGAAGCTGCCATCACCAGCTATGTTAAACACCCTCTTATCAGGTCTTGCAATTTGCGCGCCTATTGATGCCCCCAGCCCAAAGCCCATCGTTCCCAATCCACCCGAGGTTATGAGTGTACGAGGCTTTGTAAACTTGTAATACTGGGCTGTCCATATCTGGTGCTGACCAACTTCGGTTGCTAAAATTGCATCTCCCTTAGTAATCTCATATATTTTGTCCAGGATATATTGCGGAGTTAAGACTTCCGAATCTCTGGCCAGCGGATATTTTTCCTTTAATTCTTTTATGAAACTAAGCCATTTGTTTCTGTCACGGGTTTTGATGCCTTCGTTAATGCGGCTTAATACTTCTCTTACATCACCTATAATGTGGCATTCAGATTTAATGTTTTTGTTTACTTCCGCAGCATCAATATCAATATGCAGAATTTTTGCATGGGGCGCAAAACGTTCAAGTTTACTTACAACCCGGTCGCTAAAACGAGCCCCTATAGCCACAAGCAGATCACATTCGGTAACTGCCATATTTGATGCTTTAGTTCCATGCATTCCTACCATACCGGTATAAAGCTCGTGGGTTGCAGGGAAAGCTCCCTTTCCCATAAGACTTAATGTTACAGGACTATGTAGTTTTTCTGCCAGTTCATACAGCTCATCACAGGCATCTGAAGCAGATACCCCTCCGCCTGCGTATATTAACGGTCTTTCGCTGTTGTTTAAAAGGTTTATTGCCTCTTTAACAGCAACATCATTTATATGCTTGACAGACCTTCTAATTACCTCAGCTACTTTTTTTACATATTCAGCCTTTTGGACAGTGATATCCTTTGGAATATCTATGAGAACCGGGCCGGGCCTGCCCTCTTTGGCTATCTTAAAAGCTCGTCTCACAATATCTGCCAAATCATTAACATCTTTTACGATAAAGTTATGCTTCGTAATAGGCATGGTTATACCCGTGATATCCACCTCTTGAAAGCTATCTTTACCCAGAAGGTTCAATGCCACATTTCCTGTTATAGCTACCATGGGTATTGAGTCCATATAAGCAGTAGCGATACCAGTAACCAGATTAGTAGCTCCCGGACCCGAAGTAGCAAGGCAAACGCCAACTTTGCCCGAAGCTCTGGCATAGCCGTCTGCTGCATGGGAAGCTCCTTGTTCATGGGAGGTTAATATATGGCGGATTTTATTCTGATATTTATATAGTGCATCATATATACTTAATACTGCTCCCCCGGGAAATCCAAATATGGTATCCACACCCTGTTCAAGCAGACATTCGACTAAAATTTCAGCTCCGTTCAGTTTCACGGTTTTATCCTCCTATACCTTCATTACAGCACCCTCGCTGGCTGATGTGACAAATTTTGAATAACGTGCCAGATACCCTGTCTTTATCTTGGGTGATGGGCAAACCCAGCTCTTTCTTCTATTCTCAAGTTCTTCATCGGAAACTTTGAGATTAAGACTGCATTCCTTCATATTTATAGATATAATATCGCCATCTTTGACAAGGGCGATGGGGCCACCATCAGCGGCTTCAGGTGATACATGTCCGATGCAGGCGCCTCTGGTTGCTCCGCTGAACCGTCCATCTGTAATAAGTGCTACATCTGCATCCAGGCCCATTCCAACAAGCACTGAAGTAGGCATAAGCATTTCCCGCATACCCGGCCCGCCTTTTGGTCCTTCATACCGGATAACAACAACTTCACCCTTATTTATTTCGCCGCCTAAAATAGCTTTAATTACATCATCCTCTGAGTCAAATACTCTGGCTGGACCTTCATGAACCAGCATTTTTTCATCTACGGCGCTTCTTTTTACCACACTTCCGTCAGGGGCAAGATTACCTCTGAGTACCGCGATTCCGCCTGTTTCTGAGTAAGGATTATCAACAGGTCTTATGACATCAGGATTGCTATTAACAGCATTTGTTATGTTTTCACCCATCGTCATGCCTGTAACCGTCAAGCAGGTTTCATTTATTAGACCTTTTTTAGACAATTCCTTCATTACGGCACTTATTCCGCCGGCATGATATAAATCCTCTACAAAGTGGTTTCCTGCAGGAGCCAGCTTGCATAGATTAGGTGTTTTTTTGCTTATATTGTTTGCCATATCCAAATCAAAATGAACACCTGCTTCATAGGCTATTGCCGGAAGATGCAGCATACTGTTGGTGCTGCAGCCTAAGGCCATATCAACCGTAAGAGCATTGTGAAGAGCATCAGAAGTAATTATGTCTCTGGGCTTGATATCCTTTTCAACAAGCTCCATAATCTTCATTCCGGACAATTTCCCAAGACGCAGACGCTCCGAATAAACTGCGGGAACAGTACCGTTGCCCGGCAGAGCCATGCCGATTGCTTCAGTCAAGCAGTTCATGCTGTTAGCAGTAAACATCCCCGAACAAGAGCCGCAACTTGCACATGCACTGTTTTCCAGACAGTTAAGCTCTTCCTCGCTCATTTTGCCCGCCTGTACCGCCCCTACAGCCTCGAACATATTGGTAAGACTTACACCCTTCCCGTTTGTTCTTCCGGCCAGCATTGGACCACCACTTATAACAATGGTGGGTATATTCAATCGTGCTGCCCCCATTAACATTCCGGGAACAATTTTATCGCAATTAGGAATGAGCACTAATCCGTCAAAGCCCTGCGCCAGAGCCATGGATTCCAGACTGTCGGCAATGAGCTCTCTGGAAGGCAATGAATAATGCATCCCTATATGCCCCATTGCTATACCATCACAGACTCCAATAGACGGAAACTCCATTGGTGTTCCTCCAGCCATGCGGACACCAGCTTTTACAGCCTCTGCCACCTTATCAAGGTGCATATGTCCCGGGACAACCTCGCTCTTGGCATTAACAATACCAATTAACGGACGTTTCATTTCCTCATCGGTTAAACCCAAAGCTTTAAACAATGATCTGTGGGGGGCTCTCTCCAGGCCCATCTTTACTGAATTGCTGCGCATTTTTTTCACTCCTTTCATTTATATAGGTTTTATATTTTACTTAATTTTTCTGTTATAAGCTCTCCCATTTTATTTGTACCTACAAGTGTTTTTCCGGGACTCATGATATCCCCTGTTCTGTAACCCTCTTCAAGTACTCTGTTAACAGCATTCTCAACAGTTTGAGCTTCTCTTTCGAGATTTAAAGTGTATCTTAGAAACATAGCAATAGATAAAACTGTGGCTATGGGGTTTGCCTTATCCTGGCCGGCTATATCAGGAGCTGAGCCGTGTATAGGCTCATATAAGCCAAAGCTGTTTTCTCCCAGGCTTGCTGAAGGCAGCATCCCGATAGAACCGGTAATCATGCTGGCCTCATCGGACAATATATCGCCAAACATATTACTGGTAACAATAACATCAAATTGGCGGGGAGCTCTGATTAGCTGCATGGCAGCATTATCTACATATAGATGATCCAGTGTTACATCGGGATAATTACTGGAAATATCAGTTACTACTTCACGCCATAATCTTGAGCTTTCAAGAATATTAGCCTTATCTATGCTTGTAACCCTCTTATTTCGCTTTCTTGCTATTTCAAAAGCAATTTTTGCTATTCTTTCTACCTCTCCCACGCTGTAGGCTTCGGTATCATAGGCTTCCTGCCCCTTTATCCCCAGGCGGCGGCCTCTTTCACCAAAGTAAATTCCTCCGGTAAGCTCACGGACAACCATGATATCAATACTGTCACCTACAATTTCAGGTTTTAAGGGACAAGCGTCTATTAATTCCTTATATATCACTGCAGGTCTGAGATTGGCGAATAATCCCAACTGGCCTCTAAGTCCTAAAAGCGCTTGTTCAGGCCGCATATTCCCGGGAAGAGTGTCCCATTTAGGCCCTCCAACCGCTCCAAGAATCACAGCATCGCTTTTCTTGCACACTTGGATGGTTTCATTTGGGAGAGGTTCTCCCGTGGCATCAATAGCACATCCGCCTGCCAGAAGAGTGTTATATTCAAATGTATGCCCATACATTTGGCCTACTTTATCCAAAACTTTAAGTCCCTGGCTGATAATCTCAGGTCCGATTCCATCGCCGGGAATAACGGCTATTTTATAACTCATAAATGCCTCCTTGTTGTAGAGATTTAAGGGGCTGAATTTAACTTTTAGTATCTATTTCTTGATATAATTAACCAGTCCCTCAGCCTCTATTATTTTCTGCATGAATTCCGGGAACGGTTGTGTACTGAATGTAATACCCTTCGTAAGATTCCGGATTGTGCCCGTATCAAAATCCACTTCAAGCTCATCCCCTTGCTCTGTTCCCTTAACGGCTTCTTCACATTCCATTATAGGAAGACCGATATTAAT
>JGI24710J26742_10000383_pt1 | contig 40653 bp, 29 predicted proteins | sample BioPla2DNA2_FD_26742 | JGI IMG/M metagenome (IMG submission 26742)
TAAATGTATTAATAAAGAATAGATAATAGTTACTAAGATGTTTGTTCACTATTTTGCTCTTTTAGTATATAATAAGAGCTATGATTTTGTAATAAAGAAGGGAGCCTTAAGAGTGGACAAATATACTGACTTTGCCTCGGTATATGATATATTGATGGGGCATATACCCTATGACCAATGGGCAGATTATATAGAAAATATATTAAAACAGCATGGCATTGATAGAGGGCTGGTATTGGAACTGGGATGTGGCACCGGGTCTATGACAAGAAGGATGGCTGCAAGGGGCTATGATATGATTGGGATTGATATGTCCGAAGACATGCTTTCCCTAGCCAGACAAAGAAGTGAAGGTAAGGAGGACGGCATCTTATATCTATGTCAGGATATGAGAGAGTTCGAGCTATACGGAACAGTAGCAGCTATTTTTTGTGTATGTGATACTATCAATTATATGCTCTCATCTGAGGACCTTAGCAAGGTGTTTAGACATGTGGCTAACTATCTTGATTCTGGTGGATTGTTTATATTTGATATGGATACGGCCTATCTATATGAGGAAGTACTCGGGGATAATACCAGTGTGATGAATCATGAATCAGGGGATTTTATATGGGAGAACAGCTTCTATCCTGATGAAATGATAAATGAGGTTAATCTTAGTTTATATCTTAAGCAGGAGAACTCTTTATATAGAAAACATCAAGAGACCCATATAAGAAGAGCATATGGAATAGATACTATAGAGGACTTATTGGACCAAGCAGGCTTAGACATGTTAGGTGCTTATCACGAGCTGACAGATGAAGAACCCAGAAATGATAGTGAGAGGATATATATTATCGCAAGGGAAAGACATCAGTCAAATAAGTTATATATAAAATAAGCCATATATAAGAAGGAAATGGGGATATCTAATAGCACCAGACATAGTAGAATGTTTGGTGCTATTATTAGAGTAAAATGATTATAGAAAATATTAGCGTTCAGTATGTCAGGGACATATAAATAATGGTAAAGGTGGCAAGATTATGCCACATTTTTAGATTATGCTAGTTGTAGGAGGTAATGACATATGATAAAGAAAAGACTTAAAATGTTTATTGTTGTTTTTGTAGCTATAGTTTGTTTTTCTAGTTTCTTATTTATTAATAAGGCAAGTGCCAATCAACTTCCCGATGTTGATTGGATATCGATAACTCGAAAACCTTCCAAAACAGAATACTCAAAAGGTGAAGAACTTGATTTATCTGATATGATCTTGGAAGGATTCTATTTTGATGGAAGTAAAATTACTCTTAAAGATTATGAAGTATCAAATTATAATCCCAATCAATTGGGGAGTCAGTATATTGTTATTGAATATCAGGGTAAATCTGTCTATTTAGAAATTAGTGTTTTACCTGCTAGGGTACAGAATATTTCCATAGCACACCAAGATGCTAAATCAGTTACCCTGAAATGGGATGCTATCATTTGTAACAGATATGAAGTTTATGCTATGGATAATGCAACAGGCCTATATAACCTAGAAGCTATCACATATGATAATAGCATCACTTTAAGTACTAGCTTTGGAGAAACCAGGAACTATCAGGTTCGTGCAATTGATTATATGTATGGGAATGAGTATAAAGGTTACTTAAGCGAGCCATTTACGGTGGCCACCAAGCCAGGTGCGGTAACAGGTCTTAAGTTTGTAGATAATACTGCGACCGCAATAGCAATATCATGGGATGAGATTCCTGAGGCAACTGGATATATAGTCTATCGTTCATTAGCGACTGCGGATGACTATAGCTATTGTGGAAGAACAGATAAAACCTATTATACAGATAAAGGGCTTGTTGCAGGCCGAAATTATAAGTATAAGGTTAGTGCTTATGTACTGAATGAAACTTTTGAAGGAGACTTATCAAGAGAGCTTGAGGCATATACCAATTTAAATAATACAAAGCTAAACTATAAGCCGGGTGATAAGAAAGTGAGACTTACCTGGACTAAGGTAGCAAATGCAACTTCTTATGATCTCTTTATCCAAGAGGGTGAATCAGAAGTAACATTTTTGACTGCCATTGAAGGAAATGCCAATAATAGTTATATTGTAGAGGGATTATCCATAGGAGAAAATTATTATTTTTATGTAATGCCTAAACGTCAATATAATAATGTTATCTATGATGGACCTATATCCAATGTTGTACAAGTTATATTAGATGAAATAGCAAATACAAGCACAGATGCGAAGTTATTTGCTAATGAAGAAGCATTTCAAGGATCTTCAGCATATCTAGAAATAGATTTTTTTAGAGAAAATGTGGACTATGAGAAGAGTTTTCCCTTGCCTGGACTGATAACTACAAATGTTGAAGGATTTTCTAGTACAAGAATGTGTCCACAAGGTATCNCTTTTGCCGGGGATTATATTCTACTAACTGCTTATGATATGGCAAAGGAAGAAAATTCAGTTATTTATGTGGTCCATAAGGATACAAAAGAGCTTCTTACTACCTTAGTATTATCTGATAAGCATCATGTAGGTGGCATAAGCTTTGATGGAGTCAATGTATGGATATCAAGCGGATCAAGGGTTTCGTCAATATTGTTTTCAGATGTAGAAGCTGCCGCTAAAATGGGTGAAGAATATTCGCTTATTCAATATGATACAACCTCAGCTGCTCTGGGGATACCTGCATCTTATATAACATATTATGATGATAAGTTATGGGTAGGTGCTTATAATGAACTTCAATCTACTAGGATGTATAGCTATGTCATAGAGAATAAGGACAATAAGCCTACCTTAGTTAAACAAGATACAATTATTATGCCTACTAGAGTTCAGGGCGTTGCATTTACAAGCAATGGAGAATTAATCATGTCACGCTCCTGCCAACTTTACCTAGGGCTTCGTGGATATATGCGTCAAATTGATGTATATAAACCAGCCTATGATATGAAGACGGATGGTATTATTCCATTAGGTGAAAGTGTTAAGACGGTTGAAATGCCATCTATGGGTGAGGGTATAGCTATTGATGGTTCCCATCTATATGTGAGCTTTGAATCAGCTGCCTTTGATGCGGCTTCTTATAAGATGGATAGGGTCTGTGCCTTTAGTATTTCAGCTATTTTACCAGTTGAATATTAGATGCTAGCTAATAAAGTTGGTACAATTTTGATTGTCTATATGTTATAATTTACATATTATTATATTGAAAGTATTACTTGATTTTTAATCAAATAAATTAATTGCTTGAATTTAATGTTTATTTATCATAATAATAGAGACTATAAGTAAAAAATATGAATGATAAATAAATGAAATGAGCAAATGAAAGGAATGACTGATCTATGACAGATTATATTATAAGGGCGAGTGCAGCTAACAACCAGATACGTGCATTTGCAGCAACAACCAGGGATTTAGTCGAGTATGCTAGAGAGGTTCATAATAATAGCCCTATTGCAACAGCTGCTTTGGGGAGACTTCTTACAGCGGGGGCTATGATGGGGATAATGATGAAAGGAGATAAGGATTTATTAACCCTACAGATAAAGGGAACAGGTCCAATCGGCGGTATAACAGTTACTGCTAATTCAAGAGGGACTGTAAAGGGTTATGCTAATAATCCAGAGGTTATGCTACCTCCAAGCCCAGAGGGAAAGCTGGATGTTGGAGGTGCTTTTGGAGCGGGCATGCTTACAGTAATTAAAGATTTGGGTTTAAAGGAACCCTATGTGGGACAGACAAATCTTGTTTCAGGTGAAATAGCTGAGGACCTGACATATTATTATGCTACCAGTGAACAGGTTCCATCTAGTGTAGCCCTAGGAGTTTTGATGAATAAGAATAATACGGTTCGTCGTGCTGGGGGCTTTATTATTCAGCTAATGCCCTTTGCTGATGAGGAGGTTATCAGCAAATTAGAAGAGAAGATAAGTATGCTGGAGCCAATTAGCTCTCTTCTTGATAAGGATATGACACCGGAAATGATACTAGAGCAGCTACTGGGTGATTTTGATATGGAGATTCTGGACAAGCTGCCGACTTCATATGAGTGTAACTGCAGTAAAGAAAGGGTAGAAAAGGCAGTAATATCCATAGGTAGAAAAGATATTCAGGAGATGATTGATGATAACGAGCCTATAGAGGTAAATTGTCATTTCTGTAATGAGCATTATAAGTTTGAAGTGGACGAGCTAAAGGTACTGCTATCAAAGGCAACTCATTAAAGGGGCTAGATATTAGGCTAACTCCCTAGCCATTCCTCCTATTGTGATAATACAAAAAGAAGTTAATTAAGCCCATTGTATATATATTCCACAAATTGTAGACTAGGTTAGAATAGACAAATAGTGTCTGTTTGCAGGAGGATAAATCCTCCGCTATAAGTATTGAAAACTAATAATAATAATAATTAGGAGGATTGGGATGAAGGGTGCTTTTTATACTGGTGAATACAGAAATTTATTTAAGGAATTAGGTTACAAGGAAGAAGATATTCAGAAAAAGATTGATGATGCATATCAGACTATATTCTATGGGCCTGAGGATGAAAGATTTTACCATGAGATAGGAGATGATATGGCCTATTTTGAAGACACAGGTAACTTTGATGCCAGAACAGAGGGAATGTCTTACGGTATGATGATGTGCGTGCAAAATGACTGGAAGAAGGAATTTGACCGTCTATGGAAGTTCTCCAAAACCTATATGTGGATGGAGGATGGTGTAAATAGTGGCTACTTTGCCTGGTCTGTTCAGCCTGACGGAACCAAGAATTCTTATGGACCTGCTCCTGATGGTGAAGAATATTTTGCTATGGCCTTATTCTTTGCTTCAAACCGTTGGGGTGATGGTGAGGGTATCTATAATTATTCTAAGGAAGCTAGAGCAATTCTTCATGAATGTGTTCACAAGGGTGAGAATGGCACTCCTGGAGACCCCATGTGGGAGCCCTCTAACAAATTAATTAAGTTTATACCTAATTGTGATTTTACGGACCCATCCTATCATTTACCTCATTTTTATGAGTTATTTGCCCTTTGGGCCAATGAAGAGGATAGGGAGTTCTGGAAGGAGGCAGCCAAAGCCAGTAGAGCTTATCTTCATTTGGCATGTCATCCTGTTACAGGTCTTGCTCCGGAGTATGCACATTATGATGGTACCCCTATTACCAGGGATAATAGGGATAGATACTATAGTGATGCTTATAGGGTTCCGGCCAATATTGGTTTGGATTATGCATGGTTTGCCGCGGACGAAGGACAGAGGGACATTGCAGATAGGATTCAGACCTTCTTCTGTGAGACAGTAGAGGGTAAGATAGATAGGGTATATCAGATAGACGGTACTATAATTGATGAGCCAGCCCTCCACCCTGTTGCTATCATAGCTACCAATGCTCAAGTAGCATTAGCTGCTAATGACACAAAAAATCTTAGGGAATGTGTGGAGCTCTTTTGGAATACTCCATTAAGAAAGGGAGACCGTCGTTATTATGATAATTGCTTGTATATGTTTGCACTACTAGCACTAAGCGGCAACTATAGGATTTATTTATAAGGGTTATTCTTTGAAGGTCATAATGGTCAATGTAGAGTTTGCATCTATAAGAAGCTATTGTGAGCTACAAGGATAAATATATTATTTTTATTGGGAGTAAAAATAATTAAAAAAGGAGAGGTTATATGAAATACGGTTATTTTGATGAAAGGAATAGGGAGTATGTAATTACCAGACCTGATACTCCTGCCCCTTGGGCCAACTATTTAGGTTCTCCTGAGTATGGGGCCATAATTTCCAATAACGCAGGGGGTTACAGCTTCGTAAAAAGCGGAGCCAACGGTCGGATTACCCGTTATATATTTAATCAGGAGGATAAGCCTGGTAGATATATATATCTAAGAGATGATGAGGACAATGATTATTGGTCATCATCCTGGCAGCCAGTAGGAAAGCCCTTAGGTGAAGGATATGGGGAGTATCAGGGTGAGTGCCGTCATGGAACTGCCTATACAACAATTACAGGTCATTATAAGGGCATAAGCTCGGAGGTACTTTATTATGTACCACTTAATAAGACCCATGAGGTCTGGCGGGTAAAAATCACAAATAATAGTGATAGACCTAGAAAGCTATCTGCCTTTGGATTCATAGAGTTTACAAATGAAAGCTTCTATGAGAATGACCTAGTAAACCTACAGTACACTCTTTTATCACTAGGACATATCTTAAGGGGAATAAGATAATTCAGACTGTCAACGAAAATGATGGTAAAAATGAAGAGGGTACCAATTATAGAGAACGTTTCTTTGGTATGGTTGGAGCCCCAATCACATCCTATAATGGTAATAAATTATCATTTATAGGTAGCTACAGAAGCTATAATAATCCCATAGCGGTTGAAAGAGGAGCTTGTGATAATGTCCTCAATTATAATTCCAATGCTTGCGGAGCTTTACATACCAGTATGGTCTTAGAACCCGGTGAAAGTAAGGAATTTGCATTNNTCCTAGGTCAAAAGAATGATGAACAAGCNTCAAAGCTTTTAGACTCCTATTCTGATTTGACTATAATAGATAAAGAGCTACAGGAGCTCAAGGATTATTGGCATGGTAAGTTGTCTAACTTCCAGGTAGACACTCCCAGTGAGGAGTTTAATGTTATGGTTAATACCTGGAATGCATATCAATGCTTTATAACATTTATCTGGTCTAGAGCAGCCTCCTTTATGTATGCAGGCTTACGGAACGGTTATGGTTATCGTGATACGGTGCAGGACATACAGGGAATTATCCATCTTGATCCTGCCATGGCAAAAGATAAGCTTAGGTTTATGCTTTCTGCTCAGGTAGATAATGGTGGAGGACTTCCTCTGGTGAAATTTGACCACAATGCGGGCCATGAGGATACNCCGGATGATGCCTCCTATGTGCAGGCTACCGGACATCCGGCCTACCGGGCAGATGACGCCCTTTGGTTATTCCCTACTGTCTACAAATACATGGCAGAGACCGGAGACAAGGCATTCTTAGATGAAATCATACCCTATGCAAATGGTGATGAAGGCACAGTCTACGACCATCTACAAAGAGCTATTAATTTCTCCATGGAGAGGTTGAGTACTCATAAGATGCCAGCAGGACTTCATGCGGACTGGAATGATTGCCTACGCCTTGGAAAGAAGGGTGAATCTACATTCGTTGCACTTCAGCTATATTATGCTATGTCTGTAATACGTGATATTGCAGTTGACAAGAAGGATACAGAATACATAGCATATATTGATAAAGTGCAAATGGAGCTAAAGAATACTATTAATGATAACTGCTGGGAGGATGACCGCTTCATCCGTGGTTTTAAAGAGGATGGTCAGGTTATAGGATCCAAGAAGGACCCAGAGGCAAGTATGTGGCTTAACCCCCAGTCATGGTCAGTAATAAGTGGACTAGCTACAGAGGAACAGGCCAAAAAGGCTTTGGATAGTGTCTACCGTGAGCTTAACACCAAGTATGGGGCAAGAGTAATGGCTCCTTCATATGTAGACCATGCCTTTGATGGTGCTCTTGCAATATTGTTTAATCCATCCACTAAAGAAAATGGCGGCATATTTTCACAGCCCCAAGGTTGGATAATACTAGCAGAGTCTCTTATGGGACATGGTAATCGTGCATTTGAATACTTTATGGAGACTAGTCCAGCAGCTATGAATGATCAGGCAGAAATCCGTGTGCTTGAGCCTTATGTTCATGCACAATTCACTGAAAGTGTAGATAGCCCCTTTGAGGGCAGGGCTAATGTCCATTGGTTGACCGGAACTGCTTCAACAGTTATGGTAGGCTGCGTAGAAGGAATCCTGGGAATGAGACCGGATCTTGACGGACTTAGGATTGCACCTAGTATTCCAAGTGAGTGGAAGGAGTTTACCATAGATAAGAAGTTCCGTGGTAAAACCCTCAATATCAAGGTGAAAAATGAATCCGGTGCTCAAAGTGGCTATAAGGAATTTTACCTAAATGGTAACAGGCTAGAGGATAATTATATACCTGAATCTATGATGCTTGATGCAAATGATATAGTTTTAGTAATGTAAAGATATAATTAAGAAGAGGTGTGATGTAGAAAAATCACACCTCTTACTTTTTTCGGATTTTTCTTGCATCATAATCCTAACTCTGATAAAATCAATATGTTGTATTTTTGAAATGATTATTTATGCATTATGAGATTGTATTAGTTGGGGGATTGCAACAGCTTGTTTAGAAAGGAAGAATGAATCATGGATATGGATAGCTTTATTTCCGAGGAGTTGCATGAGGAATGTGGAGTCTTAGGCGTTTATGATATAGACGGAAATGACGTAGTATCTACCACATATTATGGACTTTTTGCGCTACAGCATCGAGGACAGGAAAGTTGCGGAATTGCTGTAAGTGACACAAACGGGCCTAAGGGTAAGGTGATGTCCTGCAAGGGGATGGGCCTTATTAGCGAAGTATGTACCGAAGAGAACATGGAGAATCTGAAGGGTAATATAAGTGTTGGTCATGTCCGTTATTCAAGGACAGGAGAGAATAGTATCCATAATACTCAGCCCTTGGTATTAAATTATATAAAGGGTACTCTATCTATAGCCCATAACGGTAGTATTATCAATACTGCAGAGCTTAGAGAGGAGCTAGAGTACACTGGAGCAATCTTTCAGACGAATATAGATACAGAGGTTATAGCCTATCACATAGCCAGAGAAAGACTTAAATCAAAGACCGTAGAGGAGGCTGTTACCAAAGCGGTGAAGAAGCTGGTAGGAGCATACTCTTTGGTTATCATGAGTCCCAGAAAGCTTATTGGAGCAAGAGACCCCCATGGATTTCATCCCTTATGTATAGGTAAAAAGGGTAGCTCATATATCCTGGCTTCTGAAACAGCAGCACTGAGTGCAATAGATGCTGAATTTATTAGAGATGTGCTTCCCGGCGAAGTCGTGATGATAAATCATGAGGGAATCCACTCTGATACATCCCTATGTACCAATAATCATGCTAGATGTATATTTGAATATATTTATTTTGCTCGTCCTGATAGTCATATTGATGGTGTCAGTGTCTATAACTCTAGNATTATGGCAGGAAGGATTTTGGCTCAGACCCATTCTGTGGANGCAGATATTGTAGTAGGAGTCCCGGANTCAGGTAATGCNGCTGCACTTGGTTATGCACTTGAATCNGGAATACCCTTTGGTATGGCCTTTGTTAAGAATAGCTATGTCGGNAGAACCTTTATTAAGCCCAAGCAAGCTATGCGAGCATCAGGTGTTAGNATCAAATTAAATGTTCTACCTGAGGTGGTTCAGGGTAAGCGGGTGGTTATGATTGATGACTCCATAGTTCGTGGAACCACCAGCGCAAAGATTGTTAAAATGCTAAAAAAGGCTGGAGCAATAGAGGTGCATGTAAGAATCAGTTCATCACCATTCTTGTATCCATGCTATTATGGTGTGGATGTACCTACCGGAGACCAGCTGATTGCTAGAAATAATTCAATAGATCAAATCCGCCAGATGATAGGAGCCGATTCCCTAGGATATCTATCGCTGGATAGGACCGCTGATCTGATAGGGAAGGGCATGGGATATTGTGATGCCTGCTTTACGGGTAAATACCCCACGGAGATTCCGAAGAATAATATATAGGTATTTAACATATAAGAAGGATTAAATTGACCTCCTTAAGCTAGACAGTTAAGCTGGCTAAAGGAGGTCCTCTTATGTGCTTCTATAACTAGTGTTTTAATTACTAGGGATAGGGGATATAGAGCTTTGATAGATAATAGATTATTTTACAAGGGAAGATCTCTCTTTTCAAATACATAAAATCCTAGCCCATACATTACTATAGCAATTGCTAGGAGGGCAATAAACTGAACTATAAATCCTTCTCCGCTTATGATTTTATCAGCGTCAAATAGTGTAAACATGGTAAAATATTTATAGAATTCTGTTTTTTCTCCAACATCAGAAATCATCTGAATAATTAGGAAGGCAACCGGCAGGCCTGCTCCAATCATGAGAGAATTCTTCGTGTCATTAAAGAGACAGGAGGCAAAGAATCCAATCCCAGTTACAGCATAGTATAATAATAAGGAGCCTAGGTTTAGTAGTAGGAAGGCTTTAACATTCAGTAGTCCTGGAAAAGTAGCATTACTAAGGACTAAACCTACTATTGTAACTATAGCTATCATAAGTGTAATACTTACAATTATGAAGAGAGATTGGGTTCTTGCCACTTTGCTTCTTTTGTTGGGAGTAGATAGAAGATAGGCCATAGATCCCTTATCTACATGGGAGGCAATACATCTATTACAAGCAATTATTGTATATATCATAGGTAGTAGAAGAATCAGAAAACCATAAAAATAGCTTCCTATAAAATCAATAAGATCTGCTCCTATATTGCTAAATCCCATGGCAGCTATCATTCCCTGTGGCAGTGTCTCTAAAACCTTATTTAATGAGTCCTGAGTAGAAGGATCATACATATATATTATTATTGGAAGATAGAGCATCAGAGTGGCGATTATTATTAGAAAAACTATATAATTTTGCTTGATGGTAGCCTTGAGTAATGGTTTGCTAAACATATAATTTCCTCCCTTCTACATATTGGCTGCACTAGGAGTCTTGTCGCCGTAATAGTGCATAAATATATCTTCAAGATTACTGGTTTCGGTATTAAGATCCAATACGGTGTAATTATGGAGAGTCTTAATAAATTCGGTTACATTTCCAAGTATGCTTAATTTAACTATATTTTCATTAACCTCAATTATATCAAAGCCACTTGACTCAGCAAATCGTGTAGCTGTGCTAGAATTATCAAAGGTTATTAGGTATACTTTCCTTCTCTTGAGCCTTAAGTCGTGAATATCCTGGGTTGCCACAAGCTCTCCATGTCTGATTATTCCCACACGGTCGCAGGTTCGTTCGACCTCCTCAAAGCTGTGGGAGGACATAAGAATAGTCTTACCCTTATTCTTCTCTTCAACTATTAAATCAGCAAAGGTTTTCTGCATTAAGGGGTCTAATCCGCTGGTGGGTTCATCTAGGATAAGAACCTGAGGGTCATGCATAAAGGCACATACAATTCCAAGCTTCTGCTTCATGCCCTTAGACATCTTTCTAATCCTACCCTTAGTATCAAGCTCAAACAAATTAATTAGCTTATCTCTAAGACTAGTATCAGTCATACCCCTCATTTTCGCCATAAATTCCAAAAACTCCATACCTTTCATTCCATCAAAGAAAGCAATCTCCCCTGGTAAATAGCCCAGACGTTTCATAATATCCGCACTCCTTGACCTACAGTCAAGCCCTAGAATATGTGCCTCCCCCTTATCCGGTGTAAGAAATCCCATAAGATGTCTTATAGTGGTGGTCTTACCTGCGCCATTTGGCCCTAGATATCCGAACACTTGGCCCTCTTCAATGCTAAAGGTTAGATTAAAGACACCCTTGTGGTCCCCGTAATCTTTAGTTAACCCATTGATTTCTATTATGGACATAATTTATCTTCTCCCTTCTATATAATTTTGAATGCTATTCTTGTAAATGACTCGAGGCTGTAATTACTTTAAAACATTAACTACAGATATTTTTCCTTATAAAAATTCTTTTTTATCATGGACACATACTTGTCATATAATTGTATGACTTCCTTATAATCTATTTCATCATTCTTTTTATTGGGATTCATCGAGTTAACTAGCCTGATTTGATTTACTGCACCTTCCGAGCACCAAGAGATTAACTGAAGTACCATATTTGGTTCTACATCATCTTTAAATTTATAAAGGTCGAGCTTGTAAAAAAAGTCAGATATTCGTTCATGAACTATTCTTTGATTTATTAACTGTATCTCCTGGTAGACATCTTGTGACCTTTCAAAGTAGGCTTTTTTTACAAAGCTGTCCATATAAGGATATAGGATTGTCAGATTAATTTTCCTTTCCTTTACAGCGTCTAAACGCTCAAAGAAATCTGTCTTTTCAAAATATTTCGGAAGCCCATCATCACCTGGAATATCAATAAGTTGTTTTGATTTACTTACAGCATACTCATAAAGATATATGAAACAATTTTTCTTAGATACAAAATAATAGAAGAAGCTGCCCTTTGAAATTCCTGCTTCCTTAACGATGTCATCAATGGATGCCTTGGAATAGCCATACTCACCAAATATCCTAAAGCCTGCATTTATTATGTTTTGCTTCTTTGCATCATCTAAATTTTCAAAGCTTTCGTATATTTTAATCACCTCTATTATCGGATTATAAGGTAAAGTAATAAAATTTTATATATAATTGACTGTTTCGGTCAATATAAGAATATCATACTTGACCGAAATGGTCAATAATATTTATGCAAATAATTACATGTATATTATTGATATTTCATAAAGAATGAATTATCATAAAGNNCAAACAAATGTTTTGGTAGCATNTTGTATGAGGGGAGAATTTACAATGGATAGCTATATTGAAATTAAGGGTAGGTATGAAGAGGATTCTGACCAATTGGCTATAGACATGGCAAGGATCGGTAGGCTATTATTAGAATATGAAGTATTTGAAGGCTAGATGTTATTAAGGATATTGTTATAAGGAATGGATAAGATATGGAGAGATTATATGGATATTAATCTTGAATACTATAGAATTTTTTATCATGTGGCCAGGGCTGGTAGCTTTACCAAGGCAGGGGAGGAGCTTTGCATATCCCAACCAGCGGTTAGCCAGTCAATAAAGACACTGGAAGAGAATCTGGGAAGCAGGTTATTCATGAGAATTCCTAAGGGGGTTAAGTTGACACCAGAGGGGGAAGCCCTATACTCATATGTTAAGCGGGGATATGAATATATTAAGCTTGGTGAAGAACAGTTTCGGAAAATGCTTGACCTTGAACACGGGGAAATAAGAATAGGTGCCAGTGATATGACACTGCAATTTTACCTTCTTCCTTATTTAGAGCGCTTTCATGAGAAATATCCTGGTATAAAGGTATTGGTGACCAATGCTCCTACCCCCAATACCCTTGAGCTTCTCTATGATGGAAAAATAGATTTCGGTCTGGTTAGTGAGCCATTTATATTAAAAGCAGGTATAGAATATAAGAGAGTAAGGAAAATAAGTGATATATTTGTTGCAGGTAGTAAATTTAGTTATCTATATGGTAAGACTATGGAGTATAAGGATTTGGAGGAACTTCCCATTATAAGTCTGGAGCATAATACCAGTACTAGAAAGTATGTAAATGAGTTTCTGGAAGATAACCAGGTAATTCTGAATCCAGAATTTGAACTTGCAACCAGTGACATGATCGTTAAGTTTGCCATAAGAAATTTAGGAATTGGTTGCGTTGTAGAGGATTTCGCAGAAGAGGCCATAAGTAATAAGCAACTGTTTAAACTGATATTTCGTGATGAAATTCCAGAAAGAAATATATGTATAGTTACAGGAGGACAAAGACCCATATCAGAAGCCGCTAATAGGCTTCTAAAAATGTTATATCATCAATAGCTGGTCTTTGTTCCATACAAGATCAGCGGGTAAGTGACGTGGGTTGTACTTGAACAACTTTAATTAGGAGGAACCATGAAACGAATAGCACAATTTGAAAAAGTAAGTAAAGAAAGATTTATCAAGGATTGGTTAGGTACATTTTCATTGGATGTAACAGACAAAGAGGCTGGGAGTATCTATGACAAGATTATGCTTCCAAAGAGAGCAACCTCAGGCTCTGCAGGCTATGACTTCTATAGTCCCATCGCCTTTAGTCTTAATCCTAGTGAGACAATTCTTATACCTACCGGTATTCGTGTTAGGATAGAAGATGGATGGGTTCTTAAATGCTATCCAAGAAGCGGTCTGGGCTTCAAATATCGGCTTCAGCTCAATAATACGGTTGGTATTATTGATAGTGACTATTATGGATCTGATAACGAGGGTCATATATTCTGCAAGCTCACAAATGACACCAATGAGGGAAAAACAATAACTATAGAAGAGGGAGTAGGATTTATGCAAGGAATCTTCGTTGAATATGGAATCACCTATGATGATGATGCATCTGATATAAGAAACGGTGGATTTGGTAGTACAACTTAAATCGATTCCCTTTGCTTGATTCCCTTTGCTTCTGCGTGGTAGAGTATTAGCACTTTAAATTTGTACTATACAAACGTATACTTATGTACTATAATAACCAATATAAGTGTCAAATAATAGGAGGGAGATTGGGAAATGGAAGGAGATAAGATTCAATATCTTATTGCAATGACTGTGTATATTGGTGCAGTTATAGCCATAGGCTTTAATTATGCTAAAAGAGCAAGCGAAAGTAGTGACAACTATTTAATTGGCGGAAGATCCTTAGGTCCGTGGGTAACAGCTATGGCAGCAGAAGCTTCTGATATGAGTGGTTGGTTGTTAATGGGGTTACCGGGTGTGGCTTATTGGTGTGGCTTAGGAGAAGCTGTATGGACTGCCATAGGCTTACTTATTGGTACATATCTAAACTGGCTATTTGTGGCTAAAAGACTTCGGACTTACTCCCATGTGGCTGGAGATGCCATAACAATTCCAGATTTTCTAAGTAATCGTTTTAGAGAAAAGAAGAAGATTATACTTACAATTGCAGCCTTATTCATTTTGGTGTTTTTCTCCGTATACGCAGCTAGCTGTTTTGTAACCGTAGGAAAGCTCTTTAGTACCCTATTCGAGGTAGAATATGTGTATATGATGATTATCGGAGCAGTATTTGTCGTTGTTTACACATTTATTGGAGGTTTTTTGGCAGAGAGTGCATCTGATTTTATGCAGGGAATTGTCATGTTTATTGCTTTAGGTGTTGTACTTATTGTAGGTATAGCTAAGGCAGGAGGTATATCTGAGGTTATAGAGAATGCCAAGGCCATTCCGGGCTTCCTGGATTTCTTTGGTGTTGCAAGTCCTCAGATGGCTGATGGTATACAGCAAGTATCGGCAGGTAAGCCCCTATTTGGCGAATCGGCAAAATACGGACCCTTGGTTATTATTTCAACCCTATCGTGGGGTCTTGGATATTTTGGAATGCCACAGGTTTTACTTAAGTTCATGGCTATCAAGAATCCCGGTGAGCTTAAATTATCAAGAAGAATTGCAACTGTTTGGTGTGCCATATCTCTTTTTGCAGCGGTCTTTATCGGTATTATAGGAAGAGTGCTATATCCGGATGCCCTACTTACTGCTAGCAATTCAGAAAGAATATTTATATTAATGTCCAGTAGCTTCCTAGTACCACTGATTGCAGGGTTTATAATGGCTGGAATTCTGGCTGCAACAATCAGCTCTTCAGATTCCTATCTATTAATTGCTGCGTCGGCATTTTCTAAGAATATATATCAGGGAATACTAAAGAAGGATGCCACAGACAAGCAGGTACTGGCAATGTCAAGAGCTACATTGATAGTAGTAGCTATCATTGCAGCTATAATTGCTCTTGATGAGAATAGTGTTATATTTAAAGTTGTATCATTTGCATGGGCCGGGTTTGGCGCAACCTTCGGACCGATTATGCTCTTTAGTTTGTTCTGGAAGAAGGTCACTAGGACCGGTGCAATTGCAGGTATGGTGACTGGAGGAGCGATGGTATTCATATGGAAGTTGCTTGTAAGACCTTTAGGTGGAATACTTGATATATATGAGCTCTTCCCAGCCTTTGTGCTATCCTGTCTGGTAATCTTGGTCGTATCCCTAGTTACCGAAGAACCGGCTCAGGAGATACAGGATGAATTCGACTATGTTAAGAATTATAAATATGATATTTAGATATCTGCGTGATTAATATAATGCCGGATTGTTAGGTTATTACCAACAATCCGGCATTTATAAGTGGTACCGGGTACCGATTAAGCCCCCAAAATACTTAATCTAAACACTTAAATAATAAATCGAGTAGAGCATCATTTTGTTCAGGTAGCATAAAGCAGAAGCGGATAAATTTGTTATCCAAAAAAGGAAATGTAGAACAATCTCTTATCAGGTAACCCTTCTGGATGGCGGTTTCTAATATATCCATAGAAGTAATGTCATCCTTTAATAGTTTTATGAGTAGAAAGTTTGCACTGGGCCAATAAAGCTTTATATCTTGGCGCTTGCTTAGTATACCGCATATTCTATCACGCTCTTTGGAAATCAACTTTCTTGTTCTAGTTATATATTCCTCATCTGTAAACATTATTTCACCTGCTATGGCTGCCAATGAATTGATAGTCCAAGGGTTTTTTCTTTGGTTCATTTCCTTAAGGAGGTCACTGTTGCCGCATATGGCATAGCCTAGTCTTAGACCCGGTGCAGCAAAAAACTTGGATATCCCCCTAAGTATTACGATGTTATTATAGTATCTTGTTAATGGGACAGAGGTGATTTTTTCAAGGTCCTCAGTAAATTCCACATATGTTTCATCAACCATGACAAAGATACCTTTTTTCTTACATATATCAAGGATTTTCCTCATATCACTTCTAGTAATTGCAGTAGATGTGGGATTATTGGGATTGCAGATAACAAGCAAATCCACATCATTTTCCAGTTCTTTTTCTAAGGACTTAATGTCTAAGAGAAAATCATTTTCTTCCTCCAGTCTATAATAAACTGAAGATCCACCTCCTAGGGTAACTTCTCTTTCGTATTCTGAATAGGTCGGTCCCACTATTAGGGCCTTTTTAGGATGTTTGATTTGAATAAAGAGGGAGATAAGCTCTGTGGCGCCATTTCCTACGATTATATCTTCTATATCCGCATCTACATAGTCAGCTATTTTACTACGAAGAGAGCTATACTCTCTATCTGGATAGCTCATAATGGAATCGATACGATCCGACAATGACTCCCTAAGCTTTGGTGATATACCTAAGGGGTTGACATTTGCAGCAAAGCTAACTATATTCTCTTTTTTAATTCCATAGATGCCTTCTATTTTCTCTAAGTCACTTCCATGAAAGTGATTGCTTTGTCTCTTCATAATTTCCTCCTTCAGATGTTAGACGGTACTATAATACATACAATATTCCCTAGTAGCCCAGTTAGTAGGACTAGATTTTTTTTACATAATGCATTATAATTATTAATATGTGTAATATCAATTAGTTCTTATGATTTATTCTTTTGTAATGATGTTTGTTATAATTATAGCTTTAATTTAATAAAAAGCAATGATTACCATACATGAGGTGATAAATTGAAGGAGAGGATTGAACAATTAGCAGGTGGAGAATTTGAATATGAGCTTCCTTTTCTTCGCCTTTCAGTAGAGTCAATCGATTTTAATGTAGAAGCAGGCAAGCATTTTGAAGGAAGTATAAGTATTAGTAATAGTGCTAACCGACTTATGAAGGGAATAGTATTTTCATCAGATCGGTTACTTACACTTAGTCTGTCAGAATTTAAGGATAAAGAATGCATCATTACATATAGATTTGATGCTACCTACCTAAAGCCTTCTGATAAAGTAAGTGGCAATATTACTATTCTTAGTGATTGCGGTGAAGCAGTGCTACCATTTTATGTACATGTAAAATCTCCTGTTATTAGCACATCTATAGGTAATATTAAAAATCTTTTCGAGTTTGCCAACCTGGCTAGAATGGATTGGACTGAAGCTAAAAAAGTATTCCGTTCAGATGAGTTTGAACGGATTGTCTTAAAGAACGAAGAGAAATATCATATCATTTATCGCAATTTGCTAAAGAGCATCTCTACAAGCCAGGCCTTAGAAGAATTCCTAATAGCAGTAAATAAAAAATCGAGAATTAATCTTGGTATCGACAAATTAGAGCTGGAATACGAAGTAAATGATGAGGATTTAATGGACAAGCTTATAATTACCAAGAATCATTGGGGCTATGCCGAAATTCGGGTAAGTACAGATGCACCATTTATTTTGCTAGAACAGAAATTCTTATGGGCAGATCGTTTTATAGGAAATAATCATCAGATTTCATTTGTTATAAGTGCAAAAAACCTGTCTCCAGGCAACAACTATGGTAGGATATGGATAAAGACTGTGCATCAGACAATAACTGTGAATTTGATTTGTAAAAAACATAGAGAAATCACACCTGAATCAACCATGTTGAGAAAAGGGATAAGGCAAGGTTACGATTATACTAGAAGTTATTTGGATTTTAGAATAGGACGTATTGACCTTAACAGGTATATTCGAGATACTAAGATTTTAATGGCTGGCTTTAACGGCTCAGAAAACAATAGACTGGACAAATTAGTAAATGCACATTTGGCCATACTTTCAGATAACAGTAGGGTGGCTGCTAAGCTATTAGATGATTTGTCAAAGGAGGAGATATCTCTACGGAAGGGCTCAACCTTTGAGTACTGCGCTTATCTATATTTGCTTGCTCTTTATAAGAGAGATGAAGAAACCATACAATATGCTACTGATACCATAGGCCGTTATTATTTAAGTGGCAACTACGATTGGAGGATTCTTTGGTTTTTGCTTTTTACTGATAAGCGATATGAAAGAAATCCTAACTATAAGCTGGCAGATATAAAGGAGCAATTCGATGGGGGATGCCACTCACCTATCTTATATTATGAGGCTGTCTGTGTATATAATGAAGAGCCTTATTTACTAAGAGAGCTGAATGAATTTGAAATCCATGTCCTTAATTATGGCATAAAGAATAGCTGCTTGACTAAGGATTTGGTTCTACAATATACATATGTTGCCAGTAGACTTAAAAAGTTTAATGCCATAGTATTTAGGGGACTGACAAAGCTATATGAGGATTATAAGAAGGATGAAATTCTTTCTGCCATATGTAGCCTGCTTATCAAAGGATATAAGAGAGATAGAAAATATTTCTATTGGTATAACCTAGGGGTAAATGCTCAGCTAAGAATTACGGAATTGTATGAATACTATATGTACTGCGTAAGTGAAGATATGATGGAGCCCCTTCCCCAATCCTTACTCATATATTTTATATACAATAGTAGGCTCAATGATAATAAGCGAGCATATCTATATGCTAATATTTGCAAAAATAAAAAGGATAATGAGCATATATATCAGCTTTATCAAAAGAGAATTGAGGTGTTTGTCCAAACACAGCTAGAGGCTAGGAGGATTAGTCCAAATCTTGCTATTTTGTATAAGGAATTTGCCCATCATCCAGGACTTGAAAGCTGGTTTTCAGAGTATTTACCTGAGCTAATGTTTACACAGGAACTGATTTGCACTAATCCCAATATAGTCGGTGCTGTTGTAGTACATAAGGAGTTGGAGGATGAAGAGGTTATTTCTCTTACAGATGGAAAAGCCAATGTACAGATTTATACTCAGGATGCGAATATAATCATGATAGATTCCTTTGGTAATCGTTATGCTGTTTCCATAGATTATAAATTGAGACCTCTTCTTAGACCGGAGGAATTTGACACAGTACACATGAATTATGAGAAGCATACTAAGCTATTACTCTATCTATTTAATCACTATCAAAGCAATAGAGTGCTTAGTGAGGATGCAATCCAACTAAGGCAGCATGTTCTTCAGGTACCGGGCTTAAATCAGACATATTATATGGATTGTCTATTAACCCTGGTTGATCACTACTATGAGAACTATAATGCGGATCTACTGGAGCAGTATCTGTTGAAGCTGGACTTATCAAAGGTAAAGGAAGCCCTTAGAATTAGATATCTGGAATATATGGTTATATGGGGCTATTATGATAAAGCTCTGGAAGCCTTAAGTTTTGTTGGAGCTGAAGGCATATCTATTCACAGGCTACTAAAACTCTGCTCAGGATGGATAAGCTATTCGGGATTGGATAGGAGAGAGGAGCTTCTAGTATCCCTATGTTATTATATATACACCCAGGGAAAATACGACGATGTAATACTTAGCTATCTAGTGAAGTATTATAAGGGCTCAATTACGGAAATGCTTGCTTTATGGCAGTCAGCAAGGGACTTTGATATAGATGTTCGAGACCTAGAGGAAAGGCTATTAGTAGCGATATTATTCACTGAAAGTGATCATAAGGATAATTTTGAAGTGTTTTTGAGTTATTATAGTAATGTGACAAACCATCTAATTGTCCGATCATTTCTGACATATAGTGCCTATAATTATTTAGTCCACGACTTATATATTGACGAAGAACTTTTTTCGATTATGCGTAGAGAACTCAATTATGAGGAGAATGATATATGCCTACTGGCCTGGCTTAAGCATAAGTCTGACACCAAGGATATTGCTGAAAATGAATTAAATTTTATCTCATATAATATAGATAGACTAGATAGATTGGGTATTGTACTGCCCTTCTTTAAAAAGTACAGTGACCTTATTCAATTACCTAAGCGGATAACAGAGAGAGTCTATGTGGAATATAAGACAAATCCCAAAAAGCAGGTATTCCTACATTATCGACTGCTGAGGGATAATTATAAGGGTGACTTTGTAACAGAACGAATGACAAATGTCTTTTTAGGAATTCATGTTAAGGAGTTTTTGCTATTTTATAATGAAGAGCTTCAGTACTATATAACCGAGGAGTTGGAGGATGAGATTAGTACCACTGAAAGATTCCGATTAATCTATCAAGAGGATTTTCAGCCAGGCAACTCAAAATATAATCTAATTAACAATATGTTAAAGGCGCTTGAAGCTAAGGATGACTCATATCTTCTAGCTATGATGGAAGAGTATGTGGAAACTGAATATATATTAAGGGAAAGCTCCTTACCATTGACATGAATATAATTCAAAGATTGGGAGAAGAGGATGGACAAGTCAAGGAAATTGATAATTGGTTATGATTTGTGTGAGGATTATTCTCAAATAAGCTGTTATAGCTATAAAACATTTGAACCAATAACCATAAATCCTATAGAGGATGATGAAAATACACTCATTCCAACTGTTCTTTGCGAAGTAAGCGAATCAAGAACCTGGGTATATGGTAAGGAGGCTTTGGATTGTGCCAAGAAGGGCTTAGGAGTATTAACTGATAGATTGCTCCACAAGCTAAAGCATAATGAGGAAGTTATTATATTTGGTCAACGATATAGCGCAGTTTCCCTTATGGAGAAGTTTATTAGGAAGACTCTGATGCTTGTTAAAAATTATTTTCCAACAGAGACTATTACCCAGATTGTAATTACTCTTCATGAAATGGATCCGGTTATCATAGAAGGGGTATATGAGGCCTTGTATATGCTGGGTATAGATAAGGATAGAGCTAGCATTATAAGCCATGGCAGCAGCTTTATGTACTATGCCCTAAGTCAGGAAAGGGAGCTTTGGTTAAATGATGTAGGCTTATTTGACTTTAGTGAGGATGGACTTAGCTTCTATCAGATAAGCGTAAACAGAAGAGCAAATCCTATGATTGCTGGTATGGAAAAGAAGGATTTTTCAGAAACCTTAAACTACTCTATATTAAGTAGTAAAAAGGTCAATAAGGAATATACATTTGAAACCATTGCTAACACAGCCTTGTACAAGCAGATTATATCTACCCTGTATTTTACCGGAAGAGGCTTCCAGGATAACTGGGCACAGGATGTAATTAAGGGTCTTTGCGCAGGTCGTAGGGTGTTTATTGGGCAAAATCTTTATACTAAGGGGGCTTGTCTTGCGGCTAAGGAAATATCGGGGGATGAGAAACTTAATAATATTATACTTTTAAACAATGAGATGATAGTAAGCTCCATCGGAATAAAGGCGTATTTGGATGGCATCTCCCAGGAAATTTTATTGACAAATGCAGCGGTGCCTTGGTATGAGGTTAATAAGGATATTGATGTAATTCCAGATGAGGCTAGCGATATTGAGATTGTTATTCGAAATATAATGACTAAGGAAATAACTAGGGAGAGAATACCATTAAGCAATCTTCCTGATAGGCCTAATCGTATGACTAGATTGAATATAGATATCTCATGTATGGATAGAAGTAAGTTTAAGCTGGTAATTTCAGATATGGGATTTGGAGATATATATTCAGCTACAGGAAAGCTTGCCGAATACATATTAGAGATATGATTCAAATAAACCACCAGAGATAAGATAAAGTGAGGTTTAGCCATGGGTAAACTTATTCTTTGCAATGGGAGAAGAACAGACAGGCCATATGTTCTGCCTGTGACAGGTCAAAGAATTTATTCAATTGAAGAGTTATGCTATTACATTTACAATAACATCTATTCTATTGATGAAACCTTGTTCACAGAATCCTTGGTCGACTGGATAGGGACAGAGCTAGGTCTAGTTTCTAGGGCTGAGAAGCTGGAGCTTTCTCTGAGGCAGGGAGCGGATTACAAGACGCTCTTAGCAGTGGTCCTATGTAGCTCAGATTATTATACTGAGCAAGAGATTAAAAAATTACTAGCTACAGTTGATGATATAAGGACAATGCCAGTTGCCAAGAGATGGTTCATTAAAGCCAATTCCTTTTTACTAAGAAAGCAGTACACAGAAGCGGCGGCTCAGTATGATAGACTACTTATATCAGAGGAGGCGGCAGAACTAAGCCCTAAAGAGTATGGAGATATACTTCATAATCAAGCAATAGCCTTACTGCACATATATGGATTGGAGAAAGCTCTAGACTTATTTTTACAGGCCTATGAGCGAAATCGCAGAGAGGAGTCCTTTCGTCAATATCTTTATACTCTCTGGCTTGTAAAGGGTAGAGAAGGATTTGAAGAAAAGGTTTCAGATTATCAGATAAGTGAAGAACTTATGGAGGATATCAGGATAAGGATGGAGCAATTATCCCGAGAAGCCAGGTTGTGTAAGGACATGGATAAGATATATAAGCTTAGAAATTTAATGAACTCAGGTAATTCAGAGGAGCTAAGAGAAAAATGTGAGCAGATGATATATGGTTGGATTGGCGAAACAAGAGTAATCTAGAAATGTAGAATAATATGGTGCTGACACCGTAAATCAGGAGAAAGTTAAAATGGGATGGTTAAGAAAACTATTTAAGAAGTCTAACAATGTGACAGAGGAATATAAGTATGACCAGATAGAAACAAAAAGTTCAGACAGGAATCAGACTGTAAGGTTGAATTCATATACAGATTTCAAGGGATATATTAAGGAGAACAGTGAGATACTAGCTGAAGGCAATCGTCAGCTGGAGGAGGCCAAGATAGAATATCAGGCAGTAACATCATATCTTACTGATATACAGATAATTGATAGTATTCCAAAGCCTCAAAGAGAGGCCATTGAAGATGCCGCAAGGAATATATTCAATCTTAATAAGGAAAGAAATCATATTCGGAATAGACAGTATACTATTACTGATATCCAGTACCGATTGTTTGAGCGATATGAGATGCAGCTGCCAAAGGAATTGGCCTTACTTAAGGATGCTGAAGGTTATCAGAATGATATAGAGGGTGATATCAAGCGTCTGGAGAATGAAAAGCAGTGTTTTCTCGATGAAGAGGATGAGATAATAAATAAGCAATCCTTCTTAAGAGGAATTGCAAAGACTACCTTCCTAGTTATACTTGTGCTTTTTATTATATTTGCCTTATTATCAAGCTCATCAGGCTCCAATATGACGCTACCATTTTTATTGACAGTGCTTATGGGTATGGCATCTGCACTATATATTTTTATGGAAGCTAGAAAGAATACCCATGATATTAAGATGGTGCAATTAAAGCTGAACAAGGTAATTATGTTAGCTAATAAGGTTGCAATAAAATCTGTAAACAACCGAAATTATCTTGATTATTGCTATAGTAAATACATGGTTGATAGCTATGACCAGCTTAAAGACCGTTGGGAGCAATATGTAAAGATTAAGGATGAAAATAAAAGATACGAAAATAATTCTCAACTTTTAGAGTTTTATAATGAAGTACTGATTAAAGAATTGAAAAAATATAAGGTGAAGGATTCTGAGATATGGATTTATCAGCCAACAGCTATACTAGATAGCAGAGAGATGGTAGAGGTTAGACATAGATTGAATGTCCGCAGACAAAAGCTTAGAGAACGTATGCAGGCTATTAAGGAGCAGCAGCAGGAGGCAACTAAGGCTATTATTTCTATGGTAAAAGCAAATCCTGAGAGTGAGGCCGAGGCTATCAGTATTTTAAAAAAGTATAATATCAAGCAGGATGCCATCTTGGATAGTTGATGATATGCTGGTTTGAGTCATAATTTGTAGTTGTATTTGGGGAGGAAGATTATGAAGAAAAAGCTAGCCAAAATAATCATGGTTATTATTGCTTTGATTCTACTATTCCCAGTTCCTATCAGATATAAAGATGGTGGAACAGTAAAATATCAAGCGATTTTATATAGTGTAACAGACTATAAATCTCTTAGAGGGATAGATGGTTATGATACAGGGATTGAAATAAAGATTCTTGGAACATATTCAATTGATGATGATGTAATGACGATGAAAACAAATGATAATAATTATACTTATGTATTTCAAATCGATGGAGACAGTCTAATATTCCAGCAAGATAAATCATCATTTGTTGACTTAACTAATGATAGATTTGGGTTTAAGGTAACCGATAAGGCAAAATTTCATTTAGTAGAAGATTAAAACTGTCCTCAACTAATAAGGGACATGACCATCGACAACATACACTAAGTATAGAGTTTCCCCAATGGGAATTGCTCTATACTTTTTTATCTTAATCATTCTTTAAATCGCCCAGGGGATATTCCGGTTGAACGTGTAAATTGCTTGGTAAATGAATATGTATCACAATATCCTGTAAGAATAGCAGTTTCTTTTATTGATACACCTGACAAAAGTAAAAGCTTAGCATATTTCATTTTTTGCTCAATTCTATATCTCAAGGGTGATAAACCAACATGCTTTGTAAAATGTTTGCGAAAACTCTCATAACTCATATTAATTGCAGTAGCTACATCCTTTAATGGAATATCTTTATTAAGATCAGATGCTAGCAGACGGCAGGCTTCATCCATTGTTTCCTTAAGAGCATTATTAGAAGTATCATGTCGGATGTTTTGAAGAATAGAAAGAACCGCTTCTTGAGCCTTCAGCAGCATATATGGAAGTTGTGAATCACTGGCTTCTTTTAGTTGTTGAAGTAAGTTTGAATACATTTTTATATAGGTATCATTGAAATTTACTTTAAGTACAGGAGTATCAGTAGGAAGAAGACCTAAGCTTCGTAAATAATCATATGTTGTACGTCCAAAGCTAATAAAGAACTCAAGCCAATTTCCATCGGGTATTATATCAGTAGAGTGACATACACCAGGAATTCGTTGTACAAAATCACCTGGGCGAATTGGGGTTTTAACACCGTTATCTGCTATATAATAACCGCTACCGGAAAGCAATAAGAAACAACTATAGTAATCAATTACAAAATTATACTGTGATTTTTTCTTTGTGGGTTTTGACATATATCCACATGCTAATATACCGTTTGTAAAATCGGGACCAATACATCTATATATGACATCACTTTTCATTTCTAACATTTTCATGTTACTTGCTACTCCAATCTAAGTTGTTTTACCAAAATGGACAAAAAGAAGACCAAATTAAACATTTCTGCTGAGCATAAGGAATGATATAATTATATTATACAGCATTTATATAGGTTTAGTATATATCATTTNAGACAAAGATAAGGAGAATATATGAATAAACAATGGGAAAACCAACATATTACACAAGTTAACAGATATCCGATGCATTCTCCCTACGGTGCATATGAAACAGTAGAACAAGCCCTAACAAATAACAGATCTATTTCAAAATATGTTCAATGTTTAAATGGCTTTTGGAAATTCAGGCTATATGAAAATCCATTGGAGGTAATGGAAGGTTTTGAAACAACAAACTATAAAGATTCTGACTGGGATCTAATACCAGTTCCATCAAATTGGGAACTTCATGGCTATGCAAAACCGACTTATACCAATGTAATTTACCCCTTTAAAAGGGAAGGTGCCAATTCGCATTTTGAAATTGAAGTTGCAGAAGGACTTGTTGAATTAAATGCGCCATATGTACCAGAAAAAAACATGACAGGCTGTTATCAAACTACATTCGAAGTTCCAGATTATTATGATGGCAAGGATGTATTTATTGAGTTTGGTGGTGTAGAATCTTGTTTTTATATATGGGTAAATGGTATTGAAGTAGGATACTCACAAGACAGCAAGTTGGCTGCGACCTTTGACATCACAGATTTTATTAAAATCGGACATAATGAACTGGCTATAAAGGTACTGCAGTATTGTGACGGGACTTACTTGGAAGACCAGGATTATTGGCATTTGTCGGGAATTAATCGTGATGTAAGAGTATACGCTAAGAATAAACAACGTGTTTTTGACTACAAGGTAGATACATTATTTAATGGAGATAATTATAATGAAGCTGAGCTTAAAGTTATGCTGTGGCCTAATAATGTAGTGAGGAATTATGGTGAATGCCATGTCAAATTAAGTCTTTATGATGCAGATAAAAAGCTTGTGTTAGCGTTTCAAAGCTTACCTTACTTTCAATGTGGGGGTTATCTCGAGCCAAAGTTTGTTGCGACTGCATCAGCTATTATAGAGAAGCCAAGGCTGTGGTCATCAGAAGACCCCTATTTATATACTTTAGTTATAGAAACAGTAGATAGTAAGGGTAGTATAACGGATATTGAAAGTACAAGAGTAGGTTTTCGTAAGATTGAAATCCGCAAGGATGGTGTATTATGTGTCAACGGAAAGAGACTAATTGTTCGTGGTGTAAATTTGCATGAGTTCTGCCCTGAAACAGGAAGATATGTATCAGAGGAATATATGAGGGAGCAAATTATCAATATGAAACGAATGAACTTTAATTCGATACGACACAGTCATTATCCCCATGCAGATAGATGGTACGATTTATGTGATGAAATGGGTATGTATCTAGTTGATGAGGCTAATATCGAGACTCATGAATACGGTGGACAACTCAGTGCATCTCCAGAATGGACTGCTGCCTATATGGAACGATCATTAAGAATGGTATTAAGGAATAAGAATCATCCATCGGTTATCATATGGTCGCTTGGTAATGAAGCAGGTGCCGGGGTGAATCATGCTGCAATGTATGGCTGGATTAAAGAATATGATAAGTCAAGATATGTACAATATGAATCTAATGATCCAGGTAGCAATATTACTGATATTATTGCATCCATGTATCCTTCAAAAGAATGGATAGAAGAGAAGATGGCAGATTCCTCGGATTTACGTCCTTTTATTATGTGTGAATACGCATATGCGAAAAGTAATAGTAATGGTAATTTTAAGATGTATTGGGATTTGGTCGATAAGTATCCCCGTTTTCAGGGTGGGTATATCTGGGATTTCCAGGATAAGGCCTTAGTACAGAAGCTGGATAATGGAAAGACTAGATATGTATATGCAGGAGCATTTGGTGAAGAAGTCAAGGATCCAGTAGAAGATATGTGCTTAAATGGAGTTGTATTTCCAGATCTTAGCTGGAAGCCGGCAGCTTATGAAATAAGAAATTGTCAGGCACCAGTTGAAATTATCCATATAGCTAAGCAGCCTTTTTTGAATCAAAGCGAATGCTATATCAAAAATAAATACTTATTTAAAAATTTAAGCCATCTTAGGATCTTATGGGAACTGCAATGTGATGGAAATCTAGTGGAAGGTGGGGAACTAAAACAATATTTTACTCCTCCGGGAAGTACAGAGAAAATTGAGGTAATGTACACTCCAGAAAAAGTTTATGGAGAAGCATTTATAAACTTAAAAGTAGTTTTAAGAGAGAGTAGTGCCTATGAAAATGCAGGTGAGGAAGTTTACAGATATCAGTTTCCTGTAGAAGAATCCTTATTAAGAAGTAAAGAAAACAATATAAATAGGGATAAATTAACTGTGAATGAAACTAATGATGAGATTTTAATATTGGGTAATAATACAGAAATACATTTTGATAAAAAAAGTTGTAGTTTCACTAAGGTAGTCTTAAATGGCGTAGCTACCTTTACAGGTGGTCATGATAATTTTTATAGGGCTGCAACCGGAATTGATGAAGCTACGAAGAATCCTAGCTTCAATTATCTGGCTGGTTGGATAGAAGAAGGACTAAAGGAACCGAGAATTAATGTAAATAAAGTCGAAACCGTAGTGGCAGATACTCAAGTACTAATATTTACCAACGTTGCCTATAATGATGAGAAGTTAAATGTTACAACTCAATATAGGATTGGTAGTAAAGGTATAGAAATAAGCAAATCAGTGATTAACAATTGCGAAAGCGAAACAATCCCAAGGATTGGACTTACTTTTGTGTTACCTAATGATAAAGATCAAATCAAATGGTATGGAAGAGGACCCTGGGAAAATTATAGCGACAGAAAGGAAGCGGCACATATAGGATTATATAAAAGCACTGTAGCAGAGCAATATACTCCATATATTAAGCCAGTTGAATGTGGGGGTAAAGAGGATGTTAGATACCTAGTTGTAAAGGACAAGTCAGATCGAGGGATACGTGTTACTGGAGCTGTACCTTTTCACTTCGATATTCATGATTATTCTATTGCCTCATGTGATAGTGCTAATTATGAGGATGAGATCCAAAGAGATGGTAATATTTATTTAAATGTTGATTATATACATGCTGGTTTAGGTGGTCGTAATGGCTGGTCCAAAACTATACTTACAGAATACCGCATTAAAAAGGGTTATTATCATTATCAAGTAACAATAGAGGCTATAGAATAGACATTTGGAAAATCCAGATAATAAACTAGTTGCTTAAATCCTCTTAATAAATCTATCTGAATTAAGTAATAAAAGATATAGGAAATTCTTCAAATGCTCCTAGTTAGGTGATATTTGANAAGAGTTTCCTATATTTTTCTTTAAGATATTTAGAACTAATNAACGATATGATTTATACAAAACCCTTGACATGTTTCATTTTATTGCATAATATAGTAGTAATATTTTATATTGACAAATGCCATGATAAAGAGGAGTAGGTAAGTAGCACTTAACAGAGAGGATCATCCACCGGCTGAAAGATGATCATTAAGAGGCCTTACTGAAGGTAGCTTTGTAGCAGTATTTCTGAAGCCTGGATATAAGGTGTGTAGGATATACCGGGAAGTCCCGTTATAGACAGATAAGGTAGCTAGATATAAGGTGTTGATAGATATGTATTGGTCTAATTTAGCTACGAATAAAGGTGGTACCACGGTTCTTCGTCCTTTGAGTCGAAGGACTTTTTTTGTATGTTGCCAGCAAAAGCTGGCTGCTTTTCGGCATTCTTTTTACTAAATAAATGATAGGAGAGATTACGATGGAAAAAGAACTTGCAAAAACCTATAACCCAAAAGATATTGAGAATAGGCTGTATCAAAAATGGTTAGATAAAAAATACTTTCATGCAGAGGTGGATAAAAGTAAGAAGCCATTTACTATTGTGATACCTCCTCCCAATATTACTGGACAGCTACACATGGGCCATGCTTTAGATAATACCATGCAGGATATCCTTATACGATTTAAGAGAATGCAAGGGTATAATGCTCTCTGGCAACCCGGCACCGACCATGCCAGTATTGCAACAGAAGTTAAGATTATCGAGAAGCTAAGAGAAGAAGGAATTGAGAAGGAAGACCTTGGTAGAGAGGGATTTCTTGAGAGGGCCTGGCAATGGAAGGAAGAATACGGCGGTAGGATTATAGAACAGTTAATGAAGCTGGGCTCATCCTGTGACTGGGACAGAGAGAGATTTACCATGGATGAAGGCTGTAACCATGCGGTAAATAAGGTATTTGTTAAGCTATATAATGATGGATATATATATAAGGGTTCTAAGATTATAAACTGGTGTCCAGTATGCTATACCTCCATATCAGATGCAGAGGTAGAGCATGAAGAGCAGTCAGGTCATTTCTGGCANATCAGATATCCTATAGCAGGAGAAGAAGGATATATAGAGATAGCCACAACAAGACCAGAGACCATGCTAGGAGATACTGCTGTAGCAGTTCATCCAGATGATGAAAGATATCAGCATCTGATTGGTAAGAATGTAATATTACCAATTATGAATAAAGAGATTCCTGTTGTTGCTGATTCTTATGTAGATAAGGAGTTTGGAACAGGAGTAGTAAAGATTACGCCTGCTCATGACCCGAATGACTTTGAGGTTGGAAAGCGCCATAACCTTCCTGAGATTAATATCATGAATGATGATGCTACTATCAATGAAAATGGTGGCAAATTTGCTGGTATGAGCCGTTATGATGCTAGAAAGGCTATAGTTAAGGAGCTTGAAGAACAAGGACTATTAATAAAGGTGGAGGACCATATTCATAATGTAGGTACCCATGACCGATGCAATACTACAGTAGAGCCTATGATTAAGCCTCAATGGTTTGTGAAGATGGATGAGTTAATTAAGCCTGCCATAGAAGCTGTAAAATCAGGTGAGGTAGAGATTATTCCTGAGCGCTTTGAGAAGATATATTTTAACTGGACCGATAATATCAGAGACTGGTGTATATCTAGACAGCTTTGGTGGGGCCATAGAATCCCAGCTTATTATTGTGATAGCTGTGGTGAGCTTATCGTAGCTGAGGAAGAGCCATCTAGATGCCAGGTTTGTGGTTCTACTAATCTAAGGCAGGATGAGGATACGCTAGATACCTGGTTCTCATCAGCTTTATGGCCATTTTCAACTCTTGGTTGGCCTGAAAAGACAGAGGAACTTGATTACTTCTATCCTACAGATGTACTAGTAACGGGACATGATATTATATTCTTCTGGGTTATAAGAATGATATTCTCAGGCTATGCTCATATGGGTGAGAAGCCATTTAGTAAGGTATTATTCCATGGTCTTGTAAGAGACTCAGAGGGACGTAAGATGAGTAAATCTCTTGGAAATGGTATAGATCCTCTCGAGGTGATAGAAAAATATGGCGCTGATGCTCTTCGCTTTTCCTTGATTACTGGAAATGCTCCGGGAAATGATATGCGTTTTTACTGGGAGAAGGTTGAGTCTAGCAGAAACTTTGCTAACAAGGTATGGAATGCCTCCCGCTTTATAATGATGAACCTAGAGAAGGTAGATTTACCAGAGACTATTGATGACAAGCTTCTTACTCAGGCTGATCGCTGGATATTATCTAAGTCTAATACACTGNTAAAGGAGGCTACAGATAATCTGGAGACCTTTGAGTTAGGCATTGCGGCACAGAAGGTTTATGATTTTATCTGGGAGGAATTCTGTGACTGGTATATAGAGATGGTTAAACCTAGATTATATAATGATGAAGATGATACAAAGGTAGCTGCACTTTGGACATTACAGAAGGTATTGACTAATTCCTTAAAGCTTCTTCATCCATATATGCCTTTTGTTACTGAGGAAATATTCTGTACCCTACAGGAGATGACAGGGCTTAAGGAGAAGGATTCGATTATGATATCCTTATGGCCAAAATATAACCCTGACTTGGAGTTTACTAAGGATGTAGAGAGTATTGAAATAATAAAAGGAGCAGTTAAGGGTATCCGTAATTTAAGATCCGAGATGAATGTTCCCCCTAGCAGAAAGGCTACTGTTTTTGTAGTATCTGATAGTGAAAGAATAAGAAATATATTTACTGAGAGCAAGGTGTTCTTTGCAAGTTTAGGCTTTGCCAGTGAGGTTCTAGTTCAGAAAGATAAATCAGGTATTAGTGAGGATGCTGTATCCACAGTTATTCCAGGTGCTCAGATTTATATTCCTTTTGCAGATCTTGTGGATATTGAAAAGGAAATTGAACGCCTTACTAAGGAGAAGGCTCGACTAGAGGGTGAGCTAAAACGAGTTAAAGGAATGCTTTCAAATCCCAACTTCGTATCCAAGGCTCCAGAAAGCAAGATAGCTGAAGAGAAGGCTAAGCTACAGAAGTATACGGATATGATGGACCAGGTTATGGAGAGACTTAAGAGTCTGGATAAGTAGACTAGTAAATGAGATAGCGGGAATTTATAAAGATCTATATTATATTATAGAAAAGAGGAAGCGAAGAATGTTAAAGGATGAATATATCAATTTTACAATTGAAAAGCAAAAACACATAGCACTAATTGCCCATGACAGCAAAAAGGATGAAATTATTGAATGGGTGCAAGAGCATAAGGACATATTAAAGAATCATTTTCTCAGTGGAACAGGAACCACAGCCAGATTGATTTCTGAAAAGACTGAGCTTCCTGTTAGGGCATACAACAGTGGCCCCTTGGGAGGAGATCAGCAAATTGGTGCGAAGATAGTTGAGGGGAATATAGATTTTGTTATATTCTTTTGGGACCCCTTGGAATCACAGCCCCATGACCCGGATGTAAAGGCTCTACTTCGTATAGCTGCTGTATATGACATACCTATTGCCAATAATCGAGCCACAGCTGATTTCCTTATAACATCAAAATACATGAATGAAGAATATGAAAGAAAAGTTATCAATTTTAACAAGTTAATGAAGAACAGGATAGAAGAGATGACTAAATAGTAAGTAGTAAGGCATAATAAGAAAATACCCCGGGAGCTAATCGATATTTGATATAATCTATATTAGCTTCCAGGGTATTTTATTGAATAGGACTGTGTCTATCGTACTCATTCCTAATGAACTTATTAAACATTATTACTAAGGCTTTCTATGAAAAATCTTGCTCCTTCTGATAAAGGAATATCAAGATTATAGGCGGCCACCAGTTTCCTTGATGGGATTTTCTGTTCTGTTTCTATAATAGCTAATTCCCCAAGATCCTTTATGCAAAAATCAGGTACAAAGGCTATTCCAAGACCTATCCGGGCTAAATCTATTAATAAATCATTGCTGGCCAGCTCAATAGCGGGCACCAGGTCCAGCGACTGTTCAAGAAATAAATTATGAAGATACATGCTGGTAGTTGCTCGTTTCTCTAACATTAGAATTGGATGTTTAAGTAGCTGCTTAAATGAAATAGGATGGTCATATAAAGGGAAATCATCTTTTTTTGCTATAAAGACATCGTGAAATTCCTTTACCGGGATAATATCCATCAAATCGTTAAGTGCTGAGTTTGGTGAGTTTGTTACGATAACATCTACCTCATTTCGCTCTAACATCTTAGCACACTGTACTGAAGTTCCATTGGATACTTTGATATGGATATTNGGATATTCTCTGTGAAAATTATTAAGGTAGGGCACAAGATAATATCTACAGATTGTATCACTGGCTCCAATTCTTAGTTGAGTGCCACTTTTAGGATCTGCACATAGTTGGTTTTCGCCCCTGGTAATCAGGTTAATGGCAGGTTCTATGTGTTTTAANAAGAGCTCACCTTCCTTAGTAAGAGCTACTCTTTTGGTACTGCGGATAAATAAGGGTTGATTTAAGCGTTTTTCTAAAGTNTTTATGGACTGGCTGACGGCGGACTGAGAGATGAAAAGAGCCTCCGCGGCCTCTGAAAAGCTTAGGCTTTTTGCTACATTATAGAAGACTTTATAGAGCTCATAATTTATATCCAAAACTATTCCTCCTTAGATAATTTTCATTAGAGTAAGTGATTTTTGCTTATATTAAAATTGACTCTCTATATAGTGGGCATATATTAGCTTCACTAATAAAAGTATTTATATATATTAATTTTAATTATAAGATATGCTATGATATAATGCAAGAAAATGAGCGAAACTATTAATATTGGCTAAGAATGGGAGTGTTGTAAATGAGCAAGGTAAGAAGAATCTATGTTGAAAGAAAAGAGCCCTACAATGAACCTGCTAAGAGAGTCCAGCAGGAGTTGAAAAACCTATTAGGAATAGAGAGTGTAAAATCTGTTAGAGTGCTTAATAGATATATGATAGAAAATATAAGTGATGATACTTATAAAAGAGCATTAGACACTGTATTTGTGGAGTTGCCTGTGGATATTTTATATGAAGAGAATATAGAGCTTTCCTCAGGGGACAGGATGTTTTCTGTTGAGTATCTGCCTGGGCAGTTTGATCAAGGATCTGATTCAGCAGAGCAGAGCATAAGACTTATTGACGAGAATGAGGAGCCTATAGTTCGTTTAGCAACCACCTATATTCTATCTGGTAATATTAGCGACGAAGAATTTGAAAGAATAAAGGGTTACTGTATTAATCCTGTGGATTCTAGAGAGACTTCTGAAGTTAAGCCAAAGACCTTGATTACAAAATCCGAGGAGCCTAAGGATGTAGAGATACTTGTTGGCTTTAAAGATATGCAGCAGGATGAGCTTATTAAATTACGAGATTCCCTAAACCTAGCTATGACTATGGCGGACCTTCTTCACATTCAGAATTATTATAAAAATGAAGAGAACAGGGATCCTTCCATGACAGAGATTCGTGTGCTTGACACCTATTGGTCTGATCATTGCAGACATACTACATTCCTAACAGAGCTTAAGGATATTCAGTTCGAGCAAGGATATTATACTGAGCCAATTAAGGCGACATTTGACACTTATATTGCTGATAGAGAAAAGCTTTACAAAGGAAGAGATGATAAATATATATCCCTGATGGATATGGCTACCCTAGCCATGAAGAAGCTTAGGGCTGATGGAAAGCTTGAGGACATGGAGGTTTCTGATGAGATAAATGCCTGCTCTATTATTGTCCCTGTAGATATAGATGGTAAGACAGAGGAATGGTTATTGTTCTTTAAAAATGAGACCCATAACCATCCAACTGAGATTGAGCCATATGGCGGGGCAGCTACTTGCCTTGGTGGTGCAATTCGTGACCCTCTTTCAGGAAGAGGTTATGTATATCAGGCCATGAGAATTACTGGAGCTTCAGATCCAACACAGCCCCTAGAGGCTACTATCGAAGGTAAGCTTCCTCAGAGAAAAATCTGTACAGAAGCGGCACTGGGATATAGCACCTATGGCAATCAGATAGGTATAACCTCCGGTTATGTGGATGAGATATATCATCCGGGTTATCTAGCAAAGAGAATGGAACTAGGAGCTGTCATGGGTGCAGCACCTAGAAGATATGTAGTCCGTGGCAATTCTGACCCTGGAGATGTGATTATTCTTATGGGAGGCAGAACAGGCCGTGATGGTCTGGGAGGGGCAACAGGTTCCTCTAAGGTTCAGACAACAGAGTCCATAGAGACTTTAGGAGCTGAAGTTCAAAAAGGAAATCCTCCAACAGAGCGTAATCTGCAGAGACTCTTTAGAAAACCTGAGGTTAGTAGCCTTATAAAGAAATGCAATGACTTTGGTGCCGGTGGTGTTTCGGTAGCAATTGGTGAATTGGCCGACGGTCTTCATATTAATCTTGACAAGGTTCCTGCAAAATATGAAGGTTTAGATGGAACTGAACTTGCCATTTCTGAATCCCAGGAGAGGATGGCTATAGTTGTTGATGCTAAGGATGTAGACAAGATGCTAGCCTATGCCAGAGAAGAGAATCTGGAGGCTGTGGTTGTTGCAGAGGTAACAAAAGAGAAAAGGCTAGTAATGGAATGGAGAGGTAAGGAAATTGTTAACCTATCAAGAGTATTTCTTGATACCAACGGGGCCCACCAGGAAGCCTCAGCCTATGTAAACATTCCATCAAAAGAAGACAATTACTTTGATAAAGGTGCATTGGCACTGGATTCAAGTAGTATTAAAGATAAATGGTTAAAGGTCTTAGCTGATCTTAATATATGTTCTAAGAAAGGATTAGCTGAGATGTTCGATAGCTCTATCGGAGCTGGTTCAGTTACAATGCCTTATGGTGGTAAGTATCAGCAATCACCTATTCAAACCATGATAGCAAAGATACCGGTGCTTAATGGAGAAACTAATACTGTATCAATGATGAGCTATGGATTTGATCCATATCTATCTAGTTGGTCACCTTTTCATGGGGCAGCATATGCAGTTCTATCTTCAGTGGCCAAGATAGTAGCCTCCGGTGGAGATTATTCCAAGATACGGTTAAGCTTCCAAGAGTTCTTCCGTAGACTAGGTAATGATCCGAAACGTTGGGGAGAGCCTATGGCCGCCTTACTAGGTGCATATGATGCTCAGATGAAGCTAGAGCTTCCTTCCATCGGCGGTAAGGACAGTATGTCCGGTACATTCCATGATATTGATGTACCCCCTACCCTGGTATCCTTTGCTGTAAACACAGCTACAACTAAGGATGTAGTATCAACAGAGCTAAAAAGCCCTGGAAATCTACTTGTTAGATTTAAGGCTAGGAGAGATTCCTTTGATTTACCTGTATATGAACAGGTTAGATCACTCTATGAGAAAATCAATAGTCTTATGAAAGATAAGAAAGCAGTATCAGCTTATGCAATAGGCATTAGTGGGATTATTGAAGCGGTCAGCAAAATGGCCTTTGGTAATAAGCTGGGAGTTACACTAAATACAGACCTAGATGAAAATGAAATCTTCCTCCCAGACTATGGTAGTATTCTAGTAGAAATGAATAAGGATGATGTAGAGAAATTATCTAGCTATGGATTTGCATCAGAAGATTATGATTTAATAGGTGAGGTAACAGATGAGAAGGTATTTAGATATGGTAATGAAATCATTGCCATAGATGAGGCCCTTACATCTTGGAGTGAAACCTTAGAGAGCGTATACCCAACTCGTACAGATGACAAGAGCCAGCAGTTTGAGACCAGGCTTTATGATGCAGGTAAAATATATATAGCTAAGAACAAAGTGGCAAAGCCTAAGGTATTTATACCGTTATTTGCTGGAACTAATAGTGAGTATGATACTATAAAAGCTTTCCAGGCTGCTGGAGCCGATGTGGAGACAATTGTATTCTCCAATATGACTGCTGATAATATCCGTGAATCTGTAGATGCCTTTGAAAGAGCTATAAAGCAGGCACAGATACTTATGCTGGCCAGTGGTTTTTCATCCAGTGGCGAGGCTCTAGGTTCTGGTAAATATGCAGCCGCAGCCTTTAGAAATGAAAAGCTAAAGGAAGCAGTAAATGACCTTCTACAAAACAGAGACGGACTTGCTCTTGGTATAAGTAATGGCTTCCAGGNATTACTGAAGTTGGGGTTAGTACCATATGGAGAGATCAGGCAGCAGAAGGAGGACTCTCCTACACTAACTACTAATAAGCTGGGACGTCATGTATCAAAGTATGTTCATACCAAGGTGGTTAGCAATGCTTCTCCATGGTTAATGAAATCAGAGCTTGGCGGTATATATACCCTACCTGCTTCCCACGGAGAAGGTCGCTTTGTTGCTAATAATGAATGGATTGATAGATTATTTGAAAATGGCCAGGTGGTATCACAGTATGTAGATATGAATGGTAATCCTACCATGGATGAAGAGTATAATCCAAATGGTTCTTACTCTGCAATTGAGGGAATAACCAGTCCTGATGGTAGAGTTCTTGGTAAGATGACCCACTCAGAAAGAACAGGAGAAGCGGTTGCCATCAATATCTACGGTAATCAAAACCAGCATATATTTGAGTCTGGAGTATCATATTATATGTAGTAAAACATGTTCCTATAATATAATAAGTTTATACGTTCCGTCGTATAATAGGGATAATGGGGAGAAGAAAGATGTTTGAACTAATCAGACAAACTTACTTCTCCCCAGTTTTTGCCCCTTACATCTGTCAGAATTTAATTAATATTTATTCATCTATATAACCGAAGGAGGAGTATAAACCCATAGACTTACCTGTAACGCCGTCATATAAAGTGTATTCTATATACAGCGATTCCTCATCTATTCTGTATATTTCTGTGCCCACAGGAAAAGAACTGGAATAAAAATTCTCTTTTGGAATAAGGCTGTCATCTGTTTCGTAACTAGTAACAGCGACAACGCCTCCTAAATATTCCAATTCATCAATATTATGTCTGCTTCCTTTGGCGGTATCAAAAAAGATGTACAGTTCACCATCAACAAAAATAGAAGGTGGCGGTTCACCCTCTACAACATTATCTGCAACAATGGAAGGCGTTGGGTCATCCGGGGGTAACAAAGGTGATAGCTCATCCTTATTAAAAGGTTTCTCTGAACTGCAGGCGGACAAAAGCAATATAGAAAGTGCAAGAACAAATAACCGTTTAATCATAGAGATAAACTCCCTCCTTGTTCTAAATAATATCAATATCTTGTTATATCCCAATTTGTATATGTGTATCCATACAACGGTAAATTGTATTGGCTGTTTATAATGAGCTACTTTTAAGACAGTCTGCCTGTTTGCAAGTTAATTTATATCATGCTCAAAACATCTTGTNAAATAATCACATTACATTATTTTCCACCATATAAACATAATTAACCATATCAAACTTTCTCTTTAAATTCATTATCTGCCTAGCAATTTACTAGTTGTCTTTCGTGTTCTTGTATACCGGAGTTTCATAATTCAGGTACAAGTAGTGTACGATTACGAAACTAAAAGTGGGCTTTAGAGACCAGATGGAAGGGTTAAAATTCATGAATCTGACAATCGAGAGGTTCTTTATCATCTCTAAAACCCTTAAATACAGGTTGCCTTAGCATTCCCTTCTCATTTGGCATGTAATTTACGACGCAGACAAGCTTAGGCTTTAGCCATATGGCATTCTCATTTCCTGGTGGTGTTACAGCAAAAGGAGACTCTGCTAAGGTCTCTAGCTTAGTTAGATCCTTATGTCTTACCCCCATAGTTACATGTCCTTGATATATTAGCTCGGTTCCTTGATATTGCCCGAGAATAACACTGGTAATACCCTTTTCTTTAATAATATATCCGCACACTACAAAATCCTTATCTGCTAGGAATTTGAATTTTATCCAATCCTTGGTACGTTTATCAAAGTAGTATTTGCTATCTTTTTTCTTAGCTATAACACCTTCAAGCTTCTGTGATTTTGCAACTTCAAAAAGCTCTATACCTTTTTCAGGTATATATCTGCTTATAGCAAGCCTTGGAGACTCTACAACAGTATCTGATAGTATAGCCTTTCGCTCCAGAAGAGGTAGGTCTATCAGCTCCTTATCCTTTAGATAAAGAATATCATAAGCTACAAAGGAAGCGGGAAACTTGCTAGAGGATATCTGTATTTTAAAGGGGTTAGAGGTAAGAGCTCTCTTTTGAAGCTCAAAAAAGTCAGGAACGCCGTTTTTTAGAATAACAAGCTCTCCATCAAGGATACAGCGTTCCTTGATATTTTTATATATATGAGTAAGCTCAGGAACCTTTGGAAGCAATCTTAAGTTTCTTTTATTTCTTAACTCAGTTTCATTATCAGAATTATCAAGATAAGCAATGCAGCGGATTCCATCAAGCTTCAGTTCATATATCCAGTCAGAATCATTAAAGGGTTCTGTCATTTCAGAAATCAACATGGGCTTTATATTCTTCTCTCCATATAAATCCATTATGCAGTACCTGTTTTCTGTTGCTTAGACATATCTATAGTCCTTTGTAGAGCTTCCATAAGGTCAATAACATTACTTGGCTCAGAGGTATCCACTGCTACGATATCTTCTCCGCGAATCTTCTGCATAATAGCATCCCTAAGCCTCTCCTGATACTCATCCTTATATGCAGAAGCATCAAAGGGCTTTGTTAAGGTATTAAGTAATGTTTTTGCCATAGTGATTTCAGCCTCATTCAGCTCAACATTAGGCAACTGTTTGGGTATAGGATTTATTTCATCTTGATAGAACAAAGTCTTAGCTATCATACCTTCCTCCGTTGGATAAAGAACTATAAGGTTTTCTTTTGTACCAATAACCGTCTTAGCTAGGGCCACCTTACCCTCCGAGAGCATAGCAGTTCGAAGTAATTCAAAGGCTTTTTCTGCTCCTGTATCTGGTATGGCATAATAGTTTTTTTCGTAATAAATCTGATCAATCTCTGGGAGATTGACAAACTGTATGATGTGAATTGTCTTGTCCTTCTTGGTTTTGATTTTCTCCAATTCGTCCTGTGTCATTGTCACATATTTATCTACTTCATACTCATATCCCTTAATAATATCATCAGATTTCACTTCCTTGTTGCAGCTAGGACAATATTTTTTGTATTTAACCCGNTCCTTNGTATCCTTACATAGCTGGTTAAACCGTATATCATTATCTCTTGTAGTTGTATACAAGCCAACCGGTATATATAGAAGACCAAGTGATATGGCTCCTTTATGCGATACTCCCATAAACATTCTCCATTCTCTAGACATAAACAATCAATATATTTAATCTTATTATTTCATATAATCAGCAAATAATTCTCCTAAGCCATAATTCAAAGCTTTATTGTAAATTAACAACATATATGCTAAACTTTTTCTTAAGCTTGCTAAGATGAATGCACTTGACTTACATGAAGCAGAAGCAGAAGTGAAGATTATAATAGAGGGCCAATCTGTAACATTAGTGCCTGTCTTTGAGAAGGAAAGCAATCATTTTTATAAAAGAGCAAAAGAAGCAGGGATTATAGCAGGTATTTGTCTTGCATGCTCTAAGGTTCTTGGAGTTTATGATGATAATCTAGGCTCTGGTCTTGCAATGTTAGATGATA
>JGI24710J26742_10000385_pt1 | contig 40540 bp, 43 predicted proteins | sample BioPla2DNA2_FD_26742 | JGI IMG/M metagenome (IMG submission 26742)
TTATCCCATGCTCCAGTGATTAATATGATTCCTATTAATTTTTTATAAGTTTTTGGCGGATATTCATTGTATCTAAAGTGGCCAAGTTGAGTATATATTTCCCAAATCCTATTGGAACTTTCCCTATCNTACTGGAACTTCAGGGGTTAGGGGATGGTGTCAGGAGAAACTACTGATTTTTTCTGCAAATGACATTTTCAGAAATGACATTTTTATCATCCAACTAGAAAAAGAGCTATTTAAAACTAATAATGAATAGCTAGGTATTTTTGGTTTGATAATTCCAATTTTTTTAAAAAAATAATAAAAGAAGGGTTAGAAGAACTTATAAAAACTTCTAAATATTATTATAAGTTTTTAACTGTTTTAGAGTCATTAACACTTATGGGTGATTCTAACCCTGCCATTTTAACTCCAGTCATGGCTGAAGATTCCATAGTAAGAGCCCGAAGATCATCCTTTTCTAGTTTCAAGATATCGGTGTTACCAGCATGTTGAGTTAACATTGCTGCTTCTTCGGTCATGGCTTCGATGTAGCGGGCCACACGCTTACCACCTTCCATGTAATCTAATCTGCGTCTTAATTGTGGATTTTGGGTGGCTATTCCTTTACGACAGGTTCCAGCATAACATGTTTGGCAGACTCTGCAACCAATACTTACCAGGGCACTGGTTGCAATGTAACAGGCGTCAGCCCCAAGAGCTATGGCCTTGGCAACATCTGCCCCATTTCTTATTCCTCCAGCAGCAACCAAATTTATTTCATCCCTTAAATTCACTTCTTTAAGTGCTTCATCAGCTTCTACAATTGCGGCAATGGTGGGCACTCCACTGTGTTCTGTAATTACACTGGGTCCTGCTCCGGTACCTCCCTGCATACCATCCACTACAATAATATCTGCGCCACATTTTGCTGCAATTTTCACATCAGCACTGACCCTTCCACTACCGAATTTAACAATGATAGGCACTTTCCAGTCGGTTATTTCTCTGATTTGGTTGATTTTCATAGTTAAATCTTCAGGTCCAACAATATCCATATGTCTGGCTGGACTTAGTGCATCGGTACCTTCCGGAATCATTCGTATTTTTGAGATTTCTGCAGTGACTTTTTCTGCTAAAAGATGCCCTCCCAATCCAGTTTTAGCACCTTGACCAATTTTAATCTCCACTGCATCTGAATTGTTCAAGTATTCTGCACTAACTCCGAAACGACCAGACGCATACTGGGATATTAGTTTATTAGCATATCTACGTTCTTCTGGGAGCATTCCTCCTTCCCCAGTGTTGGCGGCAGTACCAGCTAAGGTGGCGCCCATGGCCAGGGCAATTTTTGCTTCTTTGGATAATGCTCCAAAGCTCATTCCAGCAATCATAATTGGAGTGTCTATAACCAGCGGGTTTTCAGCGTAACGGGTTCCGAGAACTACACGGGTGTTGCATGGTTCTCTGTATTTGTCAATGGGTGGACGGGAGGCTTGAGCTGGTACTACAACCAGATCATCAAAGGTAGGTAGGGGGCGGGTTGCACCGCAGCCTCGAACTTGGTAGGTTCCTTCTGATGATTTTCGGTTTATTTCCACCAGATCGTTAAAGCTCCAAACATTCCTAATATCTTCCGGTATTGCCATAACTTCTATAGCATGGTTAGGGCACATTTCTTCACAAATACGGCATCCAACACAATTTTCATGGTTTAAAGGGAATGGTTGGTCATTTACTATTTCAAATACTCCATGAGGGCAGTTATTGTAACAGGAATAACAGTTCTTACAGAGATTTTCATCAGGATTGTCACAGAGATACCAGCAACAACCAGGGCGACTGAAATTTCTCAAGCACAGTTCCTGATTTCTTTCAATTTTAAAAGGCATCTAAGACACCTCCTTTACTGAATCATTTCTAAAATCTTGAGGATCTTTTTTGTAATATTCTTTAAGTACTTTAAAAACAGGACAAGCTGAGTATTTAGTGCCTGCAGCTTTTTTAACATCTTCTACATTAGAAGTTAGTATAGCGTTTGGTTTCCATGGATTTTCAGCCATTTTATCCGCAACCACTGCCTTTTCTGAGATATTGTCCTCTAAAAGATAATTCAATATGGCAGTAACCACTCCACCATCTTGGCCTTTTACATTAGATGCGCGTGCTGAAACAATTTTCAAGTAGTCTCCCAAGGCTTTCTGGTCCAGATCTCTGTTTAAAACTTCTTGTGATAAGTAAGTGCGGGGGCAAGCCATATAACATAAGTTACATTCTGGTGGGCAATTTCCCTTTAACTGTGGTCTGCGATCCTCGATGGATATTATGTTCTCAGGACAAACGCAGTAACAAGCACCACAAAGCACACAACTACCTATATCAATGACGTCTGCTTTGAGATCATCAAATTGGCAGGAGAATACTTCATTCATGAACTCTTCATCATTAATGTATCGCCGGTAAAGCACTGGTCTGGCAACTGATTCTCTTTTTTTAATTTCTTCCTGGTTTTCTGTTTTTTTCTTTTTAGCAAGTTTTGTTAGTAAGTTTAAACTTGACTCTTCGAATGGTTTTGTTTCTATGAAACCTTCATTTTCAGCTTTTTGCAATGCTCTAAGGCCTTTTTCTGTCCTGGCGATTACGGTGGACCACCCCTGATCTGATCCAACTGATCCCACTGACAGATCAGCCAGTTCTGAGGTGTAATCCATGCACACTTGGCAGTTTTTTCGCATAAAACTCTTGGCTTGGGATAGCGGTAACTTAAAAACATTCCCATTATTCAGATAAGCCCATAAATATCCTTTTTCAACCCGGAATTCATCGATATCTTCTATTTTGATATTTTTTTCTGATAAGAATTCCTTAAGGTATAAATGGGAAAAGTTTTCCATACAGAAAAGTCCTAATTTAAAATCAATTGGGGATCTACCCAGAACTTCTGCATAATGGTCCATTTTTTCGGCAGCTATGATGTGGCAGGGAGTTCCTACCAGAGCTACATTTGTTTGAAGGTTTAGGTTATTGTTCATATTTATCCCTCCTCAGAATCCTTACCATAAAATGGTCTATCACTTCGTGGCACTATTTTTTGGAATTTTTGGTAATCTTCTTCTGTTAGAGTGAATTCATAGTTTTCGAGGAGTTCTTTCAATTTTTCTATTTCATCTTTGTCAAGTTCTTCGATCATGGCGTTTTTTCCAAGACTTTTGATCTTACCCTTCACATAAATGGTTCCTCTAATCATTGATTCTCCTGCGTCTTCAGAAATGTCTCCGAGGATAATTAGTTGTCCGCCCATCATGTAACGGCCGCTCATGAATCCTGAATTTCCTCCTATGATGACAGTGCCGTTTTTCATGATTTCCCCGGTGCGAGAGCCAACATCTTTTTTCACAACAACTGTTCCATTATAAATCCCTTGGCCAACACCATCCCCAGCAGAACCGTCAACAATAACTTCTCCTTGGGTCATGTTATCTCCAGGGAACCAGCCAGCGTTTCCATTGATATGAACACGAGCTCCGTGGATCATGGTTGCTGCAAAATAACCGGCTGATCCATCTATTACTATGTCGACTGGTTCTGTGAGTCCAGCTAATAAGTAATGCATGGAATTTGGGTTTTCAATTATAATACGGTCGTTTTCTTTGGCAGCTTGTTTAACAGCACGATTGACTTCTCTTGGCTGTTTATTTGCAGCGTTAATTTTAATTTCTTTCATTTTTTCCTCCTAAATGGTGTAAGCACGGGTTTCTCCTGGTGATATCTGTTCAATGTTTGAAGTGTCTATCACTTCTCGAAGGGCCACTTCTTCAGAGGCAATTGCAAATATTTCATCATTTTCAGCCATGACTCCGGGCCTGAGGCCGAGTTTGTCCTTTGCAATTCCAACTCCTTGGGGTGTGCCTATCATATATGAAAATGGTCCATCCATGTCTTTAACTGACTGTTCTAAGCTTTCTTCNAGACTGTAATCTTGGGATANTTTATCTGCAATGTAGTGCACAATGCACTCGGTATCATTGTCCGTTTCAAAAATATGGCCTTTGCGCTCTAAGGAGTCCCTTATTTTCCAGTAATTGGTGATTTGGCCGTTGTGAACCACAGTTATGTCGGGTATGATATAACTCTGAAAGGGATGGGCGTGGTAACGGTCCACTATACTTTCGGTGGAAAAACGTACGTGTCCAATGGCATGGGTACCTATCTTCTCTTCGGTGTTGTAACGGGCGGCAATATCCTTGACCAATCCCACATCCTTGATCATTTCAAATGAATGAGCTCCATTTAGGACAGTCACGCCTTCAATTTCATCCACACACATAATCAGTGGTTTTAGTTGTGAAAAGGATGCTAAAACTATTTTAAACCGGTATATGATGGAATTTTCTACTGAATGGATTATTTCTTCGCTTTGGATTGGAAAAATAGTGTTCACTTTGTTTTTAACTTCTTCTAAAAGCTCAGGTTTTTCTTTAATTTCGATATTTAATATGTATTCATGTTCATTTAATCCTAAACCGCCGTAAATAGCGAACCCTGCTGAATCTGTTCCTCTATGTTGTAGGTCGTTAAGCATGTGGGTCATGTACTTGCCCACTGGATGAATTTTCTTATCTTTAAATACTATTCCTGCGATTCCACACAATTTATTACCTCCTCTATGAAATTCTTATGAGTTATCGTATTTTCGTTGAGTTTTGGATGAAATTCTATTGTTTATGGTTTTTTATAGATGACTGCGATTTGTTTATCAGTGATGATGGTTGTTTTTCAGTTCCCTTTTGGAAAGTGTAGTGTGTTTGATAAAAAAATAACTTCTAATATAATGATAATCCATTATTTTTAGTTTTATTTGATTTGAATGGGAATTCATACCTTCCAAAACCATTTAATTTAACTTTCATGCGTATTAGGTCAAGCAATGTATGATTAATGATTATTTTTAATTTTTTCCTGCACAAGTGTATTAATGCTGGGGTTGGGTGTGTTGATCAAATATGTCCTTTTTTGGATGAATCTATAAATGGATTTTGTCCTTTTTTCAGGGAAATAATAATTGTCTGGCATTCTACTACTTTTCCAGCAATTTTATCGTTAAAAGATTTTGTTTCAAGGTCATTTGCTTGACGGTTTCGTGGGTAATAGCCATGTGTTGGTAGATGTCTTCTTGAAGGTTTTGTGCTCTAGTTTTTTGCCATGCCAATGCTTGATCTTATCTGTTTTTTTTTAATTGGTGGTAAGTAAAGAAATATTATGCACCATAGGATATAAACTTACCGGAAATCTTGTTCCGGCGACTTATCTTTTTAAAACAAAATTTGAAATTACTCAATAAACCTGTACAATGTTTAATTATTTCGAAATTTTTTAGTTCAAATGAACATTCTTATAAATCATGCGGATATGGCATACTTATATATGCATAAAAAAACATATATTAAAGCCAATAAGTAAAAGGAGGATTATTTATGGTTGAATTATACGAAAAAATGGTTAAAGAAGCAATGGCAGCTCAAAAAGCCGATGTAGAAACTATTAAAAATAAAAGAGGAACCAAATTCAATATAAAAGACACTAAATCATACCTTGATGTAGTGGAAAAAATGGAAACATTACCCGAACAATCAGAATCAGTCATAAACCTCCACGTAGATTCAGTAAAAGCTCATTACAATACCTTAAGCGGCTTAACCGATTACATCAGACCTGAAGATGATCCATTTGTGGAACACTATCAAACACCAGCAATTCTGGAAATAATTCGCGAAGTAGACTCTGAATTTAAAACCAGCCTCGATAAATTCATTGAAGCCATAGGAAAAGCCGAAGCATTGATTGGTAAAGAAGTTGTCCGTAGATACGGCGGATTTTACGGACCGACTTGTGTGGTTGATTTTGCCCTGATGCCAGGCAGTACCAGTAACACCATAAATCGAATACTTAAAACAGTGGACATTCCTGAAAACCATAAACAAGCTATATTATCTGCTAAATCATGGGGAATGAATACCTCTTATGGTATAGGCGAGGTTTTTTCCAATGAAATCGAAGCTGGAACCACCGTGGCCCAAGCAGCAAAAAAAGAAATAGAACAACTTCAGAATATCTACCAAAACCCAGTTGAAGCCCAAGCAGAACTAATGGATAATGCTGGGCACACATCATTCGATGTTCGCAAGTACATGTCCCAATATGGGGATAAAATGGAAGAAACCATTAAAGCAGCCATGGATGACGGGGTACATTACGGAAACATCCTCACAGTCCCAGCTTACTGTGTCGGGGATGTATCTCACCACATTGCCCAGTCAACCTTTAACATGTGTAAAGATGATGTCACTATGGCCATAATCGAAGCCACCACTGCTGTAATGGATTCCACATTGAACAAAGCCCTTCCTAAATTTAAGAATGAACACGAGATTCTTTCACTGGCTACTGGTTCATCAGCATGTGCTGTGGAATACATACTGGAGTTAGACGGTTTCAACGCACCAACAGTGGTAAATCTGCTAACCCAAAGGTTCCACAACTTTGTACAACTGAATCCAACCAGGGGCGGTGCTGCCGAACTGCACAACAGCGACTTTATGGACATGATCTACAGAGGATGGGGTTACGTTGACGAAGCCCGCAGACTACTCAATGGTTCTTCTGGTAAATTAGTACCAAAAGTGTCTGGCTATGCAGTTGATCTTGAACCAATACACCAAAATGAAGTGATAATGAATCCGCAACGCTACACCTACCCTGCTTGTGCCATCACTGTCCGTTTCTCATCGCTCATGAGACTGGCAGATTATCCATGCCTACTAACCAGTGAACCAGTAACTGCTACCATGCTAACTAACATCATAGCCCTTAATAAGGAGAACCCAGCATCTCCGGTAAGAACTTGTAAAAACTGTGCTGCAGCATCATTAGTTGACTTCAGACACCACCACTGCCAATGGAGAGAAGCAGTATAATGAAGTTGTTCTTATTTAGAACAACTCATTAATTCCATTTTTTTAAGATAAACATGGGGGTTAATAAATGAAGTGTTATATATGTGCCGAAGAAGGTAAATCAACCGATGCAGTGGCTATGTGCATAGTTTGCGGTATGGGATTGTGTATGGACCATGCTATACGCCAGGAAATAGAATTATGGACTGGAGGTTATCCTTTCCCTGCTGAGAAAATAGAGGAAACACTTCCCAGAATACTATGTAAATATTGTGCAATGGCCCTTAAAAAAGGTGAACCTAAAGGAGGGTGAATAAATGATCCCTTTAATGAAAAGATCAGTAGCTGAACTAATTGGAACTTTCCTCCTGGTTTTTTTTGGTACAGGNGCAGCTATCATCACTTTGATGATAAGTAAAGGCCAAACGCCTCCTAACTCTTTTAACATAGGGATAGGTGCTCTGGGTGGCCTTGGTGACTGGTTAGCAATTGGTTTAGCTTTTGGATTAGTGATCACTGCATGTATCTATGCGTTTGGTAAAATATCAGGTTGTCATATAAATCCAGCAGTTACTTTAGCTTTGTGGGCGGCGAAAAAATTCCCTTCACGTGATGTGACACCCTACATAGTTGCTCAGCTTATTGGGGCAACTCTGGCCAGCTTTACATTAGCATTTATACTGGGAATGGGAGCAGTTAACACCGGAGGATTAGGTGCTACAGCACCATTTGAAGGTATTGGTTATGTACAAGCTATTATAGCTGAAGCAATTGGAACATTCATCCTTATGCTGGCTATAATGGGAGTTGCAGTAGATAAGGAAGCACCTCCAGGTTTTGCAGGTCTAATCATTGGTTTAACTGTTGCTGGTATTATAACAACTTTGGGAAACATCACTGGGGCGTCAATTAACCCTGCCAGGACATTTGGGCCATATCTCGGTGATCTGGTTTTAGGTGGATCTAATCTGTGGATATTTTTCCCAATATACCTAATAGGACCCATAGCAGGAGCAATTCTAGCTGCACTTGTATACAATTACCTATCAGAAGGAACTGGATAACTAAACCAACCTTTTTTTTAACTTTTTTTTTCTTAGGGAGGCTGTCTAATAATATTTTTGGATTTATATTTATTATTAAATTTTTTATTTTTATGTTTTGGGGTTTTTCAGGTGTTTAAAGTGTTTATAGATGCGTAAACTATATATTATAGCAGCATATATTATAATTTAGTTGATAATTGTATGGTTGTGTGTTTATGGCTTTACGTGAAGATAAAATAGGTCAGACTTGGTTAATACCTCCTAGTATTGATGAATTGGTGCCTGAGAATCATATTTGTCATTTGATTGTTGCTTTGATGGATAAGCTGGATTTTTCTTCTGTGGAGGAAAAATATCGTTGTACTCGTGGTAGGCCGGCTTATTCGCGTAGAATGCTTTTGAGATTGTTATTATTGGCTTATACGGATTGTGTTTTTTCTTCTAGAAAAATTGCGAAGCTTGCGGAAGAAAATGTGATTTATATGTACGTTACTGGTGGAGAAAAGCCTGATTTTCGGACTATATGCAATTTTAAAATTGAATGTAAGGTTTTAATTGCTGCGGCTTTTTTAGAGACAGTTTATTTCGCGCGTTCCTTAGGTATGGTTAAATTGGGTAATTTGCCCATTGATGGAACTATTATTAAAGCAAAAGCATCTAATCAACATAGCATTAGTGAAGAAGACTTAGAACTTGTTCAAAAGTTAATAGATAAAGGAATATTGGCTGATATGGAAGAAGATGATTTGTATGGTGATGAAAGGGGAGATCAGCTGCCTCCAGGAAGTAAAGACAAAATACGTGAAATAATAGAAAAAGATGATGAATTAAAGGGTAAACTGCATAAAGCAGGTTGGAATCTCCTTGGAAACTATGTTAAAGGTGGAGCCGAGGAAAAACAAAAGGTTCAAGAAACTATCGAAAAAGCAAGGATGGAATTAGATAAAAGTGGACAGGATGCCGTTAGTCTAACAGACGCTGAATCAAGGTTTATGAAAAATAAAAAAGGCCATAAAGAGTTATCATACAATTATCAGGTAGCTGTAGACAGTGATTCCAGTATTATAGTAGCTAGCGTCATATCACAAGATCCTACCGATCATAAACAGCTACAACCCGTAATAGAGGAAATAGAAAAGAATTTAGGCCCATTACCCGAAAGTACCCAGATAACTGCGGATAATGGTTATTTTAGTGGTGAAAGTCTCCGTTACCTCGAGAAAAAAGGATTAGATGGTTATATACCGAATAAAAAACAAGCCAGTAAACATAAAAGAAAAAAATCGGAAGATAAACCGTATTCTAAAGATAAATTCACCTATGACCTTGTAACAGATGAGTTCACCTGCCCACAGGGTGAAAAACTCGTCCGTAAAGGTAAATACTTCAACAAAAGCACAAAAAAAACATTTCACACGTATTACGGCGCTAATTGTAAAGAATGTCCTGTTAAATTAGAATGCACCGGTCGAGAAGATCGGGTGAAAGTAATAAGCTGTAATGAATACGAACCAGAAAGACAAAGAATGGCACTTAAAATGGAAACTCCAAAGGCAAAAGAAGAATACCAGAAACGTAAAATAGTAGAACAACCCTTTGGAAACATAAAATACAATATGAAATACATAGAATTCTTAACCCGTGGTTTAAACAAAATTGAAGTAGAAAAAAACCTATTAAACAGCGTAAACAACTTAAAACTAATCTGGAACAAAATCACCAAAAACACCAACAAAAATAACCAAATAAAAATACAAAGAACAAACAACAAAAACCCCAAATCAATATCAACAACTTAAAAAAAAAGAGAAACTAACAAAAAAATTTCAAAAACCAAAAACCAAATTACTAGACAGCCTCTAGGATCAAAAAAAGAGATTTAGCACGATTTTTTTTAAGAAAGAGTTATTATTAATTTAGGATTATTTTTGGGTATAATTTTTCAAACAAAATTACTCAGATTTTTGGATGTAAAACAAATTTTTTAGGGTAAATTTATTATAGGATCACTTATGATACTAATGTGATGTGTCATAATAGATGCACTGACATCATTTTTCCAATAAAAATTTTGTTGAAGAGGGATATCAAAAATTTTCACTACAAATATGATTGAGAGTAGATTAACATGGATATTAAAAAGGATAAGAAACCCATTACATTAATTGTGATAATTGTGGTATTAGCATTTATCAGTGGCTATTTTATCGGTATTTTAAGCTCTGCCGGGAATTTCACACTCAATGTAACTAATAAAACCAATGACACTGGAACCGATTATAAGGACTATAACTACAAAAACTCTTACAAGCCAACAGATGCTAACCGGACACCTATACATCCTCAAAATGATACACCGGGTCCAAAACCTGATCCAAAACCTGATCCAAAACCTGATCCAAATTCTACTATTAAATACTGAGGAACGGGTTCAAAATCAAGAACCCTTAAATAATATTTTTTTTAAGGAACTACTCCTACCATAGAAACAAATTTGTAAATATTTAATTAAAATCAATTTCTTCTTTTATCATTGCTATTATTTCATCAGTAGATGTTTTAACATATTCTGCAGCTATTTTAAAAGATTCTAGTTCATCATCACTCATATTAACCTTAATTATTCTTTCAACACCGTTTTTACCCAATTTTACTGGCACTCCCAGACAAACATCACTGGTACCATAAATCTCTCCATCTAGATAGGTGGTAAGAGTCAGTATCCTTTTTTCATCATTTAGGATGGTTTTGACAATATTAGAAACAGCGTAAGCAGGCCCGTACTCAGTTGCCCCTTTTTTGTTTATGACATAACTTCCTGCATTTTTAACTTTCTCAATAATTCCATCTATATCAAAGGATTGATACTGAGAAAAGTCTTTAAACATTATTCCACCAATGGAAGTGGAACTTAAAAGAAGAACCATGTGATTGCCATGTTCTCCAATTATTCTGGTGTGTATTTCACTAACATGAATNTTGAATTTTTTGGCAAAGATATTCTTCAACCGCAATGAATCAAGGTGGTTTCCTAATCCAATTACTCTATTACGCGGAAACCCGGAAGCCTTATGGGCTATGTATGTCATGACATCAACAGGGTTAGTTATAACTAGAATTATGGATTCTGGAGCATATTTTGCTACTAATTTAGCATATTTTGCAACAATCTTTGCATTGGGAACTGCCAGATCCATGCGTGTCATTTCAGGAGTTCGTGGAACACCTGCAGCAATTATAACAATTTTAGAATCAGCCATATCTTCAAAATTTGCAGATGGGGTTATGGACACTCTAATATCCTTTGCAGCAAGGGCATCATTCATGTCCAAGGTTTCTCCCTGGATCTTATCCAAACTTTTTTCCCGTGATAAAAGTACAATCTTGCTTACAACACTCTCTTCAGCCAGACAAAAAGAAACAGCCTTCCCTACTCTGCCTGATGCTCCAATTACACTAACTTTCATGTTCCACCTTGATAGAAAAACAAGATTATCATTAACACTTAGTAATCCCACTCAATCTTAAATGTTATGTGTATGATTGTTGCCAACTAAAAAAATAAGTTATATTATTCCTTGTTCAGGAAACCTTCGGCAACTCTACGAACATAACTACTTTTATCATTTAGGGCTTTTTCAAGTGCTTTTTCTGCTTCATCTCCGCCAATGTTTCCCACAGCCATAACTGCACCAGCCCTGACGAATCCGCTATCATCATCCATGATCTTAATCAGTGCTGGCAATGATTCTGGGGCTTTGATGTTTCCTAGTGCCCAAGCAGCTCCTCCTCTGACTCTCCAATCATCATCTTTCAATGTTTCAATCAGGGGATTCACAGCAGATTTACCCATATTGCTAAGAGCACCCGAGGCTGCCCTGCGCACCCACTTATTATCATCTTTCATGGTTTCAATAAGGGGGGTAATGGCTTTCTCATTACCAATTATTCCTAGAACTTTTGCAGATCCCTTCCTAACATTTTTATCTTCATCATCAAGGGCATCTATGAGCTGAGGCACTGCAGGTTCTCCAATTTCCTCTAGCATTTCTGTGGCTTGCACCTGCACATGTTCATCATCATCCTTTAAAGTTTCAATCAATCTTTCAATGTTTTTTTCAACTTCCATAGTCCATTTCCCCTTGAAATTAATGTAATGGTTTTTTTTTGACTAAATCGATTTAATGTTCGATCTAGAAAAATTATAATTTGTATTTAATAGGCAATATATTTTGCCCCCAAAGAATAAACAAAAAATTAACCTTAGTATATAACTAACTCCTTGGAATTATTTATCAAACCATCCCTAGTCTACGATTAGCTCCATGGGATTATTAACCAAACCATATATATTATTCATACGTTAAGAGGATTTACCATGCACAAAATAACTGTAATACCTGGTGATGGCATTGGTCCAGAGGTAACCCAAGCTGCAATCCATGCCTTAGATGCGATTCCTGTTGAATTTTATTTTCAAGACGCTAAAGCTGGAAATTCCTGTTTTGAGGATACTGGTACTACCATTCCTGATGAAACAATTAAAATGGCTAAAAATTCTGATGCAACACTTTTCGGTGCTGTAACCACAGTTCCTGGTCAGAAAAGTGCAATAATCACTCTTAGAAAAAAACTGGGCCTATATGCTAATTTAAGGCCTATCAAATCATATCCTGGTGTTAAATCTGTTTATAATGATTTGGACATCCTTATTGTCCGGGAAAACAGTGAAGGACTATATTCTGGAATTGAAAAATTCACTAAGGATGGAGCAACTGCTGTGAGGGTTATAACCAGGAAAGCATCGGAAAAAATAACGAAAGTCGCATTTAAAGAGGCATATAAAAGGNNAAAATCCCGTTTAACTGCAGTACATAAAGCTAACGTGCTTAAAAAAACTGATGGAGTATTCCGTGAGTCTTTCTGGAAGGTGGCTAAAGAATATGGAAAAATAGATGGTTATGATGATATCGAGGTTGACGAAGTTTATGTGGATGCTGCTGCCATGTTTCTAATTACTAAACCCCACCGTTTTCAAGTAATTGTTACCACCAACCTTTTTGGAGATATATTGTCTGACGAAGGCGCAGGACTAGTTGGGGGTTTGGGGATGGTGCCATCTGCCAACATCGGTGATCATAATGGATTATTTGAGCCTGTGCATGGTTCTGCTCCGGATATTGCAGGTAAAGGTGTGGCTAATCCTACTGCTATGATTCTATCTGTTGTACTCATGCTCCAATTCCTGAAAGAGGACCACGAAGCATTGAAACTGGAACAGTCTCTTTTGAAGGTTTTAAAGGAAGGAAAATATGTCACACCAGACTTAGGGGGAACGTCCACAACCATGGAGATGGCACAAGCAGTTAGGGACAATTACCAAAAAATTTAACCGTATTCAATCCATGGTATGAAGAAAAATGGAAAGTAGTAAATTTTATATGTCTATCTTATCATAATTTCTTAATAAGAAGGGTTTTGTTAGAATAGCTACAAGCTGTTTCTAAACTGGTTTTCATCTAGAAAACTGGTTTCATAATTATAGATTCAATCTACCCTTTTTTTAGCATTAAATAATGCTGTTTTAGAAGTTTATGATTTTTTTAGAGGTGTAAAAGTATGAAAACCACCATTAGTGTGATAAAAGCAGACGTTGGAAGTATAGCAGGCCACGGATTAACTCATCCTGCAATATTAAAAAAATGTGAAGATATTCTAGCCAAAGCAAAGGAAGAAGAGCTTCTCACTGATTATTATGTAACCAATTGTGGGGATGACACCGAACTGATCATGACCCACACCCAGGGTGAAGAAAACGAAGAAATCCATGAATTAGCATGGAACGCCTTTTTAGAAGGAACTGCTGTTGCTAAAGAACTTAAATTATACGGTGCAGGTCAAGACTTGCTATCTGACACATTCTCAGGTAACATCAAAGGAATGGGTCCTGGATGTGCAGAAATGGAATTTAAGGAAAGGCCTAGTGACCCGGTGGTTGTTTTCTGCTGTGACAAAACCGAACCTGGAGCATTCAACATGCCTCTATTTAAAATGTTTGCAGACCCTTTTACCACTGCTGGTCTGGTAATTGACCCGTCCATGCACAATGGATTTGAATTTGAAGTATTTGATGTCATGGAACACAAAAAAGTTAAAATGACTTGTCCTGATGAAATGTATGATTTACTGGCCCTTCTGGGTACCATTAGCCGATATGTGATAAAACGTATCCGCCGAAAGGATGATAAGGAAATTGCTGCATCAGTCAGTACAGAACGATTAAACCTAATGGCCGGGAAATATGTGGGAAAAGACGATCCTGTGGCTATTGTAAGAGCACAATCCGGATTTCCAGCAGCTGGAGAAGTTGTGGAACCATTTGCATTCCCTCACTTAGTGGGTGGATGGATGAGAGGATCACACAACGGACCATTAATGCCTGTTGCTCAGAAAAACGCTTACCCTGTACGTTTCGATGGCCCTCCAAGAGTAATGGCTCTTGGATTCCAAATAGCTGATGGTGAATTAGTAGGACCTGCTGACATGTTCGATGACCCAGCNTACGACAGATCCAGAGCATTGGCATCAGAGATTGCTGAGTACATGAGAAGGCACGGCCCATTNGAACCACACAGACTACCTTCCGATGAGATGGAATACACCACTTTACCGGGTGTAATGGAAAAATTGGCCAACCGATTTGAGGATATTGAATAAATATATCCTTAATTCCTTTATTTTTATTTTAAAAAAATTGAATTTCACTTAATTATTTTATTTTTTTGTTCATCCTTGCAATGTAACTGGGTATGTCCAGCACTGTTTCTACTTTATCAATTATTATCCCATCACTGGTAGCTACCACGCCTTTCACTTCTTTGGATAGTTTCACCAGTTCGGCATCCACGTTACTAGCAGTTTGAGCATCACCTGGAACTTCAAGTGATTTTAAAAGTTCTTTAGTTTCCCTGGCCAGTTTACCACTCATACTCACTGGACTGTCATAGAAAAAGAGTACATTTTTAGGATTAAACATTTTCAAGAGTGATATTATTGAATTCAAGGCTTCCTGTGTAGTTTCATCTTTTTTGTATTTCCCGAAAACAGCTTTGATATCTCGAGTAACACCATCATCACAGTNAAGTAGAAATTTATCTCCACTACTGCAGATGCTTTCAACTGTGATTAGGACGTTATAACCGTCTATAAAAACATTTTTATCCTTCACATCTGATAATAAAATTAATTTTTTCTTCCTTGATTCTATTTTCTGCTTGGAAAAAACACTTCGATTAAGATAATTCCTTTGCTCCTCATTGAGGAGGTAATGATTACTCACAAAAGTTAAAGCCCCGGTTCTGGGAAAACCACGGTCCAGTAAATATTGAAAATCTTTTTTAGCTTCTTGTAGAATATTATCTTCGAAATTCATATAGCCTCTTATTCTTATATGTCTCACGATTATTCATAGAAGTTTCAATTTTTAGGAACGTACAGATAGATAATTTCCGTATGCAAGGTGTATTATTCCCTTTAAGGATTCCTTCCCCTAGAATATTTTTAAATATCTTATTATATTATTAAATCACTAAATGGTTATGAAGAGGGTGTATGTTATTATTCTTCGATTATTAGGTCATGAGTAAGGCGAATGGCATCTAAAAGTCCGTGTGCATAGGTTATGCAGCCAAAAGATGTTAAGTAATCCTTTTTTTCTAGGTAATATTGGGCGTCGTTCCGGTAGTTTTTGGCCATTTTTATAATTTTTTCTTCTTCACCATTGACTTTTATAGATTTCACTTCTTTTATATTTTTTTCAAAAAGCTCTAAATCTTTTTTAATTCTTTCTTTTGCGTCCATAGTATCTTATGAATATTTTAAAGTTTTTTAAACTCTTTCCAGGAGTGATAAATTCGTTGCAATACAGTTACATATCCTAAGATGATTATCAGGAGAATGGCTATTGACATGAAAAAGTGGGGGTCAATGAAGTATCCNAGGAATGCTCCNCCCAATATTATGAATATACGTTCTGCTCTTTCTGCGATTCCAACATCACATTTTATCCCTTCCACCTCTGCCCGGGCACGGACATAACTCACAGTTAATGAGGCTAACAATGCCAAGATACCCCAGAACCAGTTTACAAATCCTCCATATATCACTCCGATTATTATGAAGGCATCTGCAAAACGGTCGCATGTGGAGTCTAGGAAACCTCCAAATTTACTTTTGGTGTTATTGTTCCGGGCCACAGCACCGTCTATAACATCAAAAAATCCGCTGCATAGTATGAGTAATGCGCCTGCTAACAGATTTCCCATGGCTAAGGCATATGCTGCAAAAAGGCTAAGAACTAATCCAATTATGGTTAGAATGTTAGGGTGTAATCTGATTTTACTGGCTACTGGGTTGATTAATTTTTGTATTTTGGGCCGTGCTTTGTTTAACATCTTTTTACACCACATATTCGAATTTGTGCAATTGATAGGTTGTTTTATATTAGTAATTTCTATGGGTTTCGATTAACAATATCATGCGTCCAATTAAAAGATGATCTTATTAAAAACTTGCTTAAAGAGGGATAAAATTTTCTATAATTATATTAGATTGAATCATGTGGAGTTCCAATTTAGAAATTGTTAATTTGCTAGAATATTATTGTAAAATAATATTATGATAAAAATCATATACGTTGGTTAAAATTTTTGAAACTAATACAATTATATGTTAAATTTTAATGATTCAATCATACATTTTTTTATTGGCTTATAAATTATTTCATTTTTAGATTATAATTTGGGCTGTAAATTGTCTGGAAACACCAATTTATTTATAAGAAGACCATATCAAATTATGTAAGAATGGATTTGGTTTAGGGGAAATTAGTAAATGGGGATTGGGGAAAAACTTTCTACTGGTAATATATCATCTGCATCCTTTAGGCAAGTATTCCTTTTATTTGTTCTTATTATTGTGAGTTATGGATTTTTTACTATATTTTTTCGTAATAGCTCAAATATTACCATTTCCATCAATGACATTACTGTACTTTTGTTTAACATCATTACTTTGGTTATTTTATTTTTCGCTTTCCAACATTCGCAAAGCTATGGAAAAGGTTATTATCATGCATGGCTGGTTTTTTTCATATCCCAATCTTTTTGGGTTGGGGGAGATTTGTTATGGTTAATTTGGGGTTATAATCTAATTTATCAATCGATTTTGAGTTTTACTTACCTATTTTTTATTTTTAAAACAGTTTTCTTTTGTTTAGGCCTTTATTTAATTCCAAAACCACACGTGGACATTTTGAACCGTTACCGGCGGGTGATTGAAATTGGTATGGCACTGGTTACCATCAGCATGTTTTTCTGGTCATTTTTAATACTCCCTTTTACCAGAATGAGCCCGGTAAATTCTTTTAACTCCCTTGTTATATCACTAAATTTTTTATCCCTATTTGCCTTGATGTTTTTCACCATTTCTTTATTTGTCTTCTACACTGGAAACTTGAAGAAGGGACCAACACTTTACCTTATTGTGTGTGCCATTTTTCAAGTTGTAGCGTCTGTGACATATGTTTACGAATATATTCTCAATTTATATCCGGCTGGTGGGTTAGAAAATATTTTTTGGATATCAGCCAGTCTATCTCTGGCCCTGGCTGGTTTGGTGCAGATCCGCTGCCACCCTCCAGCAGTACTTGAAGATCTTTCCACAGATTTCTGGAGATTCAAAGTCCCATTCGAGACAAACGTGGCATTATTATTCGGGGGAGTAGCTTATCTATTCATATTATGGGCTTATTATAATAATAAAGAAGTTTTTGAAGTTTTATTAGTTGGGGGAGGATTTTTAGTTGGGTTGGCAATTGTAAGGGCGATAATTAACAATAAAGAAGTTCGGAAATCTTATACAAAACTAGAACTAAGTAAAAAAACATACCAAGCCATTTTAAACTCAATAAATGATGCGCTGTGCATAATAGATCCTCAATTACGGTTTTTAGAAGTAAATCAGGGAGTTCTGGATATGTATGGATACAGTAAACAGGAAATATTAGGGAAATCCTTGCACATGTTGTCGGCTCCTGGTAAAAATGATATGGAAGAAATTGTGAACTCCGAGTTCCTAGCTTTAGATGGAAAACATCAGACCTTTGAATTCTGGGGCAAGAGGAAAAATAATGAAATCTTTCCAATAGAGGTTAAACTAAACAAAGGAACTTATTTCGGTCAAGATGTGGTGGTGGCCGTTGCCAGAGACATCACCCTCAGAAAAGAGGATGAAAAACGTTTAAAAGTTCTCTGGATGAGAAGGAGGCCATGGTACAGGAGGTACACCACCGGGTGAAAAACAATATGCAAGTGATTTCCAGTTTACTGGGACTCCAATCCATGTACTTGGATGATGATGAAGTCCAGAATGCTCTGCAGGAAAGTCAAAACAGGGTGCAGTCCATGGCAATGGTTCATGAGAAACTTTATCAGAGCAAAAACCTATCCAGTATTGATATGGGAGATTACATGCATCAGATCGCACACCACCTCCTTGATAATTATCATTTGAAATCTAACCAGATAAAAATTCGTATCAAGACTGAAAAGGTGGAAATGGATATTAAAACTGCCTCACCTTTGGGTCTCATCATTAATGAACTTATCACTAACTCCCTTAAATACGCTTTTCCAGATGGAAAGGGAGAAATAAACTTGAAAATTTCTTTAATTGATGATTATTATAATTTAACTGTTGCTGATAATGGTGTGGGGTTGCCTGATGATTTTAAGTTGGATAATGCTGAAACACTAGGATTACAATTGGTAAATCGGTTAGTGCGACAGATTAGGGGATCTATAGAATGGGATGGTTCTAAAGGTACTGCGTTTATCATAAAATTTCCATCTAAACATCTAGAAAGATAGAGATTTAATACTTAAATGGGGAAAATAGGTTATTGGCGGCGATTTAATGACTAAAAAAGTGTTAATTGTGGAAGATGAAGGCATAACTTCACTTGAACTTGAAAATAAAATTCGTAAATGGGGTTATGATCCAGTAGGAGTTGCTGTTTCAGGAGAGGAAGCTATGGTCATGGCACGGGATCTTAAACCCGATCTGATGCTGATGGATATAAGACTTCAGGGAGAAGAAGATGGAGTGGAAGCTGCTGAGAAAATCCTGAAAGAAGTGAAAACTTCACTTATCTATATCACTGCTCATTCATCTGACTTAATAATGGACAGGGCCCATAAAACTTCCCCTCATGCTTACTTTACTAAACCATTTAATGATAATGAATTGAAGTTCGCAGTCGAAATGGCATTATATAAACATGAAATGGAAACAAAACTCGCAGAATCTGAAAATAAGTACAAAGTTCTCATNGATAACTTGATGGTTGGAGTTTTCATAACNGAATTAAATGGCAACATATTAATGATGAATCAATACTTAGCTGATTTGTTCAATGGAAATTCTCTAAAGGNAGTTGTAGGGAGAAATTTTAAGAACATGTTTACCCAGTCACANGAAATTGAAAAACTCATGGAAAAATTAGAAAATGANGGTAAGCTAATTAATGAAAATTTAACCCTAATTAATGGCAATAACCAANAAATAGANATTGAATTAAGCGCTAAAACCAGTAAAAATCTTGTTTATGGGGTGGTAACTTCTATAAAATGAAGTGTCTCCTTATTAAAAGTAATTTGATATTTTTCCTATCTGATTTGGATTGGTATTCATTACTTTAATAAGCTAAACAGTAAATGAAGAACCTTAATTTATTGGTTTTCTAAAAAAACCAGCACCGGTTTTATATGAGGAATATCCGCTATTAGATATAATCTTATTAATGATGTGGAAATAAACTATCTTACATCTTTATCTTTCCTCTAAGAACCAGGATAACTATTGCAGGGGTTCCCGAGCGGCCAAAGGGGATAGGTTCAGGGCCTATTGGTGTAGGCCTTCAAGGGTTCGAATCCCTTCCCCTGCACTTTGTTTGTTGGTGATATCGAATTTTCATAAATTTGCACTTTTTTTATTAACTATTCCTTGATTTTTTTTATTTTACCTACTTAACAATAGGGGAAGGTGAGTTAAAACTAAAATAAAGCCAAAAAACAGGATTTGAGGTTAATTTCAACGAATTAAAGTATCCGAACATTTTCTGAGCATTTTAATCCCATATAAGTATAAGAACAGCTTTTGAACATTATCGCAAGTAGACTGGCTTTTTACAAGCTAAGTCATTTATAAGTTGCAAAAAACCCATCAGTATCTGCATAAACTGGTTTAAATCCTTTTTTTTCAGCATATTCCATAGTTTTTTTGAGAAAATATCGTCCCCATGCAGTTATTGCTTCAGAACATTCCAAACTATACCATCGAAAGGAGTCGTGATTATACAAGCCATATATGGTGTTGGCCAGTCTTTTCAATGCTTTTTGTTCTGTGTCTAGAATTTGGTACTGTCTTTTATCTATAGATTCTTTCATTAAGGATTTAATTCTCATTCTATCTTGGAGAATTTTGCCAATAGCTGATGGAATGAAACCTACTGGTTCTTTACGAAACTTATGCCCATATTCAGGACTTATATGGCAATCTAGCTCAGTATTATGGGTGAGGCTGTCTGGGGAGATGTTTTTGGAAATTATTATACTGGGATACAAGCTTTTAAAATCAAAGTAGACAATATTCTCATGTAAACCTTGCACTGGTTTTTTAACATAACCCCCTACAACATGGATGTCTTTTCGTCGGGCTAATTCTGATGATAAAGCNGTATTAGGCACTAAATTTCCATATTCGAATGATTTTTTGATTAAATACCATTCAACATGTCTTCCTGATGCCATGCGGGCCACTTCAAATAGGGGTTGTCCCACAATACGGGTTAATTCTATGCTAAGAGGTAACATCTTCTCACCTATTTGGGTAATGGACTTAGCATCATCCANGGAGTACCGGAATAGTTGGTCTGATTTATCTTTGCCTTCTTCCCAGTAAGTGTGAATATCTTCTTGGGGAATGTCCAGTTTTTCCACCTCAAAAAGCTCCTTGTAGGCATGTTTTAGGGTGTGATGGTTTAATTGAAGGTAACGGCGAATGTAGGGGTAAAGATCAATGTGAATTCGCCCCCTGATCATGGCTGCATTTTTTCCACTGATTTGTGTGAACTCCAGTTCGGATTCATCTACTCCTATTTTAAGGGTCACACCTAACTTTGCAGCCCGATCTCTGATATAGGGGAAGTCAAAGTTGTCTGAATTATATCCCAGTATAAAGTCCGGGTTTTGGGATTTAATAGTTTCCACGAACTTTTCCAATAACTCTTTTTCATTAGTTACTGTCTCCACAAAATTCATTCCAGACTTTTTGGTGGAGAACACTTTCTTGAAACCCTGATTACTGGAAAAACTAATTATTATAATGGAGTTTTGGCCGGGTTNGGCTGTGTTCNGGGGATTGTAGATTTCCATATCAAAACTTAAAACCTTAAGTTCTGGTAAACTGGATTTTTGGGGTGTGGGTGGCTTTTNTGCTTGGAAAATGCAAGTCGAAGAGTTTTCAGATAGTATCCTACCATGTACTTCCACCATATTCATGGGAGATAAACCTTTATCAATAAGGTATCTGCGGTAAAATGGAATATCATACTCTCGAATTTCCTTCACAGATTTTAAATTCCTTGCTTTTTCTACGAATTTAGGAATATCTTGGGGATGGTTAAAAATTACCTTTAAAACCTCTTTCACCAACTCTCCATCATTTTTATAGATTTTTTTCCATTTTAAGATGTTTAATTTTTTCAATTCATCTAAACAGACATCAATATCATGGGGAATGACATAAATGTAATGTTTAAAATGTTTATCCAACACGATAATATGTTTCTGTTCATTATTTTCTAGGAGTTTGCCGAATAATCGTATGACTGGTTTTCGGTTCCTGGTGACATAGTCAATGTCCATGAGAATGAAATTTTTAGTCTGCATAGGGCCTTCACTAAGTTATACTTTGGTAGAGGTGGGGTGAAATCAGTTAACTTAGAGGAGGTGAGAAGTAATTCCCAGTATAATGATCCGGGTCTTATTATTTTAGGCACAAATAATTTGCTGATAAACCATCTTTTCGTGAAATATTAAGGGGTTTTCAAAGTATCTAGCGATCATCCTAACTATATATCTTTAAAAAATAGTAAAATCTTTCCCAATAAAAGAAAAAGGGATGTAAAATCCTAAACTCATGCTCTGGCGATTTTTTCCCCGAATTTTATGGCTGCTTCTTGTGCATCAACATCTGGATTCCAATGGTTTTTAAAGCCATCATCAATAACTTCAAAACCAGCATCCTCCATTAAACCGTTTAACACCTTCACAGATTCACCACTCCACCCNTAACATCCGAATGCAGCTGCTTTTTTATTTTTGAATTTTAATTCCTTCATCAAATGGACGAAACCAGCTACATTATGTAAGATNCTGTTAGAAATAGTTGGTGAACCCACCATAACGGTTTTTGATTTGAAAACTTCGGTTATAACGTCGTTTTCATCACTTTTGGATAAGTTGAAGACTTTAACAACCACTTCCTGATCTGCCANGCCTATTCCTTCAGCTATCTTNTCAGCCAGCATCTTAGTACCGTTCCACATGGTGTCATAGATAATGGTGATCTGATTTTCTTGGTAATCATTGGCCCATTGTGAATATTTTTCAACAATCTGCAGGGGATTGTCTCTCCAGATAACCCCATGGCTAGTGGCAATCAAATCGATTTCTAGGTTTAATGAAAGGACTTCATCCAATTTTTTCTTTAATATAGGGCCGAAAGGGGTTAGGATATTAGCATAGTACTTTATGGCTTCTTCGTCAAGGTCGCATTGATCTACCAAGTCATTGTATAACTTTTCAGTGGCCAAGTGCTGTCCAAAAGCATCGTTACTAAACAGTATATTGTCCTGGGTAAGGTAGGTTGCCATGCTGTCTGGCCAGTGCAGCATCATCATTTCAACGAAGACTAGTTCCTTCCCATTCCCAATATCCAATGTATCCCCGGTTTTAACCACACGAAAATCCCAATCCTGGTGGAACTGTCCTTTTAGGGATTTAACTGCATTAGCTGTGCAGTAAATTGGAGTGTCAGGAATATGTTTCATTAAGGCGGGCAGGGCTCCGCTGTGGTCAATTTCTCCATGATTGGCTACAATGTAATCAATTTTATCCAGATCTATCTCTTGGGCTAAGTTTTCCACAAATTCTTCCGCGAAGGGAGACCACACTGTGTCAATTAGGACAGTTTTTTCTTCCTGTATCAGGTAAGAATTGTAGGTCGAGCCTTTATGAGTTGAATATTCATTCCCATGAAATTTTCGAAGCTCCCAGTCTACTTTACCTACCCATGATACATTATTTTTTATTTGCTTTTTCATTTTGCTCACTCTCCTAAACTAGTTTATTATGCTAATAGTTCCACTAAAACTGGATTTGTTTTCATTAAAAAAAAATGATAATTTACTCCTTTTTCAGTGTGCCAGGCGCTGGAGCCTTTACAACAATCAGTTCCAAAGTCTCAGAGTGCAGGTTTTTAACATTCATCTTGGTTTGAAAGGGTATTTTAAGGAGGGTTCCAGCTTCATATTCATGTATTTCCTGGTCATCAAGGCCGATTGAGAGTTTGCCTCTGATAACAGTCATATAGACGTTGGAATTAGATAAATGTTCAGGAAGTCCTTCATCTTGGTTAAATACCATGTGAAGATAATGAACGTTTTCATCAAAGATAACTCGTTCAACAGCCTTTTCATTTCCACGGGATAACCTAAAAATTTGTTCTATCAAATAATAACCTCCTAATTATAATAACAACTGTTGTTACACTGTAATATTATTATTTTTGAAGCCTAAATAATTTTTCATATGGTTACACCTGAAATTTTTATTAAAAATAATTTTGGTAAAAAAAGGTTATAGTTAATTAAAAGTGTTTTGATCTTTTCAGATGCTTAAAATGCGATAAAAAAGCGATATTCCTTGCCAGTTAAACTAAGTTGTGTGTGGATGATCCACCCTTGCATAAGTGGTGGATCTAGTTAGTTTAACCTTTCTTTAGGGAGGATGAGTTTAATCTTTTTAATTACCTTGATCTAAAAAAATAAAATAGTTTGGGATGAGATTTTTCAAAACTGTAATCGTTTCAAGCTCTGGAGATTAGAGCATAAAAATGTAACAGTTCCTCTCTTTTTTTCGGTATCCCTAATAAATTTTATAGGGTTATTTTTCCAAAGTTCTGCAGGATCTTTTTTATTGACAATAGCAGAATGTGTAAGTTTATCCTCCGACAATTGGCTGGAATCAGGGGGGTATATGTCTTTAAGCCATAAATCAATTTTAGCTTCTTTGGAGGACATGTTGGAGGGCCATGATTCATCTATTAATATTCTGAATCCATCTTCTTTTTTTGGGAGTTCGTATATTCCTTTTATTTTTAACATGAGTATCACTTTCCAAGCAGTTAATTTATCATGATAAAACATGATAATTAATTTAACATTATTAATCATGATATATAAAATTAACTATTTCCCAAGTCAAGTGCACACCCAACACGATCCAGATTTTAAGTATTAATTTGAGGGGAGGGTAATTTGAGGGGAGGGTCAGTCAATTTCGAAGGACTTAAAATANTACATCAGGGAATATCCATCATCCTCGATCTAACACAAAATTAACAAGCAAAAAATCAAAAATAATAAANTCTTATAAACGAATTCTGTCCTTATTTTTGGGTATTCCATTTTTCACAGTGATCCAATGGTTATCCTGATATAGTTCATACTCTCTAAAACAACAAGGAATACCCTTAGCTTTGGTTGCATTTGGGTGATCCATAAGCTGGAAATGAAGGTGAGGGGCGGTAGAGTTACCAGAGTGACCTACATTTCCTATGAGATCTCCGGATTTGATTAAATCACCATTTTTTACCTGCACCGAACCAGTTTTCATATGNCCCAGGAAGGCCCATACTCCCTTCCACATTCCTTCACCCTGAATTATCACGAAGTTGCCAGTGATATCCTGAAGATTATGTTTGTCAGGATCGAAAAACAGGGCATTTTTAAAGGCCACTGAAATATCATGAAAGGGCTGTACCGGGTTTCGTTCAGGGTGCCCGTCTAAAGATTCAACCACTTGGCCAGAAATGGGTGCATAAATAGGTTTCCCATAGGCATAACAATCATTTAGACGTACTTGGCCTAACATATAATCTAAAATACTTTTTTTGTAGAATTTCGCTGATTTTTGGGACCAGTCTACTTGTAAAAGGTCAAAGGCATATGTTTGTGCAAGATAATCAGTACCATGACTGGGAACTTTAGTACCAGGACTGTTTAATACCATCCACTCATCCCTAAGGGGTGCTTCTATAGGTACAAGTTCCATNATTATCGCCATTANCATCTACTTTATGGATATGCCACCCTATTTATTGTTTCAATCNTTTTAAGATAATATGAATTTTTTATTCAATAGAAGTGCATTCCCATGTTTCAGCTTCAGTATCTATGGTGGCATATAATTCTGTTTCTACATCTTTAAAAAGGTCTTCGCAGCCAAATTCTAAATCCGCAGCCTTTTTAACTGCATACATTCTGCCCCGCGCACTTTTAACCACTATATCACCCTCACGGGTTATTCCTACCACTAATTGTTTGATTTCTTTTGCCATTTTTATCAACTCCCAAATAGCTCTTACTGAGATAGGTACAGCTTGTAATTCCATTAATTCCTATTTAACTTTCATGACCTATATTTTATCTATTTATCGTAATCATGTTAGTCAGTGTTTTTATACAATAATTGTTAAAGAAGCTCTAATTGTTAGAATAATAAGGTTTTCCAATTATTTCAAAGTTTTCAACCAACAATTAGCTATAAACTACTTTTTAGCCTTATTTTTCAACATTCGAGCATAACCATCCTCCAAACTCCACAGTTTATGAGCGTAGTCTACAATTTCCATCATGTGTAAGTACTTTATCCTGGGAGTTATCTTAATGAATTTTCTATCTATTTTGTTCATGTACCGGCCGTAATAGTTGTTTCTGGGTTTTTTGTATTCGTCATCCATAACGGAAACATAGTTGTAGGTAAAATTCATCTTCCCATCTGGATTGAAAATGTTCTCCAGTTCTTCATTGATGTTAACCACTAATCCCTGGACCAGTTTCACATCTTCCACATCCACCAACCGACCCTTTCCCATATTTTTAGCGTTAATCTGATAAATACCATCTAAATATTCTCTGATATCACTTTGCCATTTTTTTAATTCTTTACTGGGGAAAATCAGAATATCTTCGGTTTTTCGGAATAGATGAGGCTTGTAAAGTAGCACTTTTCTGCGGTCAACAATCCCGTAACTATGTTTCATCCCAACCAACCAATCAATAAGAACAGCTAGTACCAGTTAAACATAATTCAAACTTCTTCACTGGTCTATAAAAAATCCAGACCCACATCTGGAGCTTTCCTGGATTCACTAGCTAGTTTAATTAAAGATCCTAACCCATTATCTTCTCTTTTTTTAATTGGACTGTGCAAGTATGCGTCCAGATAACTTTGGCTTGGCTTGGCGCTGAGAAATGAGTCCAATTCTGAATTTATTATATGAATTTTTCCCATTATCCAGTACCATTGGCCTATCAACTTTTTATTATCTTCCTGATCCCAAAGGCGTTCCATTAAGAAAATATCATGCACCTGGTTATGCATAGCTACATAAGTCCTCTTAAACTCTTCTCTTGAATATATAATAACCTCTTCACGGTCATGGAAAGAATCAGGATCATATAACTTGGCTTTTGCCCCTACTGGNATTCCTTGACTAACCCTCATGATAATTTTCACCTCCACTTTATAGGGGGATGGAATACTATAATTTGGGGAAGGTCAAGGAATTTGAGGTAGAGAGCACAAGAAAATTAATCCCAGTATCATATTTTTTTCTCAAAAAATATCACATAATGCTTTAATAAATATAAATGATAAGGGAGTGGTTTATGCATGCACAAGACAGCCATCGTGTTGCCTACAGATTTAAATAAACGGTTTTTTTCAGTTTTTGAAAGATACTGGCTACATTTCACGAAAAACTACTTGGGGATGCTATGAATATTTAAAACAAGAAAAATAATTCCTGATTAAGAGGTTATGGAACAGAAATTTCATATGGTATTTTGATCTAATATTTAATGGTCCAAGGGTTATTTAATGATTTAAAAGAATGTGTTCATGGCTTGCGTAGGCCTCCAAGGGCTTTCGTCTGTATCTATTCTGTTTTTTTATCCAGCCCGGCATGGAGAAACATGTTGATGGTGAACTTGTCAAAACCTTTTTCAGCCAGCATCTTGGCAATCTGCTGATTTTCCTGGTAATATTCATCTTCAAGCCGCTTATCTTCCACCGGATCCTTACTAACCAGTCGCATGCTGCGTAATGCTGGGAGGTTCTTCACTTGACCATCCTCATAGATGCGCACATGTTCATCATCGGTCATTCTATGGGCTGCATAGTAATCCAGATATTCACCATGATCATCATTCCCAAAGCAGTACTGGATGAGCCATCCTGCATTCTGGATGTATCCACCACTCCTATTTTGCATATCTTCTTCGGGTAAAACGATCCCCCAATGGTCAAAACGACTATTAAAAGTTTCTGCAATTAATTTCATTAACATTCCCCCCTAATTATTGCACTTTGTTAGATCTTTTACACATTAATACTAATAGCCCCTTAGATTTTTGTTAATGAAAGAAAACCTTTGGGGTATTTTTTTGATATTAAGACAAGTATTACTCTACCTTTTTCTAAAAATACATCTTTATTTTTATAATGTAATAATTAATGGGCTTTTAAACCGTTAAATTTAAGTATTGATGTTTATATACATTTATTTGGCGAATAAAATTAATTATCACTTAAATTACAGTAAAGAAGACCCAAACTATATCTTGTTAGAGAAAATATTTAAAATTATCGGTTCTCATATCTATTCGCTGTGAGTTTGCTGAACATAGTTCAGCAATTCTCGAAAATCAAAAACCATAATTGCTTCTAAAGGTGTTAAAAACACCAATACGATGATTTTATCAATCAAAATAATATTTACTGTTATTTTTTTTAATACAAACATTGAATTTGTAGTTTCTGAGCTTAACAGAGATAAAAAGTTGCAGAAATTCTTCCAAATCAATGAAATGCCCAGTGCACTTCAAATTTCAGAATTCATCTCGCGATTCCATCCTGATACATTCGTTAAAATCACAAAAAGCATATTAATGCAAACTAAACCAATTAAAAAACGTGTAAAAACGAACATTTATCATTGATGCCATGCTTGTGGATTTAGATTACAATACTAAACGTAAACACTGATCTAAAGAATATCTCGAAAAATTTAAAATGGAGCTACGCATCCTCCTACGGATTTTTACATATGATTTAAAGCCACTATAGTTATAGAACACGAATTTACAATGGCTGTTGCTATTTTAATCCACGGTGGAGCGCCACACGACACCAAGATCTTCACAGAAATAATTGAAAACCTCCACAAAAGGCGAATAATCAGGAAAAAAAACACCATAATATTCGACAGAGGATATTTACAAATACGAAAACTACCAAATCGGGATTTCTAAATATAAAATCGTTACTTTCTTTTTTCCCAAAAGAACAATTTAAACTTCAAAAATTAAAAGACAAATTAACCTACCCTTTAAAGATTTTTAAAGATAAAAAGACTGAAACTCAAGCTAAAAAATTATATAGAGCATTAACAAAGATATTAATCCAAAAAATACAAAATGGGAAAGGATATCAAACCCATACGTGGAAAAACAGGGGATTTCTTCAAATTATGCAAATCCAAACTAGGATTAAAAAAAATACACAANTATACGCCAAAANCAGTTGAAAAAACAACCATATTGATTAGCAGGGCTAATCACAACACNCGGTTACAACTCCAAAACAGCCCTGCAAAAGCTTTTTAGAAACATGAAAAAGCTAAGACTTTAAACATTATTATTTCTTATTTCAAATCAAATACAAAACCCACACCTGCGTAAGATTTCCCACCATAATTCAGTGTTTTATCTTCTTTTTTCAATCCACCCATTTTCAAATAAAAACCATTGTTACTTGCCTTATGGAGGGTCCAAACAATGAGTCTACTTTTACCTCTTTTCAGAAATTCTTCTTCCATCTTTTTGAATAATAGTTTCCCCATTCCCTTTCCCTGATTTTCAGGATCCACATATAATCCAACTACTTCGCAATCGCATTTGCCTTTTAATTCCTTTCCAGAGATAAATCCTTTCACTCCTTTTTCATCGTAAACAAAGATTATTTCTTTTTGGTTGGAGATGTTATCTTTGAAAATAGAAACGTATTTATCCGTTTCCATAGTTTTTATATATTCTGGGTCAATAATTCCAGAATATCCTTCTTTCCAGGCCCTCATTATCACATTGGCTATCTGGTTTACATCACTTAAAGTTGCTCTTCTAATCATTATTTTCACTTCATTTTATGTTATTAAGCTTTATTTTCTCCTATGAGCTATTTGGATGAATTTTCTGAGTGTAGGGAGGGAATTCAGTTGTAAACATTTGAAATGTTAATTATTCTTGATTTATTTTTTGAAAAATTGTAAATAAAAAAAAAGTTAATTTAGTTTTCTAGGGGAATTTTTTTTATAAATTCAGTCACTTTAGATTTATAACTTCCATCTTTGAGGTCTTTTTCTCTTACTCCTAAAGTTGCAATTGATGATTTTCCAGAAAGTTCTTCCATATCATTAAACAAAATCAGTTGAAAAAACAACCATATTGGTTGTATTTTTAGTAAGGCTAATCACAACACTAGGTTACAACTCCAAAACAGCCCTGCAAAATCTTTTTAGAAACATGAAAAATCTAAGACCCTAAATACTAAATTAGAAAATTTGTATATATTTTCTTTACATATTTTAACCTACAATCACTAAAAACATAACTGTCTGGCAATAGTAATACTATGAAACCAATACCCAATCTATCTATTAGTCACTATCAAAATTTAAGGAAGATCAGATGAAACTTATTAAAATCAATCCAGAGAATCCAGAGACTGCAAAAATTGAAATGGCCCGGGAAATATTACGCCAAGGTGGAACCATTGTCTATCCTACTGACACAGTTTACGGTCTAGCAGCAAATATATTCCATGAAAAAGCTGTTTTAAAAGTTTATCAGATGAAAAAAAGGCTAAAAAACAAACCTATTTCTGTTTGCTTGTCACAAATACAAGATATCAAAACAGTGGCGCAATTGGATCCTGATCTGGAGAANATAGTTCAGAAAATCCTTCCAGGACCTTACACTTTAATTTTGAACAAGAAGGATAATTTACANTCTAGAGTCACCGCGGGAACAGATAAAATTGGCATTAGAATTCCAAATAACGTTATCTGCAGAGAACTTTCCAGGAAATTTCCCATAACTACCACCAGTGCCAACNTATCNGGCCANCCTTCCCCTACATCTGCCAGAAAAGCACAAAAAGAGTTAGATGACAAGCCAGATATCATCCTTGATTCTGGTCCTTGCAGTGATGGAATTTCATCTACAGTAGTTGATCTCACAGTTACTCCCTCACGTATCATAAGGGAAGGTGCAGGGATGGAGAAACTGCTTTCAATAATAAAATAGTAAGTAGAGTAATGAGGGTGAAGTTTAAACCAATTATATTTATTCAGGAAGGATTTAATAAAATATATAGAGATTTAATTATAATTAACGATGAGGATTAAATGTCAGAAATTCTATCTAACATGAAACAGAATGGTAAAATACTCACATCTTCTCCTATTGATTCTCTCATTGGAGGAGGAGTTGAAAAAGGAGTTATCACTCAGTTTTATGGCCCTCCAGGATCGGGTAAGACTAACATAGCGCTAAACCTTTTGGTTCAATCTGCCAGTAGCGGGGGTAAAAGCATTTTCATAGATACTGAAGGTGGATTATCTATTGAAAGAGTTAAACAAATATCTGGAACAGATTTCATCCAATTAGCTCCTAATATAATAGTATTTGAACCATCCACATTTGCGGAACAGGATTCTGTCTTGCGCAGAGTTGAACAAATGATCTTATCTGGAGAGAAGGTGGAACTCATCATTTTGGACTCAGCAGTAGCTCTTTATCGGGTTCTTGATGGTGATTCATCTCAAATAAAAAGGGAATTAGGAAAGCAGATGGGACTCCTCACTAAACTCGCCCGCAAACATGACATAGCAGTGGTAATCACCAACCAAGTGTACGCCAGTTTTGAGGGAGAAGGGATGGTAGAACCAGTAGGGGGAACTATCCTCAAATATCGTAGTAAAATCATGATTGAACTGGAAAAAGGTGATATTAGTGGTGAAAGGTATGCTATCTTAAAAAGGCATCGTAGCCGACCTGAGGGGCTGCGCACCCGTTTTTTCATTGTTGATAGTGGGCTCCGGTGAAGGGATAGTTTTAAATTAAGTGATGATATAAATTAGGTTAAGATAAAATCGAACTGTAATTAACATTCATAATAGTATTTTGGTGATTACCCCTTAAAGATGCTTAAAATGTTTTTGTTATGGTAATCCTGAATTACTAATTTTACAATAAAAATAATTAGCTAAGATTAGCTGTGTGTTGAGAGATATGATTTCGCCCAAAAAGTATGCTAAAGCAGCAAAGGTACTGCCTAAAGGATTCAAAACAGCTAATGAATTCTTTAACTATGTTTACAATGATCCAGATATGATCTGGATGGGGCAAAACACCAACCATCTNCATGATCATAATGGAATTGTGGAGGCGATGATCGCCAGCATCCGGTGGAATGATTACTGTAAATACCCACCACCAGAAGGTTTCCCACGCTTAAGGGAACTTATCATGGAAGATTTGGGGTTGGGTAGTGAATACGATATTTTGGTAACTGCTGGAGCCACAGAATCGCTTTATCTATGTGCCAATGACATATTAGAACCAGAAAACAACACCATCACTTGTGACCCGGGATATCTTATTATAGACAATTTTGCAAGCCGGTTTGGGGACCATGTTAAATCAGTTCCCATATACAATGAGCAATGTGGCTATAAACTCACTCCTCAACTGGTGAGGGATAATTTGGACAAGAACACTAAACTAGTATCCCTGGTTGATCCATTAAATCCATTGGGATCATCCTACACCAAGGAAGAGCGAAAAGAGTTTAAGGATATTGCCGAAGATCATGAGATCTACTTGTTACATGATATCACCTATCGTGATTTTGCCCAGGAACATCAACTTATAGCAGAGCTATGTCCAGAGTACACAGTCACAGTGTACAGTTTTTCCAAGATATATGGTCTGGCTGGTATGAGGATCGGAGCAGTAGTAGGGGTTCCTGAAATAATTAACTCCATACGCTCCATTGTCATCAACGACTTGGGAACCAACTTGGTAGCTCAGAACGGTGCCATGACAGCCATAGAATCCAAACCAAAATGGCTGGAAAGAGTCAAAAACATCACCCGCCAGAACCAGGACATCATCAAACAAGCAGTGGATCAAGTTGATGGAGCGTTCATAGCAGTTTACCCCTCTGATGGGAATATGATGGCTATCGACATGATCGATACAGGTGTTACACCTCGGGAAATAGCTGACTACCTCCTTGAGCGTAAAATATTCGCCAGAGAAGGATCGTACACCAGTAAAGAATTCGGGCACCGCTACCTCAGGGTGAGTTTTTCCATACCCACTAAACAAGTGGAGTACTTTGCTGAGTGTTTCCTGGAAGGGATGGAAGCCTTAAAAACTTCCAAATAACTATTTTTTTTCTTCAAATCTTTTTTTTTATTTTTAAAAAGTTAAACATGAAAGTAATGGTTTTTAATCATTTATAGATTTATTACCGATTTATTTGGCTGGTATAAGTGGGAAGATCAATACCAAATTCAGTTGAGTCAAAATTTAAACTAGAAAATAAGGATATGAAGATATAAAAATTATCAAAAAAACATTCAAATTTACGTTAATCTTGAAAATCCAGTAGAAATCAAAGGTTCATGCCATATGGAAGCTATTCTAAATCCTAAACCATGAATTCATAAATATATCTGATTTAATACCCAAAATGGTGAAATTGGATAAAAAAGGGTTGAATTACTTAACTTTTCAGATAGTAATATTCGCCCTTTTCTTTTTGTTCTCTGTCCAGGTAGCTATTTTCTTTGTTAACCCTGGGCCTTTTTGTTTCTTTATCACGACGGAAGGTAACACCAACCTCTGATAGGAACTTGTTCATAGCCGAACGCAGATCCATAGGACTGGTGGCATGACCATCCACTCCAGGTTCCCCAGTGAAAACCATGGCACGGCTGGAAATGTAGTCAATAAACACGATATCGTGGTCAACAATGATGGCAGCGGCGTTACGGCTTTCAATCACACGTTTTATTGCTCGCGCTGCCCTGAGTCGTTGTTCAACGTCTAAATAGGCTGTGGGTTCATCGAAAAGGTAAATATCAGCCTCTCTGGAAAGAGAGATAGCCACACTCAGCCGTTGGAGCTCGCCCCCACTTANCTCATCCATTTTTTTCTCCAATAGTTCCTCTAGGAGGAACGGTTTCATAATTTCAGTCTTGAAAAGGTTAGTACCAAAGTTNGGTGTTGTGGTGTACAAAAATTCCTGGACTGTACCTGAATAGTCGGATATTAAGTACTGAGGTTTATAGGAGATTGTAACCTTCTTTTTTATCTTTCCATCATCAGGTTTTTCCACTCCAGCCAGTATTTTGGCAAATGTGGTTTTTCCAATACCGTTGGGTCCAAAAGCCGTTAGTATCTCATCATGTTGAACTTCACCTTTATCAACTTCCAAGTGGAAGCCGTTAAAAGACTTTTGAAGAGCAGTATAGGAGGATATTGATTCGGTGTCAATCTTTACAGTGGGGGGTCTTACATGGAATTCTATTGCTTGTTTACGGAAACGAACATTTTCTTCCCGGAGATAACCACTAATATAGGTGTTTATTCCTACTCGAACACCACGCATTTGGGAAACAACGCCGTAACCCCCAGGTTGACCATAAAGAATATGCACGTAATCGGAAATAGCATCTAATGCTGCTAGGTCGTGCTCTATTACCAGGATAGATTTACCCTCATTTGCCAACTCCCGGATAACCTTGATGGCATATAATCGTTGGCGAACATCTAACCAACTGGTAGGTTCGTCAAAGTAATAGAAATCTGCTTCTCTTAGGACTGCAGCTGCGATAGCAACTCTTTGAAGCTCACCACCACTTAGGTTGGCTATTTCCCTCCCCATTATTGGTTCTAATTGAAGGGATTCATTTACAAATTCCAGTCGCTTCCTTTCATCAACACTGTTTAAAAGATCAGCCACATTTCCCTTCACAAATTTAGGTAACAAGTCCACCATCTGTGGCTTATGCACTACTTTTAAATCGCCTTCTGAAAGTTTCTGAAAGTAACTTTGCAGTTGGTTTCCTTTGAAGAAATTGAATATATCTTCCCAAGGAACTTCTTCATTAAAATTCCCCAAGTTAGGGTGCAGTTCTCCGGATAATATGCGGATGATGGTTGATTTACCAATACCATTAGGACCTAAGAGTCCTACAACAGAACCCTTTCTTATGGTGGGCAAACCGAATAATTCGAACTGGTTCTGCCCATAACGGTGTATGGGATCTTCCAATGCTTCAGGTAAGTTAATAATGCTCACAGCCTTAAATGGGCAACGATTAGTGCATATACCGCANCCTGAACAGAGTTCCTCAGAAATGATTGGTTTTTTTGTTTTAGGGTTGATGGTGATGGTGTCTTCTTCCATGCGCACACCAGGACAGTATTCAATGCAAGTGTAGTTGCATTTTTTGGGTTGGCAGCGGTCATGGTCTAATATGGATATTCTACTCAAAATTATCAAAACCTTAAAAAATTTTTATTGGGATTCAAAGAATGTGTGAATTTCCGATTTAATGAATTTTTAATTAAATATTAATCATGGATCAGTAAATTTTTATTTAGAATATAAATATCCTTTATTGAACTATACATGTTATAGTAATTCAGAACTTATAACTATTGTTCTTATATATTCAGTTTATCACCAGTTATATGGCTTAAGGCCAATACCGATTTGAAATAACTATTGGACTGGAATTATAGGGTTTAAATAATGCCACTAAAATAGATATATATTAAATAGTTATTTTTTTAGAGGATTAGGATAAATTAGTTCCCCATCTCCAAATATCGATAGTAGTTTAAATAACTTAAAAAAAATATTAAAGAAAAAAATAAAAGATTAGGCTCTTTTAACAGCCATTTCTATATCTGATGCTTTAACAGTTTTTCGTCCTGCGTGTTTAGCTAATTTAACAGCTTCTGCAGCGATAGATTCGCCTTTGTCTTCTAATACTTTGGCTAATGCATCTCTTGCATCATCACTAACTCTTTGAGCACCAGCATTTTTAATGATCCTTCCTACTGGAGCAATTGGCAATTCAGCCATGTTAATCACCTCGTTCATTTATAGAGGCTACATTATATTTAAGTTTGTCGATCTTTTGCTTATGGATTACCATTAACCTTAAAGATGTTCACTTTGAAAACCATAATTGACTATGGGTAACTTTAACTTTCATTTGCATGTGTCTATAATAATAAGTTCTTTATACCTAAAACCAGCATTCAGTGGAGTGTTGTACAACCACTTCACATATAAGTAGTTTGCAGTTCAAAATATTAAACAGAATATAAGAGAATTCAGATTGAAAGGGGTGATTTTATGGTTTTAAAAATTTCGAGTCCAGTGTTCAGTGATGGGGAACCCATACCTCCTAAATACACTTGTGAAGGTTCAAATATTTCCCCTCCCCTTGATTGGGACACGTCTAAGTTGTCAATATCGGACAATGGCAGTATTGCCTTGATATGTGATGATCCTGACGCACCAGGAGGCACTTGGATCCACTGGGTGATTTTTAATTTGCCTCCTGAAATCAGTAGTTTACCGGAAATGGTGATGCCCAGGGAAGAACTGGAAAACGGTGCACTGCAGGGTTCCAACAGTTGGGGAAACATCGGATATAGCGGTCCCTGCCCACCAAGTGGAACACACCGTTATTATTTTAAAGTCTATGCATTGGATGTCAAACTAAATTTATCATCTGGAGTTACTAAAGAAGAAGTTTTAANGGCTATGGAAGGNCACATCCTTGATGAAGGACAACTAATGGGCACCTACACCCGGAGATAACTGGATTTATTCATAAGATTTTTTTTTATTATATTACAATTTTTTTCAAATATATAGGGGAAGTAGTTTTGAATATAACCAAAAATGAATTAATATCTTTAATCTCTAAAATTAGAAGGGATATAGGTCATAAAGATGTCGAAGTTGAAATATCTCATCTTATTTTTGACAATAACAAAGGAAATCTTCTGATCATAACTCCAGACCGTCCTGAAAAATCGGTGATAATTGGCAAAGGAGGATGGGTGGTGGGTCGGCTCCGCGAAGAATTGGGAATCAACTCTATTCATGTGGAGGCTAATTCAGATTTCATTGTACCAGTATATAGGATGAAACTTGCTTTGGCAAAATTGGAGAAAATTATATCTGATTACAGCCATGCAGAAAAAGAACCTCTAATTAATTTATCCAAATTACTCAATTTTCGTATAAAAAACCCATACAACATTGAATTACTTATTGAAAAATTACAAAAAATCCATACCAAATCCAATAAAATTCGTGTTGATGAAAATAATTCTGAAAAGATAGGTATGACTATAAAAGAGGTCCAAAAAGAGAGATATAATGAAATCTATGCTAATGATAATAAATTGGATTTTTCCGCAGTGGTAGCCTTATCTGGAGGTGTTGACAGCGGTGCTTCTCTTTTAATCGCTAAAATGTTGGGATTTAATCCATTAGCAGTGACCGTGGATCCAGGAAAGATCATTCTCCCGCCACACTTCCGCAACAGCGCAGAAAACCTCACCAGAAAACTGGGTGTCAAGCACCACTACTTGGATGTTGATATGCAAGAAATAATTGATGGTTCCCTGGAAGGACGCTTCCATCCTTGTGGGATGTGTTCAAAAACCATAGAAAGAACAATACTAACATATACCCAGGAAAACAATATCCCCTTTCTCATATACGGAGATCTCTTGTCAACTGGGGCAAATTCTTTTCAGAAGGAGGATGATGTTTTAAGAATAAACCTACCTGCAGTTTTATCTCTCAAAAAAGGGGAAGTTAAAAATATAGCTCTTAAATGGGGAATGAAAAAGAGAACAATCTATGGCTGTCCATTAATTGGGCAGGTACATAAAAATCAACCTCACATGCGACGATTCTCTATCCAAAGGGTTCTAAGAGAAACTAGAGCAGGAGTACTGGAGCCTGGTGAGGCTCTAGCTCAGATTAAAGGTATATTATAGTATACTTAATTTAAGTTACTTGATTAGTTCCAGTATACCGTATATGATCAGGAATAATCCAGCCAAGTATCCTACCAGTTGGGGGTTAATGATCATTAAAACCCCTAATATAATAGCGATTATAGAGATTATTTCACGTGTAGTGTCTTTTTTCATGCTCATATCTTTTGTAAGAGAATGTATATATATATTGTGAAAGTCAAGGTTAATCATGAAAATATCAGTTTAGTTTTACTCTAATCATGGCTCAATTAATATTCAATGGATTCATCTTCAGATGTGGTTTATATGGAGTAAAGGGCACTATGNATATCAGGGCAGTGGTGGGAGATNAACAGATAGTTGATGAAATTAGAAAATATTATTAAAAAAAATAGTTAACCAATGAAACTACCTCTATTTGGNGATAAATCTTGTGACAACAAGGACAGTAATGGGCAATGAATTANTTGTTGACTAAAATTAGTTTTTGCCTTGCGGTTTGAAAACATAGTTAATCCCAAAAAGAGAATTTAATCAAAGTATTTGATCTTTTGTCTTTTAAAATCACCCCATCAGGACAAAATACCATGGAACACGTAATTCATGTACAGAATCTTACAAAAATATATGGGAAACTCATTGCAGTGGACCATATTAACTTTGATGTTTATAAGGGAGAGATTTTCGGATTTTTAGGCCCTAACGGAGCTGGCAAAACCACCACACTAAGAATGTTGACTGGTATAATTAAACCAAACCAAGGAAAAGCAGACATTCTCGGGTTTAACATCCAAAAAGAACCATTAAAAGCAAAACAGAATATTGGGGTGGTTCCAGAAACATCCAATGCATATGTTGACCTTTCTGCATGGCAAAACATGATGTTAATGTCAGAACTCTACGGAATTCCCAAAAAAGAGGCTGAAAGGAGGTCCAAAAGCCTTTTAGAGAGATTAAACCTTTATGATAGAAGGAATGATAAGGTTAAGGGATTTTCTAAGGGTATGAAACAAAGACTGATCCTTTGCATGGCACTGGTAAATGATCCTCAGATAATCTTTTTAGATGAACCTACTTCTGGCCTCGATGTTCACAGCAGCCTTCTGATTCGGGACATTCTTCAAGAATTCCCGGATCACAATAAAACAATCTTTTTAACCACTCATAACATGGATGAAGCAAATTATTTGTGTGATAGAGTTGCCATAATCAACAAGGGGAAAATAGCAGCCATTGATCGTCCTGGAAATCTTAAAAACACGATCAAAAAGCTTAAATCTATTGAAGTAAGCTTTGACAAAACTGTGAATATCCAAAAATTATCAACAATACCTAATATTAATGAAGTAAGGAAAGAAGGGGATAAATTCATCATTGACACTGATAATATTAATGATCTCATACATTCAGTCACTAATTTCGCGCAACAGGAGAACTTGAAGATAATCACTTTGAACACCAGGGATCCTTCCCTGGAAGAAGTATTCCTGAAAATTACAGGTGAAACATAATGCAGATAAATCTGTATCTGAATCAACTGAAACGTTCTTTAGGAATTATGAAAAAAGACATCCTTATTTACTACCTAAAAGGACCAGTAGTTATATTTGGATTTTTAATGCCACTATTTCTGTTTTTAGCCTTTTTCATTGGCAGTAAAAATATGTCACCAGATTTCTTGATTTCTGGCTTAATTGGTATGACTGTATTTTTCACAGCTACCGCGGTTTCTCCAGTGATAGCACCATGGGAAGCTCAAATACAGACTTTAGAAAGATTAATATCTGCACCTATCTCCATTACAACTCTTCTGTTCGGTGATATGTTAGCATCATTTTTATTTGGAATGTTAATTCCCATATTACCTATAGGTATTGGTTTAGCAATTGGTGTAAACATAATCCACCCCATCATTTTCATATTAGGAATAATCCTAGCTGCAGCTTGTTTTTCATCATTTGGTTTGATATTATCATCACCACCATCTAACGCCCCCTCTAATGTCATGATGATCTCATCTTTAGTTAGATTTCCACTGGTATTTATCAGCGGTATATTCATACCCTTTGAACAAATGCCATATTGGGGTAAAATAGTCGCTTCATTTTCCCCATTAACTTACTTCACAGATCTAATAAGATACACTATCAACGGAACCAGTTATTATCCTATCCAAACAGATTTCATAGCCATAATACTTTTCACTGTTACATTTTTCTTTTTAGCTGTACAATTACATAAAAGAACTATATTTAAAAGAATTTAATACATAACTCGATTAATTCCCTTATAAATCTGCTGTTATCCCTCAACTCTGTCTGAACATTTATTTTCAAAAATATAGCAGTAGCTTTCAATTAGTATATTTTAACATACCCCTATTAAATAATGTAATTATAAAAAAAATAGAACCAAAAAAATATATGATATGAATACATGTGATATATCAAGTAAAAATTAGATTTTTTATCAAATCGGAGATGGGGAGTGTTAACATAGTTAAATANGCTAATAGATTTTGTTTATTATTACTTTTTAGTCTGATAATCGTTCTAAGTTCCGGTGCTGTTAGCGCAACCACGGATAACGAGACAGTTAACCCTACAAACAGCACTGAACCTATTATTAATGAGCAAATTACTGATCAAAACAAAAACACGCCTATTCCACATGCTGCTGCTGGTAGTGTAACTTTCACCCAAGATGAAATTAAACAAGCCAGCCATGAGGTTAAAACACACATAGAAAACAATAAAAATCTACCCGACAAAGTCACAATCAACGGGATAGACGTAGATATGCCTTCATTTTTAAGATTGATAACCTCACTAACTCAAAAAATCAATAATAACGATAAAACCGGCATAACTTACGTAAAATGTGATAAACCCACCGCACCTCAAGACACCATAACCACCGGACAATTAACAAAAGCAACTTACATAGAAATTGCAGGAATAATACAAAGATACATGGATCGTAATCTGAAAGCGCCTAATTAT
>JGI24710J26742_10000388_pt1 | contig 40240 bp, 39 predicted proteins | sample BioPla2DNA2_FD_26742 | JGI IMG/M metagenome (IMG submission 26742)
TACCATGTCACCATGACCACCTTGCGGTTTCGCTAAGTCTTCCCGTTAGCGGGCGACTTCGGGACTCACACCCTATAGATAATGCTCATGCTGAGCACACATTACAAGGCCATAAGATGCAATGCATCTTATGGCCTTTTCATTTTATGTTACGAGATTATAACTTGTAGCAATCAGGTAATGCGATTTGAGATACACCTGAATCTACTGCAGCACGAGCTACCGCACCAGATAATTTGTTACGTAGACGTGCATCCATTGGCTTAGGGATCAAGTAATCTCTACCATACTCTAAGTGATCAACCTGAGCTGCCTTAACTACTTCTGCTGGAACTGGCTCTTTTGCTAATTCACGAAGTGCAGTCATTGCAGCTTTCATCATAGGAGTATTGATGCAGGTTGCTCTTACATCTAATGCGCCTCTGAATAAGTATGGAAAGCACAGCACGTTGTTAATCTGATTTGGATAATCTGAACGACCGGTACCCATAATAATGTCAGGGCGTAACTTTGATACAACCTCTGGATCAACCTCAGGGTCAGGATTTGAACAAGCAAAGATAACTGCATCTTTTGCCATGTGCTGAACTTCTTTCTCAGTTACTAAACCAGGACCTGAAACACCTAACATTACATCAGCTCCTTCTAAAGCTTCCTGTAATGTCTTAGGACCTGAATCATTGATGAAGCGAGGCTTCTCTCCGTTGTTGTATTGAGGACGATCAGATCTAATTACTCCGTGACGGTCAACCATAAAGAAGTTTTCCTTCTTTGCACCGCACTCAATTAAGAAATCTGAACAAGCTACACCAGCTGCGCCTGCACCTACACAAACAACTTTACACTCTTCAATCTTCTTGCCCTGTAATTCAACAGCATTAAGGATACCAGCTGTTGTTACAATTGCAGTTCCATGCTGATCATCGTGGAAAATAGGTACATGACAACGCTTTACTAATTCACGCTCAATAATAAAGCATTCAGGAGCTTTAATGTCTTCTAGGTTTACACCACCAAAGGTATCTGCAATACACTCTACTGTGGTAATGAATTCTTCTACTGTCTTGTTATTAACTTCAATATCAATAGCATCAATACCAGCAAAACGGTTAAATAACAATGCCTTACCTTCCATAACTGGCTTTGAAGCTAGGGGTCCTAAATTACCCAAACCTAAAATTGCAGTACCATTTGAAATAATAGCTACTGAATTTCCTTTACCTGTGTACTTATATACATTATCAGGATTGTTTGCAATTTCACGAACAGGCTCTGCAACACCTGGACTGTATGCTAATGTTAGATCATCAGCAGTCTCAGCAGGCTTTGTTACAACAATCTTGATTTTTCCTGGTACAGGCTCTTCATGATAAGCTAAGGCTCTATCATGCAATAATTTTGCATCTTGTGACACAGTAAGCACCCCTTTTTTATCCATGTAAAATGTTTTTCGTCTAACTTATTTTAATAATAGGTGATAGACGCAAATTCCGAAAAAACCTTTCCTATTTTTTAGAGATCTTCCTCAAAAAACTACAAAGAATTTATTTTTTATCGTAAATTCAAAAAATAGTCTAACATGTCAGAGTGTTTTTGTGTAATAACATTAATGAAAAATTTCTTCATATTTTAAAAGTGTGCAATGTCTTTAATTATTAATGGCTGATTTTTGTCGATTTGAATGATATTTAAAAAAAGTTGAAAAATTAGCCTAATAAGTGCTTACCTCGCCTCATTTTATAATAAGACTAATTTAAACTTAAAAAGATTGGTACTTATTATCAGATTTGAAGAAAAAAACATATAGGACAAATAAAAAGAACCCAGAGATCATTACTGACAGCTGGGCTCTTTTTGAATCTGCTTTTTAAGCTGCTTTATTAGTGCTTAACAGCGAAAGCTGAAATACCACCAAAACGCTTCTCAAATGCCTCTACTCTACCACCGGTATCAACAATCTTTTGCTTACCTGTGAAGAATGGGTGGCACTTAGAGCATACGTCTAAGCTTAAATCGTGACCTGCAGTAGTACGAATAGTAAAGGTGTTACCACATGAGCAACGTACGTTTACTTCCTTGTACTCTGGATGAATATTCTTTTTCATTTGAACCTCAATTGCGTGTCGCTCTTTCAGCCGCATTTCGCGCCGAATACCACACACCTAAATAAAAATAGTGGCTTATGATAGTTGATTAATCGAATTTATGCAATAAATTAATGAATTATTTTTAGTTAACATTAACCAAAGAAAGTGCATTTTTATTTATAATCTTACACCATGGACAAAATCTTCGTTTTAATCAATGTAGCTATTAATAGACCTCTCTTTAGGGAATTTGCTTATAAGGTAAATGCAAAAAAGGAGGAAGTGTTTATTGGTGCTCGTGTTTTAGTAGATTTTGCCAATTCGAAACAGGTTGGAATTATCACTGAAGTTGCACCGAAGATTGATATCGACCTTAAAAAGATCAAAGAGGCAAAACTGTTAGATAAACAAGCAGTCTTGCCAGAAGACATAATAAAAACCGTCCAGTTTGGTTCTACTTACTTCCAGTATCCTCTAGGTCAGTGCTTTAACGTAGCTTTACCCAAAATTCTTCGTGACGGCGGACCTTTTGCTTATGACACTATTCCAACACTAAAACTTGCTGCCATTCAGGATGAAAAAAAACTCTCGAAGATAAAATCTCAAGAACAGAAACAAATTCTCGAGATATTAAAATCAGGACCTGTCAGAAGAAAAGAAATGAGGGAGCGTGGCATTAGTAGTACTAGCGAAAACGCTCTGATTAAAAAAGGCTTAATCGAGCTTTTTGATTTAAAGATTGAGAATAAAAAGTTCTATGAGCTCAACTGTGAAGTTTTAAAAGAAACTCCTCCTGTTCCAAACCTTGAACAAAAGAACGCTATCTACTGCATCGGCAATAGCGATAAGTTTGAGACCTTTTTATTAAATGGCATTACAGGATCTGGAAAAACAGAAGTATATCTTCAGATCATTGAAAGCACATTAAAAAAAGGCAAGGCAGTTCTGGTATTAGTACCTGAAATTGCTCTAACCCCTCAAACCTTTGACAGATTCTACAGACGCTTTAATGTCCCTGTAGCCTCAATGCACTCAGCTTTAAGCGATAGAGAAAGACTAGATGCCTATATAGATATGAGTACAAACAAGGCGGGAATTTTAATCGGTACAAGAACTGCTCTTTTTACCCCTATTCCAAATCTAGGGTTAATTGTTATTGATGAAGAGCACGACTCATCATTCAAACAGAATGATACCTTTAGGTATCATGCACGTACGCTAGCGATCATGCGAGCCAAAATTAACAATTGCCCGATTGTTTTAGGTTCTGCTACACCAAGTTTAGAATCCATAAACAACGTTCAGCAGTGTATCTTTAAAAAGATTGATCTTAAAATTAGAGCAGGCGGTGCTAAGTTACCTGAATTTGAATTAATCGATCTCCGAAAAGAGCCTTTGACAGAAGGTTTGAAAACAGGTGTCTGCAAGACTCTTGAAAACATGATTGGAGAAGAAACAGCAAAAGGCAATCAGGTATTGCTTTTTCTAAACAGACGAGGCTATTCACACCATCTTGTCTGTCATCAGTGTGGTCATGTATTTGTCTGTCCTAACTGTGATAACCTGCTTACTGTACATAAGAAAAATAACAGGTTACAGTGTCATGTATGCGAAAACTTCTACCCTATTCCTAAAACCTGCTATGTATGTGGAAATGACGAGCTTGTAGAACAGGGATTTGGAACAGAACAGGTATGCGAATTTTTAGAAGATCGCTACCCAGATGTAGGTGTTGAAAGAATAGATAGAGACAGTGTTACCACAAAAAGTCAGCTTGAAACAAAGTTATCAAGGATAAGAGATGGCTCATCTAAGATCATGCTAGGCACACAAATGCTAGCTAAAGGACATGATTTTCCGAATGTCACTTTAGTTGGTATTCTCGATATAGATTCTTCATTATTTAATGATGACTTTAGAGCTCTTGAAAACTCAGCTCAGTTATTAACTCAGGTATCAGGAAGAGCAGGACGTGGTCTCAAGGAAGGAAAAGTTGTTATTCAGACCCACCATCCTGACAATAAACTTATCAATCAGATCATCGATCCTAATACAGATTATCTGACAATAGCCTATGATATGCTTGAGACTAGAAAAAATCTGATGTTGCCCCCATATACTAATCAAGCATTTATCTTATGTAATAGTGCTGCAAGAAATAAAGCTTTTAACTTCATTAGAGATTTACATCAAAAAGTAATCCAATTACAAAGCAATTTTGGAAATTTATCTATAAGTCCTGTTATGTCTGATAAAATGGAGAAAGTTCAAAATCGCTATCATTTTCATATGCTAGTTACAAGCTATAGTCGTAAAACACTTAGCCAATTTTTATATTTAGTACGTAATACAGTTACACAAAGTGCATTGCCAAATGATGTACGTTTTGCAATCGAAGTTGATCCGATTACAATGTATTGATTTTGCCTTTGTGGTATCCTTTGTGTCGCAAAAATTTATATATTTATCCATTAGGTGCGGTAATGAAACAATTAATTGAGAATTTATTAAAACAGAGTATTGATGCTATTAATAGTGATGGTGCTATTAGTGCAGATTTACTAAAAAATATTCGAGTAGACCGCACAAAGGAAAGATCACACGGTGATTTTGCAACTAACATCGCTATGATGCTTGCAAAACCTCTAAAGCAGAATCCTCGTCAGATAGCTCAATCTCTGATTGATAATCTTCCAAAGGATGACCACATTAGCAAAGTTGAAATTGCAGGTCCAGGCTTTATTAATTTCTTTGTAAATAAAAACTCTATCGCTACCGCTCTTGAAGCCATGAGTAAAGATGCAAGGTTAGGCGTTCCTACAGTAGCTGCTCCTAAAACTATTGTCGTTGATTACTCAGCTCCAAACGTAGCAAAAGAAATGGCTGTTCACCACATTCGTTCAACAGTAATCGGTGATGCCGTAGTTCGCGTATTAGAGTTCTTAGGAAACAAGGTTATCCGTTCTAACCATATCGGTGACTGGGGTACCCAGTTTGGTATGCTGATCGCTTACCTTGAAAAGAAAGAAAATGAATCAGGTTCAGGTATGGATCTTAGCGATTTTGAGGCTTTCTACCGCGAAGCTAAAGAGTGCTATGACACCGATGAAAAGTTCGCTGTAAAGGCAAGACACTACGTTGTATTACTGCAGGGTGGTGACGAGTACTGCAGAAGCATGTGGAAGAAATTAGTTAATATGACTATGGTTCAAAACCAGAAGTTATATGACCGCCTTGATGTTACACTTACTGATAAAGACATCATGGGCGAGAGCTTATACAATGACATGTTACCTGTTGTAGTTGAAGATTTAATCAAGCGTAATATCGCTGTTGAAGATCAGGGCGCTATCGTTGTTTACCTACCTCAGTTTAAGAATAAGGAAGGCAACCCTCTTGGCAATATTATCCGTAAGAAAGATGGCGGTTACTTATACACCACAACTGATATTGCCTGCGCAAAATACAGAGCCCAAAACCTGCACGCAAACAGAATTTTATACTTCACAGATTCAAGGCAGAGCCAGCATTTGGAAACTGTTTGGGCGATCTGCAGAAAAGCAGGTTACGTTGGTGAGGATGTATCACTAGAGCACTGCCCATTCGGCATGATGCTTGGTAAAGATGGTAAACCATTTAAGACCAGATCAGGTGGTACAGTAAAATTACGCGACGTTTTAGATGAGGCAGAATCAAGAGTAACCGCTCTATTAAAAGAAAGAAACTCAACCTTATCTGAAGAAGAAAAACAGGTTGTTATCCATAACATCGCTATCGGCGCTGTTAAGTACGCAGATCTTTGCAAGAACCGTACAACTGACTATATCTTCGATTGGGATCAGATGCTAGCCTTTGAAGGTAACACCGCTCCATATCTACAGTATGCATATAGCCGTATCCGCGCTATCTTCAGAAAAGCAGCTGACCTTGAGATTGGTAAGATTGTTATTACCAACGAGGCAGAAGAAGATCTTGCAAACAAATTATTAGCTTTCTCAGAAGCTGTACAAAGCGTTGGTTCAAAGACTTTACCAAACTTACTATGTAACTATATTTTCGAGTTGTCTAACCTGTTCATGCATTTCTACGAAGCTTGTCCAATTCTAAAGGATGGTGTAGAAAAAGAAGTTGCTCAAAGCCGTCTTGCACTTTGTGACTTAACTGCTAAGGTACTAAAGCAAGGCTTAGGTCTTTTAGGTATTAACGTAATGGAGCAGATGTAAGAGTGAATAAATTAAAGTTAGCATTTAATGAGTTTTATAAAACCTTATTAAACTATATCTTAAAAAAAGATGAAAATTCAAAGATTAAATATAAAAATTTATTAGTTGTAATTTCCGTACTGCTAGCTTTATTTATTGCGCTAATCGTCGCTTTTTCATCATCAGGAAACAGCAACAGTAACAATATGCAATTAAACCCAAAGGACACCTCAGACAGTAAAGAGGTATCCTTTGAGGATAACAATGCAGTTGCAACTGATCCTCAGACTCTTGATCTGAACAGCGTTTCTGTAAACCCTAATGATTTAGATGACGACTCTCCTATCAAACCAGATAGTGAAGAACTACAGGAGGCTCAGCTTATAGCACCTCAAGAGCCGGCCACTGAGACTCAAGCAAATCAGAGTCAGCATAGTGGAGTTGAACCTGAAGTTCCTTCAAATCAGACAGAAACACCAGATAGTGCAGCTAATAACAATTATCATTACTCATTATTCTGCGATAAATTTGCAAGTAAAGAAAAAGCAGAGGCTACAAAAGCCAATATAGCTATTTCATCAGGTCAAATTTCAAATGTTGTTTATAAAAACAATTCATATCAGTTGCAAATTGAACCTTTTACAACAAGAGATGAAGCAATCGGCGCTTTTAATAAACTTGATTCACTTGCTTTAGTAAATCAATGTACTCTAGAAACTAGGAAATAAAAATGACAACTATCGTATCTGTAAGACGTAATGGAGTTGTAGCTGTAGGTGGCGACGGTCAGGTTACCATGGGTCAGAGCACCATCCTTAAAGGTAATGCTAGAAAAGTAAGAAAGATTTTCCATGATAAGGTAATTGCAGGTTTTGCAGGCTCTACTGCCGACGCATTTACTTTATTAGATTTATTCGAAAAGAAACTTGAAGAGCATCAGGGGATTCTTGAGAGAGCCTGTATTGAGCTTGCTAAACTCTGGCGTTCAGATAGAGCCCTAAGAAAACTTGAAGCTATCTTAATTGTGGCTGATGCAAAAGATTCACTAATGATCACTGGTACTGGTGATGTAGTAAAGATGGATGGCGATGTCCTGGCTACTGGTTCTGGCGGTAACTACGCTTTAGCTGCAGCTCGTGCTCTTGTAGATAATACAGACTTAAGCGCTGAAGAAATCGTTAAAAAGTCTTTGGATATTGCATGCAATATCTGCGTATTTACAAACTCTAACCATATCATTGAAAAGATCGAGTACTAATTATGTCAGAATTAACTCCTCGTGAAATTGTAAACGAACTAGATAAATATATTATCGGTCAGAAAGAAGCTAAAAAAGCTGTAGCCATCGCTTTAAGAAACAGATGGAGACGCATGCAAATCAATAAAGATCTTCGTGGTGAAATTGTACCTAAGAATATCTTAATGATTGGCCCTACAGGTGTTGGTAAAACAGAAATTGCAAGACGTCTTGCAAAACTTGCTAAAGCGCCTTTTGTAAAAGTTGAAGCTACCAAATACACCGAAGTAGGTTATGTTGGTAAAGACGTAGAATCCATTATTAGAGAGCTTGCAGATGTAGCCATGAAGATGGTTAAGGAAGAAGCTTTCAAACACAATAAAGTTAAAGCAGAAGATGCTGCTGAAGAAAGAATTTTAGACGTTCTTTTACCAACTCCAAGCGCAACTGAAGACGAGAAGAATTCCTCTGCTGCAAGACAAGTGTTCCGTAAAAAACTTAGAGAACATGAGCTTGATGAGAAGGAAATCGAAATCAATATTGTTGATAGCAGCCCAACCGTTAATGTAATTGGCGGTGCTCCTGGTATGGATGAAATTAACGATCAGCTACAGTCCCTTTTCAATTCTATGAGTTCAAATAAAATGACCACCAAGAAGATGAAAATCAAGGATGCATTAAAGATCTTAACCGAAGAGGAAGCTACAAAGCTTACAAAGAACGATGATCTTAGAAGCCAGGCTATCGAACTTGCTGAAAATAATGGTATTGTTTTTATTGATGAGATCGATAAAATCTGCCAGGAAAGTCAGGATAGGGGAGCTGTTTCAAGACAGGGCGTACAGAGAGATTTATTACCTCTAATCGAAGGTTCATCTGTTAACACCAAATACGGTATGTTAAAAACAGATCATGTTTTATTTATCGCATCAGGTGCCTTCCAGATGTCAAAGCCATCAGATCTGATCCCTGAACTTCAGGGCCGTCTTCCAATTCGTGTAGAGCTTTCAGCTCTTACCGCAGAAGACTTTGAGAGAATTTTAAAAGAGCCCCATAACAGCTTAACTAAGCAGTATGAGATGTTAATGTCTACTGAAAATGTTACCGTTCAGTTTACTGACAGCGCAATTACAAGAATTGCAGAAGATGCATATCAGGTAAATCAGAGAACTGAAAACATCGGTGCTAGAAGATTACACACTCTAATGGAAAAGATTCTTGAAGAGATCTCATTTACAGCTCCTGATAAGTCAGGTTCTAACGTCGTTATCGATGATAAGTACGTTGATGAGCATGTAGAAGAACTTGTTCAGAATGAAGATGTAAGCAGGTACATTTTATAGTGACCAAAAGAGAGCTTTCCCCTAAAGAAACAATTATTCTTCAAGAACTTGAAGAGCTTTGTGTAAGTTGTCAGAATTTAAGTCAACGCTTAACTGATAACGAAAAAGCTCTTCAGGATAAGGAGAAAGAACTCTCTTGTGCACGACGTGAAATAACCAGGCTTAAAGAGGAGAACCAGCATCAGAAAGAGGTTCTCCAAACCTGGAAGAAAAGACTTGAAGTTATTTTAGATAAGCTTCCAAAAGTTTAAATAAAAGCTACCGCTTTTATCTTCACCTACCATAGAACTATTCTTTTTTACCTAAACTCAATCTTACACTGGCAAACAAGAAAGCACCAAAAATTGTACCCGCAGCAAGTGAAATCAGATAACCGCCATAATTCTCAGACAATGGAATAATAAAGATACCGCCATGAGGTGCACAGATTGTACATCTATAGTACATGCTCATTGCACCAGCCAGAGCAGAAGCCGTAATACATACAGCTTTCATCTTCGTCTGGTTTACAGCAAGGAAAGGAAGAACACCTTCAGTAATAAATACTAAACCTTTAGCTATGGCGACAAGTGTATTCTTTTTCTCATTTGCGGTGAAAGCTTGTGGTATCAGAAGAGATGCTATGCCCGCTGCTAATGGAGGCACCATACCACCAATCATTACAGATGCCATCACCATACTGCCAGGTCCCATTTCAGGTAAACCATCAGCAAGTAACAATACTCCTATAGCATAAGCACTCTTATTTAATGGACCACCCATGTCAGCTGCCATCATACCAGCAGTAACTGCACCAATGATAATTAAGACAAGTGAACCGGAATCCTCAATTAGTGTGGTAATGCACTCATCAAGAAAAGCTGCAGGAATGTTTGTAAAGTAAGTAGCTATAATAGCGGTTCCTAATACACCAAAGATAGGGTACAAGAGTAACGCCACAATAGCATCGTGTCCTTTTAGGAATCTAGCCGCTAGTGTCGTTACAATTAGCGCAATTGCACCTCCTACAAAGCCGTTTACTACAGCACCTATAACTCCAGATCCACCTAAATCAGCCATAACACCGCCAGTAAAACCAGCTACAAGTGCTGTTCTACCTCTAATGGAGAAAGCAATAAATGCAGATAAAATCGGGAATAGTAAAGTACCAATTGAATAGCCAATCTTATCTAGGAAAAGACCTAATTGTGTACCTTGAATAAATTCTAATTTAGCAAAGGCAGATAAGATACCTGCAGTAGCTGCAATAGGCATTAAATAAGTCATACCAGACATTAAATGACAGTACATTCTCATCAGAATAGATGAAGAGTTATTTAATAGTCCTGTCTGATAAGAAGGACATTTAGGATCAAGCGCCTGCTTAATCAGTTCCTGAGGTTTTCTGATACCATCTACAACACCAACACGAACTAATGGTTTTCCGATGAATCTGTCCATCTCAACGATTCTATCAGCTGCAACAATTACACCCTTGGCTCTGGCAATTTCCTCTGGTAATAAACGATTTCTATTACCTGCAGCGCCATCAGTTTCAATTTTAATGGTGTAACCTAATTCTTTAGCTTTATTCTCTAAAGCTTCAGCAGCCATATAGGTATGAGACAAACCAGCAGGGCAGGCGGTTACAGCGACTAAATCAAAACCTTCCTTTGCCTGCCCCTTACCTTGAGCCTCATCGTTTTTGGCCTGTTCTGTGATTTCTTTCTTTTCTTTGATTTCTTCTTTTTCTTTAGTATTGATGATCTTTAAAAATTCATCCACTGAAGTGGCATTGATCAAAGATTTTCTAAATTCCTCTGAAATAAGAAGAGTTGATAATCTTGCTAAAACATCAAGATGAGCATCTGATGCCTGGTGAGGTGAGGCGATTAAAAAGAATAGTTGGGCAGGCTGTCCATCCAGACTGTCAAATTCTACTCCTCCAGGTACAACCATAGCTGCAAGGCCAGGCTTATTAACACCAGCGCTTTTTGCATGAGGAATTGCAACACCAGCTCCAAGACCTGTTGATCCCTTTGTCTCTCTATCAAAAACAGCGGCTCTATATCTTTCAGGATCACTTAAACAATCAGTATTCGATATTAAATCGACTAAATTGTTTATAGCCTGTTCTTTTGTTGTTGCCCTTGCAAACAACTTCACCGCTCTTGGATCGAGGAGATCGCAAATATGCATGTTTTATCCTTTAAACCTAACAGAACTTTCAAATTGAAAAGATAATTAAGTTATTTAAATTTGTTTAACTTTGATTGCAGGACATGGGGCGGAAGCATTTTGCTGCTCACAACCAGATAATGTCTGATCCATATCCAAAGAAGGCATTTCCATTTGAGGTCGACCTACAACTCGAGCGGGTACACCTACTACTGTTGTATGTGCAGGGACATCCCGTAAAACTACAGAACCTGCGCCGACAATTGCACCTTCACCTATTTTTATATTTCCTAAAATCTTTGCACCAGCACCAATCATCACGCCTTTTCCAACTTTAGGGTGACGATCTCCCTGCTCTTTACCTGTGCCACCTAAAGTTACATCGTGCAACATTGATACAGTATCTGCAACCACTGCAGTCTCACCTATTACGATATTTGTTGCATGGTCTAACATCAGACCTTTACCTATTTTTGCAGCAGGATGAATATCTACTGAAAAAACATCAGATATACGACTTTGTAAAAAGCATGCCAAATCTTTTCTGCCCTTTTCCCAAAGCCATTGCGATACTCTCCAGGACTCCAATACATGAGGACCTTTTAAAAATAATAAAATTCTTACTAAAGAGCTTGAAGCAGGATCACGACAAGCTACAGCATAAACATCAGCTACAGCATCTTCAAGTATACTTGGCTTATCAGTATAGGCTTCCATGCATACCTGAAACAGTTGCTGTCTATCCACCTCATATGAAGCCAGCTTGCTGCTGATTATTCTTGCTAAGCACTGATCAAACGATTTACAAGAAAGGACAAGTTTATTCATCAGCGCCTCTAATGCAGGCTCTGTTTTAACTATCTCTTTTGAAGAGTTTACTAATTCTTGCCAAAATTCTTGAACACTCTTGGCTTCTTGCATAGACATGAGACTATCCTAAAAAGGAAATTAACTAATAGATGTAAATTATACTGTCTTTTAGCTTATTTTCTATTTATTTAGTTTAGATAAAATTATAAAGATATCGAGTTTCTTTTAAGAATGAAAGTTATCTTCAAACTGAACCGTATCTGTTACGCTAGATTGAACAGGTTCCATATGGAACGTACATTCAACATCAACAAATTCGGTTTCCACTAATTTCTCTACTTCATTAACGATATCGTGTGCGTGGCTTAAACTCATATCTCCATCCATAACGAGATGAGCCTGAACAAAAATCATTGGTCCTGCTCTGTGAGTTTTTAAATCGTGAATGGACTTTACTCCATCGACACTACAAATTATTTTAATCATTTTTTTTAGCAAGTCAGGCTCCAAGGATTTATCCAAAAGAGTCTGAATTGCGTTCATACCAATCATATACGCGCCGTACATGATGTAAACACCAATTAATGAAGCAAATAAACCATCAGCCCAATCATAGCCATAAGTACTTAAAACAAGAGCAATGATAACGCCTGTATTCAAAGAAATATCTGATATGTAGTGTAATCTGTCGGCGCCAATTGCCTCACTATGAGTTCGTTTATAAACATATGTCTGGAGGAGAACCAGTAAAATAGTGAAGACAATACTTACTACAGACACTATCAAAGCATAATCCATGTGCTCTAGTGGCTGAGGAGTAATACACCTTTCAATACCATGAATGATTAGTAATACTGATGAACCACCAATAAATGCAGCCTGTGCGAGAGAGGCTAAAGCCTGAGATTTAAAATGACCGTATCTGTGTTCTTTATCTGGTGGCGCTAAAGAAAATTTTAATGCTAATAAATTTACTAATGATGCAAGTAAATCGAAAATAGAATCAGTTAAAGAGGCAAATATTACAGTTGATGAACTTATTAGCCAGACAACTAACTTTAAAACAATAAATAAGACGGCTGTAGAGACTGAGGCAAAACCTGCCATCATGACTAAGCGTTTATATGTTTTCAATGAATCTGTGTTGTTTAAATCTACTTCATTTGAAGAATTAGAAGCTTTTTCATTGGTGAATGACAATTATTTGACCTCCGTTTTTAATTCTTCAAATTAAAACTAGTTTGTTAAAATCTCTCGAATTATTTTTATGTAATTTTGCAAAAAAGTGATCTTTTGCATAACCTATACAATATTAGCAATATTTTTTCTTGCTTTTTGTGATTATAAAAGATGAATACACTAAACTATAGATAAAGATATCATTTTTCTGTGAAATAAGTTCTCATGTATTTGTTATAACCTGCAAATCAGGAGCAAGTGTTAAAAAAGACACTTAGAAATTACTATGCTAATCAATAAATTACTAAGAATATTCTTTTATTGGCCTTTTAGAATAACAACAAAATGCGCTACCATTCCTTACGAGCCTTTAAAACAAATTAAGATAGATAGAACAAAAACAATCGTATATGTAACTGTTTCATCTTCTTTAGGTAATTTAATGTGCATTGAAAGGGCTGCACAAAGATTAGGTTTGCCTTCTCCATTTAAAGACATCAATATTTTTGGTCAGAAAACACCTCGTGTCTGTTATTTAAGAAGTCCAGCTTTCTTCTCATCAAAGGTATCAAAATACTATGATCTAGAGCCTACTTTCAGAAAGTGGTATGACCTTTACAAATCTACAGGTCGAGATATTCAGGTTCTGCCTATTACAGTATTGTGGTCACGTAACCCAGGTTACGACAGATTGGCTTTAAACGGTATCAACGCAGCTACACCTTCAATAAAAAAGTTCTTTAACCTAACTTTTGCAGGTCGAGACAACTGCACCATATTCTGTGGTTCATTCAATATAAGCGATTCAAAAGAACGCTTTGACAATTCTCATTTCTCAAATGACTTAAACAGAACCTTCCGTCTTATTTTTATGAAAAAGGCGCGCTCTGTTGTCGGTAAACCACTACCAAACAGAAAAGAAGTTATTGAGAATATTTTGAGAACACCTGCTGTTCAGGATGCTATTACGCAGGCCACAGAGACTAATGGAAAACCAGCTGAAGAAAATATACGTGCAGCAAGAAAGATCTTAGAGGTAATGGTTGCTGATACTCGCTACCCACTAATTAAATTCCTAAACACGATCATTGCGCATATCTGGCATAAAATTTACGAAGGTCAGACAATCATTGGCGCTGACAAAGTAAGACAATTAGTACAAACCGGCCATGCGATTATCTATATCCCATGTCACCGTTCTCACATGGACTATATCCTACTTACTTTCGTATTATTCCATGAAGGTTTACCACTGCCTCAGGTAGCATCAGGAGACAACTTAAACTTCTTCCCAGTAGGACCTATTATTCGTCGTTGCGGTTCATACTTCATCAGAAGAAAAATGAAGGGCGATGAATTCTACATTACTATTTTCAGAGAGTATCTGAATATGTTATTTGAAAATGGTTATGCCACAGAATTCTTTATTGAAGGCGGCAGATCAAGAACAGGAAGAACCCTGCCTCCACGAACAGGTATGGTTGCTATGACTGTTCAGTCTCAGCTAAGAGGAACCAAAAGACCAATAGCCTTCATTCCAACTTACCTTGGTTACGAGCACGTGTCAGAAGTACGCAACTACATGCGCGAGTTAACAGGCGAGAGCAAAAAGAAAGAAAGTGCAGTTGCGTTACTTGGTATCTTTAAGAGATTTAGAAATTATGGACGCGGATATGTAACTTTTGGTCAGCCGGTTATTGTTCCTAAGTTCTTATCAAAGCATGTTCCTGACTGGAAAAAAGATATAGATCCTACAGGTACTAGAAGACCAGCCTGGCTTAATGATACTGTAAATCAGATGGCTCACAGAATTATTATCAACCTAAATGATTCTGCAACTATTAACGGTATCAACCTGTGTGCTCTTGCGATCATGAATGCTCCTGATCATGCAATGAGTACAGGACAGCTTCAAAAGTGCATTGATATGTACTTAAAGCTTTTACATGTTGATCCAAAGAGAAGACCTTCTATCCCAACGGCTACAACTTTAACCTTAATCAAACAGGCTATTGAGCTTAAGAAATTCCGCACCTACGATGTGGGAGAAGACATGAAGTTTGTAAGACCAAGCTATGGACAGTCCTTACAGCTTACTTATTTCCAGAACAACATTGTGCACCTGTTTGCTCTGCCAGCTCTGCTTGCAAATATTATTTTAAGAAATGGCCATATTCTAAGAGAGGATGTACGTTTACATGCTCGTTCTCTATTCTATTTCTTAAGACACGAATTATTTGTTCCTGTTGATGAAGAGGATTTAGATAACCTGATTGACAAGTATATGGATACATTCTTGATTGAAGGTTACATAACAAGAGATGCAGATATGCTCTTTGTATCTGGAGATGGTTATCAGGAATTCTATATTCTATCCCGTTGTATCTACCCTAACCTAATACGTTATCTGGTAGCTGCAACAGCATTAAAGAATACTAAGGACGGAACTGTTGACGTTAATACATTTGTTCAAAAATGTATAACATATTCAAAGAGATTGCCTATTGAGGTCACAAATAATTCTCCTGAATTTGCAGATCCTATCTTATTTAAGATTATGTGTGATACATTTATCAGACACAATTACTTTTTCATTAAAGAAGATAAAAAAATCTACGTTAATGAAGAGAAAGTTCAAAAACTTAATAGAGCTGCAACCCCTCTATTAGGTGCTAAGGACGTAAGAATTTTAAATGGTAGAGTTTTAGCAAGAAGAAAAGATGAACACCATTTAGATGGTTCAATAAACTCATAGTTTATAAAGGAAGACTTATGTTAATGAGAGCATTTCACGGCTTTTTAGCTTTGCTTTTTATTACTTTTTCCAGTGTATGTTTTGCAGGACACGGAGCAAGTAAAGAAGCAGCACCTGCTGAACCTGCTGAACCTGAAATTGGTTACTACACTCTAAATCCGGATTTAACTACTAACGTTGCGACATTAAACTCACGCGATAAAATCCATTATGTTCGCGCAAAAATCGCTTTAATGCTTGAGGATAGCCGTGATTCAGCAATTATTGCTGACGTTGAACCACTCATTAAGGATGCTATTATTGATATTCTAGGTTCAAAAGACTTCTCTCAGGTAGCTACAAACGAATCAAGAGAAAGAATCAGAACTGAATGCAGAGAAAAGCTTTTAGATATCTTTAAAGACAAATTCGGAAAGCCAATCATTATTGATGTTCTGTTCTTGAATTACATGTATCAGTAATTTTTGAATCATTTCAATAAAGAAAAGAGCGTATAGCTCTTTTCTTTTTTATTAGAGCTAAATTCCTGACACAGTCATATTTGGAATCAGCACAGAGCCAGATTTTATTTTTAGGCGCTCATCAACATCTGTTGCAATCGCAGACATATTAGCAAACATATCCTTCAGATTGCCGGCAATGGTAATACCTTCAACGGCATGTTCAAACTTACCGTTCTTAAAGTAGTAACCTTCAGCTCCACGCGAATAGTTGCCGCTTACCATGTCGATACCCTGTCCCATCAGATCTGTGACCACAATACCTTCACCTACATTGTTAAGCAAATCATCAAATTCAAAAGTATGCTCCTTATCAAAAGAGATCATCCAATTGTGAATGCCACTTGCATGTCCATTGGATTTTAACTTTAACTTTCTTGATGAATATGTTGCTAACAGGTAGCTTTGCAGAACGCCATCCTCAATAATGTTTGAAGGTTTTACAGCGACTCCGTCTGCATCATAGTTTCTTGAAGCTAGACCTTTTAGAATAAATGGATCTTCGTGAATTGTTACAAACTCAGGAAAGATCTTCTCTCCTAATTTGTCACACAAAAAAGAACTTCTTCTATAAAGAGCGCCGCCTGAAATACCACTAGAAAGAGCTCCCCATAAAGTGCAGGCTGCAGACTTTGCAAAAATAATGTTATATTTACCTGTAGGAACAGAATGCGCATTTAATTTTCTGACAGTCTTCTCTATAGCTTCATCTACAACCTTCTGATTATCATAAAGATCATTAAGATCTCTTGCTACAGAATAACCGTTTCCACGCTGCATCTTTCCATCATGCTCACCTAATAAAATTAGAGACTTACTTGTATAGCTTGATGATTTTGCATGGCAAAAACCTAATGAATTAGCAAGAACACTGGTATAAAAACTTGCATCAAAACTTGCACCGTCAGATTTTTTGATGCCAGGTACATTTCTGTCTAAGGCAATTTCCTCAAGCTCAATTGCCTGTTTAATTGCCTCATCAGCAGTAATTTTATTTTCAAAAACTAGTTTTAAGTTTTTAAAAGTAGTACACATTGAATCAGGATCGCAAAGACCTGCACAATCATCCTGACTTGAATATTTTGCAATGTTAACAGCACTTTGAATACATTCATAAATAGCGTTTTCACTTAAATCCGTTGTAGATGCATTACCTCTTTTCTTATCTTTATAGATGACAATTTCCATGCCATTGTCATTATTAAATTCAATGTTTTCCACATCCTTATCACGACTTGATACAGATAAGCCTTTTACACCACCTATGCTTACCTCGCACTCATCAGCTCCAAGATTTTTAGCTTTTTTTACTGCCTTTGATGCGATGGCTAAAAGCTTTTCCTGGTTTTCTTTTAGTACTTGATTAAATGAGTCCATGATAATAATTTCCTTTTCCTTTGTTTTTTGTTCTTTTGGCTATATGATAACGAAATACATATATTAAGAATGATTTTTTTTACTAAGCTATATTCTTATGACATTAAAAAACATCTTAGAAAAAATAATGCCTTATACCCTATTGATTGCTATAAGCGGTGGATACCTGGTATTTTTGCTTTTCCACTATATATCTTTATTCGCGCCATTAAAACCAATAGCTTACTCAATTTACGATTCATTAGCGATAGCGATATTTATAATATTATTTTTTGCTTTCTGCAAAATTAATTTTAAACAAATGAAGCCTAAAAAGTGGCAGTTTTATCTTGTAGCAATTCAGCTTATCGTAAGTACCATCATAGCTTTTTATATTTCCAGAACAGGTGATCCTAAAAACGAGATATTTCTGTGCGGAACTCTAATATGCGCAATCACGCCAACTGCAGCTTCTGCATCAGTTATTACCGGTAAATTAGGCGGGAGCGAATCAGCACTTACTACCTACATTATATTGAGTAACCTAGCTGCAGCTATTGGCATTCCCTTATTATTTCCACTTATTACCAATTCAGAATTAAACTTTTTGGCAGAATTTGTAAATATTTTAAATAAGGTTTTCCCAATTATCGTACTACCGCTTGTCAGTGCAGTTGTAATCAAGTTGCTATTACCTCGGCTACACAGATTTATAGTAGATCATACTAAAAGTATCGGTTTTTATTTATGGGCAGGTATTCTCTTTGTACTTTCTGCTAAAACATTCTCTAATATCGCAGCTGCAAGATGCTCGCATATTGAAATCTATCAAATGGCTTTAATCGGCGCATTATGTACTGCTGTTCAGTTTTCTTTAGGTAAGTTATTAGGTAATTTTGAAAAGCAGAGAATAAGCGCAGGTCAGGGCTTAGGTCAGAAGAATATGTTGTTTGGAATCTGGGTAGCGATGACATATCTAACCCCTACTGTAGCGATTATTCCAGGAACATATATCCTTTGGCAGAACTTAGTTAACGCCTGGCAGATGTGGCATCGCGAAAGGTTGCTCATCACCTGCCAAAAGAAAGGAATTACTCCATATCAGGAAGAGTAGCTTAGATACACTCAAGATCTTCTACTGAGAAATCCTTCTCAGCTACAGGCATGATGCCTAAAAGGACATTTTTTTGCTCTTTTAACATAGGAACCCAGCTTTCATTCCAGGCTTTTTTGGTAATGAATTGTGCCTTCATAGACTCATTACCAGACTCTTTTGCCCATGCTGTTGCAAGGCGTTCATCAGACCATACTGGAATGATACTAAAAAGATTGTTGTTCTCGTCTTCTTCAGTATCTTCAAGAATCAGCGGGCCTTCTTCATCAGCAAGAATATAAAGGCCTTCCTTTTCAGCAACAACTCTGTCAAACATAGCCTGTCTATATTCAGCATTTAATGAAAGAATTGCTTCAAACTCTTTATCTGTTAGTTCGCTCATTATGTTCTCCTAATAACCGCGCTCTAAAATTGGTTTTAAAAATTGACCTGTAAATGACTCATGATACTGACTGATTTCTTCTGGAGTACCACAGGCAATAACCTGGCCACCGCCACTTCCACCTTCAGGGCCTAAGTCTATCAGGTAGTCAGCAGTCTTAATCACATCTAAGTTATGCTCAATCACAACTACGGTATTACCCTGATCTCTTAGTGTCAGCAATACTTCTAATAATAATTTAACATCTTCAAAATGCAAACCTGTAGTAGGCTCATCTAAAACATATAGTGTCTTTCCGGTAGCTCTCTTTGAAAGCTCTTTTGACAGCTTGATACGTTGAGCCTCACCACCAGAGAATGTAGTAGCCGCCTGACCTAGATTAATATAGGATAAGCCAACCTGCATCAGGGTCTTTAATTTATTGGCAATTGAAGGAACTGCCTCAAAAAACTCATATGCCTGTTCTACATTCATCTCTAAAACATCAGCAATTGATTTGCCTTTATATAGAACTTCAAGAGTTTCACGGTTATATCGTTTACCCTGACATTGGTCGCATTTTACATATACATCAGGCAGAAAGTTCATAGATACTTTAATAGTACCATCACCCTGACATGCCTCACAGCGTCCCCCTTTTACGTTAAAGGAGAATCTGCCCAGACTGTATCCTCGGGCTCTTGCCTCTGGGGTTTTGGCAAATAAATCTCTGATATCTGAGAACAGACCTACGTAGGTAGCAGGATTTGATCGAGGAGTTCTTCCGATAGGACTCTGGTCAATGCAAATAATCTTGTCAAAGTTATCTAATCCTTTGATGTTCCTGTATGGAGCAGGATCATCATTGGCGGTAACTCCATTTAATTTTCTTTCAGCAACTCTTACTAAAGTATCGTTAACTAAAGTAGATTTACCCGATCCTGATACACCTGTAACCACGATAAAACATCCTACAGGGAAAGAAACATCAATATTTTTCAGATTATTACCGCAGCATCCTTCTAAGATAATATCCTTACCTTTTTTAGGTTTGATTCGTTTTGATGGAATATCAATACGACGACGGCCTGCAAGATAATCACCAGTTATGGAAGCTTTAGTCTTCATAATGTCATTTACAGTACCGGCAGCTACAATCTTACCGCCATTGATACCAGCTCCAGGACCTACATCTAGAATAAAATCAGCTGCTCTCATGGTATCTTCATCGTGTTCTACCACAATTACGGAGTTACCAATATCTCGTAAATTCTTTAGAGTACTTAAAAGCTTTGAATTATCTCTTTGATGAAGGCCGATGCTTGGCTCGTCTAACACATACATAACGCCAGTTAAGCCGGCACCAATCTGACTTGCCAGACGGATACGCTGAGCTTCACCGCCTGATAATGTTTCAGCTGAACGGGATAATGTTAAATAACCTAAGCCCACGTTAATTAAAAAGCCTAATCTGTTTTTTATTTCTTTTAGAACTCTATTGGCAATAGTGCTTTCCTGCTCGGTCAGCTGAATCTCATCAAAGAATGCTTTACATTCAACAATAGATAACTCGTTTATTTCAGGTAGTGTTCTGTTGTTTACAAAAACGTTGCAGTACTCTTTTTTTAATCTGGTGCCGTGACACTCGGGACAAGGAAGAGGTTTCATAAGTTTTGATATGTAATACCTTACATATTCAGACTCAGTTTCATGCAAACGTCTTTCGAAATTTGGAATTACACCTTCAAAAGGTTCTAAACTTGAGCGTGTCTTCTTTCCTCCAGCATAGACAATTTCCATAGAAATTGCCTCTTTACCGGAACCATACAGAATAACTTTCTTTTCTTTTTCTGATAAATCTTTATACGGCTTATCCAGATCAATCTTGTAGAATTTGGATACTGCATTTATTAACTTATAGTAAAAAGGGTTTTGTTTATCCCAGCCTACAATAGCGCCCTCAGCTAAAGACTTTTCCTTATCAGGGATGATTTTATCTTCATCTAAAATCATCATCACACCTAAGCCTTCACATTTAGGACATGAACCATGAGGGTTGTTAAAAGAGAAATTTCGAGGCTCAAGCTCAGGAATTGAGTACCCGCAAATAGGACATGAATAATGGGAAGAGAAGGTAATTTCATCTTCTTTTTTATGATCGTCCATTGGGCATACCACAGCCAGACCATCGGCATACTTTAAAGCAGTTTCAAAAGAATCGGCAAGACGCTGTTTAATCTCATCTTTAACTTTAATTCTATCCACAACCAAATCAATGTTGTGTTTTTCTCTTAATGCCAGAGCTGGTGGCTCTGAGAGATCATAGATATCACCATCAATACGCGCTCTGATGAAACCTTCTTTTAAAAGGTCAGAAAACAACTGTTTATACTCACCTTTTCTACCTCTAACTATAGGAGCTAAGATCATAATCTTAGAATCCTTTGGCATGTTCAGAACTGAATCAACCATCTGAGATACAGTCTGCGCTTTTAAGACAGTTCCATGCTCAGGACAGCGTGCTTCACCGATTCTTGCCCACATTAAACGCAGATAATCATGAATTTCTGTAATAGTACCAACTGTGGAACGTGGATTATGAGATGAGGCTTTCTGCTCAATAGAAATGGCTGGAGATAAACCATCAATGGAGTCTACATCAGGTTTATCCATTAAAGATAAGAATTGCCTTGCATATGCAGACAAAGATTCAACGTATCTACGCTGACCTTCAGCATATAATGTGTCGAATGCTAATGAGGATTTTCCAGATCCTGAACGACCGGTTACAACGCATAATTTATTTCTTGGAATACTTACCGAAATATTGCGCAAATTATGAGTTCTTGCGCCTCGAACTATAATTTCATCCATTTTCTTTATTCTTTTTTTATGGCTGTTTTGTTAAGTTTATCAATTTATTGATGACAAAAAATAATTTTTATCTATTTTCTGTCAATTCATAAATTTTTCTCAGATTTTTACTTTTTTTTAAAGTATGATTAGCTCTGTAATTTTTAGTAACTTTTTTTAAAAGGCTACAAAAAGTTTGAATAAATTTCACTTTTTGCCATAAAACAAATAAGCTACATAAAAAGAACTTTAATATATAGAAAACAAATTATCTTATTATCTAACATACTAAACTTTAAAGGAAATTTTATGGCTCGTGGAGTTAATAAAGTAATTCTAATTGGTAATCTTGGTGATGAACCATCTTTTAGAACAACCAATTCAGGAACTGCTGTTGTAAACATCTCAATGGTTACCAATGAGATGAAAAGAAATCTTGAAACAGGTCAAACTACAGAACTTGCAGAGTGGCACCGCGTTGTTATGTGGGGTAAATTAGCAGAAATCGCTCATCAATGGTTACATAAGGGTTCTCAGGTTTACATCGAAGGTAAACTAAGAACTCGTTCATACATTGATAAACAGAATGTAAAAAGAACAATTACTGAGATTGTTGCTGACGAAATGCAAATGTTAGGTAGCAAAAATGGTGGTAGCTCAACATCATATGAACAGGGCAATATAAATCAGGGTTTTCCACAGAGTACCCCAGTTAATTCAAATCTGTCAAATTATGGCAATTCTGGAACTGCGCAACCCCAACCCCTATACGGTGGACAAGCCCAATCTTCAACCTATGGCACTGGTCAAATATCTGATGGAGGTGTAAACCAAATCCATAGCCAGACTTATGGTCAGGGATTTGAGCAAAAAACACCTACACAGCAAGCTTCATATCAGGACCATTTCCAGCCTCAAGGACATTTACAGGAGCCTAACGCATTAGCAACTACATCTCCTGCAAATACAGTTGATGCTGATATTGATGATCCACTTCCATTCTAAAAAATTTTTAGAGTAAATTTGAGCCTCGCCTTAAGTGCGGGGCTTAATTTTTTCAAAATTTCATCTAAAAAATCATCTTTTTTGACCATTTTTTTATAGCCAAAATCTATTTATTTTAATTTCAAATAATTATAAGAAAATTATAGTGTGATAAACGTATGACTTTTTTAGTTGATCTGCTATTACATAAGCTAAAGGCGCTTTTGTATGTGATATACTTTTACGTAAAACAATTTTCAAAATTGTTTAATAATTATTAAAGTAGCATCAATTAATTTCGGCTTTGGACCCTAGTAAATGTTTAAAAAAATTCGCAGTATGTTTTCAAATGATCTTTCAATTGATCTTGGAACAGCTAATACACTTGTTTATGTTAAAAACAAAGGCATCGTATTAAATGAGCCTTCAGTAGTTGCAGTACGATTAGATAGAAATGGCGGTTCTCAACGTAAAGTTGATGCCGTTGGTAGAGCAGCAAAAACCATGTTAGGTCGTAGCCCTGATAATCTAGAAGTTATCAGACCAATGAAAGATGGTGTTATTGCTGATTTTGAATACACCGAAAAGATGTTGCAGTACTTCATTTCTAAAGTTCTTCAAGGTTCACACCTTGTTCCATTTAAGCCTAGCCCACGCGTTTTAGTATGCGTTCCATGCGGTGCTACTCAGGTAGAAAGAAGAGCTATCAGAGAGTCTGTAGAAGGCGCTGGGGCAAGTGAAGTATTCCTAATCACTGAGCCAATGGCTGCTGCTATCGGTGCTGGACTTCCTGTTTCAGAAGCTAAAGGTTCTATGATTGTTGATATCGGTGGTGGTACTACAGAAGTTGCCATCATCTCTTTAAACGGTATCGTTTATTCAAGTTCAGTAAGAATCGGTGGTAACCGTTTCGAGCAAGCTATTATCGATTACGTACGTAACACTAAGCGTTATGAAATCGGTGAGTCAACAGCTGAGCAGGTTAAGATTGAAATCGGTTCAGCATATGCTGAGCAGGAAATGCACGAGAAGGAAGTTCGCGGAAGATCAGTTGTAGAAGGCGTACCTCGCTCATTCACTCTAAATTCAAACGAAATTCTAGAAGCTCTATCTGATCCTATTAAGGGTATCGTTGCAGCAGTTAGAACAGCTCTTGAGAAGTCACCTCCAGAGTTAGCAGCTGATATCGCAGAGCACGGTATGATGTTATCAGGTGGTGGTGCTTTACTACACAACCTAGATAAGTTACTTCGTGAAGAAACCGGTATTCCAGTTACTATCGCCGAAGAACCACTAACCTGCGTTGTACGCGGTGGTGGTAAAGCTCTTGAGATGTATGACACTCAAGATAACGAAATCTTTGACTAATATTTAATTATGGATCTCCTAACGGAGATCCTTTAGTTTTATAGGACTTGATTTGAAAAATTCAGATCAACACAAATCTTATATACATTATAGATTTGCCATCGTTCTTGCTCTATCTATCGCAGTGATGGCTCTTGATGTGCGCTCTAAACTTCTATCTGATTTTAGATATTATGTAGAGTCAGCCCTATATCCTGTGCTTGTTTTTGCAGATTCCCCTCATTCAGTAAGTAGATTGGTTAGAAATCAGTTCAAAAGTCATAGTGAACTGTTAAAAGAAAATGAGAAACTTTCTACTGAGAACTTCATGCAAAGAGCAGATATCTTAAAGCTAAAAGATCTTGAATCTGAAAATAAGGCTTTAAGAAGACTACTGAATTCTCCTGTTCGCAAAAATACCCGTCGTTTATTCGCAGAAGTAATCGACGTGGATGTTGATCCATTCTTAAGAAGAATTATCGTAAACAGAGGATCAAATGCGGGCGTTTATGTGGGTATGCCTGTTATTACCGACGTAGGTCTTGTAGGTCAGGTTATGAACGTTAATTACTCCTACTCAAGAGTACTTGTATTAACAGACCCAAACTGCTCTGTTCCTGTAATCGATGCACGTTCAAACGTTCGTGCAATTTCAACAGGTACCGGCGCTCTTGCAGAAATTGAAATCAATAACGTACCCCGTTCAGCTGATATTAAGACTGGTGATTTATTATTAACCTCAGGTATTGGCGGTGTTTATCCTCGCGGCTATCCTGTAGCTACTGTAACCTCTGTAGGTATTTCCGATTCACAGCCTTTTGCTGTTATTAAAGCAAAACCACTTGTAGATACAGACAAGATGCGTTTTGTTCTTATGTTCTGGGGTAATGATGAAGCTTTTGATGAAGAAGATTTTCAATCAAAAGCAAAAGACCGTACTGACAATAAAGTTATCCTTCATCAGGAGAAAGTAAAAAACCTGATTGAAACTTTATCTGTAAAACATCATAAAAAAACAAAAGATAATGAAAAAGAAGATAGCAAAGCTACCCCTGCTAAAAAAGAGGTAACAGAACATGATTAACAAAGAAAACAATTCTTCTGTTTTAATTGTGCTACTTCCTTTACTCCTTGTAGCATTACTCTTTGAGATTATTCATCTTCCCGGAGTTATCGCTGATAACAGACCAGATCTGATTACCCTAATTATCATCTATTTTTCTATGAATGGAAAATTAAAGATGTCTTTAGAGGTGTCCTGGTTCGTAGGTATTATTTTAGATTTAATCACTGGCTCACCGCTGGGTGTTCATGCATTCTCAATAATTTTGCAGGTTTACATTATCAGCTCTCAGTTCGTATTTGCAAAATACAAGATTTATCAGCAAATTCTAATTGTAGGCATTGTTAATTTATTTGCTAACAGCATCGGTTATTGGCTAGAGCACATCATTGGTCAGAGTTACTATGAAGTTAACTTCTTATTACCAGCTGTCGTTACAGCTGCTGTATGGCCTCTGGTTGTTGTTTTATGTCAGATCTTATGCTCAACCTTCTCTGTTGCAACAAGCGATAAAGATAATAACGATTAATACATGACACAACTGATTTTAGCTTCAGGTTCACCTAGGCGAAAAGACTACTTAAATTACCTTAGTCTTCCCTTTTCTATTGTCATTCCAAAAGTTGATGAAAGCAAAAAGGACTGTGAAAAACCGCAAGATCTGGTTTTAAGATTATCAAAAATTAAAGCTCATGCCGTCAATGAACAGTATCCTAATGCAGTTATTGTAGCAGCAGATACTGTTGTTGCTATTGAAGATAAAATCCTAGGAAAGCCTAAAGATAAAGGTGATGCTTTCCAGATGTTAAAAACACTTCAGGGAAAAACTCATTCTGTTTATACAGGCACTACAATAGCAAAGGGAAAAGAAGCTAAAAGCTTTGTTTGCAAAACAGAAGTTACCTTTGCAAAATTAGATGATGATTTAATCAAATTTTACCTTTCAACCAATGAGTGGAAAGGTAAAGCTGGTGGATATGCACTACAGGGCATTGCAGCAATGCTGATTGAAAAGACAAACGGATCAGTAAGCAATGTGGTAGGTCTGCCTATTAACGAAGTAAGAATCACGTTACAAGAATTTGGTTTAAAACCAAAAGTAATTGAGAAGTTAAAATGAACACATTTGAAAAAGCAAAAGAAATACTGTGGAAAAATACAAATATAGATGAGAATTCTACAAATAAAGCTATAGAAATTTTAAACAGTAGAAAAATCGATTTTGGTGATTTATTTTTTGAACGAGTTGTAAGTGAATCTTTTGGCCTTGAAGAGGGTATCGTAAAAGGTGGTGCATTTAATATCGCTCAGGGTGTAGGAATCAGAGCCGTTGATGGAACTAAAACAGGTTTTGCTTACTCTGATGTTTTAGATAATAAATCACTTCTAGAGGCAAGTGAAGCAGCGCACTCTATAAGTCAAGGTCATAACTGCGATAGCTGCAGTGTAAACCGTGGACACAAAGATCCAAAAGCTCTTTACGTTAGTGAAGATCCAATTTCATCTATAGCCCGTGAGCAAAAGGTCGCAGTTCTTGAGATTCTAGATAAAAAAGCCAGGAGTTTAGACAATCGAATTGTTCAGGTTATTGCTAATCTATCAAGCTCTCATAGAACTACTTTAATCATGCCTACAGACAGCGAAGCATGTGCAGATATTAAGCCTGTTGTGCACATATCTGTAGTAGTTGTTATGGAAGCTAATGGCAGACGAGAAATCGGTAGCGCAAGTGCAGGTGGCGCGATTTTACTTGATACTTTACTTAAAAATAACGATTTGGAAGAATTAGCAAAAGAAGCAGTAAGAATTGCCAATGTTAATATGGAAGCTGTCAGTGCTCCTGCTGGTACCATGAGTGTTGTTCTCGGAGCAGGCTGGCCTGGCGTGCTTATTCATGAAGCTGTAGGTCATGGACTTGAGGGTGACTTCAATAGAACCGGCTCATCAGCATTCACAGGTAAGATTGGACAGAAAGTGGCTTCCGATGCTTGTACCATAATAGATGATGGCACAATTGCAAACAGACGTGGTTCAATGTCAGTCGATGATGAAGGTACCAATACTCAGTGCAATATTCTTGTTGAAAACGGTATCTTAAAGGGCTACATGCAGGATAAGCAAAACGCTATGCTTATGAAAATGAAGCCAACAGGCAATGGTAGACGCGAAAGCTATAATTCGCTACCAATGCCTCGTATGACCAATACCTATCTAAAACAGGGTAACTACACTCCTGAGGAGATCATATCTTCAGTTAAGAATGGTATTTATGCTGTTAATTTCAAGGGTGGCCAGGTTGATATTACCTCTGGTCAGTTTGTATTCTCAACCTCTGAAGCCTACCTGATTGAGAATGGTAAGATCTCTACTCCTATTAAGGGGTCTACTTTAATTGGTAATGGTCCTGAAACCATGAAACAGGTTTCTATGGTTGGTAATAATCTTGAATTTGATGCAGGTATCGGTACTTGCGGCAAAGCAGGTCAATCAGTACCTGTTGGAATCGGTCAGCCTACTGTTAAGATCGATGCTATCACCGTTGGTGGTACTAGTGCTTAAAAAAGTGCCCCCGTTACAGATTGCTGAATCAATAACGGGGAGTGTTTCAGTGATTTTATTTAAGAAGCTCAGCAGGAATTTCCACTTGAGCTCTTTTTATTTCAGTCTTTAAGAATTTAAATAAAGCTCGTGAGTTAGGCTTTTGTAATTCTCCACCGTCTCCTTCCTGTGATTTATTTTCTTCCTTTGCTTTTTTTACCAGATTTCTTAGCTTGTTTCTATCTGTATCTAAGATTAAAGAGCAAAAAGCGTTGATAACATCAACACCTCCTTTAATCATATTCTCGCGGAGTTTCTCTAAACGCATGGTATTAGGATCTTCTTTTGCAGAAGCTCCTAGCATGTTTACCTGGTTCTCAAGATCGCTATCGTCATAATGACGCTGCAGTTTTGCAACATACTGCAACTGACGACGTCTCTCATCACTCTTTGGTTTAAGTTTTCTAGCAATTATAAGAGCATCTTTAACATCCTGAGGAATTACCAAGGATTTAAAGCTCTGATCACCTAAATTACAGATCTTCTCTACTAATTTCCTAATTGCCTGCGCTTCGCGCTTGTGAGCACTTCTGCTCTCCTCTTCAGGTGCATTATCGAAGCCTTCAAAATGTTCTTGTTCTGCCATATTCTACTTTTCTATCTCAAATAAACTGCCTAATCTGTATGTTCCAATTAAGTTTAAAGCACTTTGTGTAACATTCTTAAGTTTAAGTTTTTGATTTGGGGTAGCTTTTGCCCATTGCACCAACAGAGCAATACCAGCTGAATCAATCTTTACGCCCTGAAGATCGAGCTCATTTAGCTTAAAGAGCTCATCTTTTTGTTTCCATAAAGAAGCAGCTGTATTAAAGCTTAATTCTTTAATTTCTTTCATGCTTACTTTTTCTGTTCAATTTCCTGTAACTTTGCAATAGCAGCGTCAATACCTGAATTCTTAATAATTGGAGACAACTCTGAAATCTTAGCATCTAACATGGAAATGTTTTCGCCAATTAAATCAAATGCTTTCCATTCACCGGTTTTTTCGTTCTTTCTTAATTTTAAGATGAGCTCTAAGTCCTTCTTTCCTTCTTCACGAATATACAGCTTTACAGATACTAACTTATCTTTAATCTCGCCTGCTGGTACTGCAGCAGGTACGATATCCTGGTTGGTATACTTACTTAGAACGCTCATTAAATTCTTTTGCATATAAGTAGCAAANGCTTTAGTGAACTTCTCTCTATCTTGAGCTGAAGTGNTCTTTAATGATGTACCGATTACTTTGTAAGCTGCGTATTTAATATCGATATATGGAATTAAATCGCGCTCAATAATATCCATTGCAACAGACTTATCTGAAATTTTGTCTTTATTAGCTTTAATGTCGCTAACAGTCTTTGTTGCCACTGCATTTGCCAATACATATGGATTTGACATATCCATTGTATCTGCGGCAAAACAATTTAAGGTAAAGACTAATGATACTATTGATAATAAAATCTTCTTAAACATAATTTTTCCCTATTATTCAGTAACTGTTTTTTCTTCTTTTGTATCCGAGTCTTTTTTGTCCTGGCTTGAATTGAATACAAATTTTGAAATTAGGTCTTCTAATACAATTGCAGAACCGGTATCTACAAAATGATCCCCTTCTTTTAAGTAGGTTGAGCCCATATCCTCATCATAAAAGCCTGGTGTGATACTGATGTACTGCTCACCAATAATACCTGCAGTCTGGATAGAAGCCTTTGATTCACTTGATAGCTTGTTNTACTGGTTTTCGATACTTAATTCTACAACTGGAGTTAAAGTCTCGTTATCTAAACTGATATTANTTACACGACCAATTAAAACACCACCAATTCTTACTGGAGCCCTTATTCTTAAAGAACCAATATTCTCAAACTTTGCATAAACTCTATATGNTGCTGTATTTGAGTCTAAAACAAGACCTGCAACCTTAAGAGCTAGTACTACAGAAGCTAAAATACCTAATAGTACAAATAATCCTACTAAAATTTCCGCTTTTATGTATTTCATTTTATTACCTATTAAAACATCAGTGCGGTTAACACAAAATCTAAACCTAATACAGCCAGTGATGATTGCACTACAGTAGCAGTTGTAGCTCTACTGATACCCTCAGATGTTGGCTTACAATCATAGCCATTAAATAAAGCAATCCAGGTGCAGACAAATCCAAAGAACAAGGATTTAATTAACATTGGACCTAAATCCTTTAAGGTATCCACACTAGCCTGCATACTTGACCAGTAGATTCCATCGTCAAGACCTAACCAGTCGACACCTACGAGTTTGCCTCCATAAATACCAACAAGACAGAAGAATACAGACAATACGGGTAAGCTGATCATACCTGCCCAGAATCTTGGAGCAATAATTCTTCTTAGAGGGTCAACAGCCATCATTTCCATNGCAGATAACTGTTCAGAAGCTTTTAACTGTCCNATCTCAGCTGTAAGAGCAGATCCAGCTCTTCCTGCATACAATAAAGCNGTTACTACAGGACCAAGCTCTCTGATAATTGCAAGAGATACCAGACTACCTAAAGATCCTGTTGCCATAAAGTCTTTTAGAATATTAAACCCCTGAAGACCTAGAACCATACCGATAAACAAACCAGATACTATGATAATAATAACCGATTGAACGCCTACAAAGTAAATCTGGCCTATTAGTAAGGGAAATGTCTTCTTAAAATTTGGCAGAGCAAATACTGAGTGAAAAAATATTAAGGTTGATCTTCCTAATGAAGATAACTTATAAAGAGTATATCTGCCAAGTGATCCTAAAAAGTTATTCATTACAACTCCTCAATATATTTTTCAGACCCTTTTAGCTTAAAGGCATATGGGCCATCGAAGTCACCTTGAATAAACTGTATTACTCTTGGATCTTCACTATTCTTNATTTGTTCAGGAGTACCCTGTCCTAAAACAGTTCCTTCTGAAAGAATATACACATAATGAGCAATTTCCATAATTTCCTTNACATCATGGGTAACAACAACTGAGGTCTTACCTAATGAAAAGTTAATATCTGAAATCAGTTTTACAAGAACTCCTTTGGTAATAGGATCTTGACCTACAAAAGGTTCATCGTACATAACTAAATCAGGATCAAGNGCAATTGCTCTTGCNAGAGCAGCTCTTCTGGACATACCTCCTGATAATTCNGCTGGATATAAATTTGCTGCAGCACGCATACCAACAGCTTCTAAGTTCATCATTACAATGTCAAAGATTAGTTTTTCAGGTAACTCTGTGTGCTCTCTAATAGGAAAAGCAACATTATCAAATACAGTCATATCTGAGAATAGAGCTCCACTCTGAAAAAGCATGCTCATTCGTTCTCTTAACTTGTACAGGTCATTTCTTGATAATGAGTGAATATTAACGCCATCGAATTCAATTGTGCCTTCATCAGGAGTTAACTGAGCGCCAATTAATCTTAAAATAGTTGTCTTGCCTGTTCCNGATGGACCTAGTATTGCAGTAATCTTTCCTTTAGGAATATCTAAAGTAAGATTCTTATATATCTGTTTTCTTTGATACGAGAAAGAAACATTCTTTACTCTAACCAAACTTTTATCATTCATATGTTTTTTTGTATCCATAAAAACAAAAACACTTTCATTGTAACATTGAAAACAATATTGATATATAGATTAAATAAAACATATGAATGATAAAAGTTTCCAAATACAAACTGCATATAAATGCTTATAAAATGATATTGAGATTGGAATCCATTCACGAAATTGAAAAGTGATAAACACAATGTGGCATAATTGTTGCTATAATAAGTCTCAGATTTTTTTTGGAGATCATAGATGCTAAAAGTAAACACCTGCTATGGAAAATTGGATTCAGAACTACTTACAAGACTATCTTGCGTAAAGCTTGTAGCTTTTGATGTAGACGGAACTTTAACCGATGGTGGAATCTATTACGATAACCAAAATAATGAAATNAAAANATTCAATGTTAAAGATGGCTTTGGTGTGGTTGCACTTGTAAACGAAGGTTTAGAATGTGCTGTAATTACAGGTCGTAATGCTCCTTTGACTGAACGCAGAATGCAGGATTTAAAAGTTCAGCACATTATTCAGGGTGAAAGAGATAAAGGCACTGCCCTCGAAAAGTTATGCGAGCAGTTAAAAATTTCTCCAGATGAAACGGTATGCTTTGGTGATGACATAAATGATATGCCAATGTTCAGAAAAACAGGTGTTGTAGTATGTCCCCACGATGCACATCCTTTTGTAAAAAATCATGCTGATTATGTAACCACATTAAATGGCGGTTGCGGAGCAATGAGAGAGCTATGCGATTTAATTCTAATGGCCAAAGGTATCATGACACCAGATGGCGGTTTTGTAGATGAACGTTACTAATAAATCAATTTTATTAGCAGCCATTTTATTGGTGGTTTCGCTTTCTATTTATATATATTCAAAATCTTTCAACAGTAGTGTTACTGTTGATAAAACTTCTTTACCTACATTCGTTGCAACTGATACAAATATGACGCTGTACGATAAAGAAGGCAAAATTCAGAAAACCATGTATTCAACTAAAACAACTTATTATGATAATAAGAAGCTTTATGTTTTTGAAAAACCCCTGGTTACTACCTATTCTTATAACAAAGACGGTTCAGTAAACCTGTGGCACCTAAAAGGTGAAAACGGAACAATGATTCCTAATAAAGAAGCGGTAATCAATAATAATGTTCTGATTTACCCAGGTTTTGAAAATTCAAGTATTGAAAGAATTACAGCTAAGAATCTGCACTATGATTTTAAAAAGAATGTTATTACCTCAAAAGATCTAGTAACAATTTACGGCAAAGGATTTAAAACAGAAGGCACAGATTTCATTTTTGATGTAGGTAAAAATACCCTTACCTATAAAGGACAACCTAATGCTACATACTATCCAGAAAATAACTAAGATAACGTCTACAATCTTATTATCGTTATTTGCACTTAATGCGAATGCTCTACATGAAGATAGCTCAAAGCCATTGAATGTAGTATCTCAGAAGCAGCTTGCTGATTTTAACAGCAATAAGGCAATTTTCATTGGTAATGTAATTGCGACTCAAGGTTCGATTGAAGTTAAAGCTGACAAAGCAGAACTTATCAGAAACAAAGACGGTAAGTTACAGGAAGTTAAAGCTTATGGAAAACCTGCTACCTTTAAGCAGCTTCAGGATAACAATAAAGTCATCCGTTCTCAGTCAGCTATTATTCAATATATACCTGAAAAGAACCTAGTGATCTTGATCGGTAGAGCAACAATTTGGCAGGATAATTCTCATGTTAATGGTGAAAGAATCGAATACAACACCATTACCAAGCAGTTAAAAGCAAGCAATGAGAATAATCAGGGTGGACGTGTACAGAGTACCTTTATTCCACAGGAATTAAAAACAGATTCTAATAAATAAAGAAATAAAAAGATGAGTGAATTAAAAGCCCTTCATTTAAAAAAGACTTATAAAAAACGTACTGTTGTTTCAGACGTTAGTCTTAGCGTAGAAAGTGGATCTATCGTTGGACTGCTTGGCCCTAATGGCGCTGGTAAAACTACCTCCTTCTACATGATTGTAGGTATCGTAAGCTCTGAAGAAGGTCAGGTACTGATTGATGATCACGATATTACAGCACTTCCTATGCATGCAAGAGCACGTGCTGGTCTTGGCTACCTTCCACAGGAAAACTCAATTTTTAGAAAACTAACTGTTTATCAGAATTTAATGGGAGTAGTGGAATTAATTCCAAACCTTCTAAAGAAAGAACGCGAAGAACGCGTAGAAGAGCTTTTAGAAGAGTTTAGTATTACAAGATTAAAAGATAGCGTTGGTATGGCTTTATCAGGCGGTGAAAGACGTCGTGTTGAAATTGCCAGAGCATTAGCTGCAAACCCTAAATTTATTCTGTTAGATGAACCATTTGCAGGTGTTGATCCTATCTCTGTTGGTGAAATTAAAGAGATTATTCTTCACTTAAGAAACAGAGGTATCGGTATTTTAATTACAGACCACAATGTTAGAGAAACTCTCGACGTCTGCAATAAATCCTACATTGTGAATGAAGGCAAAATCATTGCTCATGGCTCTGCACAGGATGTATTAAGCAATGATAAGGTAAAAGCAGTTTATTTAGGTAAGGACTTCTCCTTGTAAACAACATAACGGTAGTAGAAAGTATGGTAGGAATAAAAAACTCATTAGTGCTTAATCAAAAACAAGCGCAATCGCAGGTTTTAACTCCACAGATGCAGCAGGCAATCAGATTGCTGCAGCTTTCTACTATTGAATTACAGCAGCAAATAACTCAGGCTGTTGAATCTAATCCTATGCTTGAACTCGATGATTCTGCAGCTTCATCCCTTGAAGAATCACTGGATGTTATCACTGAAAAAGAAAACCATGACAGTGAAGACTATAATCCTTTTGATGATGATTCATCTGTTTACAATACTCAAATTGATGGTATGGACAGTCAGGGAAAGATTTCTGAAACAGGCGAATATGAACACCTAACTGAAGCTGATTCAACCTCTGGCAATGACTATGAAAACTATACCTCAGGGCATAGACAGACTAAAGCCTTAGTAGTTGATAGTTATGATGTTTATGAAGGCGAAACCACTGAAACTTTAACAGATCATTTANCCTGGCAGTTAGAGTTATCTCAGCTACAGGGTGCTGATAAGCTTATNGCTCAGAATATTATCGACGGAATTGATGATTCAGGTTACCTTGTTGAGTCAGTTGATGAGATTCTTTCTAATGTANAGAAGATTTATCCTGATACCACTACAGAAGATATTTTAGTAACGCTGAAGTTAATTCAACACTATGATCCGATAGGCGTTGGTTCAAGAAACATTCAGGAGTACATGTTAATTCAATTAAATGAATTACCTGATAACACTCCATGCAAAGATCTGGCTTTAAAACTTGTCTCTGAGTATATAAATCTCTTAACCAAGAGTGATTTTAGAACAATGTGCCAGAAGCTTTCGGTTAAAGAAGAAATGTTAAAGAATGTAATATCCTTAATTACTTCTTTAAATCCAAGACCAAGTACCTATAAAGATTCTAAAAAGAACGATTTTATTATTCCTGATGTAATCGTAACTAAAGATAGCCAGGGAAATTATTCAGCAGAATTAAACCCTGTATCAAGTATGTCTGTTCGTATCAATGAAAGCTACAGACAACTTGCAAATACAGCAAAAACAAAAGAAGAGAAAGAGTTCTTTAAAGATCACCTTCAGGAAGCAAACTGGTTTATTCAAAGTATCGAAAAGAGAAACAGCACTCTTCTTAAAGTTGCCCGTTGTATTGTTAAACACCAGAAACTCTTTATGGAGGAAGGTGAAAGTGCAATGCATCCTATGGTGCTAAATGATGTGGCTACAGAAATTGAGATGCATGAATCTACCATTTCAAGAATTACCACTGCAAAGTACATATATACTCCAAAGGGAACCTTTGAGTTAAAGTACTTCTTCTCTTCAAGTGTTAATACAGATGATGGCGGTACAGCTTCCTCTACAGCAATTAAATCTTTCATTAAAGAATACATAGCCAATGAAAATCCAAGAAAGCCTCTGTCTGACAGTAAGATTTCTGAATTACTCAATGAAAAAGGCTGCAATGTAGCAAGAAGAACTGTTGCAAAATATAGAGAAGCTTTGAATATTGCTCCATCTTCACAGCGTAAAAAACTGGTATAGAAAAGTTCAGATTACTTTTGTTCTTTAGTTTTTTATACTCAAATATGGTGCTATATCCTGATAATGTGAACAATTGTGTGACATATATCAGCGAATTTGATAACTAAGTTAATTATTTTGAATTAATTGTGACCTTTCACCTTTAATTATCACGTTTTACAACCTATTATTAAGATGTAGTTACATTTCAGTACTCGCTTAATCACTACCTGAAAATGAGTTCAGGTTAAGGAAGTAAATATGCAAATTAATATTCATGGCGTAGGCGTTAAGTTAACTGATTCTTTAAAAGATTACGTCAATGACAAGTTTAAGCGTCTTGAACGTAAAGGTGATATTATTACCTCTATATCAGTAACTCTTACTGTTGAAAAGTTAGCACACATTGCTAAAGCTGATTTAGCTGTTGCAGGTGGCAATCTTCATGCAGAACACGAGGCAGAAAGCATGTATTCAGCAATTGATGGTTTAATCGATAAGGTTGACGGTCAATTAGTTAAGTATAAAGAGAAACTTAAGTCATAATCTCTTAGTTTTTCGAATAGAGGCCTTGTATAGCATGTATATAAGGCCTTTTTTATTTTTGCAGGAATTAACTTTGATAATACTTCCAGAAACTCATATCTTATCCCCTCTTTTTTGCTACAGCAAAAAACGTCTTTTTGAAGAAATAGCTCAATATGCAGCATTTAGAGTAAAAAAAGACACAGATGACGTGATAAGAGCATTAAATGAGCGTGAAAAACTAGGTACTACCGTGTTTTTCCAAGGTGTGGCAATGCCTCATACTGTTATCGATAGTGATGAACCTACCTTCGCGGTATTAAGCGTGTTAGATAAACCTATTACATTCAATTCTATCGATGCTGATGAACAACTTATAGATATTGCTCTGAGTTTATTCATTTCACCTAAAGATAATATTGAATCTATTGAGTCTCTATTAAAAAACCTTACAATAGTATTATCAAATATCGATTTGTTGAATTCTCTACGCCTGGCTAAAAATGAAAAACCAAAGCTAGAAATCATCTTAAACCAAATTGATAGCCTTCTAGATAACAAAGAAAATTTAGAGATTGATAAACAGTAAAAGGGTTATATGGAAAAAAAAGCTAAAGTTGAGTTAGTTGTTATTTCAGGTCGTTCAGGTTCAGGAAAGACTGTTGCCTTACATGCACTTGAAGATCTTGGCTTTTACTGTATTGATAACCTACCAATTGCCTTTTTAAATCAGCTTATTCCTTTAGCAAAAGAAAGCTATCCTAAGATTGCAGTTTCTATTGATGTCAGAAATATTCCTTTGCAGGATGACTATAATGAGTTAAATGATGTCTATATCAAAGCAACTCATGATCCTGAAATTAACTCTACTGTTATCTTTATTGATGCTGACTATCAGGTCTTAATAAAACGTTATTCAGAGACAAGAAGACTTCACCCTTTATCTCTACATAACTTGTCTTTAAATGAAGCTATTAAGAAAGAAACTGAGGTATTAAAGACTATAGCCTCTGTAGCTGATCTTCGCATCGATACTACAAATCTATCAATTCATCAGTTATGTCAGCAGGTTATTACCTGTATTCAGGGTAAGCCATTCAAAAAAATTGTTATGATTTTCGAATCTTTCGGATATAAGGACGGTATAACCAAAGATGCTGATTTTATCTTTGATGCTCGTTTTCTTCCAAATCCTTTCTGGGATAAAAGCATTAGAGAATACTGTGGTTTAGACCAGCCTATTAAGGATTTCTTTAGTAAATATCCTGAAGTTGAAAACTATATCAACAAGATTGACGATTTATTAAATGGAATTTTAAAACCAATAGAACAGAGTGACAGAAGCTACCTTACTGTAGCAATTGGCTGTACTGGTGGATATCACCGTTCTGTTTATATTGCACAGGCTCTGGCAGATAGATTTAAGAGCAGAAATGTCTGTGTAAAAGTAAGACACCGTACTCTAATAAAGAAGCAAAAGGTTTAAGCCTTCTTATTTTGAAGCTGAGGTTTCTCAGCTGCAGATGATGTCTGAAGAATGAGATCTTTGATTTTCTTTAAAGAACTGCTTTCAATTTGACGTACGCGCTCTACAGATATTCCAAGTTCATCGGATAATTCCTTAAGTGTAGCTTTCTTTTCATCAAGCCATCTGCGCTTAACAATGTAGTTTGATCTTTCATCTAATGAGCGAAGAGCCTTTGATAATCTATCAAGCTCATAGCTTTGATAATCTCTATTCTCGAATTTCTTTGCAAAATTTGAGTTCTCGTCTTCAAGATATGAGGCAGGAGCAAACATAGGAAGAGAGGCAACAGAATCAGAGCTGTCTTCAGTGGATAAATCATAACCGATATCCTGACCTGACAGTCTTGTTTCCATTTCAGCCACGTCATTAGCGCTTACCCCTAAATCATCAGCTACATTTTCTCGCTCTTTTTCAGTAAACCAGCCTAAGTGCTTCTTATTCTGTCTTAATTTAAAGAAAAGCTTCCTTTGAGCTTTAGTAGTAGCAATCTTTACTACACGCCAGTTCTTAATCACATAATCATGTATTTCTGATTTAATCCAATGAACAGCAAAAGCAGCTAATCTTGCACCTGCATCAGGATCAAAGTGCTTAACGGCCTTCATAAGGCCAATATTACCTTCCTGAATTAAATCAGCTAATGGAAGTCCATAGCCTGAGTAACCTCTAGCTATACTTACTACTAATCGAAGATGCGATAAAACTAATTTTCTGGCAGCTTCAAGATCACCATAATCTCTTAGTCTGATAGCAAGTGCTCTTTCATCTTCAATATCAAGCATAGGAACGTTATTGATAGCTTTTGCATAGCTTTCAATATTTCCTACAGGGCCTAACATCCCCATCTTTTCTTTATTGTTGATTTCAGACATTTACGTATAGCCAGACTTAGTGTGTTAATAGATTATACTAAACCAAGGATAAATCTATCTCTAAATAATAAATAATCTCAATTTATTTATAGCTAATAGATTTTAGAATAATGCATCCACAAAGTTTTCTACATCAAACACTCTTAGATCTTCTGTTTTCTCACCGATACCAACGTATCTTACTGGTACGTTATATTTATCAGCTAAAGCAAAAACAATTCCGCCTTTTGCAGTACCATCAAGCTTAGTTAAAGTTAATCCTGATACATTTACTGCACTACCAAAGATATTCATTTGAGATACTGCGTTTTGACCTGTCGAAGCATCTAATACAAGCATTACTTCATTTGGTACATTTTCATCAATTTTCTTCATCACACGAATAATCTTCTTTAACTCTTCCATTAGATTGTCCTTATTTTGAAGTCTTCCTGCAGTATCGCAGATAAGCACATCTGCCTTATGAGCCTTAGCTGAATTTAAAGCATCAAAAATAACTGATGCACTATCAGAACCTGTAGGTTGAGAAATAACCGCAGTATCTGTTCTTTTACCCCATTCTTTTAACTGCTCAACTGCTGCAGCTCTAAAGGTATCGCCAGCAGCTAACATAACCTTTAACCCCTGAGACTTATACTTCTGAGCTAACTTTCCTATAGTTGTAGTTTTACCGGCACCATTTACACCTACCATTAAAATTACAAATGGTAAATCACCTGTTTTTTTAATCTCTAATGGGATTTCACAAGGTTTTAAAATATCGGATAGAATCTTCTTTAAGTTGTTCTTTAAAGCTGCTGCATCATGTAATTCACGTAGCTTTGATTCTTCTCTTAACTTTTCAATAATTTTCTGAGTTGTTTCAACACCAATATCAGCAGTTAATAATGATGTTTCAAGATCTTCATATAAATCTTCATCAATCTGCTTACCTGAAACAAGACTCTCTAAACCATAAGCTAGGTTTTCTCTGGTTCTCTTTAATCTTTCAAAGAATGAAATTTTTACCTTTTCTTTAGTTTCTTCAACTTTAGGCTCTTCTTTTACTTCAACCTGTTCTACAGCAGCTGCTTCATTACTTTTTTCTTCTTTAATTTCTGTACTATCAACTACTAGATTTGAATTGCTTTTTTCTTTTTCTAGATTCTGTTTTTTTGCTTCATTATCTTTTTTAGAAAAAATTGAAAAAATTCCCATTGACAACCTCAATCTATTTAATTTTTCTACATTTTGTAATTATAAGCTAAAAGTACTCTTCTTTGCTTATACAAGATGACTCATATTTTTAATGGTGTGGACCCACTAAGCTGAAGATGCTAAAAACAGAATAACTGTGTATAGTATCGATAGAAACAATATTAACAACCAAGAAGGTCCACAAGATGATTGTAAATGAAGTTGCAAAGAATGTCGAAAAAATTATTTCTATTGATACAGCCAAGAATTCTTTTCAGGTACTGGTGGTAAACCAGAAGACCGGTAAAAAGAAGAATACCAAGGTACAGCGTTCAAAATTTGTTGAGTACATTTTAAATCAGGGTCCTTGTCTAATCTTTATGGAATCATGTTCTGCAAGTCAGCATTGGGCAAGACTATTTGAAGGTCATGGATTTAAGGTAAAGCTCATTGCAGCACAGCATGTAAAGGCATTTCTCAGAAACAAGAGAGTCAA